>Ga0265325_10002748_pt1 | contig 11754 bp, 7 predicted proteins | sample 41420metaG_FD_202090 | JGI IMG/M metagenome (GOLD analysis project Ga0265325, IMG submission 202090) | Rhizosphere microbial communities from Carex aquatilis grown in University of Washington, Seatle, WA, United States - 4-14-20 metaG | ecosystem: Host-associated > Plants > Roots > Rhizosphere >...
GTCCGTGAACCGCGCGCCCTGGCTGAGATTGTTCGGGATGCCGCCGATGAGATAACTCGGGTTCAATCCGTTGTGCTCGAACACCCACGTCAACAGCGATGTCGTGGTGGTTTTGCCGTGGGTGCCGGCCACGACGATGGAACGTTTGCCGCGGATGAAAAATTCCTTGAGCAGCTCCGGCAGCGAGCAGTAGCGCAATTTGTGGTCCAGCACGAACTCCGCTTCCGGGTTGCCCCGCGAAATCGCGTTGCCGATGATCACCAGATCGGGCTGGTGTGCGAGATTCCGCTCGGCATAACCGTTCATCACCTCGATTTTTCGCTCCGCCAGGAATGTGGACATGGGCGGATAAACGTTCTGGTCCGAGCCGGTGACGCTGAATCCTTTTTCCTTCATGGCCCCGGCCGCCGACGCCATGGCCGTGCCGCCAATGCCGGTGAAGTGGACTGATTTGATTTCCGATGAAAACATGCCGGTGAATTAAACCATGAAGACCCGGAGGCACAAAGTTTTTTGATGTCGCGCAAACCCCGCCTCCGGCGCCAAAAATCTTATTCGCGGACGCTATTCAGTTTCCAACCCCTGATTTCCCGCTACACTCTCGCCAATGCACTGGCTGCAAACGATTGATACGGCCCTTTTCCGCTTTATCAACGGCTCGTTAAGCAATCCGTTCTGCGACTGGCTCATGCCCCTCATGAGCGGCGGCGACGGGGTCATCCGCTGGTTCGTTCCGCTGGCCGTGGCGGTGGTGGTGGGCACGCTGTGCTTCGGCAGCGCCCGGGCGCGGTTGTGCGCCTTGATGATTTTTCTCGTCATCGCGCTCGGCGATCCCCTGGTGACCAACACCATCAAACATCTCGTGGAGCGACCGCGCCCGTGCATGGTGCTGCCCGGAGTGGTTGAGCGCCTGGGTTGCACCAACTCCGGCAGCATGCCGTCCGCGCACGCGGCGAATTGGTCCGCCATGACCATGGTGCTGTTTCTTTTCTATCGCCGCAGTCTCTGGTTCATGCTGCCGGTGGCGCTGACAGTCTCGTTTTCGCGCGTCTATAACGGCGTACATTATCCCAGCGACGTCCTGGCCGGCATGATTTTGGGCGCCGGTTACGCGGCCGCCGGAGTGGTGGCGGGACAATCGATTTGGAATTGGGCCGGACGGAAATGGTTTCCGATGTGGCACGCCCGGCTGCCATCGCTTCTGAAGGCAGAAGGCAGAAGGCAGAAGGCAGAACCGGATGCAGCCAAATCGGAAATCGGAAATCGGAAATCGGAAATTCAGTGGCTTCGCCTCGGCTACATTCTGATTTTTATCATGCTGATCGCGAGCTGGGGGTACCTTGCCAGCGGCACCATCCAGCTTAGCCAGGACGAAGCTTATCAATGGGCCTGGTCGAAGCACCTGGCCTTGTCGTATTACAGCAAACCGCCGGGCATCGCGCTGATTCAATTCGCCGGAACCTCGCTGTTCGGCGACACCGAATTCGGCGTCCGTTTTTTTGCGCCCCTGTTCGCGGCGATTCTGAGCGTGATGGTGTTGCGCTTTCTGGCGCGCGAAGTCGGCGCCCGTCCAGCCTTCTGGCTGTTGCTCATCGTCATCGCCACGCCATTGCTCGGCATCGGCACGATTTTGATGACGATTGATCCGCCGTTGGTGCTCTGTTGGACGTGGGCGATGATTGCCGGCTGGCGTGCGGTCCAACCGGACGGAGCGACCCGCCATTGGCTCGTCGTCGGCTTGGCCATGGGACTGGGTTTTCTGTGCAAATACACCGCCGCGTTTCAAATCATCTGCTGGGCCGTCCTTTTCGCACTGTCGCCGAAGGCGCGCGTTCATTTGCGCCGGCCCGGTCCCTGGCTGGCGTTGTTGGTTTTCTCGCTCGGCACCCTGCCGGTGGTGGTCTGGAACTGCCAGCACGGCTGGAGCACGCTCAACGACGTGGGGGGCGACGCGGGATTGCATTCGCGCTGGCAGCCGACCTTGCGTTATTTCTGGGATTTTGTGTTCTCGGAAGCATTCCTGTTGAACCCGGTTTTCTTCATCGGCGCGCTGTGGGCAATGGCTGGCTTTTGGAAATGGCGGCGCGAACGGCCATTGTGGCTATATCTGTTCTGCATGGGCGCGCCGGTGTTTCTGGGCTACTGGCTTTACTCCTTTCATTCGCGCGTTCTGCCCAACTGGATTGCGGTTGCGGTCGTGCCGATGTTTTGCCTGATGGTCGCCTATTGGAACGAACGGCGGCGCCTGGCCAAACCCTTTTTAACCATAGGTTTGGTGTTGGGATTTTTCGTCTTCGCGGCCCTGCACCAAAGCAAACTGGTGGGGAAAATCACCGGGGATGAATTGCCGCCTTCGAAAGACCCGACCCGCCGTTTGCAGGCCTGGAAAGAGGAAGCCGCGTTTGTTGAGGCGGAACGCGAGCAATTGCAGCCGCCCGGCACTCCGGCATTTATCATTTGCAGTCACTACGGCATCACCGGGTTGTATTCGTTCTACATACCCGAGGCGAAAGCTGCAATCCATTCGGACGAACCGCTGGTCTATGCCATGGATTCCGACACACCGCACAATCAATTTTATTTCTGGCCGGAATACAACTATGTCGGGCATCGCCAGGGACAGAACGCCGTTTTTGTGAGTGAAGTGGACCCGTATCCGCTGGAGCCCGGCTGGTTTTGGAAATGGCTGAAGCGCGAGCCGATCTCGTATGGCAACATTCCGCCGCCCTCGCCGGCGCCGGAGAAACTGTTGCAGCAGTTTGCCTCGGTCACGGACCTGGGCGAGCACGACATCGAACTCGACGGTCGCGTGTTTCATCGCGTGCATCTCTGGGCGTGCTATCATTTGAAATGAGAAGTGCGAAGTGCGAGGTGAGAAACGTCCGCGAGCTACCCGCCACCGCGGACGTTGCGGCTGCCGTCTCATCCTCGATCGTTCTCCATGTTCGCGATTATGATTTGGCGGCCACGCTGGATTCCGGCCAGGTCTTCCGCTGGCAGCCGGAGCGCGGGCGGCTCGCCCGCGAGTCCCAACTTTCGCCTCACGCGGACGGGCCGCCCGCGCTCCAGGATTCATGGGTTGGGGTCGTGGGGAAGCATTGGGTGCGGTTGACGCAAACCGATGACGGCATCCACGCCGAAACCGCTACGCCGGTCGAAGACTGGGACTGGCTCCGCGAGTTTCTGCAGACCGGGGTCGATTGGGACGCCGTACTTAAAAGTTTTCCCGACGACGCACCGATGCGTGCGGCGGTTGAGGCATGTCACGGGTTGCGTGTGCTGCGCCAGGACCCGTGGGAATGCCTGGCGTCGTTTATTTTGTCCTCCACCAAGCAAATTGTCCAGATCCGGCAGATCATTGCGCTGCTTTGCGAACGATTTGGCGAGCCGATTGCACTGGGAGCGCCGGCATCCTTGCCGGCGGGATCCGCCTTTTGCGCAGAAACTCGCCGGCAGGATGCCGGCGCTCCCGGTAACAGCCGCCGTTCGTGCTGCACGTTTCCGTCACCGGAAAAAATCGCCGGTCTGACCGAGACGCAGCTGCGCGCGTGCAAGATGGGGTTTCGCGCGCCGCATCTGCTCACCGCCGCCCGCCAGATTGCTGACGGCACATTTGATTTGAACCGGCCGCGCCGTTTGTCGCTGGCCGAGGCGCGGGCGGAGTTGATGAAATTGCGCGGCGTGGGCGGTAAAATCGCCGATTGCGTTCTATTGTTTGCCTATGGATTTGACGGGGCATTTCCGGTGGATGTCTGGGTGGAACGTGCCTTGCGCTGTCTTTATTTTCCCCGTCGGCAGGTGACGGCCAAACGCCTGCACTACTTCGTGGCCACGCATTTCGGGCCGCACGCGGGCCATGCGCAGCAATATCTTTTTCATTACATGCGAACGAAATTGTAATAGTCTCGCGCGAAGGCCGCGAAGGTCGCAAAAGGGGGACGCTCCTTCGATCTCTTCGCGTTCTTCGCGCGATACCAAATGAAAATTGAAGTCATCCTGACACCGGCGGAACTGCCGGCGCTGGCCCGCCGCGATTTGCGTGACGCCGTGTGCGTGGTGTTCGACGTGCTGCGCGCCACCAGCACGTTTGTAACCGCACTGCAGAACGGTGCGAAAGCCGTCGTGCCGGTCAGTGAGATTGCCGAGGCGCTGGCCTGGCGGCAAAAGCAACCGGACGTGCTGCTGGGCGGCGAACGCGACGGTGTCAAAATCCGTGCAGCTCAAACCGGCGGCGTTGATTTTAACCTCGGCAATTCGCCGCGGGAATACACACCGGAAATGGTCCGGGGCAAAACCATTGTTTCCACCACCACCAACGGCACGCGCGCCTTGCGCGCCTGCGCGGGCGCAAAAACGGTCCTGGCCGCGTCGTTCCTGAACCTGACCGCCACGGTGGACTTCATCAAAAAACTCCGGCCCAACCAGGTTGTGCCCGTCTGCGCCGGTACGCACGAGAATCCGGCCCTGGAAGACGTCCTGGCGGCGGGCGCGTTATGTGAAATGCTTTTGACTGGCGCTGACGCGCCCGAAATTTCGGATTCGGCGGAAATCGCGCGGGCCACGTATGCGCAGGCCAAATCCGATCTGGCGGCGGCGGTTGGCCGTTCAGAAAATGCGCGGCGGTTGCTGGGGATTCCGGAATTGCGCGATGACGTTTCGTTTTGCCTGCAACGTGACCGCTATCCGCTGGTCGTTAACAGCGCTGCCGACGGCGCGGCCTTTGTCTCCGTTGTTTAAGTGGCCGACCGCACCGGCTTAAAACCGGTATTGCATCGTGGCGAGAATCAAGTGGGAGGTAAAATCGTTGTTTCCGCCGGATGTTTCATCAGTGGAGCGGTAGAAACCGTATTTCAAACTCAGTCGGAGATTCTCGGTGAGCCGCCGCACCATTTCCGCGGTGACGCCGTGTTCCTCCGCGCCGGCGCCGTAAGGCACCCCCACCGTGGCATTGTTGCCGTAATTGTCCGCCCGATAATAGTTGTAGCTGAGGTTCAGGTCGGTCTTGTCGTCCACGACGAACGACGAGCCGAAGTTCACCGTCCAGTAATTGTTCTGCGCGGCCAGAACCGGCGCGGCGGTAAGACTGGACGGGACATAATCCGAAGCCGGCGTTTTGGTTTCGCTCAAAACGTAATTGATACCGGCGGTCAGGGACAACCGGGACCACGGCGACCAACTGGCATTGGCCGCGATGATATGGCTTATCATCCGGGAGGATTCCGTGTCCCCACTGCCGGAAATCGGATCCGGCTGCGTATGGACGATGGACCATTGATACTCGTAGCGGCCAACCAGGGACACATTTTGCAAGGGTCTCCAGGTCAGCCGCGCGTTTCCGTCGTAGGTCTCAAAATTCTGCATCACCAGGTAGCCCGGATAAGTGAAGCCACTGTTGTTGGCCGTACTGTCCAGCGGGAAACTGTAGTTATAATCGTGATTTTCATAGTAACCTCCGACGTCCAGCGTGACGCGATACGAGGGATACCATCGGAAACCCAGGCTGTATTTTTGGAAGAGCCGGTTGTTATTGATCTGGCTTTGAACGGACTCGACCGCGGTATTGGCATTGATCGGGATCAAGCCGCCGTATTCGTTCAGGTTTCCGCTCCCCTCCGTCCATTCTCCGCGGGCATAATACACCCAGTTCGTTATGCCGGTATAGTTCAAGTCCAGACGCTCGCTCACCTCCAGATCGCTCTGGTCGCCCTGACTCGTGCCCGGCGTTCCCAGGGAGGTCTCGATCTCGCCGGCATTCACATTCGCATCCTCTTTTTGAATGCGCACGGAAGGAACGATGGAAAAATTCTGGGTTGGCCGCGCATACAAATTCAGGTTGACCACGTGGTCCTGCTCCCAGGAATTCCCGTTCAAGTTGTTGTAATCGAATTCGTTACCGAAGTCGGGTTGATAGATGTAACTCCCGGTGAAATCATTGTGCAGGTCCGAATACGAATAAGCCGTGGAAAACATCAGGTTGTCCTTCAACCAGGTCTCGGTGAAAGCATGCGCATTGAACAAATCATACGAGACACTCGACTGATCGGTCATTGCCTGATTGAAGCTGAGGCCGGGATATTGATCGCTGTTCAGGGAATTATTCAGGCTGCCCGTCTCGTATCGCACGCCTGCGCCCAGGGCGGTGGCCTTGATTTGCTGGGTCGCGTCGAGTTGGAAGGTATCGCTATGCTCGTCAATGGCATAAAAGGAGGGGTTCAGCCCGCGGTCCACATTGGGCGCCGGTTGCGTGTAGCCCCAACTGGTGGACCCTTCGTCTCCCTTCCGATAGGTATGCGTGTATTTGAACGTGACGTTCGGCACGTTCGGCAGATTCGCCAGCCGCAATCCGCTTTCCAGGGAAATCGTCCCGTTATCCAGCGCCAGGGCGTTATCCGACTGCGGATACCATGCGCCCGAAGGCGGGTAGAAGCCGCCATCACCGTTTTCCCACGTGCGGAACTGGTCATAGTTCAAACGCACAAAACCGATGTTCTGCTGTTCAAGGTCGAGGCTTAACTTGTAATCACGGTTGTCAAACAGGGCGTGTCCGTCCGCCGACAAGGTGGTGTTCTTGCCGAAGGTCGTCCCGTAATGAAAATCCGCAATGCCGCCAAACGCCCCGGTCCGGCTTTGAAAATTCTGCTCCGCCTGGGCCCGGTTGCCTGAGGCAATGAAACCGCCGACGGCCGGTTCGATCCAGTTGCTGTAGGTATTGGTGCCGCCTTCGAACATTTGTTCCGGGGTCAGCGGCGGCGGAGTCGCCGCCGGTGCATTGGTATCCGCCGCCCGAAGTGCGGGCAGCCCCCCGCAAAGGCCAAGCAAAGCGATCCAGGACCACCGAATCCGCCCTGTGAGCCATGTCCTTTTTGTTTTCATTGGAATGGGGAGTGTGGTTTAGAACCTCAAGGACGGACTGACCTGGGAACCGTGAACTGCTTCGTGGCAACCCGACGTCCAGCAGGTGCCTTCCTTTAAACTGGCGGTGTGGTCCACGCCGCCGATGTAAACGCGGCCGCCGTTTAACTGCTGGAAATGGCACCGAAAACAAAGATTGGCGTCCCGGACGTTCAATAGTTTGGCGTTGATTGAGCCGTGGGGATTGTGACAGGTGGTGCAACCTTCCCGCATGGCTTCGTGCTCGAACACATAGGGCCCGCGTTCGGCGGGATGGCAGCGCAGGCACATCTCGTTTGCCGACAGTGCCGAGGTGCCACCGCCCAGATAAATGGAGCCTTTGTGCGGGTCATGGCAGTCGGTGCAGCTCATGTGGCCTTCGGGCACCGGATGATGGTTGGGAAGGTTAAATTGCCCGCGCACGTCGGCGTGGCAGGTGTAACAGACTGTTTCCTCCGAGCGCGCCGGTGGCACCGCGAGACGCGCCCCGTAACTGCTGGTCTCGGATCGCCCGGAGGCAAAAACATAGGGAGGCTTGGTGTCGCCGCCGGATTCCGCGTGCGTGCTGCACGGGCCGTGGCAGGATTCGCATCCGGCATCCAGCGCGTTGGTGCCGCGCGCCATCAACCGCGCGTGATCGGCGGTGACGAAATCCTTGTAGATATTGTCATGGCACGTGTCGCACTGGTCGGAGCCGATGTAGGTGGCGCCGGGGACATTGGGGAGTTGCACCACGGAGCGGCTGACAGTACTGCAGGAAATCACCACCAGGAGCGGAGCCATCACAACGCCCAGCAACGCCGGCCATCTGCCCCTTCCGGCGGAGAATCGGTTGACGATTTCCCCAATGAGTTTACCGGTGATTTTTCGTAACGGCTTCATTGGTATAGTTGGCCGTCCACCCAGTTTTGGGCGCTTTGCAAAAGCTGGATGTCGTAGGGGCCGTTGTGAACGCCGTAACTGCCGTCATACAAAACCAGGTACAGATCAAACCGGGCCTTCTTGATGTCATTGGGGATCAACGCCTGCCCGGTCGCGTTTGGCCCGGAGCCGCCCGGGGACAAATCGCCGGCCGTCGTGTATTCCCAGGGCACAGTTCCATTGGTCTGCAATGCCGCCGGCGCCGCATTGGTGGCCCATAGGTTTAGCAAGGTCGTGGTCAGCTGAATTTGATTCGAGATATCGTTGGAAACGAACTGAACCAGCCCGGCCGGATCGGAATGGCAGTTGAAACAGAGTTGATCCGAAGCCACCTCGAAAGTGTGGCCGCTGGCATTATTCGTGGCGGTTTGCATGTGGCATTCGGCGCATTGCATTTCGAGCCGTGAATGGGCGGAGGGCAGGCCGGGGGTGGTACCGGCCGCCAACTCACCCACGGTGCCCAGCAACATGTTGTACTGGGGCGAGTGATGGGGTGAACGGCTGGTATCAGTCCAGGCCGCGCCGCGGTCATTGTGGCATTGGGCGCAAACGTTGATGGTGGGATTGTATTTGTTCGAGAACACGTCCGAGGTTGTCAGATAGAAATCATTGGTCGAAGCCAGGGCGCAACGAAGTTGATTGGTGTAGAGCGGGCCGAGCTCGTTGTTGGTAATGGAAGAAATATTCCCCGTCAGTTGGTTGGTGAACGCGATCACCCCATACAGCACATTCGTCCAAACCGAAGTCGAATGCGGATCATGGCAAACGGCGCAGGTGATGGCGACATTGTAATCGTTGGTGAGCGTGGTGACGGGGTTTTGGCCTTCCAACAGAGCGAGCCGGGCCGAACCGGAGTGGCACCGACCGCAACTGCTGATATTGGCCGCGGAAGCCGCCATGGACTGCAACACGTCGGGCACCACGGCGCCATGCGGTGAGGCGCTCCAGTCCTCGAAGGAAAAAGACGTCGGATGATGAGCGACCACTTCCGCCGGGGCGAGCCGGGCGCTGTGACAGCCGCCGCAAACCTGCGCGGCCAGTTCCACCCGCGGAACAATCGTCGGATTGACCGTATTGCCGGTGTGATTGCCGGCCGGGCCGTGGCAGTTTTCGCATTGAACCCCTTCCAGCAATGGCGTCTGAGAGGCGCTGACGAAACCCGTCGGCAGGCCGTAACCGACGGTGTGGCAGGCCAGACACGAACGATTCGTCTGGCCGCCCAGCGTCATGAACACTGGATCGGTGAACGCGCTGGCGTGGGCGGTGCTTGTCACCGGTGGATAAATATTTCCGTGACACGGCGCGCAGGCCATGGCCCCGGCGTAACTCGGCGATGGGCCGAACACTCGGAAAAAGTCGTTATCCTGGACATTCGTGATGGTAGCGATCCGGCCTAGGTTGGTTTGAGGTCCGACCGCCAACCAACTGGAATCCGTCAGGTGGATTTTGTGCCAGACCTGGTAATAACCCGACGGACCGTCCCATGTGAGCTGCACTCCATTGGTCGTCTTCTGGATGCCGGTCATCACGGGCATTCCCGGCATGCCGCCGGGTTGCGTGAGGGTCAGATGTTGGACGCCTTGCGCCCGACCGGACAAACTCGTCAGGAAGACAACTCCCGCCAGCGCGAGCATGAAAAGCGATGCGCGCCTGACCCGCAAAGTCAGGACCGGGTTCATAAACTGTGAATGCCGTCGCCTTGGCAATTCATGCAAGATAACGTTCCTGACTGCCGTCGGATGCCCGACAATAATCGGACAATGGCCGGCTGGCCAGCTTGCTGATTTTAAGCGAGTTGCAAATTGAAATCGGACGTTCATCTGCTCCATGGCAGCCTTCCATGGAGATGAATTTGGGGCTATTCCGATATTGTCGTTTGCTTATCCTGAATTGTTCTAAGCTTGCCAAAAATCGACGATTGGCCTGCCTTTGAGAACAAATTTTCCTCGCCTGTCTTACCAGACTCAGGCAGGTTGAAACACTCTGATAAGATGCACAAGAACAAAAGGCCCGCCATGGGACCGGCATTGGTAAACAAGGTTGGTCCCCCGAGGGAGCTGCCAACAAGGGAACGGGCTCAGGCTCGAATTATAATACTCGCCTTGGTTTCCTTTTCGTTGGGCGTCGCGGCGACGGCCTTTTGGTTTCACTTCGCCGCCAACCGCCATGCGGAAAATTTGAGTTCCCAAACGAAAGATCAGCCCGCCACCGAGCAACCCATCAACGAGACTGCGCCAGCCCGGTCCTTTATCCCAAGCCATCCGCTGGTGGACGCCGCCACGATTGCAGCCGTCAAACAGGCGGTTCCCGATTATGCTTCCCTGTCCCTGGAGGACGGGACGCAAATTCTCCGCGCGGCGGCACTGAAACAGTTCGCGATGGCGGCGAAGGATATGGACGTTCGGGTCAGGCAGGCCGAGGAGCGCCTTGGGGAGGCGGAGAATGGTCAAATCGCAGCCGAGCAACAGGCCGCCCTGACAAACCTTCGAGAAACCCAGGCGGCGCAAACCGGGAAACTTCAGGAGATCACGGCGCAACTTCAGGCGCAAATCGCGGCGTTAAAACAACTGAAGAATGCAAACTGACGTTGGCAGCGAATGAACGGCGGGCACCCCGCCTATTGGCTTTTGGTGACTGGGCCTTGCGACACCGCCGAACCTCAAAATCCCTGCATTTCCAGAGTCTAAGACGCTACCCAGTTTCTCCCAAGACGTTCGGCGAACCACCTCCGCAAAAAGCGCATAGATCTTTCCCTTTCCATGACCCAACTCTCTAAGCTCCAGAACCTTGGGGTCTCAGACGCCACCATTGAGAAGTGGGGGAAAAAACAGGAGCCAGCCTTCCGAATCCTATCATACCCGCTTGGTCGAGTTTCTCGGCTTTGATCCGGGAATAGTCAACCGAACAGGCGGGGTTTAAATTCTGCCTGTTTACTTGTGGCTCTTTGAAAGAGGCGTTGCAGCAAGGCAGCAACGCTGCTTTTTGCGACAGTCTTCCCCACCATCAGCAGCGTGTATCGCCCCTATAACAGATTGGCGGTATGGAAAGAACGACTCAAACCAACAAACCAACGGTGATTCGCCGGATCCCAGATTGAATTCGACAACATCACCTCATCCACCGAGTGCGAAAACTTCGTGACTTCATAGAGATTCGCTCCCCCGTTCGTTACGTTGAGGCATTCCTCGCTTCGAGTAACGGGTCAGTAAACCCGGCGAAGACAAGGCCCTTGGAAATCTGGCTTTAAGGCAGCATTATTTCAAAGCCGCAAGCGAAAGAATTTCGCCGTCGCCGACATATCAACGTTGGTGTAACAGTTTCCCTGGCACGGCACATCAGTATACGGACCGGCTGGCATCGGCGCCCATTGTAAAATACCGGATCCCGGCCATCGAAGCACCAAGCCGCCGGATGTCATTTGCCACTGCAGCGCAGGAATTGCCGGAGTAAGCCGCAAGCGGAAGAATTTCGCCGGCGCCGACATATCAACGTTGGTGTAACCGTTTCCCTGGCAGGGCACATCGGTATACGGACCGGAGGGGAATGGTGCCCATTGCAGCACTGCGGTGCCGCGCCATTGAAGCACCAAGCCGCCGGATGTCACTTGCCACTGCAGCCAGGGGATGGCCGGAAGCAATGCCAAGCCATGATAATTGCCCGAGGCAATCGCGACCACGTTGATCAAAGTGGACGGCACATTCGTCTGGCCATACGAATCGTCACCCCAGCCAATGACCGACCCGTCAGCGCGAAGCGCCAAGGTGTGGAAATCACCGGCGGCGATGGCAACGACGTTGGACAAGCCCGGCGGCACGTTGGTCTGGCCGTAAGTATCATCTCCCCAGACAACGACCGTGCCGTTCGAGCACAATGCGGCACTGTGCAAATATCCCGCAGCAATGGCAACGACGTTGGACAGGCCGGCGGGCGGGGTGGCTTGGC
>Ga0265325_10002749_pt1 | contig 11753 bp, 11 predicted proteins | sample 41420metaG_FD_202090 | JGI IMG/M metagenome (GOLD analysis project Ga0265325, IMG submission 202090) | Rhizosphere microbial communities from Carex aquatilis grown in University of Washington, Seatle, WA, United States - 4-14-20 metaG | ecosystem: Host-associated > Plants > Roots > Rhizosphere...
GTGACCGCGGCGGGAAACGCCACGACTTGAGCCCAATATTGCCCACTGCCCGGAGCCAGCCACTCAACAATGCCGGCATTGACGACAAAGCCGGCGACACCGACGACGGCGAAACGCAGAAACTGCTCGATCAACCCACGGCGATCAGGCATGGTCGCCTGGGCGGGCCGTCTGCTCTGCCACGAACTCCGGCAGCGGCTGCTGCAGGTACGCCAGCATGCGCACTTCTCGCCGACCGCGCGATACGGTGTCGAGCAGGATCCCGGAATTCAACGACATGAAGCCGAGCAGCATGACGCCCATCGACAGGATGGCAGTGGGAAAGCGCGGCACCAGTCCGGTGCGGGCATACTCGACAAGTATGGGGCTGATCAGGATCAGTGAAATCGCCATCAAGAGACCGGCGAATGCACCGAAGAAGAACATTGGCCGCTCATGCCTGACCAGCTTGAGGATGAGCATCAGGATGCGCCAGCCGTCACGATAGGTGCGCAGCTTGCTCGCCGAACCGGCAGGCCGGCCGCGATACGGGCCGCTGACGTGTGCCACCGGCATCGCCAGTTCAAGCGCATGGACGGTCAGTTCCGTCTCGATGTCGAAGCCCTGCGACAAGGCCGGCAAGGTCTTGGCAAAGCGCCGGGAAAAGACCTTGTAGCCGGAGAGCATGTCTTCGACGCGGTCGCCGAAGATCAAGCGCACAACACCCGTCAGGAGTTGATTGCCGAGACGGTGGCCGCCCCGATAGGCAGCGCTCTCGGTCTCGCAACGGACGCAATTGACCAGATCATGGCGACCGGCGACGGCCAACTGCACCATTTCCGGCGCCAGGGTCGCCTCGTAGGTATCGTCGCCGTCGACCATGACGTAGTAGTCGGCATCGATATCGCGAAACATGCGGCGGACGACATTGCCCTTGCCCTGCATGGGTTCGCTGCGCACTTGGGCACCTGCGGCTTGAGCCACCTCAACGGTACGATCCGTCGAATTGTTGTCGTAGACATAGACCGTCGCCTGCGGCAGCGCCTGCCGGAAGTCGCTGACGACCTTGTCGATCGCCGCCTCCTCGTTGAAGCAAGGAATCAGCACTACTACTCTCGGTTTAGCCATGAACCCCTCTGAAACGAACCGCCCGGCGCCCAGAACCCGCGTCAGCCCGGCATTGTATACGGCACGCAGCTTGACGGCGAAGTCGGCCTTGGGCCCGAACAATGCTGGCAGCAGCCCGGCTTTGGCCATGGCCAGCCAGATCTGGCGCAGGAAGGCATAACGGGAGTTAGCAACGGCATACGCCAGGACCTAGAATCACGCTAGTCGGCGCCGATTACGGCCAACCCTTCCATCGAGGTACCGGATGAAACTTGCCACCTGGAACGTCAATTCGCTCAAGGTACGCCTGCCGCAGGTGCTTGACTGGCTCGCCCGCCAACAGCCGACCGTGCTCTGCCTGCAGGAGACCAAGCTCGAGGACCATGCCATTCCGGCGGCCGAGATCGAGGCGGCCGGCTACCGCGCAGTCTGGCACGGCCAGAAGACCTACAACGGCGTCGCCATCCTCTGTCGCGACGAAGCGGTCGACGTTTCGCGCGCCATCCCGGACTTCGACGACCCGCAGGCACGGCTGATCGCCGCCACGGTCAACGGCGTGCGCGTCGTCTGCGGCTATTTCCCCAATGGCCAGGCAGTGGCTTCGGACAAGTACGAGTACAAGCTACGCTGGCTCGCTGCGCTGCGCACTTACCTCGCCAGGGAGATGTCGTACCATGACCGTGTGGCGCTGCTCGGCGACTTCAACATCGCGCCGGAAGATCGCGATGTGTACGACCCGGCAGCCTGGCGCGATCAGATACTCTGCTCGCCGAAGGAACGGGCGGCCTTCGCCGACCTGCTCGGCCTCGGCTTCAAGGATGCCTTCCGTCTCTTCGAACAGGCCGAGCGCAGCTTCAGCTGGTGGGACTACCGCATGATGGCATTCAGACGCAATCACGGCCTGCGCATCGACCATATCCTGCTCTCACCTGGCCTCGTTTCCGCGTGCCGGACGTGTAGCATCGACCGTGAACCGCGCCGCCTCGAGCGTCCTTCCGACCATGCGCCGGTGATCGTGGAGCTTTGCTGATGAACGAGCCCGTCTGGTGTGATCTCTATCCCGTGCTCAAGCAGTTGCCCGGGCCGCTGGCGCAACGATTCGCCGACTGCCAGCCGCTGACGGTGCCTGCAGGTGCCGTGCTGTTCGACGTCCATCAGCCCTGCCAGGGCTTTCCGCTGGTCACCGCCGGCAGCATCCGCGTCGTCAAACCGGCCGCCAACGGCCGCGAGCTGCCGCTCTATCGGGTGGTACCCGGAGAATCGTGCATCATCACCACCAGCTGCCTGCTCGGCCACGCCGACTACAACGCCCGCGGCATCGCCGACACGGAATCGACGCTGGTACTGCTACCCCGCGACTTGTTCGATCAGTTGCTCGATCAGCCAGCGTTCCGCAGCTTCGTCTTCAACCTGTTCTCGGAACGCATCGCCGATCTGATGCAATTGGTCGAGGAAGTCGCCTTTCGCAAGCTGGACCAGCGCCTGGCCGGCCTTCTGCTCGGCAAGGGCCACACCATCCATGCCACGCACCAGCAACTGGCCGACGAACTGGGCAGCGTGCGCGAAATGGTCAGCCGCCTACTGAAGAACTTTGCCGAGCAAGGCCTGGTCCGCCTGGGCCGCGAACAAGTCGAAATCCTCGATCCGGCCGGCCTGCGGCACATTGCCGCAATCTGATTCGCCAATGTGACTTACGTCACAGACCGGCCGCCGGCCGGCGTGCTCCAATGCGCACCGTTGCCCAACTCATCCAAGGAGCCTTGCCGTGAAAGCAAATGTTGGTGGTATCGACCGTATCCTGCGCATCGTCGTCGGCCTGGCCCTGATCGCCTGGGCGCTGCTGGGTGGCCCCATCTGGGCCTGGATTGGCGTCGTGCCGCTGGCGACGGCGCTGATCGGCTTCTGCCCGCTCTACCCGCTTATCGGAATGAACAGCTGCCCCGCCAAGAAGGGCTAAAAGGCCCCCTTCAAGCGGTCGTCCCCGGACAGCCGCTTGGGAAGAACGCCCACCACTCGAGGTGGGCGTTTTTTCGCCGGCTGCGCGCCCGTGTTCGATATAGGCGGCGAGGTCCGCCTAAAACCGGTAAGAAATACCCACCGAGTAGCTGTCGACCGAGTCGAAACGGCCGTTGTCGGATTCAGTGAGGGCAAACCGGCGGCCGATGCCCTGGTAGCGGTCCCAGTCAACGCGTAGCGCCCAGCGCGGATCGAGGCGATATTCCGCGCCGAGTCCGAAAGTCGCCTTCGTGGCATTATCGTGTGGTGCCACAAAGGAATACGGGCCCTGCTGAAACTGTACCGTGCCCGCTTCCGAGTATCTCAGCCGCGAGGCGAAGATACCCAGTTTGCCGAGCAGCGCGATGCTCTCCGTGACAGGCCAGCGGCCGACTGCCAAGACTTGATAGCCGTCGAGACGATACTTGCCCTGGATGTCGCTGGTAACGCCCGTGGACACCGTCCGATAGTGCGATCCGACATCGCCCAGATCAACGAAAGCCAACTCGGCCGCCAGGTAGCGATTGACCTGATAGCCGCCACCGAACCGGTAGCTCGTGGCGTTCGTTCCGTCCAATGTTGCCGACTCGACCGAGCACTGCCCGGCGCAGGCATCGCGTATCTGGCTGGCGATATCCATGCGGTATTGGGCGCTGCCGACGGAGCCGGTCAGATACCAACCGGCATCGTCGCTGGCAACGGCCGACTGCATCGCGCCTAATGCCAGCAGGGAAATACTGACCCGGGGTAACAGGAAACGCTTCAGCATGATGACTCCTTTCGACGAGGGTTTCGACCTGCCTCAGCCCACAGTCCGGCCAATCGAACGAGCTGCCTCTAATGGATGACCGCATCATACCGAGAATATCTACGTTTGGCGACCATCGATCGCGCAGACCTTCCCGCCTGCTGGCGAATGCTCGGTCGCCAAGCCGGCATCACGCATCACCGCTGCAGCGAATTGGCCAGGCGTACGTAGTCTGCGACGGCCAGCGTCTCGGCGCGCGCGGTCGGCACAATGCCCACGGCGACCAGGCCGGCCTCGTCGACCAGATCGCGCAAGTTGTTGCGCAACATCTTGCGCCGCTGACCGAAAGCGGCGGCAACCAGGCGGGAGAACGCCACCTCGTCGCGCGCACTCAGCGCCGCCGCCGGTCTGGGCCGCAGGCGGACGATTGCCGAATCGACTTTCGGTGCCGGATTGAAGGCGCCCGGAGGCACGACGAACAAGCGTTCCATATCGAAGCGGTACTGCAGCATCACCGACAAGCGGCCGTAGTCGCCGCCGCCCGGATCGGCAACCATGCGATCGACCACTTCCTTTTGCAGCATGAAGTGCATGTCCGTCACAACATCGGCGTAGGCGGCGAGATGAAACAGCAGAGGTGTCGAGATGTTGTACGGCAGGTTGCCGACAATGCGCAACTGCGGCCCGAGAGCGGCGAAATCGAACGCCAGCGCATCGGCCTCATGCACGATCAGCCGATCGGCGGGGAAAGCCTGACGTAGCCGCGCCGCCAGGTCGCGGTCGATCTCGACCACATCGAGCCGGCCGAGCCGCGCCAACAGCGGTTCGGTCAGGGCACCGAGGCCGGGGCCGATCTCGACCATGTGCTGGTCCGGGCACGGTGCTATCGCCTCGACGATGTTGCGGATGACGCCCGGTGAAACGAGGAAATTTTGCCCAAACCGCTTGCGCGGCGAGTGTCCCTTCATTGGCGGCAAACGATTTCGGCGGCCAGCCGCACGGCGGCGAACAGGCTGCGCGGATCGGCGCGGCCGCTGCCGGCAAGATCGAGCGCCGTGCCGTGATCGACCGAGGTGCGCAGTACCGGCAGGCCAAGCGTGATGTTGATGCCTTCGTCAAAAGCGGCGTATTTCAGCACCGTCAGTCCCTGATCGTGATACATGGCCAGTTGGGCGTCGGAGCCGGCAAGAAGCCTGGGCGTAAACAGCGTGTCGGCCGGCAGCGGACCGATCAGGTCCATGCCCTCGCCACGCAGCCGTTCAAGCACTGGCGTGATGACCTCGATTTCCTCGCGGCCGAGATGGCCGCCTTCGCCGGCATGCGGGTTCAGGCCGGCCACCAGGATGCGCGGCCGGGTGATGCCGAACTTCGCCACCAGGTCGCCGTGGAGAATGCGCAACGTCGTGGTCAAGTCGCTGGCCGTGATGGCATTCGGCACCTCGCGCAGCGGCAAGTGGGTGGTCGCCAGGGCGACGCGCAAGCCGGCATGCTTGCCGGTACCGGCAAGCATCATGACCACACGCGGTGTGCCAGTCTTTTCGGCCAGGTACTCAGTGTGGCCGGTGAAAGCGATGCCGGCATCGTTGATGACACCCTTGTGCACCGGCGCCGTGACCATGGCGGCGAACTCGCCGCTCTGGCACCCGGCCAGTGCCGCATCAAGAATGTCGAGCACGTAGCGCGCATTGGCGGGATCGACACGACCGGGCTCGACCGGCGCCCGAAGCGGCACATGACGGATGTCAAGACCAGTGGCGGAGAGCCCAAGCATCTGGGCTCGCGTCTCGATCAATTGCCGATCGCCGATCACTACCAGGCGGGCCGGCAAGGCTATTCCGGCGAGGGCGAGACAGATGTCGGGGCCGATGCCGGCCGGTTCGCCGCTGGTGACGGCAAGCCGCGGCAACGACGCCAACTCAGCGGTCATCAAGGTGATATTCGACGTAGGCACGATCGCGCAACTGGCTCAGCCAATCCTGGTAGGCCTCGTCGGACTTGCGTTCGCGCAACGCCTGGCGGGCGATCTGCCGGCGGCGCTCCGGCGAGGCGTCCTCGGTCCGCCGTTCCTGCACCTGGATCAGGTGCCAGCCGAATGGGGAACGTACCGGCGCGCTGATTTCACCGACCTTGAGCGCATCCATGGGACGTTCGAAGTCGGGCACGGTGTCGCCTTCATAGAGCCAGCCGAGATCGCCGCCCTTGGGCGCCGACAGATCGGTCGAATTGACGCGGGCGAGTTCGGCGAAATCGGCCCCGTTGTCCAGGCGTTCCTTCAGCGACTCGAGCTTGCGGCGCGCCTCGGCGTCGGAGACAACCTCATTGACCTTGATCAGGATGTGGCGGGCGCGCGTCTGTTTGAGGGACTTCAGTTCCTGATCGCCGCCGCGCCGGTCGACCAGTTTGACGATATGGAAGCCGGCCGACGTCCGGATGAGCGGACTGATCTCTCCGGGCTTGAGATTGCGCACGGCTTCGACATACGGGCCGGGCAGGCGATCGACGGGCCGCCAATCGATGACGCCGCCGGTCAGACCGTCGGGCGCATCCGAATAACTGGCCGCGACCCGGCCGAAGTCTTCGCCGCCGCGTACCTGTTGCAGCGCCTGTTCGGCACGCGAGCGGATGGCCGCTACCTTGGTGCTGTCTGCCTGCTCCGGCACGCGCAGGATGATGTGGGCAAGCAGCACCGATTGGCTGCTGTTGGCGTGGGCAGCACTGTCGAGATAGTTATCCACCTCGCTGTCCGAGACGACGATGCGGCTCTCGACTTCACGCTCGCGCAGCCGCGAGAAGGTCATTTCCTGGCGTATTTCCTCGCGGAACTTGTCCCAGGCAACACCATCCTTCTCCAGGGCGATTCTGAATTCGCGCGCGTTCATGCGATTGCCATCGGCGATGCGCTGGATGGCGGCATCGACCTCGATGTCGGTCACCTGGATGCCGCTATCCTTGGCGAATTGTGCTTGCGCCTGATCGACAATCATCCGTTCGAGAATCTGCCGCTCGAGCACATCACGCGGCGGCAACTGAACCTTCTGGCTTTTCAGTTGGCGCTCGACCTGGGCCAGACGCGAGTTGAGCTCGAGCTGGGTGATGGCCTCGCTGTTGACCACGGCGACAATGCGGTCGGCGGCCAGCGGCGCCGCCGGTGCCGCTTGCGCCGCGACGCTGCCGAGGGCGAGCAGTAGGACTAGGATGGTCGATGGTTTCATGTCGGATCAATATGCCCCAAAAATAGGATCGGCGGTCGGTTGGTTGATGACGCCGTAGCCCGGAATGCTGCGTCGAAGGAGATCGAGCGGGTTGATGCCGATGCGACCCAAGCCGCTCAATTCCCACTGGAAGAACAGTGCCGTCGACGTGGCCGAAGTCTGCGTCGCCATGCGGTGCAAGACCACGCGCGCCGCCCAGCAGCCGCCATCATACTCAACGCCGATCAATCCTTCGATCAGCTTGTGGTCCTGCGTTGAATAATTGTAACGGCCGACGCCCTGCCAGTTGCCGGCGAGCGGCCACTGCGCCGACAGGTCGACCGAGGCGAACTGGTCGCGGGTATACCGGTAGCCGGCATTGATCACCTTGGCCGTTTCCGGCTGAAAGCGGACGCCAAGATCGACCCGTTCGGTGCGGCTGACCGCCGGGTTGTATTGCCAGCCGGTGTCGACATAAACGCGGTCGGTCACCCGTCCCGAAAACGCCGCCAGCAGATCCGTCTTGCGGTTGGTGCGCGGCGTCTCGCCAAACAGGGTCACTTGCTGCGTGCTGAAGTAATAGCGCTGGCCGACGGCGCCGCGAATCGTTTCAATGCCGCTCTCGGCGTCGATCAGGCGCGAAACGATCGCGGCGGTCAGTTGGCGCGCATCGCCGATCCGATCGCTGCCGCTATAGCGGTTCTCGCTGAAGATCTGGGCAAAGTTGAAGTCGGTGAGCGCCGAATCGAACACTGGAATCCGGCTCTGGTCGCGCACCGGGATGTAGACGTAGTACAGGCGCGGCTCGAGTGTCTGCGTCTGGGCGCGGTTGAACCAGGTGACCGGCCGTTCGAGGATGGCGCCGCCATCGAGGCTGGCGATGGGCAGTTGGCGGCTGATCTGGGTCGGCACGCCAACAGGCTGCTGGTCGAGCTCGTAGCGCGTCAGATGGGCACCGAGCTTGGGCGTCAGGAAGAAGGCCGCCGTCTGCATCGGCCAGGAAATCTGCGGGTAGGCGACGACCCGCTGGCCCGTCACCTGTGTCGGATGACCGAACTTGACATACTCGAAGTTGAAGCTGAAGACGCCATCGGCCGGCATATCCGCGCGCGTACCGTTGGCCAACAACTGCGGCATGCGGGTGTACGGCACGGCAACGGGCGCCGCCGGATCCTGCAACGTCTGGAAGCGCTGCGCGGTCAACGAGGCATTCCACCAGCCAGCGGAGTAATTGACCGCACCCTGGCGTAACAGGTTGGTTTGGGTCACGTTCCATAGGCGCGACGACAGGTCGGTAAAATAGGTGTCGTCGGAGACACCGTTGACATTGACGTTGGCCGACCAGCGTGGTGCCAAGGTCTGGTTGTGGATCACGGCAAAGGCGGAGCGAGTCTTGCCGGTGACCTGATCATGAGGCAGATATTCGAAGTGCGTCTGGCCGTTGTAGTTCTCTTCGAGATAGCGGAACTCGGAATTCAGCTGCAGACCGCGCTTGCCCATGAGCCGCGGCGAGATCGTCGCATCCATGTCCGGCGCGATGTTCCAGTACCACGGTTGGGTGACGTCGAGACCACTGGTAGTGCTGCCGCCAATGGTCGGCGGCAGCAGGCCGGACTTTCTCTTGTCGTTGAGTGCGAAGGAAAGCCAAGGTGTATACAGCACCGGCGTATCCTTGAACATGATCCGCGCCGTCTTCGCCTCGCCCTCCTCGCGGTTGTAGTCGAGTTCGATTTCGTCGGCCTGGGCGTACCAGTCGCGGTTCGGCGGCGCACAAGTGCTGTAGGTGGCGGCCTTCAGCCGATAGATGCCTTCGCCGGCAAAGTCGATGCGACTGGCTTCACCGCTACCGGTGACCGGCTGACGCGGCAAGGCCAGGGGATCGCGCTCCTTGGGCGGCGAACGCGTCAGGGAATAGGTCGGCTGCTCGAAATAACCGACCTGATCGGTAAGCTTGAAATGCAGATGCGGCCCGGAAATCACGTCATTACCGTGTTCCAGGCGAATATGGCCCACGGCGTCGAGTTCGTCGTCGAGTGGCCAATAGACGGCGTGATCGGCCGTCAACGACGTGCCGGAGCGGCGGATCTCGACGTTGCCGTCGGCCACGGTCTCGGTCTCGTTGCGGCCGCTGATGCTGTCTGCCTTGACAAAGACGGTACTCGGCAACCTGCCGGCGGCCTGGCTATCGGTCAGCATCGGACTGGATTTCAGCACTGGTGCGGGCAATTCAGCGGGCCGCGTCGGCGCCCGCTCCGCTTGCGGCGTCTCGATCGAGTCGATATGCAGCGATGGCAAAGGGTCGGCCGCCTGAGCGATCGTCGCCGCGCCAAATAGCGCCCACCCCAGCCTTCTGCACAGGCGTCGTTGCATCCAGATCGTTTTCGCGCGCCCAGGTGCGCTCGCGGCCAAATGTTAGAATTTTTCGATTTTAACATTGCAGGAAGGCGCACTCGATTGCAACGGCAACAGAAGATTCTCGAATGGCTGGAGCGCAACGGCTACGGCAGCGACTTCACCCTCGCCCCGGCATCGGCCGATGCCAGCTTCCGGCGCTATTTCCGTGCCACCTTCGCCGACGGCCGCTCGCTGATCGTCATGGATGCGCCGCCGGCGCATGAAGACGTGGCGCCGTGGCTGCACGTGCAAAGGCTGTTTCGCGCCGCCGGCACCAATGTTCCCGAGGTGCTGGGCGAAAATCGCCAGGAGGGCTTTCTGCTGCTTGGCGATCTCGGCTCGACCACCTACCTGGCCGCGCTCGACGAAGCCAGCGCCGATCGACTCTATCGCGCCGCCACCGACGCCCTGATCCGCATCCAGCTGGCCAGCCAGCCCGGCCAGCTGCCGGCCTACGACCGCGCCTTGCTGCAGCGGGAACTCGACTTGTTCCCGGACTGGTATCTCGGCCGCCACGCACAATTGATGCTCGACGACAATCAGCGCCAGGCGCTGGCGGCAAGCTTCGCCAAGATTCTGGCGGTGAACCTGGCCGAGCCCTGCGTCTTCGTCCATCGCGATTACCACTCGCGCAACCTGATGGTCAGTGAGGCCAATCCCGGCATCGTCGACTTCCAGGATGCCGTGTTCGGGCCGATCAGCTACGACCTGGTGTCGCTGTTCAAGGACGCCTACATCAGTTGGGACGAGGAGCGCACACTCGACTGGCTGATCCGTTACTGGCAGCAGGCGCGCAGTGCCGGCCTGCCGGTGGCGGACGATTTCGGGGTCTTCTATCGAGACTATGAGTGGATGGGGGTGCAGCGGCACCTGAAGGTCCTGGGCATCTTCGCCCGCCTCTATCACCGCGACGGCAAGGACGGCTATCTCAAGGATATGCCGCGAGTCAGCAACTACCTGCGCGCCGCCTGCGAGCGTTACCGCGAACTGAAACCCATCCTTGCCCTCTTGGACCGCGTCGACAGCCGCCAGTCAGGAACGGGGTTCACGTTTTGAAGGCGATGATCCTTGCCGCCGGTCGCGGCGAGCGCATGCGGCCGTTGACCGACCGGACACCGAAGCCGCTGTTGCCGGTAGCCGGCAAGCCGCTGATCGTCTGGCATCTCGAGCGCCTTGCCCGCGCCGGCGTTGTGCACGTCGTGATCAACGTCGCCCACCTGGGCGAACACATCGAGGCCCTGCTTGGCGACGGCGATGCCTGGGGCCTGGAGATTCGCTATTCGAGTGAGCCGCCCGGCGCGCTGGAGACCGCCGGCGGCATCGCCCTGGCGCTGCCGCTGCTTGGCGATGAGCCTTTCCTGGTGGTCAATGGCGACATCTATTGCGACTTCGATTTCGCGAGCCTGCCAGCGCTCGGCGGCGGCGACCTCGCCCATCTCATTCTGGTCGACAACCCGGCGCATCACCGGCAGGGCGACTTCGCCCTCGATGGCACGCGCGTCAGCAACGACAGCCAGCGCCTGACCTTCGCCGGCATCGGCGTCTATCGGCCGCAGCTTTTTTCGGCGATCGCTGCCGGCGAGCGGGCGAAGCTGGCGCCACTGCTGACGCAAGCGATCGACGCAGGCCGCGTTTCCGGCCAAATGCACCGCGGCGGCTGGGTCGACGTCGGCACGCCGGAACGGCTGGCGGCACTTGACGCCGATCTGCGCCAAGCCTCACTATAATCAACGAATGGACACCACTCCCTATCTCAACCGCCGCCAGCGTCTGCTTGAGCGCATGGGCAGCGGTATCGCGGTGTTGACGACGGCGCCGGAACGGCTGCGCAATCGCGACAACCCTTATCCCTACCGTGCCGACAGCTATTTTCAGTACCTGACCGGCTTCACAGAGCCCGAGTCGGCGTTGATCCTGATTGCCGGCGACCAGCCGAAGGCGATACTGTTCTGCCGGGCGCGCGACGCCGACAGGGAGATCTGGGACGGCTACCGTTACGGCCCCGATGCGGCAGGCGAAGCTTTCGCCGTCGACGAGGCACGCACCATCGACAAGCTCGACGAAACGCTGGCCGAGTTGCTCGCCGACCAGCCAGCGCTGTGGCATTCGGTCGGTTTCGATGCCGACGGCGATCGACGTGTCGCCACCGCACTCAATGCCGTGCGGGCACAGAGTCGTACCGGCAAGCGTGCACCGGCGGTGATCCACGATCTGCGCGCTGCCCTGGATGAAATGCGCCTGATCAAGGATGATCACGAACTGGCGCTGATGCGTCGCGCCGCAGCGATCTCGGTCGCCGCCCACCGGCGGGCGATGCAGGCTGCGGCCCCCGGCCGCTA
>Ga0265325_10002752_pt1 | contig 11745 bp, 9 predicted proteins | sample 41420metaG_FD_202090 | JGI IMG/M metagenome (GOLD analysis project Ga0265325, IMG submission 202090) | Rhizosphere microbial communities from Carex aquatilis grown in University of Washington, Seatle, WA, United States - 4-14-20 metaG | ecosystem: Host-associated > Plants > Roots > Rhizosphere >...
GATGAGTATTACAAAGTTTTATTCATCGACAGCGACCCGCAAGCAAACCTTTCTAAAAGCCTTGTCGATGTTCCTGGCTTTGGTCTTTACGAAGCCTTGACGGGCGGCGACTTCGAGCCGGAAACCGTAAAACCTAATATTTTTCTTCTTTCCGGCGGTGTGAAGTTGGCGGGGCTTGAAAAGGCATTGATCGGCGAGCTGGACGCTTTCACAAGGTTGAGAGAGCTTCTGGATGGCGAGCAATTCCAAACTTTCGATTTTATTCTAATCGACAGCCCGCCGTCTCTCGGTGTTCTCACCGGCAACGCCCTAACGGCTTCCGACTGGCTCATTATCCCGATGAACCCCAGCCTTTACAGTATGCAGGGAGCGAATGACCTGATGGCGACTTTTTCAAAGGTCCGCAAAAACTTCAATCCAAATTTGCAGCTTCTCGGAATTATCATCAACGCTTATGAATCAAACCCGGTTATCACCCGACAGATCCATGACGAGATCCGTCTGTCGTTTGGGGAAAAGGTTTTTAATACTTCGCTTTCAAAGTCTATCCGGATAGAGGAAGCTATCGCCTCGAAATCCGGCGTTATATCCCGGCCCCGTGTCGATGGACGGCCATCGAAGGCCGCCGAAGAAATCAAAGCTATTGGTGAAGAACTGCTTTTAAGATTGGGGGTTTAAATGCTTATAGATTCGACAGGCTCACTACAAGTTCCAACTCCTAAGAATCCAAAAAGAGACCCTTTACACGGCCAGAAAACGCTTAAAGTTACCGGCTTTCTGGAAGAATTTGAAAAAGACGACATTAAGAAAAACGTTGATATTGTTGAACTGTTCGCTTCCTTCGGTGTAAAGCTGGAGAAGAAAGGAAAGAATTTCATGGGGCTTTGTCCGTGGCATACTGATAAAAGCCCCAGCTTGTCGGTTGACCGGGAAAAGGGCTTATACAACTGCTTCGGATGCGGAGAAGCCGGGGACGCTTTCGACCTTGTGGAGAAGATGAAAGGCTTTGACTTCAAGGAGTCTTTGAAGTTCTTGAAAGACTGGAAAGGTCATGGACAGGAAGTCCAAAAGCAAGCCGGAGCCAAGGAAGGCGAAAGGCGAGCAAGCCCTTTAAAACCGCTTGCTTTACCCGTTCAAAGAGAGATTAAACCGGTAGAAAAGAAACCATCCACGGAGAGTGAAACCGTCCATAATCTCAATACGGTAAAAAACTATTATCATAAAAGGCTTTTCGACCATTCGGAAGCCCTCGAATATCTTCAAAAAAGGGGCTTTAAAACACCCGGCCTTTACGAACGCTTTCAAGTCGGCTTTGCCGATGGACACTTAAACCTTGTGATCGGCAGTAAGCAGCAGCAAGCCCTGACGGAAGCCGGAATATTGAACCCTTCGACAGGCTCAGGACAGGCTGGCTTTAGGGAGCATTTTCTAAACTGCCTTATATTTCCGATCTTTGACGAGGTTGGAAATACTTTATCATTTTATGGTCGAGATATTTCAGACACTTCCACATTCAAACACCGTTACTTAAAAGGGGAACACCGGGGCATATTCAACCGGAAAGCCTCGAAGGTTTATGACGAGGTTGTTTTAACGGAATGTATTATTGACGCTCTTTCGCTGATCGAAACCGGCCTTGAGAACGTTCAGGCTATTTACGGAACGAACGGCTTTACCGATGAACACCTTGAAACCCTCAAGGCCGACCGGGTTAAAACGGTTATTTTAGCCCTTGACAATGACGAAGCCGGACAGAAAGCCACGGAGAAGTTGAAAGAAAGGTTCATAAGCGAAGGCTTCAAGGTTAAAATCATTTCTCCCTATTCCGGAAAAGACTGGAACGAGGCTTTAACTTCCGGGAAACTGGTTAAAGAGGATTTGAAAACCTTGATTGAACAGACAGCCATATTTGAGAAGGTTGAGGAACTAAAAGAAGGTTTCAAAGTTAGAGAAGAAAAAGGCCAATACTTCTTTATCTATCCCGATATTTCTTACCGCCTGACCGGTGTTAAAGAGATGTTCGTCAACAGCCTGAAAGTAACGGTCAAAGCGGAATCCAATAATGATTATTTTATTGATACGGTGGACTTTTATCTCTACCGGTCGAGGACGAATTTCGCGGCGCACCTTTCCTCGCAGTTCGGCATGGAGTTAAAGCGGATAGAAAAGGATTTGCTCAGTATTCTGGAACACCTTGAAAAGCAGAAAGAGGAAAAGCTGAGAGCTGACGAGCCGAAGAAAACCGAGATTTCAGAAGAAGACCGGCGCACCGGTTTAGAGTTTTTGAAAAGCCCTGCCCTGTTTCAGGAGATCGTCCAGGACATGAACGTCATGGGCTATGTGGGCGAGGATTTGAACAAACAGCTTTTATATTTATGCGCTTCAAGCCGTGTCCTGGACGACCCTATTTCAATTCTTATTTTATCGGAGTCGGCCAGCGGAAAAAGCTTTCTGGTGGACACGGTAAAGAAGCTGATTCCGCCGGAAGACGTGATTTCCGTGACTTCATTGTCCGATCAGGCGTTAAACTATATCAAAGACCTGATGCATAAATTTCTGGTACTCGGCGAAGCGGTTCATTCCGACGAGATAGAACATTCTATCCGGGAAATGCTATCGGGGCATGAACTTTCGAGGCTGGTAACGGTGAAGGACGAGAAAACGGGAAAGATGGAATCGACGATCGTCAGGAAACCCGTTGTAACGGCTTCGGTGATGAGTTCGACCGTGCATGGTGTGAACCCGGAGAACGCCTCAAGATGTTTTGTTATCAACACGGATGAAAGCCGGGAACAGACCCGGCGAATCCATGAATCGCAGAGACAGAAATACAGCCTTGAGAGGTATCACGAAAAGGAAAAGGTAATCCCGGAGATCGTGAAGAAACACCACGCCGCGCAAAGGCTTTTGCGAAAGCTCTTGATCGTAAACCCCTTCGGAAAGTTTTTGAATTTTCCCGATAACCAGATGAGAACGCGCCGGGACAACGACCGCTTTCTGGACTTGATTGCTTGTGTCTGCTTCCTGAGACAGTACCAGAAAACAGTTAAATGGGAAGGCCTCACGGAGTTCATCGAATGCGATTTAGAGGATTATGGCATAGCTTTTGAAATCATGGTGAAGAGCGTCCTTACCTCGACGATGCGGGAACTTCCTAAAAGCGCGCTGGAATTGTACAAAGCATTGCGTGAAATGGCTTCAAAAGCTGCGGTGAAAAGCGGCATTAAGCCGAATGAATCGAGTTTTACGCAGAGGGAAATCCGGGAAACAACGGACTATGGCCAGAGCTGGATTAAGCAAAATCTCCGAATACTGGTGGATTTTGAATACATCGTTTTAGTAAGGGGCGGCGGCGTTCGTTCAAAAGGGGTTTACCGGATTCGGGAGGATGAGGAGATCGGAAAGTTGAACCTCTCGGCTATTCCAACGCCTGACGAAATCGCTATTAAAATGAAAACTGGGCAAACTGGGCAAAACTGGGCATTGACCAGTTTAACCGGGTTAACTGTTGAAGAAGAAAAGAATTAACAAAACTGGGCAAAGTTTCCGGGGGAGAAAGGGCGCACCTCAAGGGCGGGTAAAAAAGAAAAGGAGTTTTGAATGAACAGGGAATTTGAAAAACAGACGGAAAACTACCTACGATCCATCAAAATACGGTATGAAAAAACAACTAAAAGGACACTTATTATCCGTGATAACAGTTTGAAGAAGTTCCTGGATTTTATCATTTCAAAAGGCATTGAAAGCTTTTCCGGCATTACCCGCGATATTGTGTCGGATTATAGCTTGTATCTAATGACCTCCCGGACATCGTCGAAAAAGAGTTACGCCCCTTCAACGAGAATGCGGCTTCTGGTGGAGATGAAAAATTTTCTGTCGTTTTTAACGGAAGAAGGTGTGCTGTACAAAAACCACGCGGCAGGTCTGGAACTTCCGAAACTGCCCAGGCGGATCAGCCGGGACGTCCCGAAGGTGGAAGAAATTGATTTGATGATCTCGATGGCGGAACCGGCTGACGCTGCGATACTGGAAACTCTTTACGGAACAGGAATCCGGGCGAACGAAATCGTGAAGTTGAAAAAAACGGATGTGGATTTTGAGCAGAGGATTTTGACTATCAGACATGGAAAATACGGAAAGCAGAGGGCAGTTCCCATAAACAATATCGCTCTGGAAAAGATTAAGGAATATCTCAAAACCCGGAATGACCGTTCAATCTTTCTGTTTGTCTGTCGGGGAAAAGTAATATCTTTAGCCTATATCAGAAGGATGATTTCCCGGTATGCCGAAAAAGCGGGGTTAAAAAAACACCTGATTCCGCATAGTTTCCGGTATGCCTGCGCCACGCATATGCTGAAGAATGGGGCGGACATCCGGTATATACAGGATATGCTGGGACATGAAAACCTATCGACAACACAAAGTTATACACGGGTCGTGAGGGGCGATTTGAAGCGGATGATCCGGAAATATCATCCGAGGGAAGGATGCCCGACAGGCCCAGCACCGAGGCCGGGCCCGAGGGGTAAGCCGACGACAGGGACGTCCCAAGGCTTACCCAGGGAAGCCACCAGGGAAGAGTTGTCGAGATGAAGAGAAATGCCGGACGGTTTGCCGGGGAATACCTTCAATCCCTCCGGCAGAAGAACCGGTCGGAGAGAAGCGTAAAAGTGTACGATGGAGGTCTGGATTTCTTCTTCAGCTTTCTACAAACGAGATATTCACTCACGGATATGCGGGAGGTAAGGAAAGAGCAGATCAACGCCTACAGGGAATATTTAAATGACTACCGGAAGAAAGACGGTAATCCCATATGCCCGCAATGGAAATATCAGCTGGCGGGATTGGTTTGCCGGTTCTTCGCTTTTCTGGAACGGGAGGAAAGAATTTTATTTAATCCCGCTGAAAGTATCAAGCTGAAAAAGCCGCAGGAGGAATTGCCGAAGGATATTTTAACAGAAGAAGAAGTCAAAAGAATACTGTCAATGCCGGATAAACGGAGTAAAAACGGACTTCGGGACAGAACGATGATTGAAATTCTGTATGGAAGCGGACTCAGGATTTTAGAACTCCGGAAACTCAGACTCTGCGATATCGACCTGGAAAGCGGATACCTCTTTATTACCGGCAAAGGACAAAAAGACAGAGTGGTCCCGATGACGAGGACGGCAAGACATTACCTCAAGAGGTATCTGGAAAAAGCGAGGCCGTTCCTGCTGGACAAGGAATATTCCACCGAGGCGGTTTTTCTGAATCAGTTTGGAAAATCCTTCGGAAAGAACGGGATCGGAATTATGATTAAAAACTATTCTTTAAAAGCAAAGATAGAAAAGAACGTCACGCCACATACCTTCCGTCATAGCTGTGCTACGCATTTGATTTCCAGAGGCGCGTCTGTCCGGTACGTTCAGGAACTGTTAGGTCATAACGAAATCAACACAACTCAAATCTACACGCGTGTTATGCCGGTGGATTTAAAGCGAGTGTATGAGGCGACACATCCGAGGTGTTTAAAGTACGAGTGAAAGAAGAGATGGAAACTTCCCAACTTTTTTTGTGATTTTATCTATCGGACTGTAAAATATCCTTCAGTGAAAAATTATTTTGGAAGAAGGATTATGGAAACTTTTTCTACACATCAACATTTCCCTTCAAAAAAAAGCCCGCAAAGCCTTGATAACGCTGGATTGTACATGTCGCAAAATTGCACTCAAATCACGAGTGACCGTTTTTCGACCAATTTTGTAATTATTGAAGGAGGCAATAATTATGTAGTGATTTTGCATGGTGAGAATTGGGACAAACCTATCTGGGATTCTTCCGCTACAGGCGGGTTCTCGATGTCAATTTTCGACGTTTCAAAAATAGGCGTCGGGTTCTTGGCCGGGCCACTCGCAACGCTCGCGCTTTCGGCAGTGCATGATCTGGGTAACCTCGCTGGCGGATTTATGACAGCCGGTCAATTCGGAGTCTCATTACTCAAGAACGCCATCGGCAGTATCGCCAGTGTTATAGCGCCCACAAGCGGCCAATTCCTCGACAAGATTTTAGACGCCGGTATCAACAGCGTCGCCAACATCGCCTCGACCGGCCTGCATCTCAACGATAAAGGCAATATGGATTGGAGCCTTTCATCATCGCAGTGGGCAAGCGCCGGAATCAGCTCAGCCGTTGGATTTGGAGCGGCGGCTTTCAATACGGGAATGACCTGGGGTAATGACACATGGTCAAAGATAGGACAGACGGCGGGCAACTGGGCGATCAACTCAACGGCGGATGTCGTCAACCGTGGATGGAAGACAAAAGCAGACGGAAGTTTAGACTGGCAGTTGGACGAAAGCAAAGGCGAATGGAGCGCGGCATTGTTGTCAGCCGGTGTGAGCGGGGTTAATTCGGCAATCAATTACAAACTTGGCGGCTACACAGGATACGGTGCGAACAATAGCGGTAACTTATTAGCTTACGGTTTGACCAAATCCCTCGACATGTCAAAATACGGCGCTATGCAGAGCGGATGGCTGGGAAGCGGATTACAGGATAAATACAACGCGGCGGGTAATGTTTTCGACCTCGCCGGAGGACTGGACTTCACCGTCGCCCGAAACAACGGCAAAGGCGCGATCGGACTACAAATCAACTCACAAGGCATGGGCATTCATAGCGGAGAGGGAGAATTCGGCGGGTTGGCTATGACCTACAGCGCGCCGCAGAAAAGAACTTTCCTGACACCCGGCAACACAGTCGCGACAACGACAACCGCCGGAGGTTGGGGCTGGAACGGCGCGGATACTTTAGGTAACACGATAAATGACATAGGCAATATCGCAAAAGGTATTGGAAGCGGCATCGGCAGTGCCCTAGCTTTTGCCGGAAACACTTTAAACAGTGCCGTGTCTTATATTGGTCAGGCGATGATGCCGGTGGGACAGCAGACTCCGGCACAGAAGTTGTTTACAGATACGATGGATAACGCTGTCGCGGCAGACTGGAAGGTTCAGCAGGGCGAATTGGTACATGTAAATACGACTGAAGATGAAAAGTTTAAATATTCAGTCTACCCATCGGAAGAGCTTGCGAATAATATGGGCAATAGTGTAACACCACTTACTGACAAAAAAATCAGGGATAACACCTTCCAGAATGGGGACAAATCGATTGATGCGACCGATCAGAAACAACCCACAGATGAACAAAAGAGAAATAATCTGAATAATCTTCTGGATTCTGTGGGCGTTGCCAGACAGCCGATCAATATGGGTCAAAACGTGAATCTATCGGCAGGTTTCCTACCTATGACCCTTTCGATGGATGTTAACAAGTCGCCGACTCAGGATAATATACCTGTGGTAAGCGTTGATACAAAAGGTCAGTTGTTTGATATGATGAATAAAATGTACGTAAAATTTGATTCTACGACGATAGACTCAAATATCAACATTGATCAGCCGGAATTTAAAGGTACTTCATTAAGCGCCGGTAATTCCGAAGATCAGAAGAACGCATTTCTGGAAAAAATAAATAACGCGTTTTATAACCCGGATACGATAAGGAATGACGTTTCAGATGATGGGTGGAAAACAAAACAAGTTTTTCTGTTAACGGATACTGGTGTGGATAGTATTTTTAAAGCGGCTACTTCAGAATCTGAAATGCAAGATACCCTGGGTGACGAAAAAAATCCGAGTGGCCCGAATAGTACAGTTCCCGATGTAAATTCAAAAGCAGGGAACGCTTTAATGGTGTATCCGCTGGTGTCAAAAGCTTTAGACCAGTTGTTCCTACCGGAAAATAAAATTGATACGGCTTTAATTGTACAGCAAAAAATAGCTGATTCCAATCTAACAAGAACTATCATGATGTTAAGACAAAGTTTGGACAAGCTTACTTATGATAGTAATAGAATCAGATTGGCGACCTTGCAGGAAATAGAGAAATTTGCGAAACAGTATAATAGTTCTAAACCTAAGGGCGGTAAATAATATGAAAATAAATAGAAAAGCAATTATGCAGATCGGTACGATTTTTATCATCTTATTGATGGCGGCTTGTACCAGCAGTAAAAAAAGTGAAGGCAGTCACTTAAAAAACAGCGTACCGGGAGGATATTTTAAGATAAACCAGGAAAAGAAAATTGGTTTATACATACCCGCCGATTGGTATTTTGTTACCAATAAGCGCGTTTTAAAAACCTGGACTGCTGATATAGGATTTGTTTACAGGATCAGTAATGAGGATTATGTTAGAGGTGGTTTAAGGTTATATGATGATCCAGCTATTCTTAGAGAAGAAAGTTATAACTTTAAAGATGTTTATCAAGGACAATTAGAAGAACTGAACAAGCTTCAAGAACAAATATCTAATTTTGGAACTATGAATATTGCCGGTGTATTCTTGGAACAAATTATAGAAACCAATTATTTTACAACAGAAATGAGCAATAAACAGGTAAACTGGTTTTATATTAAAGAAAAATGGATTGAAGGGAAATACACTAATAAAATATATAGCAAAAAAGAATTTATAGGCTATTTGTTTGATACTATAATTAACAAGAAAGTCAGCAATGACAGGAATAATATAGAGCTATTTTTATCTTTCTCGGAATTAAAACCAGTCCCAAATCTAAGCAATACGATGATGGAAATATTGAAAAGCGTCAGGTATATGGATGATCTGACCAATAAGTAATTTTCAAAGCCCGGTTCCCCGGCAAACCCAAAGGAACAAACGCCAGCACGGCGGCAACAGCACAAACCAAGTAAAGACAGATAACCGGGAGGTGAAAACTTCCCGATTTTTTAAAATTCCCCCTCAAAACAGGGAAACCGGAGTTCAGAACTCCGAATTCGGAGTAAAAAGCCTCGGCATCGGAGCTCTGAGCTCGGAACTCGGAGTAAAAAGCTTCGGTATCGGAGCTCTGAGTTCCGGATTCGGAGTAAAAAGCCTCGGTGTCGGAGTTCAGAACCCGGAGTTCGGAGTAAAAAGTCCCGGTGTCGGAGTTCAGAACTCGGAACTCGGAGTAAAAAGCTTCGGCTTCGGAGTTCGGAACCCGGAACAGGGAGTAAAAAGCCCGGAGTTCGAGGGTTTGGACACGGACGAGATCATTTGCGAAATCTAACGGCAAAGCGGAAGCATGGAGGCGTTAACCGGCTTTCGTCGGGCAGTTTTCAAAACCACCGGCAGGCTCACGCTTTCGCACTGCCTGCGGTTTTGAAAATGCCGCTCCTCAAGCCGCGCGCTATACGGGCGGGAGTCGGAGGCAGCCGAACATAACATAATTGCCCTTATGGTCAAGTGAAGGGCGAAGCTAAACGCAGAAAACACCCGCCCATAAGGGACAATTATATTAAGTTCAGGCGAGAGATTGAGGCAGTAGAAAGCATGAGGCGTTTAGAAAACTTTTTCGCGCGGGGGAACGGCGTAGCGATAATCGGAAGCAGGCCCCGCCCGTAGAAGAGCAGGGAGAAAAGCGCCCGTGCGCCGGTGAAAGCTGGTAGTTCTGCAAAGTCAGAAGCGGCTCCCCGGATTGGGACGAAGGAACGGCAACCAGCCACGGACATTATACCGCTCAGAAATAATTTATCAAGGGTGAAGCCGCTGACGCGCCCAAATTCTGAGGAATTTGCCCTTGACAAATTATTTCTTCGCTGGTGGGTTTGTTAGGCTGGTTGGCAAAATGTGATTGTGCTGTATAACCGTGGATGATCGGCGAAGCGGGAGATTCCGGCAGGCGATGGCTTGAAATGGTTATAAATATTCCCCGAAACCCTAAATACAACACCGGCGAGGAGAAAAAAAAGCAAGTGCGGAATGAAAAAAATACTACCCGACAGGGTGGAGATTTTTTTCATTCCGGCGACAGTCGCAACTGGCGCGAACACTTGGCGAAGCGGACTTTTTTTTGTCCGCAGCGGTATAATACCAACGGGTTGAGGGTGTTATTATTCCACGATTCCGGGAACCCCCGATAATGGAAATTTCTGAACGGTAGAGACAGTCGGCGGGGGTGGATGGGTAAAATTCAAACCTGTATGTTTTACTTTTTAACTGGGGCGGGCCGGGGTGATGGAGATTGTAGAAGATGCGCCAGCCGTAACCCTGTTTTGCCGGTGTGCCGCCGCCGACCGTTAGGCCCAGCTCCTGGAGATGAAGGAAACGAGGCATAAAAAACTTTTGATTTAACCCAATGGGACTACTTAATATAATTGTTTGTTATGGGCTGGCTGGCCGTACCGCTGATGACGTGAGGATTCATTCTTTCCAGCTTGACCATAACAAAAATTATGTTAAGAGTGAGGCGAGCGGGACAGCGGGAAAACAGACTACTTGAGGAGTGCCTTTGCCGGAATCGGAGGCAGTGCTGACAGCCGGAAGCGCGCCGGAGATTGCGGCAGAGGCCGACGAAAGCTGAGGGACGCGGGAAATTGTCTAAAGGCAGTTGTTAGAGAGAATCGAGGGTTTGAACGTTGTGTAAAAGGTTATTTTTCATTAGCGAGTTTAAGAAGAAGATCATAGGTTTTGTTATCGATCCAGAAACCAGCTTGAGAAAGAAGATCGTCCATATATGTCTTAACATTATCGATGAGGTTCATTGATTTAGCTTTTAGAAGAATACCGAGAGTTCCGATTATGTTTAAATCAAAATCCTTAGCGGTTTGCCTTCCTTTATTTTCATCTATTATGATTAAATCGGCTTTTAATTCAACGGCTAATGCGATGGCTTCGGATTCTCCTTTATCCAGATATTTTTCGAGAGAAGCAGAAAAATTTTTATCAGCCACATTTTTATACTCAATCCATTCCAAAGTCTGAACTTCTTGAGTTCCGGGTGATTTGTGAGTAGTGATTTCGTAAAAAACGGCAGATGGAATAAAGATTTCACCATAAATCTTTTGAAGCAGAGAAAGCGCATTAATTTTTGAAAGATTGGTTATCGGGGATGTGTTTGAAACGACAATCACAAAAGCCCCAGGTATTTTGCGTCTTCTTTGAGGTCTTCAACACCATAATGCATGGGAATTTTCCGGCTGGCGAGAAGGTGCTGAAATTCAAATTGCCCCATGTTAGCCAATTCGCTGGCCTGACCGAGAGTTATTTTATTCTTCTGAAAAAGGACTATCGCTAATTCTGTTTTCACTTCATCTTCTGATAAATGAGTTACTTGAAGCAGCTTATCAGGAATAACCATAAAATTATCTCCTTTGTTATTTAATGTCCGGCGGAATGGGCTAAAACTTCCTTCATCTTCTTTTCTTTGATCATTGAGTCAATGATAGTGATGACGGCTTCCTGTTGTTTTTCGTCGAGATCGGATACTAACTTAATTCTGTCGGCCAAAGGTTTATTCTTGACATCAACATCATATTCGTTATCGGTGGAGTCGTCGAGCAAATAATCGGCGGAAACGTCAAATATTTGGGAAAGTTTTTTAAGAACTTCTGTTGAAGGGTTGAATTTTCCTGTTTCCAGTCTGGTAATATGACCGGAACTCAAACCGATTTTATTAGCTAGTTCAGCCTGAGATAAACTATTCTTAGCTCTTAAATTCTTAATTTTTTCGTGTAAAGTCATAAAACCACCATAAACAGAGATTAATTCCACCTATAATTTAGCATAAATGGTGTATTTAGTCAATGCATTAAATATTTATATCAAATCATATTGACAAAAACAAAGCATATATGTATAATTTGTAATAAGCATAAATGTGTAGTTTGAAAATCATTTATGTATTGAAAAAATATT
>Ga0265325_10002753_pt1 | contig 11744 bp, 12 predicted proteins | sample 41420metaG_FD_202090 | JGI IMG/M metagenome (GOLD analysis project Ga0265325, IMG submission 202090) | Rhizosphere microbial communities from Carex aquatilis grown in University of Washington, Seatle, WA, United States - 4-14-20 metaG | ecosystem: Host-associated > Plants > Roots > Rhizosphere...
GATGAAGCCGTAATTGCCGGGATAGCGCATCGAGGTATAGAGGAAGCGGTCCACCACCAGCGCGCCCGAGGCCTTGTCGAGTTCGTATTTGATCGGCTCGCCGCCGATCGGCACCTCGACGATCACATTGACGTCCTGGGGGACATTCTTTCCGACCGCGATCTGGTCGACACGCATGGCCTGGCCTTTCCTTGAATCTGTTCGCTGCTGCAGCATGAGCCGCCCGTCGCGGTCAAGGACGAAAAGCCGCGGCAGGCCGCTGTTCCTTGTCCGCCGCCCCGAATTGTGAACCATTGCCGGAAACGGGGAGGAATCGGTGCGCGGGATATCAGGCCTTTGCATTGTCGCGGTGGTGGCCCTGGCGGGTCTGGCCTGGGCCGAGGATGCCCCTCCGCCCTGGGCCTATCCCGTGCCGGCCCCCGGCACGCCCGCGCCGTCGGTCAATGACGAGGTCCAGCACCTGACCGGCTCGACCGCCGCCTTCACCAACAAGCAAATACGCGACGGCTTCCATGTCGCGGACTGGCATCCCGGCGATCATCCGAAGATGCCGGACTATGTCGCCCATGGCCGGGCGCCGAATGTGCGCGGCTGCGCCTATTGCCACCTGCCCAACGGCCAGGGGCGGCCGGAGAATGCCAGCCTGGCGGGCCAGCCTTCCGCCTATATCGTCGAGCAGGTGGTGGCGATGCGCGAAGGCCGCCGCCATTCCTCGGTGCCGCAGATGGGTCCGCCCGCCGCGATGCTGGCGCTGGCCAAGTTCACCAAGGATGCAGACCTGAAGATCGCGGGCGACTATTTCGCCGGGCTCACCTATCACAAGTGGGTGCGGGTGGTGGAAGCGGCGACGGTGCCCAAGACCGCGCCCGACGGCACCGGCATGCTCACGCCCGTTCCCGGCGGCGGGACAGAGAAGATCGGCAACCGCATCATCGAAACGCCGGAAGACGCCGGGCGCACCGAATTGCGCGATCCGCGCTCGGGCTTTGTCGCCTATGTGCCGCCGGGCAGCATCGCCCGCGGCAAGGCGCTGGTGGACAGCGGCGCGGGCCGGTTGCCTTGTGCTTCCTGTCACGGCGCCGATTTCAAGGGCGTGGCCGGGACACCGGCGCTGGCGGGCCGCTCGCCCAGCTACATCATCCGCCAGTTCTATGACATCCAGCATGGCAACCGCAGCGGGCCGCTGGTCGAGCCGATGAAGGCGGAGATCGCGGGCCTCAAGCTGCCGGACCTCATCGCCATCGCCGCGTATTTATCCTCGCGGCAGCCCTGAGTTTACGCCGTCATTGGCGCTGCGTTCAGAGCAGCGCCATCAGGGTCGCGGTGATCACCAATCCGGGCAGCAGGTACCACCCCGCCGGAACGCCGGAAGAGCGGCCATATTCGCTGAATTCCAGATCCTCGTTGCTGCGGGCAGGTGCAGCCGGCCGGCGACGATGGCGGGCCAGCGGGACCGAATAAATCTCGTCATAGAGTGCGGTTGGCATCTGGCTTCTCCAGTGCCCCCAGCCGCGAGTCGACCTCTTAACGATTGAGGCTAGGCATAGTTTCGGGCCCGAATATGGCGCCGGCCGCCGCAATGCCGCCGGAGTCAGGAAAAAATCGGTACATTCCCGTACCTTTCGCGGGGGAATAATACGCAGTATCCCTTCGTCCAAGGAGGGAACTGACGGAATGAGATCGTGGCCGCCCGCCCCAATCCCGCAGGAATCAGTCCCGCAGAAATCAGTCCCGCAGAAAGGAGTGTGCAGGATTTCCAATCGTCGCCCGGCGCCCCACCCATGACCGATGCCGAATTCCGGGCCGCGCTGGTCGGGCAACTTGCCGGCCTGCGGCGCTATGCGGTCGGCCTCACCGGCAATGCCGCCCTGGCCGACGACCTGGTGCAGGACAGCATCGAACGGGCGCTGCGGCAGTCGGCGCAACTGCGCGACCTCAAGCATCTGCCGGGCTGGCTGCGCCGCATTCTGCACAATCTTTATATCGACGAGATTCGCCGCGGCCGCGGCCGGGGCCAGCAACAGGACATCATGGACTTTGCCGACCATCTCGAATTGAGCGCTCCGGCCGCCGAAGGCGGTGCCGCCCGCGACTTCCTGCGGGCAATGAACGCGCTCAGCGTGGAGCATCGCGAGATCCTGCTGCTGGTGGGGCTTGAGGATCTCGGCTACCGCGAGATCGCCAGTGAACTCGATATTCCCATCGGCACGGTGATGTCGCGGCTGGCGCGGGCGCGCGAGCGGCTGCGCAGCCTGATGCAGGACGGCGGCGGCTCCGATGTCATCCCGTTTCCGCGGGCGAAGGGAAAGCCATGAGCGGCGCGGCGCGGATCAGCGACGGCGAATTGCACGCCTTCATCGACGGCGCGCTGGATGAGGCGCGGCGGCGCGATGTCGAAGCCGCGCTCGATGCCGACCCGGAGCTGGCGGCGCGGATCGAAGGCTTCGCGTCCGACAAGGCGCTGCTCAAGCGGGTCTATGCGCCGCTGGCGGCGCGGCCCGTGCCGCAGCACTGGATCGCGCTGGCGGATGGTGCCGCCCCGCCAACCCCGTCTCGCTGGCGAGCCTGGGCCGCTGGCGGCGCCATCGCGGCGGCGCTGCTGCTGGCCCTGGCCGGCACGGCGAGCCTGTGGCGGACACAGCCTGCGTCTCCCGACGGGATCGTCGAGGCGGCGCTTGCCGCCCGCGCCGAACCCGTGCGCGGCGAGAAGATCGTCCCCGTCGCGGCGAATGCGGGCATCCACCGCTATGACGCGGCCCTGAAAAGCGCGGTGGCAATGAATGTGAAGGTGCCCGACCTCGCCAGGATGGGATACCGCCTGGCCGGGCTTCATCTGTATGCCCAGGCGGCGGGCGGGCGCGCCGCGGAGCTGCTCTATCGCGGTCCCCAGGGCCGTCTCTTCACGCTTTATCTGCGCCACTCCGACGGCGCGGCGCGCTTCGACCAGTTCGAGCGCAAGGGCCTGCGGGTCTGCGTCTGGCAGGACGAGGAACTTGGCACGGTGATGGCGGGCAATGTCTCCACCGCGGCCATGCAGCGGCTGGCGAGCCTGGCCTATACCGGCCTGACGCTTTGATGCTTATCGCACCGACCGCGCCGCCATCGAGTCCGGCGTGAAAAGTGCGGGATCATGCGGCGCCGTCACCTTGTAGGCCGATGGTTCGCCGTTGAACGCGAAGCCATAGGCATAGCCGCCAAGCTCGAAATCATAGACGAACTGGCTGCCCAGAATGACCGCCGGCACCTCCGGCATCAGGTACATGCTGCCCTGGCCGAATTTCCACAGCCGGTCCTTTTCGTCCCAGGAATCGCTGTAGACCGCGAACCAGGTGTCCTCGTCGAGATATAGCCGCCGCCGCGCGACAATGTCGTGCGCTCCCTTCGCCAGCGTGCCTTCCACCACCCAGACGCGGTGAAGCTCATAGCGCAGCGCGTCGGGATTGGCATGCTCGCGGCCCAGCACATCCTTCACCGGCTGCGCGGCGAGCCGGTTGTTGTTGTAGGGGATGTACATCTCCTTCTTGCCGAGCAGCTTGAAGTCGTAGTGATCCAGCCCGCCGAAGAACAAATAATACTCGTCCATGCTGACAAAGCCCGCCGAGTCCGGGTCCGGCACGTCATAGGAAATGGACGGCGCCTTGCGGGCGCGATGCTCGCCCGGCATCAGCCGCCAGGCTGCGAAGCTGGCGCGTTTGATGTTGATCGGCTGCCAGTTGAGATAGCCCTGGCCGATCTTGTTCGGCGGCGCCACCGCCAGGTGCAGGGTGCGGAAATAATAGCCGCCAAAGGACTCCGGCGTCGCGTCGCGGTAGTAATATGGAAAATCGGCGATCTCGCGGTAGGTGGTGGTTTTCTCGACAGTGCCGTCCGCCGACACGACATAGGTGCTGGCGTTGAGCTCCCGCGCCGGGCCCCAGAAGGCGAGCAGATGATTCCACATCGCCTCGGCGCCGCTCTTCGGGATAGGGAAGGGAATACCGCCCGCCGCACCTTCCACGCCATAGGCGATGCCCTCGCTTGCGGCATGGGCGGCGGTGGCATTGCGGAAGATGTTGTCATAGACCCAGTCCGGCGCCGCGGCGCTGCGATGGGTCGGATAGATGTCCATCCGGTAATCGGGATATTTCTCGAACAGATGCCGCGCACCGTCCGGCAGCTTGTCGGCATGGTCGCGGAAATTTCTTGCAGTGATGGCGAACAGCGGCTTGTCGGCAGCGAAAGGATCGGGCCGCGGCGCGCCCTGCACATAGCCCGGATCGCTGCGGCGAGTGCCGCCGGTCCAGGCGGGAATGGTGCCGGCCGCATTGCCGGCGCGCTCCGCCCCGACTGGCGTCAGTTCGGCCTTGAGGGACGCGGCCTCGCGCACCGACACGCCAGCCTGCGCGGCCGCGCCGCCAAGCCAAAGCACGATCCAGAGGAAATGGGAAAGCCGCACAGCCCTTGCACCATCGCGCGCTCTTATTTCACGGGCAATATACTGATACTTATGGGAGAATGTACATTTCCGCTCCAGCAGCAGCAACCCGCGGCGCGGCGATCGCGGCGCTCCTTGCCTTGAGCCTGCCGGCGGCGCGGGCCGCGAGCCTTTATGCCGGCGACGGGCTGGAGGTGCGCTGGGACAACACCATCCGCTACAGCGCCGCCGCGCGCATCGCCGCGCCCGATCCAATCATGTTGTCTTGGCCCAATAGCGACGATGGCAACCGCAATTTCGCCCCCGGCCTGGTCTCCAGCCGGCTGGACCTGGTTTCGGTGCTGGATGTCACCCATGACGAGTTCGGCATCCAGGCCAGTCTCGATGCCTGGTACGACACGGTCTATCACACGCGCACCGACAACAAATCGCCCGCCACCTATAACGCGCTGTCGGTGCCCGCCAGCCAGTTCCCCCGCGCCACCCGCAATCTCGACGGCCAATATGCCGATCTCGGCGACACCTTCGCATTCGGGAATTTTTCCATCGACGGCACGCCCTTGTCCGTCCGCATCGGGCGCCAGACCCTGTTGTGGGGCGAGAGCCTGTTCTTCGGCCAGAACGGCATCGCCGCCGCGATGGCGCCGGTGGACGCCATCAAGAGCATCGGCACGCCGGACGGCTATTCCAGGGACGTGTTCCTGCCGGTGGACCAGGTGTCGCTGACCATCCAGCCTTCGTCCGTCATTTCCCTGGCCGGCTATTACCAGTTCGAGGGCCGCGCCTCGCGCCTTCCCGGTGTCGGCAGCTATTTCAGCGACACCGATGTGCAGGGGGCCGGCGCCGAGCGGGCCTTTCTCACGGGAGGCGCCTATCTGGTCCACATCGCCGACCAGAAGCCGCAGGCCGGCGGCCAGTTCGGCTTTTCGCTGCATGCCGGCATCGACGAGTTCGACCTGGGACTCTATGTGCTGCGCTACAACGACAAATATCCCATCCTGAAAGTGGACAGCTATGCGGCGCCGGCGCCTTCGGGCTATGCCGGCACCTTCCAATCGATCTATCCCGCCGGGATCGATGTCTATGGCGCCAGCTTCAGCACCTATTTCGAGGGCAGCAACGTTGCCGGCGAGATTTCCGCGCGGCGCGACATGCCGCTGGTCTCCATCTCGCCGGTGTCGCTCTATGCGGCGATGCCGCTGCACAGCCTCACCGACAAGGGCTATGCCGAAGGCGATACCCTGCATGCCCAGCTTTCCAGCGTCACCACCCTGTCGCGGGCGCCGTGGTGGGACAGCGCCGATCTCAGCATGGAGGTCGCCGCCAACGACCTTCTGTCGGTGACCGACAACGAGGCCGCGCTCAATCCGGGGCGCACCCGCTTCGCCGCCAGTGCGCGGGCGCTGTTCAAGCCGCATTATTTCCAGCTGCTGCCCAATCTCGACGCCGCGCTGGTGTTCGGCCTGGGTTACAATTTCGCCGGCCGCTCCAGCACCGATTACACCCAGAATGCCGGAACCGGCGATGTCGAGCTGGGGATTTCGGCGTCCTATCTGTCGCAGTGGAAGGCGGAGGTCACCCTGACCTCGTTCATCGGGGCGCCATCGCGGCAGTCCTTGGCCGACCGCGATTTTCTGATGGTCAGCCTGGAGCGGACTTTTTAGACCCCTTCTGCCTTCGCCCGCTCGAGAGCGGCTACGGCATCTCCCCCTCCAGCGCGCTTGCGCGCGCGAGGGGGAGCACGGACCCCTCCGGCCGGTGAATCCAGCCAATATCCGGGAATAACCTCCCGCCCCCATCCGTCAAATTATTGAACAGGCGGGTTCCGGACCTTGGGGGGCTCCGTTTCCTGCCGATCACGCGTGCCTTGGAGCAGGAGGAAACATGCCGCGCCTTATAACCCAGACCGTTGTCGCCGATTTCCGCGACCGGCTTTGCGACGTCGCCGCCTCGCTGTTCGCCGAGCGGGGGCGCGACGGCTTCAACATGCGCGAACTGGCCAAGCGGCTGCGGGTCAGCCCGATGACCGCCTATCGCTATTTCCGCGACAAGGATGAAATCCTCGCGGCGCTGCGGGCGCGCGCCTTTGGCAGTTTCGCGGCCCGGATCGAGGCGGCCCTCGCCGCGCCTGCCGGCGACAGGAGCGCGGCGCTGGCCCTCGCCTATGGCACGTTCGTCCGCCAGGAGGAAGCCAATTACCGCCTGATGTTCGACCTGTTCCAGCCCGCCGTGCCCGAACTGGCGGCGGAAGAGCGCCGGGCGCGCGTGGCGATCGGCGAATATGCCAGGGCGATGGTGGAGGACGGCGTCTTCGACGGCGAGCCGGAAATGATCGGCGCGGTTTTCTGGGCGGCGCTGCACGGCGCGGCGGCGCTGCACCTGGCGGGCAAGCTTGCGGCCACGGAACTGGACCGCCTGTTGCCGGAGACGGTTCGCGCGCTGGTGGCGGCCTATCGCGGCGGCGCGGTGGCGGTGGGGCAATGGCCGGCCGTGGCGGCCTGCGAGGCGCATCCCGCGCCGGGCTATTCCGGCTTGACGGCGGCGGAATAGCCCTCATCGCCGCCCGTGAAGTGGCGCCGCGAGCCGGTTTCCCCGGGGGATGACATATTTTTATGGTGCGGCGGGACCGCCTTGGACGCGGATTTTTAGCGTTACGGCGCGGGACTCAATTTGTTAACCACTTGAATTTCTTCCGTAAACAGAGTAAATATTTCCTTAAAGGGCAGCTCCCTGCACCAGGCGCCACAACAGGCGAAATGGCCGCAGTCCTGCCGTTGGGGTAACAAGGTGGGAATTGTCATGACGGAACTGGAACGCCGGGCGCAGATCGAAGAGGCATGGGCGCGCCGGCTGGTCTTCGCTGAATCCATGGCCGCCGAGCGTCTCGCCGATTATATCGCCCGCCGCGAACTGGGACGGGTCGGCGATTTCGCCACCCGGCTGGTGCCGCGCACCGAGAACCGCGCCCCGGTCCGCAAGCGCGGTCCCGGCAAGAAGGATTACGCGCGCATGCAGGAGACGATCCCGGCGCGTGCCAAGCCGGTGCTCCACAGTGTCGAGGACGACATTCCGGAGATTCCGGTTTCGGCCTCGGTGACGACCCTGCCGGTCACCCCCAAGTCCCGGCGGATCTCGAATTTTTCCTGATCGTCACCGCTGACCGGCGGGCGAATGATAGGGATCCCGACGACCAACCGCCAACCGCGGTTCGACAATGCGCGGCCGGTGTCCCTTCCTTCAGGCCAGTGTGAGCTTCGGCGGCGTGGCGCATTCGGTCGACTTCTCCGACGCGGAGAACCTCGTCCTGTTCGCGAATATCGTGCTGGAGGCGCGAATGTCTGGGACGCGGCAGCAGAAGCAACCTTCCGTATCGGCAACTCGCGTTGGGCAATGCCTGCGCAGCTTCCTGGCATTGGTGCTACGATCCCTCGTTGTGGCTCGAATGCCAGCAACATATTGGGAGGGAAAAAATGGAAAAAATTTCAGCGGCGGCAAGAGCACTCGCCGTCATTCTGGCCATTGCATCTGCCTTTGTCTCCAGTCCCCTGGTAGCCCCATTGCTGCTTCTTTTCGGCGCGGTTGCAGCGATTGGCAACAGCCCGGAGAGAAACTCCAAAAACTACATGATGACAATTGTCCTGCTGCTTGGCGCCGCCACGCTTAACGCCATACCGTTGGCGGGGCCGTATTTGGCCACGATTTTTTCGTCGCTGGGCATCGCCTTTGTCGGTGCTTCCATCATCGCCATCACCATCACGCTCGAATACCGCATCCAACGGGACTGGCTGAAATAGCGCACTTACGGGAGCGCCCTGCCGCCGGTCAGCGCGAGCGGCAGGGCGCTTTTTCCTGACAATCGGAGTTCTCACCTGTCGCACCCGTCCTCCCTGCGCTGTCGCGCGGGCGCACTTGGCATTCACGCCACGCGCGATGCGAGCGGAAGGAATGGCGCGCCCCAGGGGTTGCTCAGCAAGGCGGGCCTGGGTTGGCGTTCTTCAAGCGGGGTAGGCACTCGGATTGCGCGCATAGGCATCGGCGCAGCGCTGCGAGCAAAACCAGGGGCCCGAGGTTTTTTGATAGGCCTTGTATGGTGCGTGCATCTTGCAAACCGGGTCGATCCAACGCGCGTCAACCGTCGGCGCGAGCTCAATCGCGTAAAGCGCCATGCGATCCGCGACCGAGCGGATCCGGGTGTCTCCCAGGTCCCGCACGCAAATCCCCGATGCCATCGCGCTCGCGGCCACCGGCTTTGTGGCGAGCAATTGGCCAGGTGTCGCGAGCGCCGTAATCCGTGCCGCGATATTGACCGTCGAGCCGAAATAGTCGCCGCCCCGGCAGATGACACGGCCGTGGTGAATCCCAGTTCGCGTGAGGGGCAGTCTTGGTTCGGCGCGGCATGCGGGCAGCAATGCTCCCAGGACCAGAAGCGCTGTTTCGCAATCGTTGAAGGCCAGCATGACCTCGTCGCCGATCCACTTCACGGGAGAATGTTGGTCGCCAAGCGCCTCGTAGACAATTTCTTCGAAGCGCTGAAGCATCTTTATGGCCTGCTGATCCCCGTAGACATCCGTCGTCGCACTGAACCCGGCCAGATCAATGAAGGCCACGGCGGCGTTTGTGCTTTCGAAGCTGCTCGTCAATTTGAGCTCCGTCCATCCCAACGCTCAAACCTTAAAGTCCCGGCACGCCCACTCTTTCCACCGGTGTCGCTGGGATGTTGCACGCCGTCCATGACGGGCACCTCCGAAAAATCGAACGGGCTTACACCGTCGAGGCACGCAACATTGATCCCATACTGCGATGGATTGGAGCGACGTTGATGGTGCGTGTAGATTCCGCAGAGAGAGCAAAAGAAATGTTGTGCTTCACCCGTATTGAATCGATAGCTGGTCAGCTTGTTCTCACCGGCAATAAATCGAAGCCCGCCCATAGAAGCTGAAACCGCCACCGCGCCACGCATCCGGCAATATGAACAGGTGCATCGGCGGATGGTGTTAAAGCCATCACTGAGTTCGACTTCAAACTGCACTGTTCCACAGTGGCATCGACCGCGTTGCATGCCCTTGTGACTCCCATAAACTGCAGCTGAGGCAATAACGCCGAGTTTCCGAGTAAAATCAAATTCGGCGCCTGCGCTTGAGTCCTGCCGCGGCGGCCCGAAGACGCTGGCGCGGGCCGCCTTGGCATTCAAACCCTTCGCGTTGCGAAGGGTTTGAATGGCGCGCCCTAGGGGAGTCGAACCCCTCTTGCAAGATTGAAAATCTTGAGTCCTAACCGATAGACGAAGGGCGCTGGCCGGAGGGGCGGGTGATAACCGCCGGACCCCTGTTTTGCAAGCCGATTCAGGCCGTGGCGGCGGCGGCATCCTGGATTTCCAGCTGCACCCGCGGCGTGCCGCCCCAGTCGTCCTGGCGCAGCCTGCCCACCGCATGGATCATCGCACCCCGGCTGGCGAGCAGGCCGTCTCCCAAGGGCGTACCGGCGGCGCGGAAGGCGATGGCGTCCAGCCGCGTCCCGTTGCCGCCCACCAGCCGCAACTTCACATGCGCCTGCCCCACCACATCGGCGAACGCCACCCGCAGGTCGGGCAGCGCGATGAGCGGTTCCGGATTTCCGGCGCCGAACGGCCCCGCCGCCGCGATCTCCGCCAGCAGCGCCAGATTGGCGCCCCCCGGCGAAGTCACCGCCTCGATCTCGATTTCATCCGCCGCCGCCGGCACCCCGGCCGCGAACTGGCCTTCCAGGAATTTGCGGAATGGCGCGAGCTGGTCCTGCATCAGCGAAAAGCCCGCCGCCATGGCATGGCCGCCGCCGGATTCGATCACCCCCGCCTCGCGCGCCGCGCGCATCACCGCCCCGACATCGATGCCGGGCACCGAGCGCGCCGATCCCCGCCCCATGCCGCCTTCGAAGGCGGCGACAAAGGCCGGCTTGCCGAACCGCTCCTTCAGCCGGCCGGCGACGATGCCCACCACGCCGGGATGCCAGCCTTCGGCGGCGGCGAGCAGGAAAGGCGAATTGTCCTGCATCGCCGCCATGGCGATGGCTTCCTCCAGGATGAGCTTCTCGATCGCCTGGCGTTCGCGGTTGTGGATGTCGAGCAGCGCCGCGAACTCGTCCGCCGCCTGCGCATCCCGCGTCGTCAGCAGATCGACGCCCAGCGAAGAGCGTCCCACCCGCCCGCCGGCATTGATGCGCGGCCCGAACATGAAGCCCAGATGATAGGGCGTGAAAGGCGGCGCCGCCTTCGCCACGCCGGCCAGTGCGGCGAGCCCGGGGCGCGACAATTGCCCAAGCTGCCCCAGGCCCTGGCGCACAAAGGCGCGGTTGAGGCCGGTCAGCGGCACCACATCGCATACGGTCGCCAGTCCCACCAAATCCAGGAACAGGCGCAAATCCGGCTCGGCGATCTGGCGGTCCTCATAGAAACCGCTCTCGCGCAGATGGCGGTTGAGACCGACCAGAAAAAGAAACGTCACGCCCGCGGCACACAGATGCCCCAGTCCCGAATTGTCCCCCGGCTGGTTCGGATTGACATGCGCCACTGCCGGAGGCGCCGCCTCGACGCGATGGTGATCCAGCACCACCACATCCAGACCGATGACCTTGGCCTCTTCCAGCGCCGCTGTCGCCGCCGCGCCGCAATCGACGGTGACGACCAGCGCCGCGCCTTCGGCCTTCAAAACCCGCATCGCAGCGGGCGAAGGGCCATAGCCTTCGGTCATGCGGTCGGGAATATAAAGCCGCGGCCCTCGCCCCAGGGCGGAAAGGAAATCCGCCAGCAGCGCCGCCGAGGCCGAACCATCGACGTCATAGTCGCCGAACACCGCGACGGCTTCGCCCGCCTCCAGCGCCTGCGCCACCCGCGCCACCGCCTTGTCCATGTCCTTCAGCGCCAGCGGATCGGGCAGCAGGTCTTTCAGCTTCGGCGCCAGATAGGCGGCGGCCTGATCGGGGCCGACCCCGCGCGCTGCCAGCAGCCGCGCCAGCACAGGCGAGACTTCGCGCGCCAGCGCCCGCTCGGCGGCCTCATCGACTTTCCTTAAGACCCAGCGCCGCCCCGAGAAGGAGCGCGCGACTCCGAATGCCGCATCGGGCAGGCGCGTCAGGGCTTCAGCCACCGGACCTGTCGCGGCGGTGGCGCGCCTTGATCCAGCGCACCGTGCCGGTGGCCGAACGCATCACCACGCTTTCGGTGGTGATGCCGAGGCTGTCGCGGCGCACCCCGCCCAGCATCGAACCGTCGGTGACGCCGGTGGCGGAAAACACCACATCGCCCGCCACCAGATCGGTGAGGCCGTATTTGCGGTTCAAATCCTTGATCCCCAGA
>Ga0265325_10002754_pt1 | contig 11743 bp, 10 predicted proteins | sample 41420metaG_FD_202090 | JGI IMG/M metagenome (GOLD analysis project Ga0265325, IMG submission 202090) | Rhizosphere microbial communities from Carex aquatilis grown in University of Washington, Seatle, WA, United States - 4-14-20 metaG | ecosystem: Host-associated > Plants > Roots > Rhizosphere...
CTGGAGGCTTTACAACGGCGAGGGCGTGTTCATGTATCACCCGCCTAACGCTCACACCGACGGCGACACGTATGTTCTCTTCCGCAAATCCGACGTCGTGAGCACCGGAGATCTTTTCACCATGACCAGCTACCCGGTAATCAAGGCGGATGAGGGTGGCAGCATCACCGGTACCATCGAGGCGCTGAACCAGATCATCGAGCTCCTCGAGCCCGAAGAAAACGAAGAGGGCGGCACCTACGTGATTCCCGGGCATGGCCGCATCTGCGACAGAAACGACGTGGTGAACTACCGCGACATGGCGACCATCGTTCGCGGCCGGATACAAGCCCTGATCAAGAAGGGAATGACTCTCGATCAGGTGAAGGCCGCCCAGCCCACGCTCGATTACGACGGCCTCTATGGCTCAACCAGCGGTCCCTGGACCACCGACATGTTCGTCACGGCGGTCTATCAGGAGCTGAGCAAGGCCAAAGGGCAGGCGGACCAGAAAGCAAGCGCGGGCAGATAGGGATTTACCATCTGCCTGAAATCACCTGACATGTAGTTTGCCGGCCTTCTTGGCGATTTTCGGGGCGTATCCACAGCTAGCTACCCATCATTCCTTCGAAGTCCTCCCCAGCTATCCGCTGTGCTACTATGCCGCCGTTAACCGGTGCCTGTTTGTGGTGGATGCCGGAGTTCCAAAAGGGTAATCGCGGATTTGCCCTGCTCCAGCGCGGCGTGGAGCGGTAGGATAGTCGAACGGGGAGGGAGTGGATGCGTCCCAAAGACGCGTTTTTTCGGCTCATAGGCCTGGGTATTTTGGTTGCTTCCGCTTGCCAGGGAGCGACGGTCACCGGAACCGTCAAAGGTCCCGATGGCGCGCCGTTTCAGGGCGCGTTCGTGGAAGCCCGCAACACGAAGATGCGGATGACGGTGATCGTTCTGTCGGACGCCCAGGGCCGCTACCACCTCGAGAAATTGCCGGCCGGCGATTACCGCGTGCAAATCGTTGCAACCGGCTATCGCGCCGATCCCCGCGCGGGCGTAAGTCTCGCCGCGGACCAGAATGCTTCGTTCGATTTCGCGCTGCAGCCTGGCCCCGTCCGCTGGAATGAAACCCATCTCTACCAGGAGCAGAAGCTTTGGCCGCCCGCAAAAGGGAAGGATCTGCTGCTGGGAAATTGCACGATCTGCCACGAATTTCAGAGCCGCATGGCGTCCGTGACGCGCGATCAGGAGGGCTGGCGAGACCGCGTCGAATACATGCGCACGGCCGAGCATTACGCCCTCTCGAATATCACGGACGAGAATGCCGACGATCTTGCGGCCTATCTGGCCAAGTTGTTCGGCCCAGATTCCGTGTTGCCCAAATCTCCCGCGGACATGCCCGGTTACAAGGAAACGCTGCGAACCTTCAGCAGCGATGCGATGAACATCGTGTACGTGGAATACGACATGCCTGGCCCGAGCCGCATGCCGTTCAGCGCCACCCCGGACAAAGACGGCTACTTGTGGATTCCCAATTCCGGCCGGGCGAATATGATCACTCGACTCGATCCCAAGACCGGCGAGATGAAGGACTTCACCGTGCCATTTATCGGCACTGCTGGAATCCATTCCACCATTCCTGCGGCCGATGGCTCTGTCTGGCTGGCCGAGCAGGGCTCGAACAGAGTGGGCAGATGGGATCCCAACACGCAAAAGGTGACCGAATACCAGGATCAGTATGTTCCCGGCAAAGAGGGCCTGCTGCCGGGCGGGCAGAAGCACACGCTACGGCTCGATCCCAGCGGGAACGTGTGGTCGAGCGGCATTCCGCTGACCAAGTTCGATCCGGAGACCGGAAAGTTCACGCGCTTTTCGGAAGTCGCGGCCACTTACGATGTGAAGCCTGACAAGAATGGCGACGTCTGGTTCACCAATCCCGCTCGCAATAGCATTGGAAAGGTGGACGGCAAGACTATGAAGGTGACGCAGTGGCCTTCGCCTACGGCTGATTCTTATCCGCGCCGCGTGGAAGTCGGCCCGGATGGAATGATTTATTCGGGCGAGTTCAAGGCGGGCAAGATGCTCCGGTTTGATCCCGCAACGCAGACGTTCGAGGAATTCAAGTTGGCGGGGCCCGATCCCAGCCCCTATGCGCTGGGCTTCGATGCGGATGGCTATCTGTGGTATGACTCGCATCACATGGATAACCTCGGCCGGTTCGATACGAAGACGGGCAAGGTGATCGAATATCCCTTTCCGCATTTTGAAAATTGCGCGCGCGAATTCTTCCGCGATGCGGAAGGGCACATGTGGTACGGCTCGTCGCCCAACAACAAGGTCGGGTACTTCTACCTCGCCGGGAAAAGCGGTGAGGTTGCAAAGAAGTAAGATCGCGGCTTCGAAAGGGAGGCCCATGTTGAGACGCAAGCTTTTTTCGACGATCGCTTTCGCAATTCTGCTTGGCTCGGCCTGCCAGGGCGCCACGCTGACGGGAATCGTGAAAGGCTCGGACGGCGCGCCGTTTCAGGGCGCATTCGTCGAAGCCCGGAACATGAAGATGAGGATGACCGTGATCGTCCTCTCCGATACGCAGGGCCGCTACCGCCTCGAAAAATTGCCGCCCGGGGAATACCGCGTGCAGATCGACGCCACCGGCTACCGCGCCGATCCACGCATGGGCGTGAACCTCACCGCGGACCAGAACACCTCCTTCGATTTTGCTCTGCAACCCGGCGTAGTCCATTGGAACGAGACTCATTTTTATCAGGCCGAGCAACTCTGGCCCCCGGCGAAAGGGAAGGACCTGATCGTTCAGGATTGCGAAAGCTGCCACCAATTTCAGAGCCGCATGGCGTCAGTGACGAGGGATGCGGACGGCTGGCGGGATCGCGTCGAATACATGCGGACAGCCATGCACTTCAATCTGGCGAATGTGACGGATCAGGATGCCGAAGATATCGCGTCTTATCTCACGATGTTGTTCGGCCCGGACTCGGTGCTGCCGAAATCGCCCGTGGACATGCCCGGTTACAAAGCCACACTGCGATCGTTCGGCGCGGACAGCCTGAATATCGTCTACGTGGAATACGATATGCCGGGGCCAAGCCGAATGCCTTTCAGCGCGGCTCCCGATAAGAACGGCTATGTGTGGATTCCGAACTTCGGCGTGGCCAACAAAATCACGCGGCTCGATCCGAAAACCGGAGAAATCGTCGATTTCCCGGTTCCGAACATCGGCACCGCCGGAGTTCATTCCGCCGTGCCTGCCGCGGATGGATCTGTGTGGCTTACCGAGCAGGGAGCTAACAAGCTCGGCCGCTGGGACCCGGTGACGCACGAAATTACGGAATATCAGGACCCGTATCTTCCCGGCAAAGAGGGTGTCGCCGCAGGTGGAACGAAGCACACGGTTCGGCTCGATCCCAGCGGAAACGCGTGGTCGAGCGGATATCCCCTCTCGACATTCGACCCAAAAACAAAGGAATTTACTCATTTCGACGAAGTGCGCAACTCCTACGACGTGAAGCCGGATAAGAACGGCGATGTATGGTTCACGAGCCCCGGCCCCAACAAGATCGGAAAAGTAGACGGAAAAACCATGAAGGTCACGCAGTGGGTTCTTCCCACGCCGCTTGCTTCGCCCCGCCGCCTTGAAATCGGCCCGGACGGCATGATTTACGCCGGCGAAATGCACGGCGGAAATATTGCGCGCTTCGACCCCGCTACTCAGACCATGAAGGAATTCCCGCTGCCAGGCCCCGATCCCACACCCTATGCATTGGGTTTCGATACGGAGGGATATCTCTGGTACAACTCCCACCATCAGGACAATCTGGGCCGCCTCGATACCAAGACCGGCAAAGTGATCGAATACCCGTTCCCGCATTACGAAACCTGCGGACGGGAATTCTTCCGCGACTCGGAGGGCCGCATGTGGTACGGCACCAATCCGAATAACAAGGTGGGCTATTTCTATCTGGCTGCGAAGAGTGGCGGAAAACAGTCGGCAAGCAAGTAGCAAACGAAACTACCGGCCCAGGTCATGTTTGCTTCATTTCGGAGAGAAACAGCTTCGTTAAGGAGGATTCAATGATAGGACGCAGGAATTTTCTGGCGCTTGGCGCCGCGGCCCCGGTCGTTGCTGCCCTTGATCCCGCTTTGCGGGCGGCGGCGTCTGTCCCCAATGTCAAAACGCGTTCCGTCGGCAAGGTGGAGATTGCGTTCCCATCGCCGATACCCAAGCCGAACGGCCTGCAGGCCACCAGCGAGGGATTGTGGATCATCCATCAGGATGAAGCCAACAGCGCCTCCCTGGTGAGTTACGCGGACGGTAAGATTATCCGTTCATTCCCCACCGAGACCAACAAGTCGAGCGGCCTCACCTACCACGACGGAACGCTCTGGATCGGATCCACCTACAGCCGGGAGATCGTCCATTGTGACGCCACCACCGGCAAGACCATCGAGAAAATGTTCACGCCCGGGGCAGGGGTGATCTACCAGATGGTTGGAGACGCCCCCGGCCGCCGCAGTCCGCTCGCGAAAGCGCCTGAGCAGCGGCGCACGCTCGCTCCGGGAGAGACCGTCGGCGGATTCGTGCAAGGGCGCATCATGGGAGCCAAGGCCACCGGAACCGGCGCGCACGGCCAGGAATGGCGTGACGGCAAGCTCTGGATGGCTGTGCCGCCCGCGCGCACGATCTTCTGCCTCGATCCTCAGACCTGGGTCGTGCAAAAGCGATTCGATTCGGTAGGCAACCGGCCCCACGGAATCGGCTGGGAAGGCAAATACCTGTGGTGTACCGACTCCAACCTGAACGCCTTCTTCAAGCACGACACTGACACGGGCGAAGTCGTCGAGAAAATCCAGCTCGCCGAGACGGACCCGCTGCCGCATGGCATGAGCATCTGGCAGGACACCATGTGGTATTGCGACGATGTCGGCGTGATCTGTCGCATGAAGATCGCCTGATCAGGCGATCTTCATGCCAGGTGCCGCACGGGCCTTGCTACACGCGGGCCAGCGCCTGGTCGAGGTCGGCGATGAGGTCTTCGACATCTTCGATCCCCACCGAGACGCGCACCATCCCGTCGGTGATGCCGTTTTCCTTGCGCACTTCGGGCGGCATGGAAGAGTGCGTCATGGAAGCCGGATGCGAGATCAATGTTTCGACGCCGCCCAGGCTTTCCGCGAGCGAGCAGAGATGCACGTGATTGAGCAGGGTGCGCGCGGCGTCGAGCGAACCCAGGTCGAAGGTGATCATCGCTCCGAAGCCGCGCTGCTGCCGCCTGGCGATTTCGTGCTGCGGATGCGAGGAAAGTCCGGGGTAGAGAACGCGCTTCACTTTGGGATGCGCCTCAAGAAACTGTGCGATCGCCATTCCATTGGAATTGTGGCGGTCCATCCGCACCGCGAGCGTCTTGATCCCGCGGGAAATCAGGAAACAGTCCATCGGCGCGAGTCCCGCGCCGGCCGAGCGCTGCAGGAAATAAAGTTTTTCCGCGTCCTCGGGGCGCGCGAGCACCACCGCCCCGCCGATGCAATCGCTGTGGCCGTTGAGATACTTCGTCATGGAGTGGATGACGATGTGCGCGCCCAGGGCGATCGGCTGCTGAAAGTAGGGGCTCAGGAACGTGTTGTCCACAGCGAACGTCAGGTTCCGGCTGCGCGCGAGAGCGGCCACCGCGGCGAGGTCGGTGACGATCATCGTGGGATTGGAAGGCGTCTCGACGTAAATCATTTTCGTCGAGGGCTGGATGGCCCGTTCCACTTCGCCTAGGTACGACGTGTCCACGTAGCTGAACTCCAGCCCGAATTCCACCAGCAGCTTCGATGCAAGACGGAACGTGCCGCCGTAAATCGCCTTGGGAAGGACGGTGTGATCCCCGGGCCTCAGCAAACGAAACACTGCGTCGATGGCGGCCATGCCGGAGGTGAATACATAGGCAGCCTTGCCGCCCTCCAGTTTCGCGACGGTGCGTTCCAGCGCTTTCCGGTTGGGATGCGTGGTACGCGCGTAGTCGTAGCCCTTGCCCTTATCGAGGCTTTCCATCACGTAGGTCGAAGTCTGGTAGATGGGCGCAACCACCGAACCGGTCAGCGGATCCGGTTCCTGGCCCACGTGAATCGCGTCGGTTGAAAACCCCATGAAGCTGCCTCCTTGTAATTGAGCGAGCGCCCTGCCGCGATTCTACCGGTTTTAAAACGAGAATGCGGCGAGCGGCCCTTCAGAAGGTGCAACCCGCGCACGAGAAGATTCCTCCCTTGCGGACCGGCCAGAGAGTAGAGTAAAAGTTATCTACCGTGGGACCTTCCAGGCGAATCGATCGAACGGCTCTCTTGAGGATATGTGGCGCGTTTTTAGCGATCGGATTGCTCGGTGCCGCCGCCGCAGGCGCACAGGAGCCGAATGATTCCACGCAGACTCCCGCAGACCAAGCCGATTCACCAAGCAAAAAACCGCTCGGGCAACAAACGGTAAAGCTCAGAATCGAAGTAAAGGGAGATAGCGGCAAGCCGGTTGCCAACGCGAGCGTGTACGTTCGCTACGATATTCCCGGCAACCTGCTTCGTAAGGACAAGCTTGCTGAGCTGGATCTGAAAACGAATGGCGATGGTTCGGTGCGAGTCCCTGCGGTTCCCCAAGGAAGAATTTTGATTCAGGTGATTGCTCCGGGCTGGCACACGTACGGCAAGTGGTACGATCTCGAAGGCAAAGAAGAAGACTCCGTCGAGATCAAACTCGACCCGCCCCACCGCTGGTACTGACGGTTATTTTGTTCCGAAATTTCTGCCAAGAATCCTGCAAAAGTTGTCCTCCGCGAATGTTACGTTTGTAGAAGAATCTCTCGCAGTAAAAATATTTTCGCCGCGAAAAACTTGCACCAGAATTTGTGCAAACAGGATGAACCCTCGTATGAATGGGCCTTTTTTGTTTGTCGACGAGCCATTTCCACACGGTTTTCAACACAACTGTTGAAAACTTTCATCGACTATTCATAAAAGCGGGCGCGTTTCTGCCCCGTCTGGCGCGTGAATTGCTGTCGCGTCGAACGCCCACCCTGCTCCCAAACGAATCAAAATATTAAATTTTTCTGTTGAACTTTCCCGTGGAAGCTTCTCTCGGACGGCTCCGCTGTGCCCCGGCCGTGCTATCATTTTCGCCTGCCTGAAGACCTCCATTCAAAATGAAACAGCTAATTGTGAATGCAGACGACTTTGGCTTGACACGCGGCGTAAATCAGGGAATTATTCGCGCACACCGGGAAGGGATTCTCACCAGCGCAACTCTCATGGCCACCGCGCCGGCGTTTGAACACGCTGTGGCGCTAGCCTTGGCGAATCCCGGACTTGGTGTGGGGTGTCATCTGGTGCTGGTAGGTGGCAAAGCGGTCGCGCCGCCGCGAGAGATTTCTTCGCTCGCGGATTCTGAGGGACGACTGCCTGTGTCGCTACCGGGTTTCGCGGCGAGAGTGAGTGCGGGAACTATAAGGCCCGCCGAGATCGAGCGGGAGCTCCGGGCGCAGATCGAGAAAATCCGCGGCGCTGGAATTCAGCCAAGCCACGTGGATACGCATAAGCACACGCACGTGCATCCAATCGTGATGGAAATTATCGCCAGGATCGTGCCGGATTATGGCATCGGGCGCGTGCGCAATCCGATCGAGAGTCTGCGCGATTCGTGGAATGGCGTGGGGCTTTCCACGCGGCTGGCGCCGGCGGGTGTCGTTCGCGTAGTCGGCCGAAATTTCCACGAAATTGCCGCGCACCACGGTTTGCGATCCCCCGATCACTTTCTGGGCCTTGCGAGGACGGGGCAACTCGGGCCCGAAGCCCTGCGCCGGATGATCGAGCAACTGCCCGAGGGCAACACAGAAATCATGGTGCATCCGGGCGTTTGCGACGAAGATCTGGCACGCACAGGATCGCGGCTTCAGGCCCAGCGCCAGCTGGAGTTGGACGGCCTCCTTGATGCTGATGTGAAGCGCACGGTCGAAAAAGAAGGCATTCAGTTAATCAGCTATTGCGGGTTAAACTAGCGCAATGCGGGAAATCGATATAGCGCCCCCCAAGTACTCGGTCGTGGTGCCTTTCCACGATGAGCAGGAGAGCGTGCTGGAATTGCATCGCCAGTTGAGCGAAGTGATGACCGGCCGCTACGAGCCGGTGGAGTTTATCTACGTCGATGACCAAAGCAAGGACGCCACCCCGCAGCACCTCGCCGAAATTGCCGAGCTGGACTCGCGGGTCACCGTTCTTCGCTTGAAGCGCAATTACGGGCAGACCACTGCGCTCGCGGCCGGATTCGACTACGCCACCGGCGACGTGATTATCTCCATGGATGGCGACCTGCAGCACGATCCCGCGGACATCCCTGTGATGCTCGAAGCGTTCGAGTCGCAGGATTGCGAGATTGTGAGCGGCTGGCGGCAGCGCCGCGTCGACAATTTTCTCCTGCGGCGTCTGCCCTCGCGCGTTGCCAACTGGATGATGTCCAAGCTTTCCGGCGTCGACATCCACGATTTCGGCACCACGTTCAAGGTGTACCGGCGCGACACAATCAAAGACATCCATCTCTACGGCGAGATGCACCGTTTCATTCCGGCGCTGGCCGCATGGAATGGCGCCAAGGTGGTGGAAGTCCCAATCAAGAATATCGTGCGGCCCGAAGGCAAGTCCCACTACGGAATTTCGCGGACACTGCGGGTATTTTTCGACATCATCACCATTCGATTCCTGATGCGCTACATGACGCGCCCTCTGCACTTTTTCGGTCCTCCAGGGCTTCTGGGCCTCTTCGGCGGATCGTTGATCCTCATCGCGCTGTTTTTTGAGAAGGTTTTCTGGCACATCGACTTGTTCGCCGAGCATGGCCCGCTGATGGTGCTCGCGCTGATGCTCTGTTTGTTTGGCATTCAAGTGCTCGCGGTGGGGTTGGTGGGCGAGCTGCTCATGCGTACGCACTTTGAATCGGGCGCCGATCCCGTGTACCGAATCGAGCGCATTACCGGCAGGTCCTATGGAAGCACGGTTTCCGGGAAAGCCGCTGTGGCGCCGGTGGCGGCAGCCAGGCGAGCGGGGAAGTAGTATTCGTTCGTTTCAGGAAATACATTCACGAAGTTGCTCACGAGGAACTCATGAAAAAACTCCAGTTTTTGACGGCAGCCTGTATCGTCGCGCTCGGTCTGGCGGCGGCAGCAAGCGCTCAGATGGGCGGCATGATGGGGCACGGTGCGCAGCCGCGCGGCTTGTTCAACCCGATCGTCGGTTCCGGCGCGCAGTATGAAATTCAGTCGAATGGCAAGGGCGACAAGATGGTGATGGAGATCGATGTCGTCGGCAAGGAATCGGTCGATGGCAAGGACGGCTACTGGTTCGAGTCCACGATGTCCAACCCGCAGATGGGCGAGATGGTGATGAAGATGCTCACCGTGCCGGACGGCGCAAACTCGTCCGTCACGAGAATGATTATGCAAATGGCTGGACGCCCTCCCATGGAAATGCCGATGCAGATGACGCACATGGCGCAGCAGAATCGGCAGCCCGTGGATATTCGCAGCGAGGCGCAGGATATGGGCACCGAGTCGGTGACCACGCCCGCGGGCACCTTCATGGCCCATCATTACCGGATGAAGGATGGCTCAGGAGATTCGTGGATCAGCGAGCAAGTTTCGCCGTACGGCCTGATCAAGCACGAGGGCAAGGATTCCACGATGGTCCTCACGAAGGTGGTGAGCGACGCCAAGGATAAAATCACCGGCACGCCGGTTCCGTTTAACCCGATGGCGATGGGCATGGGCGGCCCTCCGCCGAGATAGGAGGCGGCGGGATTTCCTACGGTCACGGGTCGTGATCGTTATTGCGATGTTTCGCCAACCAGCGGAAAATCTCCGCTATGTCTTTTCTGCCCAACCTCATTCCATCTCCGGAACGGGAGCGATGGCTCAACAAACACGTTCCGTATCGCATCAAAATGCTTGATGGGCTGAATACTTTTGTCGCAACTGGCGGCCAGAAGGGTCCGCTAGAGCCGGTCTTTCCCAGTATTTTTGAGAGTGCACTGATCGCGTGCAGGTGGTCAGGCAATTTCCTCGGCCTACGCGTATCCAAAGGTGTTCTGTGCCCGATAGAAAAACGCGGCCGTAGAGGGGACGCCTTCTCGATTGACCTTGGAGGTACGTTCGTCGATCCTAACTCGCTCACCCCAAGTGACGCAGCGTTGCTCAGATGCGTTTTGCTGGGTGCAAATGTAGCCACTGCCCACGCGACCAAAGAGGGCATACACAAGTGGGACGACCCATGGGACGACGTAAGGTCGGTCGCCCCATTTCTCACTCGACAAATCAAGTTGCATCTGTATGAGGTCTTGGGCCTACCGGTTCCAGAGTGGAAACGATGATCGCCGTCTCGCCTGCCTCCCACGATCCGCAACGCTGACGAGGGCGCCCCCGGTGGGCTCGCCCGCAAGCGGGAGCGTCGGGCGTTGCGGGGTTTTGAAGGGGTGCGACTCCGGCAGTCGATCCATTGCGATGAACTGTACGTTCTCCCCTGTACCTGAACTATCCGCCAGTACAGTAGATTTTGAGCCCCTTTATTTCGGCCAAATCCCCTGTCCTATTACTGGCCCTTGGGTCAGTTGTGGCGTTTCAGGCCTATCTGATAGCTTTACCGCGATGTTGTGCGGACTCATCGAGAGGGTTTTTCGTGACGCTTGTATTGGCAACCACCGACCCCGGGTCGATTTGGCTTCTGGCTGATCGGCGACTATCGTGCGAAGGTCGTGCGCAAAAAGACGATGCTCGCAAAATCATTCTACTCGATACTGACGACGGCAAGGCTATTCTGGGGTATGCCGGTCTCGGAGCAACATCGTTGGGAACCGAACCAGCGGATTGGATGAGTGCCGTTCTACGGGGGCGGCGACTTCCCCTAGAGCAGTCTTTGGGCATCCTGGCGGAAGCGACAAGAAAGCAACTTCCCCCGCACCTGCTTCGAATACCCAAAAACGCCGTGGCCGGGCACAACATAATCGTGCCCGCTTTTGTGCAGAATGAGGCGAGGCTCTATTCGATCGACCTCGTATTTTCTCCGGATCGCAAGAGCTACGCGTTTCGGTGGACGCGCCACGTTAACAACGTCACTCCTGCCACACCCAGGACACCGAGGTTGGCAATAGCTGGAAGCGGTGCGGTTTACCTTATGAGGCGCACGAAGTGGAGGCGCGAACTACTCCGGGTTCTAAAGGCTTACGATCGTGAGCGCTTATCCGCACATGCAGTAGCCGATCACCTCGCAGCGTTGAATCACGAAGTCTACCGCAACCTTGGGAGCGGTACGGTGGGACCTAGATGTATAGTCGTTTGGAGAAATGGAAGAGACGGAGCCCGTCGGGGCGGGGGTGGCCATCAGTGCTATACGGGTACGACACGGGATGCGAATTCGCCAAGCTTGCCCACAATTGGCTGCGGCATGGACGTGTGTGCTGTTGTTACCGTGCTGATGCCGCATTTCATTAGGAACTTTGGGGCTCAGGGGGCGGGCCAGCAACCTGCGGAGCTAGACAAGGATCAGATCAATGCAGAGTTGGCTCGTCTTCCAGACAAGCCAGATGAAAGCCTCCGCTGAACTTGCGTCGAAACTGAATCATTTCATTATTGGCTAACTCCCGTTCCCTAAAGGGGAAATCCCGTGAGGGTCCGCTGGAGCCACAACGACGTGGATGTTTTGGTGAGCCGCGGAGGACTCGAACCTCCAACCCGCTGATTAAGAG
>Ga0265325_10002756_pt1 | contig 11739 bp, 13 predicted proteins | sample 41420metaG_FD_202090 | JGI IMG/M metagenome (GOLD analysis project Ga0265325, IMG submission 202090) | Rhizosphere microbial communities from Carex aquatilis grown in University of Washington, Seatle, WA, United States - 4-14-20 metaG | ecosystem: Host-associated > Plants > Roots > Rhizosphere...
TCCGGCTATTGGCATCACCAAGGATACGGCGCAACGCGGCGACATGGACCTTCAGGTTGCCTTCTTCCACGAAGGTGTCCGGCCAGACCAGATCAATCAGTTCGTTCTTGCCAACCAGCTCTCCGGCCCGCTCGACGAGCACGGTGAGGATGCGCAACGCCCGGCTCCCGATGTGCACGGGCTTGTCGCCGTCAAGCAGCAGTTCGCGCCCCGGCACCAGCTGGAAGGCGCCGAATCGAAACACGGTCGCGGCAGCGGCGAAGGTATCACCGGACACCGTAAATTCTCCGTTCAGCAGAAGCGAGTGCCCCCTTTTACCGGATGCTCAGCTCACGAATCTTGGAAACGCCTGCGATTTTTGCGAATTTACCGCGATTAACTGGGCGTCTGCCGAACATGGCGGCAAGGTCGGGCTGTAGCGAAACAGGCCGAACCCGATGCTTGCTCCACACTTCGCAGCCGACGTTCCGCCCCCTGGCGTACCTTCCCAGAGGTCGCCCGCCCAATCGAAGCTGGTGACGCTCGGGACGCGGGAATGGGGCGCGATGACAGCCCGCATCCAAGAGTTGGATGGCTGTGCTCGCCTGTTAAGCCCGCTAAAGACTGACAATCCCACCTTGCTGGTCATGCTCGAAGAGGTCGGCGGCCACGCCGAGATCCGGCACCATCCGGATCGGTCTCCGCCCTGGGCCTATCACGGAAAAGATCACATCAGTTTTTTGCCGGCCGGAACCGACGCCTGGATGAACGCGCGAGATGTCCGCTATCTTCGCCAAGTCGTCATCACCTTCGGCGACCACGGATTGATCGGTCCCGACTGCCGGCTCATGTTCGCCGATAAGCGCGTGTGGTGGCTGGCGTCGCTGTTGGCGAACGAAGTCGTTAGCGACGCACCACTCGATGCCACCTATGGCGAAAGTCTTGGGGCAGCAATCCTCACGAGCCTTTCCGCACCGTCAGACGACGCATGCATGCGATCCGGACTCACAGCGCGACAACTGAAGCGCGTGACGGATTATGTGCGCGGGAATGCATTCGCCAAGATACAGTTGAGCGATATGGCGAGGCTCGCGGGACTGTCGCAATCTCATTTCAGCCGAGCCTTCAAGATCGCGACCGGCGTTCCCCCGCATCGCTGGTTGCTCAACTTTCGTGTGGCGGAGTCGAAGCGTCTCCTTCTTGAGACATCTCTGTCGCTCGTTGAAATCTCACTTGCGCTTGGCTTCTGCGAGCAGAGCCACTTTACCCGCGCCTTTAGCACCATCACAGGGATGCCACCGGCAGTGTGGCGAAAATCGCTCAAACAAAATCCGCCGATTTCACGGTGACCGCCGAGACCTGTTCCCTCGCCTCAAGCGCTCGCGGGGCTGTAGCGCGCCTCCGCGGTCCAAGCGTCCTTCGGCTGGCTGTAAAGACCCCAGAAGTGCTCGGCGACCGCCTTGGCTTCCTTTGAATCCGGGGCAACGAGGGCCATCACAGTCACCGTCGCAACGTGAATTCCCTTCGCGCGGAAGGGCTCGAAGAGGCCGAGCGCCATGGCGCGGACGCCCGCCTTGCCGACGCTGAGCGAAAGAAAGTCGGGGCTGGGAGCCAGTGCGAAGCCACCTCCCGTCAACAAGATCGCACCCGATTTCCGCTCTTCCATCCCCCTGACGACAGCTTGGGCCGCGACGAGCGCGCCGCCGACGTTCACAGCGAGATCGCTGATGAAGGTATCGCGTGGTTGTTCAGCGAGGGTCGCCTTTCGCAACAGACCCGCGTTGTAGTGCAGCACGTCGATCGCGCCGTACTGCTGTTCCACATTCGTGACCAAACTGCGGACGCTTTCCGGATTGCCGGCATCCGCTGTCTCAACCCCGGCTGTGTATCCCTTCGATTTGAGCCTCTCAGCCAATTCGCGGGTTCTTTCCGCGTTCCTGGAGGCGAGAACGACTAGGAATCCTTCCGTTGCGAACCGTTCGGCGGTCGCGATCCCGATACCCGGGCCGGCACCGATGCTGAGAAACGTCTTCATGGCTGGAATCCCTTCCGTGCGGTGGATGTAGAACGTGCAGAACAGTCAGCCGCGAACCCATCGGGACGCAGGCGCTAAGGCACTCAGGCCTGCTGGGCCCTCTGTCCGACATCAAGCTGTCGCTGGGTCATCGAACACCGCTGCGACGAGCTGAGTATCGCAATATTCCGTAATCTCGGCGATCTGACCCCCGGCGATCCGGAACACCATGCAGTATTCGTTTCGATACGGTACGCCGGTCTTGGTCGCGCTGTCGCCGTGGGCTTCAACAGCAACCAGCTCACCATCGGCGATGAAACGTTCCGGGACCAACTTGAGCCGCTGGGCAAGCACGGCGCGCGTTCGCCCGATCATATCCTGCAGAATCTCCTGCTTCCCACTATAGGTTCTCGACCATTTGGTCGTCCCGATGATGCGCCAGCGTACATCGTCGGCCATGCGCTCGAAGAAGAGCGCGCCGTCACCTTGCGCGAGGCCACTGAATATCTGCTGCATCAGTGCCCGGTTCGCGTTTGTGATCGTTTCGGTGGTCTTTGTCATAAGTCCCTCTGGGTTCGAGAACGACGCCTAAGCGCCGAGGGTGCTGCCGCCTTCGACGTACAGAACCTGACCGGTCGTGTAGTTCCCACGCATCAAATAGAGATACGCCTCGGCCACCTCCGACGGTTCGCCGGCCCTCGGCACCAGCAACCGCGTCGTCATGCGTTCGAGGACTTGGCGCTGCTCCGGCGGAGCCGAGTCCCAGGTGCCCGTTCGGACGATGCCCGGGCAGATGCAGTTCACGCGGGCCGGCGCGAGCTCGACCGCGAGCGCCCGGGTCAGGTGCTCGATGGCCCCGGCCATCGCCGACGAGACCGCCGAGCCCTTGGTGGGGCGATGGGCGATCATGCCGTCGGTTAGGGTTAGGGAGCCGCCGGCCGGCAGAAGGGCGCCGCCATGCTTGGCGACCGCCAAGGCGCCCCAGAACCTGACGCGAAAGACGTCTGCGGCTGCCGCCAGGTCGAGGCCGGCGAACGGCCTCCGCCGCACGGCTCCCCAGTCGCCGGCGGTGTAGACGATGTGGTCGAAGCCGCCCCAAGTGGCGAAGAACGCCGCGACGGCCGCTTCGTCGGTGGCGTCGAGCACGGCGCTATTAGCGCCGTCTCCGAGCTGCGCGGCGGCTGTGCTCAGCTTGTCCGCTCGGGTGGAGGCGATCACGACCCGCGCGTCGTCCTTGGCCGCGGCCGACGCGACGGCAAAGCCAATGCCCGATCCGCCGCCGATCACCAGCACGCGCTTGTTCGCCAATCCCACACTCATCTCCCTTGTCCTTCACAGGTCTTTGCGAGGCCTATCCCTGGACCGCCAAGGTTTTATCAATGCGCGCCGTCAACAATCCCTCCCATTTTTCGCAGCAGCGGCCAGCGACGCGATTAACCTGGTCCTCAAGACGCAGACCGCCGTGGATGGGTCGTATCGCCAGTGGGCATCGCGAATGTTAGCGATCCGTCGTAGCGGCTTTCTGCGTTGCAGCCAGAGGCTTCCAACATTCCTTTTCGGCTCAGGCGGACGCGTACTGCGCCTTCCGCCACAACAATATGCTGGTGAGCGCGTTGACGCCGAAGCCAACCGCGTGAAGCGCAGGAGGACGCGCTCCGGCCAGAAACAGCACCGCCATGTCGGACAGCGCCAGCAAGGACGCAAGGCCCACCAGGATTGCCAATGACCGCCAGTCGCGGAGAAAGAGGAAGCTTCCGCCGGCGAGTGCGATCGCGATATTGCGAGACGCAAAGACCCGATAGAACAGTATCCCAGCCGCGTTGGACACGGGCATGCCGAACCCTGCAGACGCCTTCACCGGGTCGGCAATGCCCAAGATAGATATGGCAGCGGCGCCGAACACAAACAGCACCGCCAAAGCGATCGCTGCACCATTGAGGATTTTCGTCATTTCGCCCCCTCGTCGCCACTCTCGACGGACTATGTATGCCGTCCTTCATATTATGACGATCATCATAGAGGGTCAAGCTGCCGTCACCTTGGCCGAGTGACGTTATGTTTCGCCACAATGCTATTGGCGTGGCTGATTCCGTGTTCGGTTGCGCGTGTTGATACCGATCACGCGCCCGCGGCCATCCACGAGAGCGCCGCCGGAGTTGGCCGGATTGAGCGGCGCGTCTGTCTGAATGACGCTCTCGATCAAACGGCCGCTGAGCGAGCGAAGTGTTCCGACCCGAACGGACGACCAGACAGCGCCTCGCTGAGCGCCTCAGGTACCGGACTTGGCCACGCGGACGCCTTCGCCCTTCTTGCCGTCTTCGGAAATGAATTCGACCCCGGCCTTGGTTATGGCTTTTTGGACTGCCATCACAGTGCTGAAGCGCGGATCGACTTCGCCGCGCTCAAGGCGCGTGACCGCGTTCAGGGACACGACGGCCTTGTCCGCTAAGGTCTGTTGCGACCAGCCCAGCAAGGCGCGGGCCGCCCGTATCTGACGCGCAGTGATCATGCAGACGCACAATCGCTGCGCGGGGACGCTTTTAGCTACAGAGAGGGTATTTATTACCCTTATAAGGGTATTGTATACTCTTTACAGGGCATTTTGCACAGCCTGAGGATGTAAGTATTCAAGCCATGCCGCGATCCGCGAGCGACCACGCGAATCAGCCGTCCAAGCGCCAATTCTCCGGGGATATGCTTCGAAAGACGATGGAAAGACCAATCGGCCCATTCCCGAGGAAGCCGTCCTCGATCGACGACGAGATCGGAGCGGCGCTCGCGCCCCCGTTTGCAGGGTTGCTGGGTTTCGGATTGGGCAGTCTCGGCGACGACTACAGCAAGGCTCTCCTAACCGTCACCCATTCGCTGATCGAGCATCTCAGCAACGCGAAGGCATCCTGTCGCGCTATGCGGGACGAAATCCGCCAGACGTGGGCAGGGACCGCGATGGCGACAAGCGCAACGCGCGCGCGGGACGGCACATGACCCGCGCATCCCAAAAGCGCTCGACGCACTATGATCGACATGTCGGGAACCGGCTTAGGCTTGCCCGCACGTCGCGAAGCTTATCACAGAGCGATCTGGGAAAACCGCTCGGGCTGACCTTTCAGCAGGTGCAAAAGTATGAGCGCGGCGCAAATAGGATCAGTGCCGGCCGCCTGTTCGAGGCATCTATTATTCTCAAGACCGAGATCGGGTATTTTTTCCAGGGGCTCGATGCATACGCAAAGTCTGTTCCAATAGAAATTGTCGATGACGAAGCCCGGTCGCTTCGTGCGATGATTTGGAGCATCGAAGACTCAGTTGTCCGAAAGCTCATTCTCGAACTAATCGCTGCTCTCGCCACGGGCAGTGCAAAGCAGCGCAATTGTTCGGGTTCGCAAAAGCGAAAGACAACGCGATGACGCGGGCTCTGCAACCGCGAGTTAATTGCTCAGACTCTCAGCGAATTCATTCGACTGTGGAGAACTTGCGCCGCATTGTGGTGATACGGATTTTCAGTCGCTATCGTTCACCGGGCTGTCGCAAGCACTCGCATTTGGAGACGGAGTGATGTCGAAGGGCGGCAAAGCTGCATCGATTGCAGATGAAGTACCCTGGTCCGACGGCCTGACCGATTACGATCATGCCCATTTTACGACCTATGCGCGCCTGCTGGATGCGGAAGCGGATGGTGCGGCGCATAATGATATTGCCCGCATCGTCCTCGCGATCGATCCGGTTACGGAACCAGATCGCGCGAAGCGGTGTTTGGCGTCCCATTTAGAGCGCGCGCGGTGGATGAGCGAACACGGTTATCAGCGACTGCTCCGAGGCTGATCGCCTAATCCAGGAAGCGGCGATATCGCGTGTCCATGAGTTCGCGCCCATAAGCGACAGCCCGTCGGACGTGATCGCGAAGATGGTTGCGTGGGTCTTGCCAATCCCTATCGACGCGGTCTTTGGAAAAGAGCGAGGCGGCGATCTCGCGTTGGGGCGCCTTTGCAAGCCAGCCATCAAGGGCTTGAACCACCCGCGCGAGACGGGCGCTTTGCCGCTCCCGGCGATAGAGCGAAGGCCGCAACCAGCCATGCTTGACGACATCGGCGAGGCGTTTCACCGCCTGCAGGCGCGCCTTGCTGAAGCGGACTTCTGGCAGCGCCGGGGTCAGCAGCAGCGCTTCGCTCAAAGGTATCGAGCCAAACACGCTCAACTGCAGTGAACGGCCCTCCTGCGCCAGTAGAATCTCCTGACGCTCCTCCACGCCGAAATCGTACACCGCCGTACGGCAATGCAGCTTCGAAAGATCGAGTGTCTCGACTGCTGTACCCGGCCGCATTTTGGCTGCTGCGAGCGGGAGCACGTCTCGACAGGTCTTCATCTGCCAAAGCACCGCCGCCGAGCGTGCGTCGTTCATCGGATTCTCGAATCTCAGAAGACCCCAGGGCAAGGCGCCCAAATGGTCGGGCTCGTTTTCCGCGGGGTGGCCTGCGAGATGGCTGGCATAGTCGCTGCCATACTTGGGATTGCGCCGGAGAAATTCCCAAGCCCACGCCGTGCGGGGAAGAGAGGCCATCCAGCGGTAGTTTTCAGGATCGCGCCAGTCGCCTTTTGACGTCGGTGCGAGTGTTTTGGACACAGCGAAGTTCACGCGCGCTTCCCACTTTGCTCACCCCCGCGATTGGTTATTGGTCTGGCTTGTCTGTGGCGTGGCGACGGCCAATCTTGTTCGATCCGTCTGCCACCCGAAACCGGGGCCAAAGCCGACCGGTCATCTTACAATTTAGACGAGTAGGTTGGGGAAGCCAAGGACCTTTTTGCTTGCGTTAGCCTCCGTATTTCAAGGCTTCACTTCAATGTTATTTGGTTCCCTCAATGCAACCTTTCAACTGAATGTCGCGAGGTCGACAGGAAGCTAGCTTTTAGCCAGACGCAGGAGCGCCGTTGCGACCCGATCAAATGGTTCTCGGCTTTTCTCCGCCCTGCACAACACTACTGCTCCTTCGCTCGCAGCGACCAAAGTGGTGGCCAACTGGCCTGCAGCGCTTTTTTTCATCCCGCCGGTGACGAGCAAATCAGCAAGCAGATCCGTCCAGGCGCGAAAGATCGTCCCGGCGTGTTCCAGGAGCGAAACGTCATTCGCCGCCACGGTGACTGCCAGGACCGCGCAACCAGCAGACAGATGCGAGCGGTCGAGAAGCTCGCGCCACAAACCTAGAAACCGTTCGGCAACAGCGACCGCCGATTGACCGCGAACACCTTCCATAAAAGCGAGTCCGCGTTGGCTCGCGAGATCTAGCGCGGCGTGCAGGAGTTCATCTTTGCCGTTCGGAAAGTGATGATAGATCGAGCCGCGCGGGGCAGCCGTCTCCTCAAGCACATCGGCGAACGATGTGCCTTCGACCCCCTTCGTGGCCAGGAGCTTGACCGCAGCCTCGATCATCCGGGTCCGCACATCGCCTTTCTGCATCTTCCATCCTCGAATCGCCGTCCGCCGAGGCTACCCCAAGGCCTCTATGCAGAGCATCATAGTTTTGCTAGAACTATGTATGTCAACATACATAGGATCGCAAATGACCGAGCCATTGCAGGAACTCCGCCAGTTCAAGGTCCAGGAACCCGTGCCGGGCTATTGGCGCGTGGTATTCTCAAATCCCCCGGTCAATCTCCTCAACTCCACGACAGTTGTCGAAATCGGGGAAATCGTCCGCCGGATCGAGACAGCGCAAGACCTTCGCGTCGTCGTGTTCGCCAGCGAGAATCCCGAGTTCTTCATGGCGCGGTATGACCTTTCTGATCCAAATCCGATCGGGTTCGCACCGACGGTGGCGGGCGTCACACAGTTCATCGACTCCACGATCCGCCTGAACAATGTCGGCGCCATCACGATCGCATCGATCCGTGGCCGGGCCCGGGGCGGCGGCAGCGAGTTCGCGCTCGCCTGCGACTTCCGGTTCGCCAGCCTCGAAAAGACCCTGCTGGGACAACCCGAAGTCGGCGTCGGCATCGTGCCGGCCGGCGGCGGACTCGAACGTCTCTCGGGCCTTGTCGGTGTGGCACGTGCGCTGGAGATCATCGCAAGCAGCGACGACTACGACGCTCCGACCGCAGAACGGTACGGTTGGATCAACCGTGCGATCCCCAATCGCAAGCTCGATGCATTCGTTGACACACTCGCGCGGAGGCTTGCTTCATTCGATGCACCGGCGCTTGCGACAGCGAAGCGATTGGTGCGCAGACATGCTTCCCCGCCTATAGAGGACTACCGCGAAACGCTCGCCTCTCTGCGCACTCTGATCGCCTCACCGGCTACCGCCACGCGGCGCGCCGCTCTCGCAAAACACGCCGCGGCCGTCGGCAAGGACTTCGAACTGCGCATGGGACATCATCTTGGCTTGGTCGGTGCGAGGAAATAACGCCGCTCGCAATCGACCTGCGAAAATCGTGCCCGTGCTGCGTCCTTCGCAGCGCGGGCACGAAGATCTGATTCGTCAGTCGCAAACGCCGAGTTGTTTCCGATGCAGATCACTCGCCATTCCTGCGCGGCAGGTCGCAACGCGACGCCTCATACTCATGGGCCTTGTTGCCACCGCTGTAGGATGCCCGGGCGGTCCATATGACGGCGATCACGCAGACGCTGATCCAGCCGGAAATCCAGAACAGGTCGAGAGACGACAGCAAATAGGCCTGCTGTTGCTGCGAGGAAGCAAGCAGGCCATAAGACTGCAGCTCATTGAACCCGAGCTGATGGAGATGGGCCACCGCCTGCTGGAAGGCCGCATTGTATTGGGTCGCAACCTCGGCCATCCGACTCTGATGCAGGGCTTCGCGCCGGTCCCAGAATGTCGTGATGATCGAGGTCGCAAAGCCGCCTGCGGTGATGCGCGCGAAATTCGACAGGCCTGATGCGGAGGGAATGCGCTCAGGCGCGATGCCATCGAGCGAAATCGTGATCATGGAGACGAAGAAGACGCTTGAGAATATCCCCTGCACCACCATTGGCATGACAAAGTCCCAGAAACCTGCATCCTGCGTGTAGCCGGCACGCATGAAGCAAGCGGCAGCCAGCGAGGCAAACCCGACAGTGCCTATAATGCGCGCGTCCATCCTAGCCATAAGAGGCGTGGCGATGGGCGTGAGCAGCATGGCGATTGCGCCGGTCGGGGCCGCCACCAAACCTGCCCAAGTGGCCGTGTAGCCCACATCTGTTTGTAGCCACAGCGGTAGCAGGAGGACATTCGCGAAGTACACCGCCCAGCCGAGACAGAACGCGATCGTGCCGATGGCGAAGTTTCGATGTTGAAAGAGGCACAAATCCACGATTGGGTTCTTGTCCCACCACTCCCAGATCACCCATGCCACGCCACCGACGAGTGCGATGATCGCTTCGATGACGATTGTCGGCGAAGAGAACCAGTCCGCATCCTTACCGGTGTCGAGCATGATCTGCAGCGACCCGACCCAGAGAACCAAAAGTACAAGGCCCACCGTGTCGACGGGTACCTGACGCGTTGGCGTCTCCCGCTTGGAGAGATTGGTCCAGCACAAAAACGCCGAAACAATGCCGACTGGCACATTGATGAGAAATATCCAACCCCAGTGGAAGTTATCCGAGATATATCCCCCGAGGATCGGTCCTACGACCGGACCAACCAGCGCCGTGATCGACCATATGCCAAGCGCTGTCGCGCGCTTCTCTGGGGGAAAGATGGATATGAGCAAGGCCTGCGAGCCGGGAATCATCGGGCCTGATACGCCGCCTTGCAAAACACGGAAGAAGATGAGCGCCGGCAGGCTCCACGCTATGCCACAGAGAAAGGATGCCACGGTGAACGCTATCGTCGAGAACACGAAAGTACGCACCACACCATAGCGCTGCATCAGCCAGCCCGTGAGTGGCACCGAAGCTCCGTTGGCTACGGCGAAAGCCGTGATGACCCAGGTGCCCTGGTCCGTGGAAGCACCCAGATTGCCGGATATTGTTGGTAGCGAAACATTTGCGATCGTCAGATCCAGCACCTGCATGAACGTGCCGAGCGCGAGCGCAATCGACGCGATCGCGAGTGCGTTCCCGTTCAGCGGCGGAAATGGCGCGGCCTTGCCGGGCGCGCTCATTCGGTCAGGCTCCGTTCTGGCGCAGGATGCGAGCAATCAGCGCGTCGGTCTCCGGCCCGCCTGCATCTCCCGCGATGCCACGCAGATTACGGGCCGGCACGGTCGAGCCCATCGCTGAACCGGACGTCTCGGAGATATCGATGCTGACATTCACCGAAAGCCCAACTCGCAACGGATGTGTACGCAGCTCCTTCGGGTCGAGCGCGATGCGTACCGGCACGCGCTGCACGATCTTGATCCAATTGCCGGAGGCGTTCTGCGGCGGAAGCAGCGCGAATGCGCTGCCTGACCCCGCGCCCAGACCTTGCACACGTCCGTGATACGTCACGCTACCGCCATAGATATCGGTCGTGACGGTAACCGGCTGGCCGACACGCACGTCTTCGAGCTGGTGCTCCTTGAAATTCGCGTCGACCCACACGTCCTCCAGGGGCACCACGGCCATCAGCGGTATTCCTGGTGCGATCTGCTGTAGAAGCTGCGCGGTGCGTTGTGCCACCACGCCATTGACTGGTGAATAGAGCTTCATATGTCCTAATACGATCGCCGCCTGGCGCAGCCGGGCGATGGCGGCTAGCACGTCGGGATTGTTTGCGACCCGCGTGTTGTTAACGGCTGCTTCGGCCTGAGCGAGATTGCTTTGCGCCGCATCCATATTGGCGCGCGCGGCGGCCAGCGTGTCGCGTGCATGATTCAACTCTTCCGACGACACCGAATTGCCGGCGCTGGAACGACGGCGAAAATCGCTCCCCGCCGTCGCAAAAGCGACGCGCGCGGCGGCGAGCTGGGCGCGGCCCTGGTCTACCTTTGAAAAATTGGTCCGCACCGCGCGCACCGTGCGCGCCAAATCGGCCACCGCGGCGTCCATCGCAACGCGGGCCTGTTGCGGATCAAGCTCAATCAATAGCTGCCCGCGCTGTACAGCCTGCGTATTATCGGCGTGGAGCGCCAGGATCGTACCGGATTCGCGGCTGGTGATTGCTATCACGTCACCGCCAACATAGGCGTCGTCGGTGCTCTCGAAATGCGCTGCATACAGGAAGTAGTAGAGCCCGTAGGCGATGGCTGCGACCGCGACAACAATGGCGAGGCCGATGAGCAAGCGCCGGCGGGGAGTGCCGCGATGTTGGCCGGCGGGTGTTGCATCACTCATGGTCTTGCCCTGCGGAAGTGTCCGGTTTGAAGCCACCGCCGATCGCCATCAACAGCGTCACACGGGCGGAGATCGTGTCGGCGGCAAGCGCCGCATCCTGCTGGCGTGCTTGCAACAGCAAGCTTTCGGTATCGAGGGCCGTCTGTTGCGGACTGAGACCCGAGCGATAGCGCTCGCGCGCCAAGTCGAAGCTCTCCTGCGCATCGGCCAGAGCTACTCTCTGGTCAGCGGCTTGGCTTTCGAGGCTCCTGAGGGTGGTTAGCGCGTCGGCGGTGTCCTTCACCGCCGAGACGACGGTTGCGTTGTAGTCGGCCACCGCCTCGTCGAGACCGGCTGTCGCACCTGCGAGATTCGCATCAAGCTCGCCGGCATCGAAGATCGGCAAGTGGATCGCGGCACCGGCGCCGTACTGTGCCGAGGACAGTGAAAACAAATTGTTGAATCCGATCGCGGCGGTGGTCGCCAGCGCAAGCAAATTGATGTCGGGATAATATGCTTT
>Ga0265325_10002758_pt1 | contig 11735 bp, 8 predicted proteins | sample 41420metaG_FD_202090 | JGI IMG/M metagenome (GOLD analysis project Ga0265325, IMG submission 202090) | Rhizosphere microbial communities from Carex aquatilis grown in University of Washington, Seatle, WA, United States - 4-14-20 metaG | ecosystem: Host-associated > Plants > Roots > Rhizosphere >...
CGGGGAATCTGAGCCGCTTCCAATCGGGCGAAAGGACTTCGCGATACTGCGAACGCAGCCAAAGGACGCACCCAAGCATGCCGAGGGCGATGACAACGGCCGAGTGGGCAGAATAAGAATGGAAAGGCGACAAAATCGGCTTGAAGTACTCGTAGGCATTGTGGACGAAGTTCTCGAAACTGAAGGCGACCGTCCCGGGATCTTGCTTGGGCACGCTGCCGCGGACGAGCGCCTGCCAGATGCGAGGCGAGAGATACGCGGGCGTGAGCGCGTAAATGAAGGCGTAGGGACGCAGGGTGCTCCAGGTGACCATCCTGAAGAGGAGCAGAAGCGCCACCACGGGCACGATAAACAGCGCGCTCTCGTAGCGGATCTCGGCGAACATGCACAGGTTCATCCAAAGAATCGCCAACCGCGCCGGGGCGGCGTCGCGACTGTAGTCGAGCAGGCTCTTGAGCACGAGCAGGGCAAAGAAGACGGCAAGGAAATCGAATCCGCCCGAGCGGACCGAGAGCAACGTCACGGGGTGGGCCACCGCGAACAACGAAGCAACGATGGCGAACGTCTCACCACCAAGCCTCTTTGCCAGCCGGTAGGACACGAGAACGAAGGCGGGCAGCACTAGAAGGTTGAAGCGGAAGGCGTTCTCGTAGGAATAACCCCAAAAGGCATGAATCAAGCTGACCAAGAACGGGAACAGCGGTGGCCGTTGGTCGATGGCCACGTCGACGTCCCAGTAGCTGTCGTAGTAATTCTTACCCGAGACTGTGAAGGTGGCGGTCTGCGAGGCGAAGAGATTCTTCGAGGTTCCCACCAGGTTCGCTTCATCGGAAAGCATTCGCAGGGCGGGATGGATGGCGTGCCAGGCAACGGCCGTCACGGCGAACGCAACGACGAGGCCTGGCCAGTTTTCCTTCAGCCAAGCAGCGGCCGTTTCCCGGCGCACGTCGCGCGCGGCATGCAGGTAGGTCCCAGCCCAGCACAGCACCGTCGCCATCAGGAGGTAGTACGTCGTGTGAACGAAAAGCCACTGACCACAGCTGCCGTCGGCAACGCCGATGCCGAGCAGACTCACGAACGCCGTCGGCAGCAGGACGAGAGCGATCGTTCCAATGGGCTTGTTCATGGTGCGCGCCTCAGAAGCGGTAGAGCCTGAATCCGTTCAATGCGAAGGCCGGCCGGCTGGCGATGTCTTCCGGCCATTGCACCCTGTCGCCCGGGTCGAGCAGGAACCAACGAAGGCCCAGCTTTCCGGCCGTGGCGACGACCGCGGCGGCGTCGCGAAGATCCATGAAGCTCTCGACGGTAGCGATGCGCTCTTCGAGCAGGTCGCCGTGGTAGGGCATGATGGTCATCGTGCGCGAAGCGTAGGACCTGCGCTCCGACAGGGCCGCCACGGTGTAGGTACGATCGAACTGCGAATCCTGGACAATGTCTCGATCGCTGCCTTGGTTGTGCATGTATTCCGCGGCTCGAATCAGCCCAATCGGAACGTGGACCGATGAAAACATGCGCATGGCCCACATCCGCTGGACACCCGAGCCGAAAAAGGTCGGAACACCCAGGAGTAGGATGGCCAAGCCGATCAGGACCGGGCGGGCGATTCGCCCGAGCCGCCGACTCTCGACGAGCCACAGTGCCCCTGCCCCGCCGACCCACGTCACGACGATGAAGTACAGCACCATGACCGGCCTGTGCGACAGCTCGTCGGGAGTGCTGCGACGGAAGTCGAGCGCCAGGCCGAAGAACATCGCCAAGAAATTGGCCATGAGCAGAAACGGAAACAGCGCAAGCAGTGGTGACGTGTGCTTGCGCAGCCAAAGCGCGAGCATCCCAAGCAGGGGTACGAAGAGGCCGAGGGCTGCCAGCAGAATGAAGGGGGCGCCCACGAGGAGGTTCGAAAGTAAGGAGCTTTGTTTGCCCACACGGCTCTCCAGGAATTCGCGCAAGATGCCGGGCGGGCTGAAGCCTTTGACGAGACGGAGAATCTCGCCCACGCTCGATCCGTCGAGACGAATGAGCGGAACGCCTGGAATCTTTCGCACGAAGACCATGGTCAGGAGAAAGACACCGACAGCGGCGACGGACCACAGGGCTCGTTTGGCCCGCCCGATGCCGGAGCGAAAGAACAGCGGAGGAAGAAGCCAGAGCAGAAGCGCGCTCGCGATGAAGAAGTGCAGCTTGTAGAGCGCGAGGATCCCCGCGACCAACCACCCTGCGACCAGCTGCAAGCGGTTGCCCTGCGTGCAGCCGCGCAGGACGAACAGCCAAGCCACCGCCAGCAAGGCTAGCCCGTAGGTCGCACTGGGCGAGATCTGGGTCAGCCAGTGATAGGACATGAACGTGTTCCGCATCCCCTGTTGTGCGCCATCCGGGAGCAAGAGCAGCGCCGCGCAAGCGGCGAACCCGGGCCACTCGCCCCACAGCGAGCCGACCAGCGCGTAGGCCGCAAGGCCCGTGAAGAAGACACCCATCGGCGCCAGAACTCCTGCGAAAGCGGTGTACGAGTGGATTCCCGATGCTTGCTTGATGAAGGCCGGTGTGAAGTAGACCCCGTAGTGGTAAAGGCGTGCCGCCACCCCTACCATGCGGAAGTCCTCGATGGAAGCGGCGCCATGACTAGCGCCGAAGATGCGAATGTGAACCGCGTGATAGAAGCCATCGACCCACGGCTTGAAGACGACGGTGTTGCCGTCGAGTGATGTCGGGCGGATCGAGTCTTGGCACCACAGCGTGGCCGCGATCAGTGACAGACCGATGACCAGGAGCCCGACGGTATCGTCTGGACTTTGTTTTTTGGCCGGCCTCGCGGCGATGAAGATGGCGGCCGCGATCGCAAACAAGATGCCGAAGTTGGCGACGATGCCGAGCGGAGAAAGCCAGGCGAGCATCATGAGCGCCGTGTTGATGACGGCGTATCCGACCAGCAAGCGCAGCGGAAGCTCGAAGAGGACGCCAGCGGCCAAGGCTCGCCAGCCGGCGACGAGGGAGCCCACCAGGTAGAAGGCAAGAAAGACCGCTTCGCAGGCGAGAAGCGCAAGAAACGAGAAGGTTCCGCCCGCAGCCTCCACCCAAACCGCAACCACAGCCGCTATCAGCGAGACGGCAACGAGGTCGACGGCGCTGTAAGTAGGCGCCGTGCTTGGTCGGCGCCGGAAGAAGCTGAGAATGTCTTGCACGACTGCTGCCCGCAAATGCCGAGCATCTTACGTGCGCAGGCCCGCCCTGCACTACCCTAAAGACGGAGCCTGCCCGCGGATCGGTTTCTTGCGTCGCAGGGCGGAACACGCCACGATGGCGGACGTGAGCGTCAAGAGCGTTCTCATCACCGGGACGACCTCGGGCGTCGGCCGCGCGCTTCTCGATCGCTACGCCAATAGCGCGGCGAAAGTCATTTCCGTGAACCGGCGCCGCGTTGCCGAGCTCGAGTCTCGCTATCCCGCGGTTCGCTTCGAGTGCGTAGATGTTCGCTCAGCCGAGGGCGTTGCCGAACTTGTGCGCAGCCTGGCGGCTGCCGACGAGTTGCCGGATCTCTTCATTCTGAACGCCGGCATCAACCGGGTCGACAACGACAAATCATTCGACCTTGCGTCCTGCAAGGAAGTCATCGACACGAACCTCTACGGAGTTCTCAATTTCGTCGCGCCGCTAACCCAGCTTCCGCGCGGCTCCGTCGAGCATCACGTCGTCGCCATCAGCTCGCTGGTCAACTACGCCGGCAGCCCCTACAGCCTCGGCTACACCACGAGCAAGAAGGCCCTGACCGCTTGTTTCGAAACGTGGTCGCGGATGTACGCACCCACCAACCTGGTGTTCCAGCAAGTCATGCTCGGTCCAGTTCCCACGGCGATCTACACGCTGGCCGATGACCTTCCCAGCTGGATGAGCTGGATCAAGAACCTCTTTTCTGCGTCGCCCGACCGCACTGCGCGCGCAATCTCACGATTCACGCTGACCCGAAGGAAGAAGCTCTTCTATCCCTTGCGGGCGCTTCCGCTTTTTCGGGCCCTGCAACTCGGCCAGCGTCTCATTCCCGGCTTCTTCCAGGGTCGCAAGACCCTCGACGGAAAAAGCCGGCGATGAGACTCCCGGCCCCGCCTACTGGTTCGGCGCGCGACCTTCTAGCGTGGCGCGCACGTCGGCCTCATCGGACTTCACCATCATCTCGATGAGCTCCTTGAAGTGCACGCGTGGCTTCCAGCCAAGCTTCTCGCGGGCCTTGCTGGCGTCGCCGCACAGGTGGTCGACCTCGGTCGGCCGGTAGTAGCGCGGATCGATTTCCACGTACTTGCTCCAATCGAGCCCCAGGGTCCCGAAAGCTACGTCCAGGGCCTCGCGCACCGAATGCGCTTCGCCGGTCGCCACGACGTAATCGTCGGGCTTTTCCTGCTGAAGCATCATCCACATCGCCTCGACGTAGTCGCCGGCAAAGCCCCAGTCGCGCTTGGCTTCCAGGTTGCCGAGGTAGAGCTTCTTGTCGAGCCCGTGGTGAATGCGGGCCGCGGCGCGGGTGATCTTGCGGGTGACGAAGGGAATGCCCCGCCGGGGGGATTCGTGGTTGAACAGGATCCCGCTGCAAATGAACATGGCGTAGGCTTCCCGATAGTTCTCGCACAGGTGGTGCGCGAACACCTTGGCGCAGGCATACGGGCTGCGCGGCTGGAACGTTGTCTTCTCGCTCTGGGGCGGCGGCGATCCGCCGAACATCTCGCTCGACGAGGCCTGGTACATCTTGCACTTGTGGCCGGTCTCGCGAAGGGTTTCGAGCAAGCGCAGCGTCCCCAGGCCGACCGCATCGGCCGTGTATTCCGGCACGTCGAAGCTGACACGCACGTGGCTTTGGGCGCCCAAGTTGTAGATTTCGTCGGGCGTATTGGTCCGGATAATCTGGTTGAGCGAGCTGGCGTCCTCGAGATCGCCGAAAACCAGCTTGAAGCGGTAGTCGCTGCTGTGCGGATCCTGGTAGATGCCCTCGATGCGGTCGGTGTTGAACGAGCTGGACCGGCGCACGACGCCGATGACCTCGTAACCCTTCTTGAGCAAGAATTCCGCCAGATAGGACCCGTCCTGGCCCGTGACCCCGGTGATCAACGCACGTTTCATAGAGCTCCTCGTTTGTACTGTTCTTCGAAGTAAGCGATGGTCTTTGCCAAGCCATCGGCGAAAGAGGTTCTTGCCACGAAACCAAACCGTTCGCGTGCCCGAGACACGTCCAGGCGCCGGCGCGGCTGACCGTTGGGCTGGCTGGTGTCCCAGCGCAAGCGTCCTCGGAAACCAGTCTTCTCCGCGATCAGCGTGGCCAAGTCGCGAATCGAAATCTCTTCGCCCGTGCCTAGGTTGACCGGATCGCTGGAATCGTAGCTGGCGGCAGCCATGACCAGGCCCAGGGCCGCGTCGCCCGCGTAAAGGAATTCGCGGGTCGGCGATCCGTCGCCCCACAAAACGATCTCGGCGCTGCCCGCTTCCCGCGCTTCCACGCACTTGCGGACGAGCGCCGGGATCACGTGGGACGAGCGCGGGTCGAAGTTGTCGCGCGGACCGTAGAGGTTGACGGGAAAGAGCACGACGCTGTTCATGCCGTACTGTTCGCGGTAGCCCTGCGAAAGCACCAGCATCATCTTTTTGGCGACGCCGTAGGGGGCGTTCGTTTCTTCGGGGTAGCCATTCCAGAGGTCGTCTTCCTTGAAGGGCAGCGGCGCGAATTTCGGGTAGGCGCAGATGGTGCCCGTGGCGACCAGCTTCGACACCTTGGCCAGGCGGCACTCCTCGAAGACGTGCAGGCCCATCATGGCGTTCTCGAACATGAAGCGGCCGGGGTTGTCGCGGTTGGCGCCGATGCCGCCCACGCGCGCCGCCAGGTGAAAGACCAGGTCAGGCTTGGCCTCGGCGATGAGCCGCCGGCAAGCTTGCCGGTCGACCAAGTCGTACTCGCGGCTGCGGGGCACCACGATGTCTTTGGCGCCGCGGGCGCGCAGCTCGTCGACCAGGAAGCTGCCCAGGAAGCCGGCACCGCCGGTGACCAGGACGCGAGTCTTAGTAAAATCGATGACGCTCACGGCGCTTTTCATACCGCGGAAGGCGGGATCTCGGCCAGCACAACTGAACGTGGGCTTTTGCCTCTGGGGTCACTTTTCAGGCGCAGGTTTGAGGGCATCGCGAAGCGTTCTGCGTCCGAGGCCGACCTCGGCCGCGAGTGCCGTCAGCTCGGCGAGCGTGTGCTGGGCATCCTGCGGCGCCATCGACGAGCCACCCGGCTTGACGGTTCCGCCAAAGGTCGTGACGACGAAGATGCGAATGACCTCCGCCTGCTCGGCCGGAAACGTGGCCGCGTAGGCTTCCACGAGATCCACGATGTCCTTGGGAGCTCGGCCGCGAAAGACGGCCGTAGCCCAGACGCCGAGCAGCTTCGCTTGAAAATTTCGGAACGTACCCAAAATGGCTGCCGGGCTCACCCCCGTCGGCATGCGGTTGGCTGCGTACGGTGCATAGAATGCCTCGGGCGCGACGCGCGGGCCGATGGCGCGCGACTGGGCCATTCGGTAAAGAACGGTTGCCGCCACGCCACCCGATTCCAGAAGCTGGCGCGGGCCACGCAAGCCGCCGCCGGTTTCGTCGACGACGAAGCGGTTGTCGCGGACGTTGCCGAACAGCGCGCGCTGCTCGGGCGTGCCTTCGTCGGTTTGGATCACGCCAGCCGGTCCGGAAAAGAAACGCCATTCTCGCGCCACGACTTCCATGGCCATGCGGTAGCCATCGATGAGCACGTCAGGTGGCGGCGAAGCGGCGTCGAGTAAGCCGCCGGTGGCAATCAAGTGTGCGGCGTAGGTCGCCAAATGCGCCGTCACCGTTTGCACCACGGCTTTGTCGCGTCCGAGCTCCGCGGGCAAGCCAATCCAGGGAAGATCCGGCTTCTCCACGGATCCGCCGAACGTCCCCTTGAACGAGAGTCCGCGACCGTACGGCATGACGTCCGCCCCAATCACCAAGCAGACCGGAAAGCTGGCATTGGCTCGCGCTTGCTCCGAGAAGCGCTGGCCGTCAATGGTGGCGTCGCGCAGGTATTGTCCTGCAAGATACACGGTTCGTAGCATCTCCGAGGCGAAGCCCGTTTCGAACAGCCCAGGCAGAGGCTGTACTTCCGGCGTCTTCACATCGGCGCGCTCCACCGGCAGGGGACGGAGGTTGGCCGCTTTCGCCACGAAAAGCGCGTACGAATCGGGCGGCCCGACCGGATGGTTGCGGTTGCACGAGGCGACGCACAGACCGGACGTAACCGTTAGAATGAAACTGTCGATGATCCGAGAACGTCGCATGGGCCGGCACTCTATCATTGCCAATGCTGCCAATCCTGGAGTTCAGGTCGGTCGGGCATTCTGCCTGGTCTGGCTGGCCTCCGCGGCGATAGCGCTCGCATCGCCAGCGGCCGAAGCCGCGCCCCAGGCGTTGGTGTTGCCGGATCCGGACGCGGCAGCGGAAAACGACGAGCTTGGCCGGGCGGTGGCATTTCTGGTTCGTTCGTCGCTCTCTTCCCTCGCAGCCGCGCAAACGCGGGTGGTCCCGCGACGCGAGCTCGCCTTGGCGCTCGAAGCGCTCGGCCCCAAAGGCGAGCGCCGCGGCCTGACCGTAAGCGCCGAGCTTGCGCCCAAGCTGATCGAGCGGATGGGGGCGGATGCAGTCGTCGTCTGGCGTCTCGACGTCGGGGCGAATGGAACCGCCGTGAGTGGCACGATGGTCGGGCCCGGCGGCAAGCGTCTCTTGCGTATTCACGCAGCGGCGGCGACCGGCGACGTGGCCGATCTCGCGCGCAAGCTCTCGGCTCGCGTTGCAGCTGCGAGCGCCAGTGCAGCGGCGGAGATAAACGAGGTTGGCCTGGCCGAGCTGAGGCCGTTTCTTGCGGTCGATGCCGCCACGCTGGCGGGCGATTCGGTGGCGGCTTTCCGCGCGGCCGAAGTTGCGTCGGCGGCGGTTGCCGCCAAGGTCGCCGAAGCGGGAAATACGCTCGCGATTCTGGCCGACGATCCCGGCATGAGCGCCCTGTCCCGCAGCCAGGCCAAACTGCTGAAATCGGAGTGGTCCGCTGCGATTGCACTCGCGGATGGCGGGCTGGCGTCCGACTCGAAGAACGCGGCTCTGCGTGCCGTCAAGGTTCGCGCGCTGGTGGGGAGCAAGGATTTCGCGGCCGCGGAGGCCGAGCTGGCACTGCTGCGCGGATCCCACAACGCTTCGGCATTGGCAGCGGCAACCCTGGCGCTGGTCCTGGAAAGCGGCGGCTCTAGCGAACAGCGCGACAGCGCATTGGCCGCGCTCTTGGGCAGGCCAGCCGGCGAGTGGCGTGCCGTCTTGCCACTGATTGCTGCCACTGCGCCGGGCAGCTTCGGAGCCAAGACCGAAGCTGCGGCGTTAGCTGCGGCGGAGAAGCTCATGGCTTCCGAGCCGGGCCTGGCGTCGACGCTCGCCGCTCGAGCTCTAGCAGGCTCGGGACTGGCAAGGCAAGCGACGCCGATGATCGCCTTGCGCGAGCTGAGTGCCGGGCAGATGGCCGCGCTGAGTGCGCGCCTCGCCGCCGACGCCGGATCTGTCGATCTCTCGAAACAGATTGGTCGTCGACAACAAGAAGCGCAGGCTATTGCAGCCGAGGAATTTCCCGAAAAGCCGACGGGACCGCCCAGCCCGCTGGTGCGCAATCTGAAGACCATTCTGCAGGGCTTCGACGAGCTCTACGATCCGGCGCTTTCGTCCATCCAGGTGGCGCCGTTTCCGGGCAGCGGTCAGCCTTTCTACTGGCCGTTCCTCGTGCGACCGCACCGCCTTGGGGAAGGCCTGCTCGATGCGCTCAGGCGAGCGCCGTGGGACTTGAAGGCGACTCCGCCAAAGATTGAAACGGATCTCCTGCCGCCCGAGCGCTTGACCGACGAAGGCCTCGTGACCCTAGCGACCGAACTGGGCGCCAGCGCGCTGTTGTTCTATCGCGTACGTCCGGCAAGTCTGGCACCGTGGGCGACGCTCGAGCTGGTCTTCTACGATACCGCTCATCAGCGCATCGAACGGGTCGAGACCGCGATGGTTGGCCGCTCCACCGGGCTCATGATCTTGAACCCGCTGGTTGTTGGGCTGGCTTTCTTGGTCGGCATCGCTTTCTTGGCCTGGCTCGTGGTGCTTTCGCGGCGAGGAACCGTCGTGGTTCGCGTGCAGTGGGACGCGGACGCCAAGGACGAGCTGTTTTCGCTCTTGGTTTCGCGCTCGCCGACCACGCCGACCATCGAAAACATCGCGCTCTATCGCAAAAAAATGGAGTGGCTGGGCGAGCGCAAGCGTCGCTTCGAAGCATGGAACGTCCAGCAAAACACGACTTTCCGGGGAATTCCGCGGGGGAAGTGGTACGTGCATCTGTACGGCATCTACACGCGCGGCCGGCAGACCATGCTGCTGCACGAGCCACCCCAGGAGATCGACGTCCTGCCTCGCAAGACGGCTTTCGTCGCGCACGTGTTGGAAGCGGCCGAAGCCGAGTTCAAGATCTTGGTCGTCGATGACCGGGGCCCCGTCGAAGGGGCGCGCGTCTGGCTCGACGACGATCGGGCCAGAGGTGTCACCACCCCCAAGGCCGGCACCGTCTCGCTGAAGGTGGCCAAGGGCTTCCATGTCATTCGCGTGAGCGCCCGCGAAATGACGGTCGACCGTCCCTACCACGTAGTCAAAGCCAAGGTGCACGACATGACCATCAACCTGGTGTGGGAGAGGCGCCAGGAATACGTCTCGCGAGCGCTCGAACGGCAAGTGGATGACGCCAGTGAGTACATGAAGAAGCCCCGGCGACCGTCGGGAGCGGCGCCGAGTACGACGACGGCCGGGGCGGCCACTTTGCTGAAGCCGCTCTCGACGCCCGCACCGCTCGCGCAGGCCGAGATCTTGCTTGAGTCTGCCGCGAGCGTCGACCTAGGCCCGGAGGACGGTTCTTTGCCCGTCGATTTGCCGCCCGACGATGTGGCCGAAGGACCCGTGGACTTGCCCATCGACTTACCACCGGCAGACGGCCCGACGACGCAAGCCACTCGGAGTCCGCTCAGCCTAAAGCCGCTGAAGCCCGAGTGAGCGGCGATCCTAGGTGGATCTCCGCCGCGAAACGGACTATCTAAAGGGCACGTCTGGCCCCGTAGCTCAGTTGGATAGAGCACCGGTTTCCTAAACCGGGGGTCGCCTGTTCGAATCAGGCCGGGGTCACAAGGTGCACATGGCGATCGACTCACGGCTGCCCGCGAGGCAAAACCGATGATCCTCGTCGTCCAGCGCGTGTCGCGCGCCGAGGTTCGAATTGACGGGGAGGTGGTCGGCAAGGTGGGCCTTGGCTTCATGGTCCTGCTCGGTGTCGAGCGGGGTGATAGCCGTGCCGACGCCGACGTGCTGGTCCGGAAGTTGGTGGCCCTACGCATCTTTCCCGGTCGGACGCCCATGGACCTGTCCATCAAGGACGTCGGCGGTGGCTGCCTCGTCGTTAGTCAGTTCACCCTGGCGGGCTCGACCCGCAAGGGCAATCGGCCCGGCTTCGAGCGTGCCGAGGAGCCAACGCTCGCGAGCTCGCTCTACGAATACTTTGCCGCACGACTCGTCGAGGCCGGTGTATCCGTCGCGACCGGACGCTTCGGCGCTCACATGGAAGTCGACCTGGTCAACGACGGCCCGGTCACCTTCATCCTCAAAGCGCAGGGCGGCGGATTGGTGGGAGACTGAGGGAAGACGAAGTCAATCGGCGCTACGAACGCGCCTTGGCGATGACTCGGATCAGTAGGTAATGAGCACTTCGACGGGGACTGTGCCGAGGCGCCTGCGTCCCTCGAGGAAGGCGAGTTCGATCAGGAACTCCGTCGCCACGACGTTGCCGCCGAGGCTCTGCAAAAGCTTGATGGCCGCGCCCGAGGTTCCGCCCGTGGCCAGCAGATCGTCGACCAAAGCGACGCGGGTGCCGGCCGCAAGAGCGTCCTCGTGGATCTCGATGGCGTCGGTGCCGTATTCCAGCGCGTAGGTTTCTTGGCGCGTTTTCCACGGCAGCTTGCGCGGCTTGCGGATGGGAACGAAGCCGATGCCCATCTCGACCGCCATGGTCGCGCCGAAGATGAAGCCGCGCGATTCGATGCCCGAGATGATTTGCGGCTTGTACGGCGACAGCCGCTCGCACATCTGCGTGATGCAGGCGCGAAACGCAGGGCCATTGCCCAGCAGCGGCGTGATGTCGCGGAAAAGGATCCCTGGCTTGGGGAAGTCGGGGACGTCGCGAATCAAGCTACGAAAGTCGATGGAGGAGGAGCCGCTTTTGAGCATGGCCCGTTCTACTTCAAAGCGGGCAAAAGCGGGATGGGGTCTTGTGGGATCTCGCCGCGGCGGACCTCGAAGTGCAGGTGCGGCGCGGTCGAATGTCCGGTGTCGCCCACCCGCGCAATTTCTTGCCCGACTGCGACGCGGTCGCCGGTGTGCACGAGCAGCAGCGAGTTGTGCGCGTAGACGGTGACCAGATCGCCGCTGTGCTTGAGCACCACCATATTGCCGTAGCCACGCACTTGATCGCCCGCGTAGATGACTTCACCGTTGGCTGCCGCGAATACCGGCGTGCCAGTCGGCGCGGCCATGTCGATGCCCTCATGGGGCTTGCCCCAGCGGGTTCCAAAGAGCGAGCTCAAGCGCGGGGAGGCAACGGGCCAGCGCAACGGCGCGTTCGACCGCGCGGGCGTCGATGACGTTCC
>Ga0265325_10002760_pt1 | contig 11731 bp, 8 predicted proteins | sample 41420metaG_FD_202090 | JGI IMG/M metagenome (GOLD analysis project Ga0265325, IMG submission 202090) | Rhizosphere microbial communities from Carex aquatilis grown in University of Washington, Seatle, WA, United States - 4-14-20 metaG | ecosystem: Host-associated > Plants > Roots > Rhizosphere >...
TTGATGCTTGCTCCAGCCGTAGAGATTCATCGGCTTGAGCTTGCGCAAGGCCTCCGGCGTCCAGTCGTCGTCGAAACCCTGCGTGCCATCGCCGTAGGTCGCCGCCGACGAGGCGTAGATGAACGGCGTGCGCGTCGCCGTGCACCAGTCGAGCAGACGCACCGAAAGATGCAGGTTCGTCTCCGTCACCAGATCGGCGTCGGTCACGGTGGTGTCGGAAATCGCGCCCATATGAATGACGGCGTCGAGCTTGCGGCCATCGAGCCACTGCATCAGTGCTTCCGGGCGCACCACGTCGGCGATCTGGCGCTTGGCGAGGTTGCGCCATTTGGCGTCGTCGTGGCCGAAGCGGTCGTTGACCACGACCTCGATCGCGCCGGCCTCATTGAGGCTAGCAACGACGTTTGAGCCAATAAACCCGGCACCGCCGGTCACCAAGATCATGTGCCCTCGGAAAGCCTGCAAAACCCGCGTAATCCTTTGCCCCAGTCCCGGCACAGGCGCAACGCCGGACGCGGATACGCAGCATTTCACGCAAGAATCGGCGAAAATCGCGGCTGGACAGCGAGCTTCGGTGCGGGCTAACGCCTGCCGATCGGCTCAAAACGGGGCAACAGACCGCGGCGCGCATGAGCGAGGACTCGCAACAGGCTCCGATCCTGATCGTTCCCTATGTGTGGATCGGCGATTTCGTCCGCTGCCACTCGGTGGTGAAGCTGCTGCACGCGCAGGCGCCGGAACGGCCGGTCGACATGGTCAGCAGCACGCTATGCGCGCCGCTCGCCGACTACATGCCCGGCGTGCGCAAGACGATCATCGCCGACCTGCCGCGCCGGCGGCTCGGTGTCGCCCGCCAATTCGCGCTCGCGCGGCAATTGCGCGCCGGGCACTACGCGCAGGCGCTTGTGATGTCGCGCAAGTGGAAGGCGGCGCTGGCGCCGTGGCTCGCCGGCATCCCGCAACGCACCGGCTTCTTCGGCGAGTGGCGCTTCGGCGTGCTCAACGACATTCGGCACGGCGAGCACGAGCTGCCGCGCATGATCGACCAGATGGGCGCTCTGGCGTTGTCGAGCGGTGCGACGTTGCCGGCCGAATGGCCGCTGCCCGAACTCAAGGTGCCGGCGCAAGAGATCGGAAGCTGGCGCGTCGCGCGCGGCCTCGCGAACGACGCAAGGCCGATGGTGACGTTGTCGCCGGGCGCGGTCGGCGAAGGCAAGGCGTGGCCGCCGTCACACTATGCCGCGCTGGCGCGCGCGTTGACGACTGACGGCGCGTCGGTCTGGGTGCTGGGCGGGCCAAATGAAACGGCGATCGCCAAATCGATCGCGGCTGCCGGCGGCGACCGCGTGCGCGACCTCACCAGCAACGACCTGCGTAATGCGATTCTGGCGCATGCCGCGGCCGACATCGCCGTGACCAACGATTCCGGCCTGATGCACGTCGCCGCCGCAATCGGCACGCCAACCGTCGCGCTGTTCGGCCCGACCAGCCCGTGGCACTGGAAGCCGCTCAATCCGGTCGCCGCCATCATCGAGCCGCCCGGTGACGAAGAGGCCGCCAAGCGCGCGCGGCAGGAAGGCAACGCGGCTGTGCGGCACCGGCGCACCGGCAACATCGCGGTCGATACGGTGCTTGCCGCGGTGCGCGGCGTCCTCGCCAAGAGGCGCGCATGAGCATGCAAGCGGCGCCTCGCCCAGCCGCGTTTCTCGACCGCGACGGCGTCATCAACCACGACGACGGCTACATCGGCACGCGGGAGCGTTTCCGCTGGATGCCGGACATCGCCGCCGCGATCCGCAAGCTCAACGACGCCGGCTATTGGGTCTTTATCGTCTCGAACCAGTCGGGCGTCGCCCGCGGGCTGTTCAGTGAGCAGGCGGTGCACGATCTCGATGCGTGGCTGCGCCGCGAGCTGGCGGCGCAAGGCGCTCGCATCGACGACGCGCGCTACTGCCCGTTCCACCCCGAGGGCAGCGTCGCGGCCTATCGCAAGGAATCCGACTGGCGCAAGCCCGCGCCCGGCATGATCCTCGATCTGATGCGAGCCTGGCCGGTCGTTAAACAGAAGAGCTTCTTCGTCGGCGACAAGGACAGCGACATGCAGGCGGCGCGCGCCGCCGGAGTTGCCGGAAAGCTCTATGGAGGCGGCGACCTCGTCGGGTTCGTCGAGGCCTGCCTCGCCGAAGCCGCGGGGCGCTGAGCGCGTTACCGAATCGGAACCTGACGGCCCACGCGTTCCGTGCTAAAGGAATCCTCATGGCGAAGACAAAGCCGACCGAAAAGGCCGACGACCGCGCACAGGCCGCGATCGATTCGGCGTTGCGCACGCTCGAAGCGGAGGGCGAAGGCATCGGCGCGCTCGCCGCTGCGCTGCGCGACCGTCTCGGGCCTCCCTTCATTGCCGCGGTCGATCTGATCCGCAACGCGCCCGGCCGCGTCGTCATCAGCGGCATGGGCAAATCCGGGCATATCGGCCGCAAGATCGCCTCGACACTGGCCTCGACCGGGACTTCGTCGTTCTTCGTGCATGCCGCCGAGGCAAGCCACGGCGACCTCGGCATGATCGCGAACGGCGACGTGATCATCGCGCTATCGTGGTCCGGCGAGACCGCCGAGCTTAAGGACCTCACCGATTATTCGCGCCGCTTCCGCATCGGCCTGATCGCGATCACCGCCAATGCCGACTCGACGCTTGCCAAGACCGCCGACGTCGTCCTCGCCTTGCCGCAGGCGCGCGAAGCGTGCCCGCACAATCTTGCGCCCACGACGTCATCGCTGATGCAGCTTGCGCTCGGCGACGCGCTCGCGATCGCACTGCTGGAGAGCCGCGGCTTCACCGCGGTCGATTTCGGCTTGCTGCATCCTGGTGGCAAGCTCGGCGCGCTGCTCAAGCTCGTTGGCGACATCATGCACAGCGGCGCCTCGGTGCCGCTCAAGCCGCTGGGCACCAGGATGTCGGACGCGATCCTGGAAATGTCGGCGAAGGGGTTGGGTTGCGTCGGCATTGTCGACGCCCGCGGCCAGCTTGCCGGCATCGTCACCGACGGCGACCTGCGCCGCCACATGCGCAACGGCCTGCTCGACGCGCGCGTCGACGACGTGATGACGCGATCGCCGAAGACGGTGCGGCCTGATCAACTCGTCAGCGAGGCGCTCGAGCTGCTCAACAGCATGAAGGTGACGGCGCTGTTCGTAGTGGAAGGCGGCAAGCCGCTCGGCATCATCCACGTCCACGACCTGCTGCGCGTCGGCGCGGCGTAACCTCAGGACGCGATTTTCTCGACGGCGCGCGCGACATCGTCCGGCGCCGGCGGCGCTGCCTTAGCGCCGAGCACGGCGATGCGCCCTGCCCCGACCGGACCGGTGAGCGCCGGGTCGCTGCCGGCGAAGATCGCGACCAGTGGCACGCCGAGCGCAGCGGCGAGATGCAGCAACCCGGTGTCGACGCCGACCACGAACGACGCCCCCGCCAAGAGCCGCGCGACCGCATCGAGCGGCTGGCGCGCGGCAACCCGGGCGCCGACAATCCGCGCAGCGATACGTTCGGCGCGCTCGCGCTCGGCTTCGTTGCCCCACGGCAGCACGAATGAAAGGCCGTCGCGGCCAAGCGCATTGCCGAGCGCGATCCAGCGCCCCTCCGGCCACTGTTTCTCCTCGCGCGCGGTTGCGTGCAGCAGCACGGCGTAGCGATCGCCCGGCGTCGCGAGGTTGGCACGGTCGAGCCCGAAATCCGGCGCCCCTTCCGGCCGGTAGCCGAGCGCATCGCCGGTCAGGATGCGGTTGCGTTGCACGGCGTGCAGGTCGCGGCTGACGCTGTGGCGGACGTCGTAGAACATCGCGGCGAGCGGCTCGCGCACGCTTGCCATGTCGTAGCCGTGACGGCGGCCATGCGCGACCCGGGCCATCGCCGCCGTGCGCAGCAGGCCCTGGCTGTCGATGATCTCGTCGTAGCGGCGCCGTCTGATCGACCCGAGCTTGGCCGAGATCTCCGACAGCGTCGCCGGCGCATAGAGCGACTTGCGCCAGCGCCGCCAGGCCACCGGAATGACCTCATCGACGGCCGGATGCAGCGCCACCAGCGGCGCGAAGGCCTCTTCCACCATCCAGCCAAAGGGCGCATCGGGGCGCGCCCGCCGCGCCTCGGTCACGGCCGGCATGTGATGGATCACGTCGCCGAGCGACGATGTCTTGATGAAGAGAATGTCTGCCATTCTGGCGCCGATCCTATACCGGGCGTGCCGTACCGCCGCCATAACCATTCTTTAAGGCGGACGGCCAATAAACATGCGCGGAAGCTGTGTGGGGGCGCTAACATGACGATCCTGGTCAGTGGCGGGGCCGGTTATATCGGCAGCCACATGGTGCACGCGCTCTTCGACGGCGGCGAGCCGGTCGTGGTGCTCGACAACCTCTCGACCGGCTTCCGTTACCTGATCCCCAGCGCCGTGCCTTTCGTCGTCGGTTCGACCGGCGACCGCGACCTGGTCGCGAAGGCGCTGCAGCAGCATCGCGTCACCGAGATCATCCATTTCGCCGCCTCGATCGTCGTGCCGGAATCGATCCGCGATCCGCTCGGCTATTACCGCAACAACACGATGAACACCTGCCTGCTGCTCGATGCCGCGGTCGAGGCTGGCGTGAAGCACTTCATCTTCTCTTCCACCGCCGCGGTCTATGGCAACGCCGGTGATCGCCCGGTACGCGAAAGCGATCCGACGCCGCCGATCTCGCCCTACGGCAGCTCGAAGCTGATGTCGGAGATCATGTTGCATGACGTCGGCCGTGCGCACGGGCTGCGCTTCGTCGTGCTGCGCTATTTCAATGTCGCCGGCGCCGATCCGAAGCTGCGCACCGGTCAGTCGACGCCGGCGGCGACGCACCTCATCAAGGTCGCCTGCGAAACCGCGCTCGGCCGCCGGCCCAAGCTCGACGTGTTCGGCACCGATTACGCCACGCCCGACGGCACCTGCGTGCGCGACTACGTCCATGTCAGCGATCTTGCGCGCGCGCATCTCGCTGCGCTCGCGCACCTGCGCCGCGGCGGCGCCAGCGCGACCTTCAACTGCGGCTACGGCCACGGCCACTCGGTACTCGAAGTGATCGACGCGGTGCGGCGCGTCAGCGGCCGCGATTTCCCGGTCGAGATCGCCGACCGCCGCGCCGGCGATCCGCCGTCGCTGGTCGCCGACGTCTCGCGCATCCATGCGACGCTCGAGTGGCGCCCACAGTTCGACGACCTCGATACCATCGTGAGCCACGCACTCGCCTGGGAACGGCGCCTCGCCGCCAAGCGCGAACCCGCGCATGCTTGAGCGGCACGAAGCACCGTTCCTTTTGATTTAATTGCCTTTTGTCTTGATAATTGCGCGCGGGGCGGGCAAGGAGACGGCCTGCCCTATATCCTGAGATATGACCGCAGCCCGACAGAAGGCTCAATGAACGATAAGACGCTGTTAGTTACGGACGACGACGCACGCTACGCCGTGGTTCCGATGATCAAGCGCCTGCTGCTGGAGCAAGGCCTCAAGCAGTGGCGCAAGTACGCGGTCGCGTTCACGCTGATGGGCGTCGCGGCCGGCTGCACCGCGTTCTCCGCCTACCTGATCGGCGACGTCATCAATCAGGCTTACGTCAACCACAATCTCCCCGGCATCATCACGCTTGGCGGTATTACTGCCGCGCTGTTCACGGCCAAGGGCCTGGCGACCTACGGGCACAGCGTGCTGCTGTCGCAGATCGGCAACCGCATGATTGCCAACAATCAGCGTGCGGTGTTCGTCAAGCTGCTCAACGAAGGCCTCGGCTTCTTCTCCGAACGCCACTCGACCGAATTCCTGGCCCGCTTGAGCGCCGGCGCGGCGGCGGCAACGCAGGTGATCAACCTGCTGATCAGCGCGTTCGGCCGCGATCTGTTGTCGCTGATCGGGCTCGTCACCGTCATGGTGGTGCAGGATCCGTTGATGTCGTTCTTCAGCTTCATCGTCGCGCCGCCGGCGTTTTTCGTGCTGCGCAGGCTGATCCGCCGCATCTATTCCATCGCGCGCAGCCAGTTCCACGGCGGCACCCGGATCATGGAGACGCTGCAGGAGACGCTACAGGGCATCCGTGTCGTCAAGGCCTTCACGCTCGAGGAGGTGATGCGCGAGCGCTTCGACCGCAACGTCGCCGCGGTCGAGCACGAGGCGAACAAGATGGCGCGGGTCGCCAACCGCGCCAGCCCCTTGATGGAGACTTTGGGCGGCTGCGCGATCGCAATCGCCATCACCTATGGCGGCTATCGCGTGATCGAGACCGGCGCAACGCCGGGGCAGTTCTTCTCGTTCATCACGGCGTTCCTGCTGGCCTATGAGCCGGCCAAGCGGCTCGCCCGGCTCAATATCGAACTCAACAGCGGGCTAGTCGGCGTGCGCATCCTGTTCGAGGTGCTCGACGCGCCGCCGACCGAGCCGCCCGATCTCGATGCGCCGCCGCTGCCTGTTACCGATGCGCGCCTCGAGCTCGACAACGTCCACTTTGCCTACCGAAGCGACGAGCCCGTGCTGCGCGGCATGTCGCTCGTTGCCGAGCCCGGCAAACTGACCGCGCTGGTCGGGCCCTCGGGCGGCGGCAAATCGACCGTTTTCAATATGATCCTGCGCTTTTATTCGCCGCAGCAGGGGCGCGTTGTCATCGACGGCCACGACATCGCCAAATATTCGCGGCGCTCGCTGCGCCAGCAGATCGCCTATGTCGGCCAAGACGTGTTCCTGTTCCGCGGCACGGTGCGCGAGAACATCGCCGCCGGCAAACCCGGCGCCACTGAAGAAGAAATCATCGCCGCCGCCAAGGCCGCCTACGCCCACGATTTCATCGTCTCGTTCCCGCGCGGCTACGACGCCGAGGTCGGCGAGCACGGGCTGCAACTGTCGGGCGGCCAGCGCCAGCGCGTGGCAATCGCCCGCGCGTTGATCAAGAACGCGCCGATCATCCTGCTCGACGAGGCAACCGCGGCGCTCGACTCCGAATCCGAATTGCTGGTGCGCGAGGCCATGGAACATCTCTGTCAGGGCCGCACGACACTCGCGATCGCGCACCGCCTGCATACCGTCGCCCATGCCGACCGCATCTACGTGGTGGAGGACGGCCGCGTCGCCGAATCCGGCCGGCACGACGAACTGCTGCGCAAAAGCGGCCGTTACGCCTCATTCTACCGGCTGCAGCTCAAAGAACAGGAACCGCGCGCGCCGATCGCGGCGGTTGCCACCACGCGCTGATTGGCCCTGCCAAATCTGCATCGCTCCCCGGCTTGTTCGGGGGGGCGGAATGCGATACCGGATGAGGCTCGGGGTCACGGCTTCTCTCACAATCCGGAAAAGGCATCTTCCTCATGAGCGCGGAGTACGTCATTGCGCCGCCGCCGCAAGCGGCTATCGCGGTCGCCGGCAGCACTAAAGTCTTCCCGGTTCGCCGCATCTGGTGCGTCGGGCGCAATTACATCGAGCACATCCGCGAGATGGGGCAGGACGAACGGCTGCCGCCGTTCTATTTCGCCAAGCCGGCCGACGCGGTCGTGCCGGACGGAGGCACGGTGCCCTACCCGTCGCTGACCAAGGATATGCATCACGAGGTCGAACTGGTGGTCGCGCTCAAGGGCGGCGGCCGCAACATCCCGGTCGCGAAGGCCAATGACTGCATCTGGGGCTACGCCGTCGGCATCGACCTGACGCGGCGCGACCTGCAGATCGCCTCGCGCGATCTCAAGCGTCCGTGGGAAGTCGGCAAGGCATTCGACCATTCAGCGCCCTGCGGGGCGCTCAAGCCGGTGTCCGAGACCGGGCACCCGGCCAAGGGCAAAATCACGCTCAAGTGCAACGGCAAGCTGCGCCAGGACGGCGATCTCAATCAGCTAATCTGGAACGTGCCGGAAATCATCTCCAACCTGTCGGAGATGGTCGAGCTGGTGGCCGGCGACATCATCATGACCGGCACGCCGTCGGGCGTCGCCGCCACGGTCGCCGGCGACAAACTCGAATGCGAAGTCGAGGGCGTCGGCAAGCTCACTGTCACCGTCGGCCCGCCGCTCAAGTAATCAGCCGGCGAACAAACGCTCGACCGCGGCTGCGATCCTGAACAGCCGCCGGTCGTTGCCGTTCCGCGCGACCAGCATTAGGCCGGTCGGCAGGCCGCCGTCGCGCGGCAGCGGCAGCGAGATCGCGCAGCAATCGAAGAAATTCCAGATCGACGTGTTGCGCAGCAGCTGGGCGTTCTGCCGCGCGAATACTTCGGGATCGGCGAGGTCTGCAAGCACGGGCGCAACGATCGGCGTGGTCGGCATCGCCAGCACGTCGAGGTCGGCGAGCTGCGCGTCCATTGCGCCGATCAGCAGCGAGCGCTCACGCATCATCTCGATGTAGTCGGCCGCCGAGTTCTTGGCGGCGCGCTCGATGCGCAGCCGCACGTTCGGGTCGATGTCGGCGCCGCGCCGGGCGAGCCGCTCGCGATGAACCGCGAGCGCCTCGGTCGGAGGAATGCCGCCGCCCTTCATGTTGATGTCGCGCATGCGGTCGAGCAGCGGCAGCTTTTCAGCGACGAGGCGGGCGCCCGTCTTCTCCAGCCGGTCAAGCGCCTCGGGGAAGCGCTTGCCAACGGTGGCGTCGAGGCTTTCGATCGGCGGGCCCTGCGCAATGCCGATGCGCAGCCCAGCGAGCGGCGCAGGCTCGATCACCCACGGTTCGTCACCGGCCATTGCCGCGTCAGCATTGGCGCAGTCGGCAACCTTGCGCGCCATCGGTCCGATGGAATCGAGCGTGTAGGACAGCGGAAACGCGCCATCGGTCGGGATGCGCTGCCGGCTCGGCTTGTAGCCGACGATACCGCAGACCGACGCCGGAATGCGGGTCGAACCGCCGGTATCGGTGCCGATTGCGATCTCGCACATGCCGTCGGCGGCAGCGACGGCGGCGCCCGACGACGAGCCGCCGGGAATCCGCTTGCGGTCGGCCGGATTGCCGGGTGTGCCGAAATGCGGATTGGCGCCGACACCGGAGAACGCGAATTCGGTCATGTTGGTCTTGGCAACGATCACCGCGCCGGCGGCGCGCAGGCGATGCACGGCGACGGCATCGACCGTTGCCGGCTTGCCCTCCTCGGCGATGACCTTCGAGCCGACGCGCGTCACCTCACCGGCAACGTCGAACAGATCCTTGATGCTGACGATTGAGCCGTCGAGCGGTCCGAGCGAGATGCCGGCGCGTGCTCGCGCATCGGAAGCTTCTGCCGCGGCCCTGGCCTGGTCGCGATAGACCGTGAGACAAGCGCGCACGCCCTCGCCGTTCGGATCGGCAATGCGCGCGAGTGCGGCGTCAAGCCGCTCGCGGGCGGACATTCGGTTCATGAAACAAACTCCCGGCGCACGTTTGTCGGTCACTCTTTGAACGATACCATGCACCAGCCATCTCATGCGCGAAAGTGAGATAATAGTCCTACCGAAATCTTGCCGAGGCCGCGCAGGCCGCGTGTATTGTCGGTGACAGGGCAAGCCTGTTGCCGGACGCTCGCGTGTCATGACCAATTCCCACCGCAATCAGCCTCGACGCGGCGCCGCGCATGTCCGCAAGGCCGCGGCACTTGCGCTGCTGGTCGCCCTGATCGGCCTGCCGATCAATCACCTGTTCGGTTACGCGCTGCTGGTCGTCGCGGCGCTGCTGATCTTCACCGGCGAAGTGATTGCGCGCGCGCGCGCCTGGCTCTTCGCGATCGGCATCGTTGCGCTCGCGATCGTGGGCAAGTGGCTGATCGCGCCGCCGGCGATCGAGGAAGGCCATAACGTCTTTCTCGCCGAACACGCCGAGGCGTTAAAGGCCGGCCTGCCGGCGCCTGTGTTTGATTTCATGGCGCGGCAATTCGACGCGGAATATCCGGTGGCGCAGCGCTGCGATCCTCACACGCTGTGGTGCTGGCGTGGCACCGGCATGCTCTACTTTCTCAGGCTGCGCGATGTTGACGGCTTCTTCGCGACCTACCGGACCTGTCTCGAGGGCGCGTCCGATTGTCCGCGCGAATTTCCGGTCCAGGTCTTCGCGTTCTCCGCTGACGCGGCTTATCAGGCGCCGCCCTATTCGCGCCGCGTCCGCTCAATCGATTTTTCCGATCCGGCGTGGCTGCGGCTCGGCTTCCTCAACGACGGCGCCTACAACTGGTGGAACCAGGTCAGCGACGTCAAACGCGCGGTGCAGGAACGCTGGACCCACGGGCTGCACCGCTGGCGTGTCACCATGCCGTGGTTCGTGATGTATCAGTTTCCGCCGGCCTATGCCGGCAGCCACCTGTGCTGGCGCGGCGACGTGCTGTGGGAGACGGCGGGCGGCAGCTTCGACGCGCTGCACCATGCCGGCATCGAATGCCGCGAGTTGACGCCCGCTGATGCCGGCAAGCGCATTTTCGGCGTCGCCATCCGGCCGGACACATTGGCGATGTCGCTCAAGCCGAACTGGCCGATCCGCGTGGCGAACTGGGCGCTGGCATTTGCAGACTTCTGCGGCGTCATTGTCGTGCTCGCGTTGCTGGTGCGGCCCAGCTTCCGCGCTGCGTTGCTGCCCGCCGTGCTCATTGCCATGACCGCGGCGACCGTCGCGATGTTCGACGTCACGGCCTTCGGCGGCCTGCGCGCGCAGGAGGGCGGCAACGACGGGCTATTCTACGAGGCCGCCGGCCGCGTCATCGTTCAGCATGTCCTTGCCGGCAACGTTTCGTCGGCGCTCGAGGGCGCCGAGCGCGTGTTCTATTACGGTGGGCCGGGCATGCGCTATCTGGTCGCGCTCGAAAAGCTCATATTCGGCGACACAAATCTCGGCTACCTGTCGCTGCTGTTCCTGTTCCCGCTTGCGGCATTTGCCGTGTTTCGCCGCTTCCTGCCGGCGCGCTGGGCCTTGGCCCTGCTGTTCGTGTTTGTCGCGACCCCGGTTGGCGCGTTTTTCGGGTCGACGTTCTTCCTCTACGTGAAATATGCGCTGCAGGGATTCGGCGACACCGCCGGCTATCTGTTCTTTCTTGCAGGACTCGTCCTCATTGCCGGACGAACGGCACCTGCGCGCGACGGCGACTTCGCAAGGGCGCTCGGCGCGGCATTGCTGTTCGCGCTGGCGGTCTTCGTGCGGCCGGTCATTGCGCCGGGGGTGGCGGTCATGCTCGGCGGCGCCGGACTCGCTGCGCTCTTTGGGCGGGAATGGCGTCGGATCGCCGGCATGTGCTGCGGATTTCTCCCCGTGCTCGCGATGCCGCTGCACAACTGGTATTTCGGCAATACGCTCGTTGCCTTCAGCGCCAACGCGAGCGGCAACAACCTTCATGTCACGCCTTCGACCTACGCCGGCGCGCTGCGCGACCTGCTGCAGCTGAATTTTCGCGGACCGGATGTTTTCGCCGTGTACTCGCAACTGCACGACCTGCCGGTCGGGTTCATCGGCCAGCCCTCGGTCGGCGGCACGATCGGCTATCTGCTCTCGGTCCCGGTGCACATCGCCGCCATCGCCATCGTTGCCTACGTCGCGCTGTTCGGGCGCCGCTTTGAGTTCTGGCTGCGGCTGACCGCGGGCGCAACATTCGCGCAGCACGCAGTCGCCCTCTTCTACGGCGGCGCCGCGCGCTATTTCTTCCTGTCGTGGTTTCTCACCATGCTGGTCGTCGCGGTGTGGTTTGAGCGCGGCGGCCTCGACTGGTGCGCGAGGCAGACGCCGCATCTGGCGAAACGCAT
>Ga0265325_10002761_pt1 | contig 11731 bp, 8 predicted proteins | sample 41420metaG_FD_202090 | JGI IMG/M metagenome (GOLD analysis project Ga0265325, IMG submission 202090) | Rhizosphere microbial communities from Carex aquatilis grown in University of Washington, Seatle, WA, United States - 4-14-20 metaG | ecosystem: Host-associated > Plants > Roots > Rhizosphere >...
CCGAGGAGGCTGCGGGCGCCGACCTGGAGATCGCGCGCGGGCGCTACCTCAGCGCCCATCCGTCCGCGGAAGCCTTTGTAAGTTTTACGGATTTTTCGTTCTTCCTGATCCGGCCGAGCGGCACCCATCTGGTGGCCGGGTTCGGGCGGATCGTCGATCTGAAGCCCAGTCAGTTCCTGACCGATATTTCCGATGCCGCCGCGCTGCTGGAAGCCGGGCAGGGCGCCGTCGACCACATGAACGCCGATCATCGTGACGCGACTAACCTGTACGCGACGAGACTGCTCGGCGCCGAGGCCGCGGACTGGCGCTGCACGGGCTGCGATCCCGACGGGATCGACCTGCAGGCCGGCAGCAAGACGTTGCGGCTGGATTTCCCGGAACGCGTGACCAGCCCGGGGGAGCTGCGGAAGATGCTGGTCAGGCTGGCGGACGAGGCGCGGGCGAAGCCATAGCCGCACCCTCGCCCGCGCGAGAGGCAAGTGCGAGGCGGGTGCAAGATGAAATCCGGTACTCGATCGGCCCTGGTTGCGGGCCTGGTGCTGGCGATGAGCGCCTGTCTCGGCGCGCCGTCATCCGCGCAAAAGGGCGAGGTGGCGGCGCTGAGCGCCAAGATCGCCGGACTCAGCCGGGCCGGCAAATATGCCGAAGCGATCCCGCTGGCGCAGGGTCAACTGGAAAGCCTGGAAAAGAAATACGGTCCCTTCAACGCCGATGTCGCGGGCGCGCTGAACAATCTGGCCCTTCTGTATGCGGACGTGGGACGCGACGGCGAGGCCGAGCCTTTGTACAAGCGCGCCATCGCGATCCAGGAAAAGATCGGCGGTCTCAATTCGCCGGCCGTTGCGACGGAATTGAACAATCTCGCGGCCCTGTACCAGCGGGGGGAACGCTATGGTGAGGCAGAGCCATTGTTCAAGCGCGCGCTGGCGATCCGCGAACAATCGCTTGGCCGCGAGCATCCCGACGTCGGACAATCCCTCAACAATCTGGCGACGCTCTACGACAAGTTGGACCGCCATGCCGAGTCCGAGCCGCTGTTCAAGCGGGCGCTTGCTATCTACGAGAAAGCGGCCGGTCCGGAGCATCCCGCGGTCGCCACGCTCCTGAACAATCTCGGCCAGGTCGCCAAGGTTCAGGGCCGCTATGCGGAGGCCGAGCCGGAGATCCTGCGGTCGCTCTCGATCCGCGAAAAAGTGCTCGGGCGGGATCATCCCGATGTGGCGAGATCGCTGAACAATCTGGCCGACCTCTACGAACGGCAGGGCCGCCTCAAGGATGCCGAACCGCTTTACCAGCGTGCGGCCGCGATCCGCGAGGCGGCGCTCGGTCCCGATCATCCCGACCTTGCAATATCCCTCAACAATTTGGCGTTCCTCTATCAAGGCGAGGGACGCAACGCCGACGCGTTGCCGATCGTGGAGCGAATGATCGGAAACGGGCGTGCGCAGCCGCGCGTGGCGCTCCCGGTGCTGTTCGCCGCGCAGAGCGGGCAATCCGTCTCGAGCGAAAAGGCGCTCGACGATGCGCTCGATGTGGTCCAGCACGGCGCCCAGTCGTCGGCCGCGTCCGCCGTGAACAAGCTCGCGGTTCGCCTTGCCGCCGGAAGCGACCGCCTCGCCGAGCTCGTGCGGCGGGATCAGGATCTCGCCACCGAAGCCGAGGCGCTGGACAAGTCGATCATTGGCGCGGTCTCCAAAGAGAGATCGAAGCGCGACGCGGCGGCCGAGAGCCGCAACCGGGACCGGCTTGCCGCCATTTCCGCCGAACGCGCGGGCTTGCAAAAGACCTTCGCGGCCGAATTCCCCGATTACGCCGCGCTGTCGAATCCGCTGCCGATGAAGGTTGCGGAGATCCAGGCGCTGTTGTCCGCCGATGAAGCGCTGGTGATGTTTTCGGTAGCCGACAAAGAGAGCTATGTCATTGCGCTGACGCGCGAGCGTTTCGACTGGAAGCCGCTGCCGCTGGGCGCGGAAGCCTTGTCGCGCAAGGTCGCCGCGTTTCGCCGTGGGCTGGATATCGGCAAAGCAAGCGATGCGTCTGGCAAATCCGGCCTGTTCGATCTGGCGCTCGCCAATGAGCTGTACGTCACGCTGCTCGGTCCGGTCGAGACGCTGGTCAAGGACAAGCGCAGTCTGCTGGTGGCGCCATCAGGCGCGCTGACGGCGCTGCCGTTTCATCTGCTGGTGACGGAAAAGCCCGCCGCCGCGATCCCCGAGACGTTCGCGGGCTATCGCGATGCCGCCTGGCTGCTCAAGCGACAGGCGGTGTCGGTGTTGCCGTCGGTTGCAAGCCTGAAGGCGCTGCGGGCCTTTGCGCGCAACGACCGCTCGACCAAGCCGATGACCGGCTTCGGCGATCCCTTGTTCAACCCGATGCAGGATGGCAGCGGCGACAACCGCGCCGCCGGCGCGGCAAATTTGGCGTCCCGGTCGTTGGTGACGTCGGCCTATACCGACTTCTGGCAGGGCGTCGGTGTCGATCGCACGAAATTGGCGCAGGCGCTGCCGCCATTGCCGGACACGGCCGACGAACTGAAGGGCGTTGCCAGCGACCTCGGTGTCGCCGCCGCCGACATTCATCTCGGCGCCGACGCCAGCGAGACCACCGTCAAGCGCGCGCCGCTCGCCGACTACGGCATCATCTATTTCGCCACGCATGGCCTGGTGGCCGGCGACGTGAAGGGCCTCGCCGAGCCGTCGCTGGCGCTGAGCATTCCAAAACAGCCGTCCGAACTCGACGACGGCCTGCTCACCTCGAGCGAAGTCGCGCAGCTCAAGCTCAATGCCGACTGGGTGGTATTGTCGGCGTGCAACACCATTGCCGGCGACAAACCCGGGGCGGAAGCCTTGTCGGGCCTGGCGCGCTCGTTCTTTTACGCCGGCGCCCGCGCGCTTTTGGTTTCGCACTGGGCGGTGGATTCGCAGGCTGCGACAAGGCTGACGATTGCAACCTTCGACCGTCTCAAGGCCGATCCGAAAATCGGCCGCGCCGAGGCGCTGCGGCAGGCGATGCTGTCTTATCTCAACGACACCTCATCGCCGAAAAATGCCTATCCCGCTTTCTGGGGACCGTTTGCCCTGATCGGCGAGGGCGCGGCGCGTCGGTGAAGGTTAATTGCTGCGGCGCAACAAAAGCGCGAGGCGAGCCTGCCGAAAGTCGCGGCCGATTGTCGCGTTAATAGCCTCCGCCCGCGACCGGAACGCTGACGCTCGGGCCCGCGCTGCAGCAAGCGATTGACTCGCATCTATCAGCGACCCTGGAATAAACCAAATATCACGGGATCGGCTTGGCAAGCCCAGCGTTCATCAGTATTAGGTCGCCGGACCGGGGCCGCAAGGCTATTATCAACGACGGTCACCGCGACAGAAGCGCGTTTAGCAGCATTCGCGCGATCGAAATACGCGGGTTCGAGGAGGTTCTTCGGTGCAAGAGACGGGTATACGCAACGGCGCCTTCGGCGCCGATAAATTCGGCTTAAAAAATCTCAAGCGGGTGCACTGGAATCTCGGAGCGCCGCAGCTCTACCAGTATTCGCTTTCGGCCGGCGAGGCGGTGCTGTCCGCCGACGGCGCGTTGTGCGCCGATACCGGCGACTTCACCGGCCGCAGCCCGAAGGACAAGTTCACGGTCCGCGACGCCTCTACCGAGAAGATGTGGTGGGCCGGCAACCAGTCGATCACATCTGAACAGTTCGAGGCGCTCTATCAGGACTTCCTCAAGCACGCCGAAGGCATGACGCTGTTCGCGCAGGACCTCTACGGCGGCGCCGATCCGAGCTTCCAGATCAAGACCCGCGTGTTCACCGAACTCGCCTGGCACTCGCTGTTCATCCGCACACTTTTGATCCGGCCGCAGGCGGTCGAGCTTTCGACCTTCGTGCCGGAACTCACCATCATCGACATCCCGAGCTTCCGCGCCGATCCCAAACGCCATGGCGTGCGTTCGGAGAACGTGGTCGCGATCGATTTCGCCCGCAAGATCGTCCTGATCGGCGGGTCTTATTATGCCGGCGAGATGAAGAAGAGCGTGTTCACCACGCTGAATTACTATCTGCCGGCCAAGGGCGTGATGCCGATGCATTGCTCGGCCAATGTCGGGCCCAAGGGCGACAGCGCGATTTTCTTCGGCCTGTCCGGTACCGGCAAGACGACGCTGTCGGCCGACCCGAAGCGCACGCTGATCGGCGACGATGAGCACGGCTGGGGCGCCGACGGCGTCTTCAATTTCGAGGGCGGCTGCTACGCCAAATGCATCAAGCTGTCGAAAGAGGCCGAGCCTGAGATCCATGCCGCCAGCAAGCGCTTCGGCGCGGTGCTGGAAAACGTGGTGCTGGACGAGGACACCCGCGTGCCGGATTTCGACAACGGCTCGAAAACCGAGAATACCCGTTCGGCCTATCCGCTCGATTTCATTCCCAACGCCTCGCGCACCGGCCGCGCCGGCCACCCGAAGAACGTGGTGATGCTGGCCGCGGATGCGTTCGGCGTGCTGCCGCCGATCGCCAAGCTGACCCCGGCGCAGGCGATGTATCACTTCCTGTCGGGCTATACCGCGAAGGTGGCGGGCACCGAGCGCGGGCTCGGCAACGAACCGCAGCCGGAATTCTCGACCTGCTTCGGCTCGCCGTTCCTGCCGCTCGATCCTTCGGTCTACGGCAACATGCTGCGCGAGCTGATCGCCAGGCACAATGTCGATTGCTGGCTGGTCAACACCGGCTGGACCGGCGGCAAATACGGCACCGGCTCCCGGATGCCGATCAAGGTGACCCGCGCGCTGCTCACCGCGGCGCTCGACGGTTCGCTGCGCAATGTCGAATTCCGCACCGACAAGTATTTCGGCTTCGCGGTCCCGACCGCATTGCCGGGCGTGCCGAGCGAGATCCTCGATCCCGTCAACACCTGGCAGGACAAGGCCGAGTTCGACAAGACGGCGCGCGCGCTGGTCGGCATGTTCCAGAAGAATTTTGCCAAGTTCGAAGCCCAGGTCGACGCCGACGTCCGCGCCGCCGCGCCCGACCTCAAGCTCGCGGCCGAATAATCGGTCTCGATCGACTTCAGACTCCGAAGGGGCGGCTCGAAAGGCCGCCCTTTTCGATTCCAGGCCGGCATTTTTGTTTCAAGGTGTTTCCGAAGGAGCTGCAGCGCGGCTCCGGGGCGATCGGTTAACTCCGGATTAACCGAATATGCCTGTACTGCCGGTTCCAGCCTTGGTTGCCCCGGAGCCTTGATATGTCCGATATTTTCAGCGTTCTGCAGTCGGCCTACGCAACGGCACCGCTGACCCCGTCGAATACCAAGTACACCGCGGTCGATCCGGCGAGCTTTCAAGGCAGCTGGACCGGAACCTATGCCAACAACCAGAAATTCGATCTCACGATTGCCAACGTCAACGGCTTCCGCGCCCAGGTCAAATACCAGAGCGGTTCGACGGTGCAGTATGCGCAGGTGCTGATCGGGAACGGATCGTCGTTCCGTATCGGCAATTCCAAGTTCGTACTGACGGGCGCCGGCAAGGCCACGGTCGCCAACGCGGTGACCGATCCCGTCACCGGCAATACCAGCCTGGTCCAGGGAACGGCGACCCTCAGCTAAGCCGGCTGATTGCCTTACATCATCGTCGTTCCGGGGCGCGTTGAAAACGCGAACCCGGAATCTCGAGATAAGTTATCTCCAGATTCCGGATCGCTCCGAAGACGGAGCGTCCGGAATGACGGAGCACGAGCTCAGTGGCTTGCCGCACCTCTACGCCTTGAAATACGCGATCTGCGTGGTGGTCGCGAGCAGGCGCCCGTTCGGCGACCACAATTCGCCGTTCTGGTCGCCGTAACTCTTGTGGAAGATCTTGGCGTCGGCGACCGCCAGCACACGGCTGATATCCTCGGCGGCAAGTTCCTCCGCATCCGTGTGGAAATAGGTCGTCAGCGACACCGTGCCGAACGGCATCAATTCTCGCCTCGTATGAAACACGCGGGCGAAGAACGCATCCGACATCGACATCAGCGACAGCATGTCGATTTTTCGCGGCACGCGGTCGGCGATCCATAATTTGGAGAAGGTGCTGGCCGGCGCATCGTCCTTTTTCGCGCCGCTGAAATCCGGATAGCCTTCGATGAAGCGGAAATCATACTGGTTGGCCCAGGATGCCTTGATCTTGGGGTAGGGCAGGATCTGCTCGAACGGCTGTGCTTTCGGAAACTCTGCTGGCTGGTGCGACCATGACGGGCGGCGCTCGGCGAACACGGCGGTCGCCAGCGTCGCCACCTCGCCGCCGCCTTGGCTTAGCTCGACGCACCAGTGCTGCGACGAGCGGTTGGCCTTGACCAGGCGGACGTCGAGATCGAACGCGCCTTGCGCGATCGGCGCGCAGTAATTGACGGTCAGCGACAGCGGATCGCCGGATCGTTCGGGATGCTCGATCAGCGCCCGCAACACGGTAGCCGCGGTGGCGCCGCCGAACGGGCCGACGAAGGCCCAGTAGTCGTCGCTGGTCTGCCCCTGCCAGCGGCTGTCGCCGGCGGTGACCCGCGTGGCCTCATCGAAAACGTGCTGTGTCCTGGTAAGCATCCCGTGTCCTCTGAGCGTGTTCGGTGTATCGACCGTCATTGCGAGGAGCGTAGCGACGAAGCAATCCATTCTTCGCTTGCTGCGCTATGGATTGCTTCGCTTCGCTCGCAATGACGCTTCGGCGCAGTATGAGGGCTGCGCGGGCAAATTCAATGACGTCGGAGGTAAGCGTTCTGCGGCCCTAGCGTGTCGCCCCGCGCTGCACGCCCGGCTCCAGCGCCGCCGAGCCTCCGCGCACCGGCACGTTCCAGATTTCGCCGGCATATTCGCGGATGGTGCGGTCGGAGGAGAACCACGGCATCCGCGCCACGTTGAGGATCGAGGCCCGCGTCCAGGCCGGCACCACCTGCCAACGCGCGTCGATGCCGCGCTGGGCCTGGTAATAGGAATCGAAATCCGCGCTCACCATGTAATGGTCGAGATGGCGTAGCGCGTGCGCGATCGATTCGAACCGGCCCGGATCGCCGGGCGAGAATTCGCCGCCGCCGATCGCGTTGATGGCGCGGGAAAGCTGCGGCGACTTCCGGATCACGTCGGTCGCGTCCAGCCCCTGCTTGCGCCGCACCATCACGTCCATCGCCTCCATGCCGAAGATCGCGATGTTTTCCGCGCCGACATGGTCGCGGATCTCGATATTGGCGCCGTCGAGCGTGCCGATGGTCAGCGCGCCGTTCAGCGCGAGCTTCATGTTGCCGGTGCCCGAGGCTTCCATGCCCGCGGTCGAGATCTGTTCGGACAGGTCGGCGGCGGGAATGATCACCTCCGCGAGGCTGACATTGTAGTCGGGCAGGAACGCGATCTTCAGCCGGCCGGCGACGACGGGATCGTTGTTGACGATCTCGGCGACGTCGTTGATCAGCTTGATGATCAGCTTGGCGTAGCGGTAGCTCGCCGCCGCCTTGCCGGCGAAGATTTTGACCCGCGGCACCCAGTCCTTTTGCGGCTCGTCCCTGATGGCGTGATACAGCGCCACGGCTTCGATGATGTTGAGCAGCTGGCGCTTGTATTCGTGGATGCGCTTGATCTGGACGTCGAACAGCGCGCCGGGATCGACCTTGATGTTGAGGCGTTCGCCGATCAGGCGCGCCAGCGCCAGCTTGTTGTGGTGTTTGACGGCGCGGTATTGCTGCTGGAACGCGTTGTCGCTGGCGTGAGCCTCGAGATGATCGAGCAGCGAGAGATCGTCGAGCACGGCGTCGCCGCAGGCCTGGCGCACCAGGTCCGTCAGCTTCGGATTGGCCAGCATCAGCCAGCGGCGGAAGGTGATGCCGTTGGTCTTGTTGTTGATGCGGCCGGGATAGAGATGATTGAGGTCGTGGAACACGGTCTCCTTCATCAGGTCGGAATGCATCGCCGAGACGCCGTTGATGCTGTGGGAACCTACGAACGCCAATTGTCCCATCCGCACCCTGCGGCCGGATTTCTCGTCGATCAGCGAGACCGAGGCGCGGAAGTCGACGTCGCCCGGGCAGCGCGCGTCCGCCAGCGCCAGATGCGCGACGTTGATGCGGTAGATGATTTCGAGATGCCGCGGCAGCAGCCGTTCGAACAATTCGACCGGCCAGGTCTCGAGCGCTTCCGGCAGCAGCGTGTGGTTGGTGTAGGACAGGGTCGCGACCGTGATCTTCCAGGCTTCCTCCCAGCGGAAATTGTGCAGGTCGACCAGGATGCGCATCAGCTCGGTGACGGCGAGGCTGGGGTGGGTATCGTTGAGCTGCACCGCGGCCTTGGAGGCGAGCCCGCGCAACTGGCCGTCGGAGGCGAGATGGCGGTTGACCAGATCCTGCAGCGAGGCCGAGACGAAGAAATATTCCTGGCGCAGCCGCAGCTCGCGGCCCGCCGGGCTCTCGTCGTTCGGATAGAGGAATTTGCAGATCGATTCCGCGCGCGCTTCCTCGGCGCTGGCGCCGAGATAGTCGCCGGTATTGAAGACGTCGAGTTTCAAGGGATCGGGCGAGCGCGCCGACCACAGCCGCAGCGCGTTGACGTGCTGGCCGCGCCAGCCCACGATCGGGGTGTCGTAGGCGACCGCCTGTACGGTCTCGGCGGGGTGCCAGATCGCGCGGTCGCGGCCCTTGTCCTCGACATGCTCGACGCCGCCGCCGAAATGCACGTGATAGACCACTTCCGGCCGCTGGAATTCCCAGGGATTGCCGAAGCTCAGCCACTCGTCGGGATATTCGTGCTGCCAGCCTTGCGCGATGATCTGGCGGAACAGGCCGAAATCGTAGCGGATGCCGTAGCCGATGGCGGGGATCGCCAGCGTCGCCATGCTCTCCATGAAGCACGCCGCCAGCCGGCCCAGGCCGCCATTGCCGAGCGCGGCGTCCGGCTCGCACTTGCGCAAATCCGCGAGGCTGACGCCGAGGTCGCCGAGCGCGGTTTCGAACACCTTCAACAGCCCCATATTGTTCAGGGCATCGCTGAACAGGCGGCCGATCAAAAATTCCAGGCTGAGGTAATAGACGCGCTTGGCGCCGGCGTCGTAGCTCTTCTTTTCAGCCGTGAGCCAGCGGTGCACGATGCGGTCGCGCAGCGCCAGCGCGGCCGCCTTGTACCAGTCGTGCCGGGTCGCCATGCCGGCGTCCTTGCCGATCGCCAGCCGCAGCTTGGTGAGGATCGCGCTCTTGATCTCGGTCAGCGCCAGTTCGTCGATGGGCTGGTCGTGCGCCGGAAAAGGGGTTGGGAATGATGGATCGGGCAATTTGGGCATCCCTCAACTCGAAGCCTACCGAATCATACGCGCTCTATGCCGGGATCGAAACCCGCAGGGGGTTCCGATTGTGCAATGCATGCATGGTTTTTATGCAAGGACCGGGCCGATTTTGTTCCGCTCCGCGCGTATCGGCTTTGGTGATAGAGTGAAATCCGCAAGAGCCCGATGTCGCGTTTTCCGGGAGCACCTCGCCATGAGACTGACCATCGAGATCGCCGCCGCCGCGTTCCTGCTGATCTGCGTCACCGCATCAAGCGCGGCCTTCGCCGCCGGCAAGCCGGGCAGGAGCGCCGACGGCCTGAGCTGTTCGTTCAGCGCCCCGGCCAACGCCTCGCCCGCCGCGCGCTGCGCCGCGATCAAGCGGCAGTGCGGCGGAAAGTTTTTCGCGAATTATTGCGGGGACAAGCTGCTGTCGGCGATGTGAGCCGCAATCAAAGCGGCTGCCAACCGAATGCTGTCGGCAACCTTGAGGGTATCCATCAAACCTTTGACGTGGCGACGTTTCTGAGGAGCCACGCCCTGAAAGCGTGGGTTGCCGCGGACTGTCGCTTCGAGCGTAGCGATGTCAGCCAGTATTCGCCGAGCGTGACCTCGGTCTGGAATGGCCGGACCAGCCGGCGCTGCCGCAGATCATGACCGAACATCAACGCCGGCAGCAGGGCGACCCCTGCGCCTTGCGCGGCAACCTCGGCCATCGTGACCGATGAATCGAACATCGGCCCTTTCGTCGGCGGGCTAGTGAGGCCGGCGGCGGCAAACCAGCGCGACCACTCGTCCAACCGGTAAGAGCGCAGCAGGACCTCGCGCTTCAGGTCGGCGGGCTTGCGCAGTTTTTTCGCCATGCCGGGGGCGCAAAAGGGTGTGAGCGGCGCGGCGAAAAGACGTGTCGCTTCGGTTCCGTGCCAGGCGCCGTCGCCGAACCGGATCGCGAAATCCAGACCTTCGCCGGCGATATCGACGCGGTTGTTGTTGGTGAGCAGCCTGAGGTCGATGTGCGGATGGGCCTTCTCGAAAGCCTTCAGGCGCGGCAGCAGCCAACCGGTCGCAAAGGTCCCGACCACGCCGACGGTCACGACGTCCCGGAAGTAGCCATCCTCGAAGCGATCCAGCGTCGCGCGTATGCGATCGAATGAGTCGGCGATCGCCGGCAGCAAGGCCTGTCCTTCATCCGTGAGCGCCAGCCCGCGTGGAAGCCTGCGAAAAAGCTGCACGCCCAGTCTATCTTCCAGGCCTTTGACTTGCTGGCTGACGGCTGCCTGGGTGACGCGCAGTTCCAGCCCTGCGCGCGTAAAGCTGAGCTGCCGTGCCGAAGCCTCGAAGGCCCGAAGCGCGTTGAGCGGCAAATGCGATGTCGTCATTTCGAGACCCAAATTCCGGGAAATCCAAGTTCTTGCAGATCCAAGTTTTTCTTATGCTTCGCCTCAGAAATGATGGTTTGTCAACGCCGGTCCTCCCCGCACATCTTGCCGCCACAACGGAGACGATTCGGATGACCAACAGACGTGAATTTTCGAGGGCGGTTTGCGCTGCCCTTATCGGATATCCTTTGGCGGCCTGGGCAGGCCTCGCACCGGCGGGCGCGGGCCTCGACGACAATCTCGCCAAAGAATTGGCCAGACTGGAAGCGGAGAGCGGCGGCCGGCTCGGGGTTGCCGTGCTCGATACACCGACCGGCGCGATCGCCGGCCATCGTGCCGATCAGCCATTTCCGATGTGCAGCACGTTCAAGGTGCTTGCGGTCGCCGCGATCCTCCGTCGCGTCGACGCGGAGGGGGAAAAGCTGGAGCGACGCATCAGTTTTACCAAGGCAGACCTCGTGTCCTACTCGCCTGTAACCGAGCGCCACCTCGGCGGTGACGGCATGTCGCTCGCGGAGCTCTGCGAGGCCGCGATCACCCGCAGCGACAATACGGCCGCCAACCTTCTCCTTGCCAATATCGGGGGACCGGCAAATCTGACCGCCTTCGTGCGCACGCTCGGCGATCAGGTGACCCGGCTCGACCGCATCGAGCCCGAGCTGAATGAGGCCACACCCGGCGATCCGCGCGACACCACCACGCCGAATGCGATGCTGTCGAATCTCCAAAAACTCGTGCTGGGCGAGGTGCTGTCGTCCGCGTCGCGGGATCAGTTGACGGCCTGGATGATCGGCAACAAGACCGGCGACGCGCGTCTGCGCGCCGGCTTGCCGGCGGGCTGGCGCGTCGGCGACAAGACCGGCTCGGGCGCGCGCGGAACCGCCAACGATGTCGCCGTGATATGGCCCGCGGAGCGGGCGCCGGTCATAGTCGCGGTCTATCTCACCGGCGCATCCGGTTCGAATGACCAGCAAAACGCGACGATTGCCGCCGTGGCCCGCGCGGTCTCCGCCGCCGTGATTCGCTGAGGGGGCGAAAATTGCGCGAAGCGCCGTCCCGGCAAGCTTGCCTGCGGGCGCAAGCCGGGATGA
>Ga0265325_10002764_pt1 | contig 11717 bp, 11 predicted proteins | sample 41420metaG_FD_202090 | JGI IMG/M metagenome (GOLD analysis project Ga0265325, IMG submission 202090) | Rhizosphere microbial communities from Carex aquatilis grown in University of Washington, Seatle, WA, United States - 4-14-20 metaG | ecosystem: Host-associated > Plants > Roots > Rhizosphere...
CGCCCGACGCGCGTACGCCACATCCTTTCAGGATCATGACGATTAATCCTTAACGAGCGGCTACGACCGATCGGCAAATCCGCCGCGAACCCTTTCTTTTGCAAGGGGAAGGGAGCGCCGAACGGCCCCGCGCCGGGCGCCGCGCCCGCGCCGCAGCCGCGCCGGCGCCGCCATTCAGACGTGGTTCAGTCGCATTGGCTGATTAAGCACGCAGCCGCGGCGCACAATTGCCCGCTCGCAGGAGGCTGGACATGTTCCGACGATCGCCGCTCGCCTATTTGGCTGCGGCCGTGTTCTTGAGCGCGACCCCCACGGCGACGTTCGCCCAAGGCGCGGCGCCACCCAACCCCCGCATCGCCCTGGTGATCGGCGAATCGACCTACGGCGACCAGACGCTCGCCACGCCGGTCAACGACGCGGCGCTGATCGCCCAGACCCTGCAGGCGGCCGGCTTCGACGTCGTCGGGGCGCGCGATCTCGACGAGAAGTCGCTGCGCGGCGCGATGCGCGACTTCCTCGACAAGGCGGCGGCGATCGGCCCCGACATGCAGGCTTTCGTCTATCTCGCCGGCCGCGGCGTGCAGTACGAGGGCGACAATTTCTTCCTTCCTGTCGACGCCCAGCTCGCCCGCGATTCCGACACGCCGATGGCGGCGGTTCGCATCGCCGACTTCGCCCACGCGCTCGCCTCCGAGCCGGGGCGGGCGCGGATTGTGGTGCTCGACGCGGCGCGGGCCGGCCCCGCGCCCGGCCAGGGCCAGCCGCTCGCCGGCGGCCTGGCGCTGGTCGACCCCGATCAAGGCGAACTTGTCGCCTTCAACGCCGCGCCCGGCGCGATCGGCGGCGACGAACAAGGGCCGTACGGCGTCTACGCCAAGACGCTCGCCGGGGCGATGCGCGAAGGCGGCCTGCCGATTGAGGACGTCCTGGCGCAGACGCGCGTGCAGGTGAATCAGGCGACCGGCGGCGCGCAGATTCCGTGGAGCGCTTCGAAGCTGACGGCGCCCTATTACGTCTTCGAGCGCGCCGCCGACGCGCCGCCGCCGCCGGCGGTCGCCGCCAACGCCGCCGCGGCGAGCAAGCCGATCCGCGCCTTTCCGGTCGAGCAGGCCTATTCGATCGCGCTCGGCCGCGACACGCTGCCCGCCTACGCCGATTTCCTCGCCGCCTACCCGAACGCGCCCGAGGCGCGACGGGTGCGGGCGATCCTCGCCGCGCGGCGCGAAGCGTTGTTCTGGCGGCGCGCCGTGGCGCAGGATACGCCGCAGGCCTACTGGACCTATCTGCGCCGCTATCCGCGCGGGCCGCACATCGCCGACGCCGGACGACGGCTGGCGATTCTCGCCGCGGCGATGCAGCCGCCCAGCGGTTTCGCCCCGGAGGAATATTCCGATCTGCCGCCGCCGCCCCAGGAGGAATACGTCTACGCCGACCGGCCGGTCTACGTGTTCGTCGGTCCGGACTACGGCCCGCCGCCGCCTCCGCCGCCGCCCGGCTTTTACGCTTCCGAAGACGACGACTGGCGCCGGCTGCCGCCGCCCGCCCCGCCGGTCGCCGCCGGCGTGTTGCCGGCGCTCGCGGTCGCCATTCCGCTGCTGATCGGCGCGCGCGCCTATCGCGACGCCGGCCGCCACGAGGGCCGGGCCCCGGTCGGCGCGCCGCCGCCGGCGCCGCCGCAGGCGCAGAATCCGCCGCCGCCTCCGCCGCCTCTGCCCGGCGGGGTCAAGCTGCGGCCGGTTCCGCCGTCGCCGGGTTTGACGCCCCCTCCGTCCGGCAGCCCGGCGCCGGGCAAGCCGCTTGACCAGCCGCTCGGCAAGACGCCGGCCGGCGCGCCAACCCCAACCCCGACGCCGACGAACGGCCTGAAACCGCTGCCGTCGCTGACGCAGACGCCGAGCCCCAGTCCCAGTCCGATGACGCCGAAGTCCGGCGAAGGCGCGGCGGGCGGCGGCAAGCCGTTGCCGTCGCTGACGCCGGAGAAGGACCTGCGCGGGCCGAAACCGGGGCCGAGCCCGACCAAGGGCGCTGAGCCGACCCCGACGCCGACGTCGAGCGAAGGCGCGGCGGGCGGCGGCAAGCCACTGCCGTCGCTGACGCCGGAGAAGGAACTGCGCGGGCCGAAACCGGGACCGAGCCCGACCAAGGGCGCCGAGCCGACCCCGACGCCGAACGAAGGCGCAGCGGGCGGCGGCAAACCACTGCCGTCGCTGACGCCGGACAAGGAACTGCGCGGGCCGAAACCGGGACCGAGCCCGACCAAGGGCGCCGAACCTACGCCCACGCCGCCGCCGACGCGGGAAAAGGGTTTCGCGCCGAAGCCGACGCCCAACGACGGCGCGGCCGGCGGCAGCAAGCCACTGCCGACCCTGACCCCGGAGAAGGAACCGCGCGGTCCGACGCCGACGCCCACCCGCGACAAGGGCTTCGCGCCAGGGCCGAAACCGACGACGCTCGACGAGGGCGCGACGGGCGGCAAGCCGCCGCCCGAAGCGAAGCCGCTCAAGGAGCTGCGAACCCCCGGACCGGGGCCGGCGCCGAAGGAGGGCGGGGCGTCGACGCCCGAGGCGAAGCCGGCGCCGACCCATTTGGCGCCGCCGCCGGATGCGCCGGGGGCCAAGGCGGGGACGCCGCCCGGCAAGCCCGAGAAGCCGGTCTGCGGTAAGCCGGGTCTGCCGCCTTGTCCGAAGTGACGGGTAGAATGGGGAGGGCTTCGGCCCTCCCTTACTTTTCCAACCGGGCGATCAGGCTCGAAGTGTCCCAGCGGCGGCCGCCCATCGTCTGCACGTCGGAATAGAACTGATCGACCAGCGCGGCGACCGGCAGATGCGCGCCGTTGCGGCGCGCTTCGTCGAGGCAGATCGCCAGGTCCTTGCGCATCCAGTCGACGGCGAAGCCGAAGTCGAATTTGCCGGCGATCATCGTCTTGTGGCGGTTGTCCATCTGCCACGATTGCGCCGCGCCTTTGGCGATGACGTCGACCACCAGCTCGGCGTCGAGGCCGGCGCGCTTGGCGAAATGCAGCCCCTCGGCGAGGCCCTGGACGAGGCCGGCGATGCAGATCTGGTTGACCATCTTGGCGAGCTGGCCCGAGCCGACCGGCCCCATCAATTTACAGGCCCGCGCGTAGGCGGCGATCACCGGTTCGACCGCGGCGAAAGTCGCTTCGTCGCCGCCGCACATCACGGTCAGCGCGCCATTCTCGGCCCCGGCCTGACCGCCGGAGACCGGCGCGTCGACGAAGCCGAGGCCGCGCTTCGCGGCTTCCTGCGCCAGTTCGCGCGCCACGTTGGCCGAAGCGGTGGTGTGGTCGACGAAGATTGCGCCGCGCGCCATGCCGGCGAAGGCGCCGTCGGGGCCGAGCGTCACCGCGCGCAGATCGTCGTCGTTGCCGACGCAGGCGAAGACGATGGCGCGGCCGCGCGCCGCCTCGCGCGGGGTTGCGGCGGCCGAACCGCCGTGCTGCGCGACCCAGATGTCGGCCCGCGCCGCGGTGCGGTTGTAGACGGCGACGTCGTGGCCGCCGCGGCCTTTGAGGTGGCCCGCCATCGGGTAGCCCATGACGCCCAATCCGAGAAACGCGACTTCAGCCAATGCCCTCTCCTTGTCGATCGCGCGAGTGCGGGCTCGCGCGGCGCTCTATAGCGCTTTTTGCTCCGCGTCGCGCGGGCGGCCGAGCGAGACGTGGCCGACGTCGTAGAGCGCGACGCCGTCGCGCTGCTCCGGCCGATCGCGCCACAAGCGGAAGCGCACGCGAGTCCAACTGGTCGGCTCGAATCCGGCGACGGCGGCGAGCGCGCCACGGTCAATCGTTTCGTCGGCCGCCTCGTTCTCTCGCGCTTCGAGCGCGTCCAGCGGCGCATAGGGCGCGATCGGCGCGATTTCGCGCGTGGCGAACTTGGCCCGCTCGACGTCGTGCGCGAGCCAGGCGCGCCAGACGATCCAAACGCGCACCTGAGGCCAGCCGAACGCGTCCGAAACCCCGGCGAAGCCGCGGCCGGTCAGAAAGCCGCTCATCGCCGCCGCGTCGTCCCAGACATAGAACGGCGCATAGAGATTTTCGCGTTGCGTCTCGCTTCGGCGGGCGGACAGATAGGCCTTGGCGCAGAGGCCCGGCCAGCCGTCGAGCGCCGGGCCCTTTTCGGCGATGCGCCGTTCGACGATCGCCATGTCGTAGTCGGCCGGCAGGGCGAAGCTGTATTGCATGGCCAGGGCAGGCTGGACGGTCCTCGGGTTCATGGCTGCATCCTTTCTCGCGCTCGGCGGGCGCGCTTGACCAAAGTGGCGTAGGCTTCCATTATTGTCCCGACAATCAGGAAGATTTTGACTTATTATTTTGATTATCGGGATGATTATGACGCCCCGTATCACCTTTGATCTCGACGCCTTGCGCAGCTTCGTCGTCGGCATGGAGCTTGGCGGCTTCGCCAAAGCGGCCGACCGGCTTGGCCGCTCGACTTCGGCGGTCAGCGCCCAGCTCAAGAAACTCGAAGGCCAGGCGGGCGCGCCGATCCTGCGCAAGGCTGGCCGCGGTTTGGCGCTGACGCCGACCGGCGAGACGCTGCTCGCCTATGCGCGCCGTCTGATCGAACTCAACGACGAGGCGGTCGCGGCGGCGCGCGGCGTCGAACTCGAGGGCTGGGTGCGGATCGGGTTGCAGGAAGACTTTGGCGAGACGCTGCTGCCGGAAGCGCTCGGCCGCTTCGCCCGCGCCCATCCCAAAGTCAGGGTCGAGGCGCGGGTCGAACGCAACGCCGCGCTGATCGACGGCGTGATCTCCGGCAAGCTCGATCTGGCGCTCGCCTGGGACGGCGACGCGGCGACGTCGCACGGCGAACGGATCGCCGAGACGGCGATGCGCTGGATCGGCCCGGCCGGGCGCGATGATCTGTGGCGCGCGGCGAGCGGCGAGCCGCTGCCGGTGGCGGTGATGGAGGCGCCGTGCCTGTTTCGCCGCGTCGCGATCGATGCGCTTGATCTCGCCGGAATTTCGTGGCGGCTCGCCTTCGTCAGCGCCAGCCTCGCCGGCGTCTGGGCGGCGACGGCGGCCGGGCTTGGCCTGGCGGTGCGCACCTCGCTCGGCCTGCCGGCCAACTTGCGGGCGCTGGGCGAAGCCGAATGCGGCCTGCCGCCGCTGCCGACCCTGGCCGTGAAGCTGCATCGCGCCGAAGCCGAACCGGGACCGGCGACGCAGCGACTGGCCGCGATCGTCGCCGAGACGCTGCGGGAGGCGGCGGCGCGTGGCGCCGAGGGAACGCGGTGAAACCGCCGCGCGTTGCGCTCCTCGTACAACCCGTTACCGCCACGCCAGCGGATCGGCGGCCGGCGGCGGGACGCGGGCCGGCCTCGAGCGGCCGTCGCGGAAGCCGAGATCGCGCTGCCTGTGGTCGGACAGGGCGGCGGGGTCGATCGTCCGGCCGTAGCCGGAACGGGGTCGCCATTTTCCCATCCATCGGCTGATCGTGCGGATTACGCCCGTTCGCGGCGTTGCCGGGAGGCAGACGTCCGTCATGCTCGGCCCCTTGATCAGTTGATGGTCGCGGCCCTAACATGTTCTGGATTTCTGTTATTTTCCAACGGAACGTCAGTCTGTAAGCATCAAGAGGTCTTATGCATGAAGCTGTCGCGCCAACTGCCGCTGAATGCGCTGCGGGTGTTCGACGCCGTGGCGCGGCTGATGAGCTTCACCCGGGCGGGCGAAGACCTCGGGATGACGCAGACGGCGGTCAGCTATCAGGTCAAGCTGCTGGAAGAGACGCTGGGCGTCCGGCTGTTTCTGCGGCGGCCGCGCCAGATTGCGCTGACGGAAGCGGGCGCCCGCCTGGCGCCGAAGACGGCGGAAGCGTTCGGCCTGCTCGGCGAGGCGCTTGCCAACTTCAAATCCGCCGCCGAAGAGACGCTGGCGATCAGCACCACGCCGACCTTCGCCGCGCATTGGCTGGCTGCGCGTATCGGCCGATTCCAGTTGGCCGCGCCGCATATCGCGGTGCGGATGATCGCCAACGTGGACATCGCCGATTTCGCCCGCGACTCGGTGGACGTTGCGATCCGCTACGGAACGGGGGGCCAGCCCCGCCTGGCGTTCCATGAACTCATGCGCATCGACTACACGCCGTTGCTCAGCCCGCGCCTGCTTGAAGGCGCGGCGCCGCTGAAGGCGCCGCGGGATCTTCTGCGGTTGCGGCTGATCGATCCCGACGATCCGTGGTGGCGCCATTGGTTCGAGGCGGCCGGCGTTCGCGACGCCGACTTCTCTGGCCGGCCCCGCGCCCGGTTCGGCTCGCAGACGTTCGAGGCCAGCGCGGCGATCGCCGGGCACGGCGTCGCCATCCTGACGCCGGGGTTCTATCGCCGCGAGCTTGCCTCGGGCTTGCTGGCGCAGCCGTTTCCGCTCGTTTGCAGCGACGACAAGACCGCCTATTGGCTGACCTATCCCGAATCGCGCCGCCATCAGCCGAAGATCCGCGCCTTCCGCGATTGGCTACTCGACGAAATCGCCGACAAGCCCGCCGCGGCCGAACCCGCTGCGACCCTGTAGCGCAAACCTTCGCCATTTGCCGGGGTGACACAGAGTAGGCCGCGCCGCCCTCAGCCCAACCGCGCCGCCGCGGCGGCGAATTCGTCGGGCGTGTTGAGATTGGCGAAGGCGTCGGGATCGTCGAAGCGCGCCTCCGCTCCGCCGAGCCGCGCGATCAGCTGGCGCGGGCCGCCGTCGCCCGCCGCCAGCGCCGCTTCGACCTCGGGCGCGAGCGCGGTCGACCACAGCGCGAACATCGGCTCGAGGCCGCGCGCGTTCGCCGCGACGGCGATCGACGTGCCGGCGCGCTCAGCCGCCGCCGCGAGCCGCGCGACCAGATCGAGCGGCAGGAACGGCGCGTCGCACGGCGCGGTGGCGAGCCAATCGAAGCCCTGCCTCTGCGCGTGCCGCAGCGCCGCCGCGACGCCGGCCAGCGGCCCGGCGCGGGCGTCTGGCGCAGTGTCGGCGACAATCGGGTAATGCAGGACGGCGAAGCGCGTCGCGTCGCCATTGACGTTGAGGAAGAGCGCGTCGACCTGCGGCGCCAGCCGCGCCGCGACATGGGCGACGAGCGGCCGTCCCGCCAGCGGCGCGACGGCTTTGTCGCCGCCCATGCGGGTCGATCGTCCGCCCGCCAGCACGACGCCCGCCGTCTTGTCGGTCACGAAACGCGTCTCCTTAACGGCGGCCAAATTCCGTTCAATGACCGCGGTATCGCCCTATTTTAGACCGTAAAAGTGATATAGCCGAAACAGGTTCGGCAAACGAACCGGCGCGTCCGCGCCGCAGAGTCGCGACGACGGGAGCAAGGGCATGGCGGCGGGACGTCGGCAATTCATCGTAGGTCTGGGCGCCGCGGCGGCGGGAGCAGGAATCGCCGCTCCGGCGCTCGCCGATTCGACGCCCAATGTGCAATGGAAGTTGACGTCGAGCTTTCCGACTTCGCTCGATCTGATCTACGGCGGCGCCGAGACGCTGGCCAGTGCGGTCGCCGAAATGACCGACGGCCATTTCACCATCAAGCTGTCGCCGCCCGGCGAGATCGCGCCGGCGCTCGAGGCGCTCGACGCCGTCGCCGACGGGCGCGCCGACTGCGCCCACACCGCGCTTTCCTATTACTGGAACAAGAACCCGAGCTTTGTCTTCGCCTCGTCGACGCCGTTCGGCATGAACGCGCGCCAGCACGCGGCCTGGCTGCAGGAAGGCGGCGGCGGCGCGCTGATCGACGGCCTGCTCGCCGAACGCAAACTCGTCGCCCTGCCGGCCGGCAACACCGGCGGCCAGATGGCAGGCTGGTTCCGCAACGAGCTGCGTTCGCCCGCCGACTTCAAGGGCCTCAAGCTGCGCATCGGCGGCTTCGCCGGCAAGGTGTTCCAGACCCTCGGCGCCGAACCGATGGCGACGCCGAAGGACGGAATCTACGCCGCGCTCGAATCGGGCGCGCTCGACGGCTTCGAATGGGTCGGCCCCTACGACGACGAGCGTTTCGGCGACAAGCCCGACGGCGCGAAGCAGCCGATCGCGAAAGTCGCGCCGAACTATTATTACCCCGGCTGGTGGAAGGGCGGCATGCAGCTCCATCTTGCCGTCGCCAAGGACAAGTTCGACGCGCTGCCGAAATCCTATCAGGCGGCGCTGCGCGCCGCGGCCGCGGCGGCCAACGCCTCGGTGCTGGCCAAATACGACGCCGCCAACCCCGGCGCCTTGAAGCGACTCGTCGTCGGCGGCGCGCAATTGCGGCTGTTTCCGCAAGACGCGCTCGAAGCCTGCTACAAAACCTCCAACGACCTCTACGCCCAATTGTCGAACGACGATCCGAATTTCAAGAAGATCGCCGATTCCTACATGGCCTTCCGCGCCGACCAGTATCTGTGGTGGCAGGTGGCCGAATATTCCTTCGACAATTTCATGATCCGCGAGCGGCGCAGCAAGTCGTAATCCGCCGCCCTCGGCCTGGTCTCGCGAAAACGCGCGTTACAGCCGCCGGTCGTTCATCATGCCCTTGATCTGGGCGATCGCCTTGGCCGGGTTGAGGCCCTTCGGACAGGTCTTGGAACAGTTCATGATCGTGTGGCAGCGGTAGAGGCGGAACGGGTCCTCGAGCTCGTCGAGCCGTTCGCCAGTCGCTTCGTCGCGCGAATCGATCAGCCAGCGATAGGCCTGCAGCAGCGCCGCCGGGCCGAGATAGCGGTCGCCGTTCCACCAGTAGCTCGGGCACGCGGTCGAGCACGAGGCGCACAGAATGCACTCGTAGAGGCCGTCGAGCTTGGCGCGGTCCTGCGGCGTTTGCCGCCATTCCTTTTCCGGCGTCGGCGTCGAGGTCTTCAGCCACGGCTCGATCAGCGCGTGCTGGGCGTAGAAGGTGGTCAGGTCGGGCACCAGATCCTTGACCACCGGCTGATGCGGCAGCGGATAGATCTTCACCGCGCCGTCGATGTCGTCCATGCCCTTGGTGCAGGCGAGCGTGTTGACGCCGTCGATGTTCATCGCGCACGAGCCGCATACGCCCTCGCGGCACGAGCGGCGGAAGGTCAGGGTCGAGTCGACCTTCGATTTGATCCAAATGAGCGCGTCGAGCACCATTGGCCCGCAATCGTCGCGATCGACCCAGTAGACGTCGATGCGCGGGTTGGCGGAATCGTCCGGGTTCCAGCGATAGACGCGGAATTCGCTCAGGCGCTTGGCGCCCTCCGGCTTCGGCCATTGCTTGCCCGGTTGCGGGCGGGAATTCCTGGGAAGGCTGATCTCGACCATCGCTTCATCCTGCCGGGCCGATCGTCCACGCGCCCAGGCCGGCGCATGGGGCCGGCCGCGGGGGCGCTGCTTTTTGCGGCATAGACGCCGCCGCCGTCAACCGCCCCCGGCTCGGCAAAAGGGAGCACGGTCGAACCGGCCCGCGCGCCTCAGGTGGGGAGCGCCCAGTTCGGCCGCACATAGGCGGCGCGGAAGCCGGCGGCGAGGATGTTGCGGTGGCTCGGCGCCGGCTCGCCGGGCTGCGGGACGCCGGTTTCGGTGACGGCGAAGCGCGCGCCGCGCCGCGCCGCGTCGGCGAGGCGGCGCGCGATCAGCGCCGATTGGCCGCCGCGCCTGCGAAACGCCGGCTTGGTCGCGCCGATTCCGAGCCACGCGGCGTCGTCGTCGACGAACAGGGCGCCGGCGCCGGCCGGCTCGCCGTCGGCGAAGCAAATGTAGCAGCTCCAACCAGGGCGGCCGACGATCTCGCGCAGCCACTCAGCGATCGACGGCGGCATGCCGTAGCCGGCGACGACGGTTGCGGCGAACAGGTCGCGCTCGGCGCTGCTGACCTCGCGGAGCGAGAGATGGGTCTCGACGTGCGGCGGATCGCGGGTCTCGCGCTCGAATTTGGTCCAGGCGATCGCGTGCGGCGCAAGCCCGGCGGCGCGCGCCTGCGCTTCCAGGCGTCCTGCGTTCGGCGAAGGCGGAATCTGGACGAAGAACTTGGGCTGCCCGGCGTCGCGAAAGCGCGCGACCGCGGAAGGAATGGCGTCCGCGTCGGCGCGGTCAAGCCCGGCGCCCGACAGCCAGTTGAACTGGAAGACCGGCGCGCGACTCGCCATCAACATCAGCGCTTCGCCGAACTCATGCGTTTCAAGGCCGACCTGCGCGGCGAAATTGGCCGGCGCAGCGGCGGCCAGATCGCGCCAGGCCTCGCGTTCGATGCGTTCGAGCGATTCAATGTCGCTGTCGGACACGGGGGCTCCTCACTGTTTGCCGTCCGCGGTCGCGCGGATAGCCGCGCACTGCGCAGCGGCGTCACGCCGCAGGCAATGCCGACGCGCGAGCCGCCATGACGGCATTCCCGACTATAAACTATTCGTGATGTTCCGCCTTGGCGACTCGTCTGCGATCCGGCCGCCCGTGGCGCATCGCTTTGAGGAGAAAGATATGAACAAACGGATTGTCGCGGTCGCCTGCATTGTTCCGCTGATGGCGTCGAGCGGCGTCGTTCCGAGAATCGCCTTCGCGGCGGACAGCTGCACCGAATGGATGGATCAGGGCGACGGCACGTCGTGGAAGGAATGCGTCGGAGACGACGGCAAGCAGGTTTGTTACAGCGTCAACAACACGCCCGGCAGCGTCGCCCGGAAGGTTTCGTGCAGCTGACGAGGCGCGCGTTTCGGCGGCGGGTCGAACGATGGCGTCCCGCCGCCTCAATGGCCGCCGAAGGTCACCAGGCTGGATGTTCGACGCTGGCCGCGGACAGGCGGGGACGACGCTGCAGGCCTCGGCGACAGCGCCTCGACAAGAGCGCTCCAGGCCTCTTGCAGCAGGGGGGCTCTCGCGCCCTCAGTACACGCGCGCTTTCGGCTCGATGTAGGCGATGTCGTTCGACATCGTGTAGGCGTGCACCGGACGGTAATCGAGCCGCACTTCGTGTTTGTCGGAATCGATCCACGCCAGCGTGTGCTTCATCCAGTTGGCGTCGTCGCGGGTCGGATGGTCCTCGCGCGCATGCGCGCCGCGGCTTTCGGTGCGGTTGAGCGCGCCTTCCATCGTCACCACCGCCTGGACGATCAGGTTGTCGTATTCGAGCGTCTCGATCAGGTCGGAATTCCACACCAGCGAGCGATCGGTGACGCGCGCGTCGGCGCCGGCGCGCCAGGCGTCGAGGATCAATTTCTGCCCTTCGGCGAGGGTTTCGCCGGTGCGGAACACGGCGCAATGGCTCTGCATCACCTTCTGCATGTCGAGCCGCAGCTTGGCGGTGGGCGTGTCGCCGCCGGCGTGGCGGAAGCGGTCGAGGCGGGCGAGCGCGCGGTCGGCGCTGTCCCGGGGCAGGTCGGGTTGGCCCGCGCCCGCCTTCAGCGACTCGGCGGCGCGCAGACCGGCGGCGCGGCCGAACACGACGAGGTCGATCAGCGAATTCGAGCCGAGCCGGTTGGCGCCGTGAACCGAGACGCAGGCCGCTTCGCCCAGCGCCATCAGGCCGGGCACGATCGCGTCGGGATCGCCGCCCGCCTTGGTCAGCACTTCGCCGTGGTAGTTCGTCGGGATGCCGCCCATGTTGTAGTGGACGGTCGGCAGCACCGGGATCGGCTCCTTGGTCACGTCGACGCCGGAGAAGATGCGCGCGCTTTCCGAAATGCCGGGCAGCCGCTCGTGCAGCACCTTCGGGTCGAGATGGTCGAGGTGCAGGTAGATGTGGTCCTTGAGTTTGCCGACGCCGCGGCCCTCGCGGATC
>Ga0265325_10002766_pt1 | contig 11713 bp, 9 predicted proteins | sample 41420metaG_FD_202090 | JGI IMG/M metagenome (GOLD analysis project Ga0265325, IMG submission 202090) | Rhizosphere microbial communities from Carex aquatilis grown in University of Washington, Seatle, WA, United States - 4-14-20 metaG | ecosystem: Host-associated > Plants > Roots > Rhizosphere >...
TCGCAAGCGTTTCATCAAGGAGCAGCCACTGAAGGGCATGCGCGTGTCTGCCTGCCTTCACGTCACCAGTGAGACGGCCAATCTCGCCATCACGCTTCGCGATGGCGGTGCCGACGTCGTTCTTTGCGCGTCCAACCCGCTCTCGACGCAGGATGAGGTGGCCGCTTCGCTTCTGAAGGACTACAACATCCCCACCTACGCCATCAAGGGCGAGGACAACGCCACCTATTACGCGCACATCACCGCGGCTCTCGACCACGCCCCGCACATCACCATGGACGACGGCGCGGACCTGGTCACCCAGCTCCTCACCAAGCGCACCGAGCTGATCAAGAACGTGGTCGGCGGCACCGAAGAGACCACCACCGGCGTCATCCGCCTCCGCGCCATGGCCAAGGACGGCACCCTCAAGTTCCCGGTCATCGCCGTAAATGACGCGCTCACCAAACACTTCTTCGACAATCGCTACGGCACCGGCCAGTCCACGCTCGACGGCGTGATTCGCGCCACCAACCTGCTGCTCGCCGGCCTTCGCGTCGTTGTCGCCGGCTACGGCTGGTGCGGACGCGGCGTCGCCATGCGCGCCAAGGGGCACGGCGCCGACGTGATCGTCACTGAAATCAACCCGACCAAAGCCATCGAAGCCGTGATGGACGGCTTCCGCGTGATGCCGATGAGCGAAGCCGCCAAGATCGGCGACGTTTTCATCACTGTCACCGGCAACAAGTCCGTAATCGCTCACGATCACTTCGAGAAAATGAAGGACGGCGCGGTGGTCAGCAACTCCGGCCACTTCAACGTCGAAATCGACATTCCCTCGCTCGAAAAGCTTTCGAGCGGCAAGCGGGAAGTCCGCCCCTTCGTTGACGAGTACAGCATGAAGGATGGCCGCAAGCTCTACCTGCTGGGCGATGGCCGCCTGATCAACCTCACCGCCGCCGAAGGCCACCCCGCTTCGGTGATGGACATGAGCTTCGCCAACCAGGCCCTCTCCGCCGAGTACATGGTCAAGAACTCCAAGGACCTCAAGGCCCAGGTTTACCCCGTTCCCGAGAACCTCGACCAGCAGATCGCCAAGCTCAAGCTCGAGTCCATGGGCTTCCAGATCGACAAGCTCACCCCCGAGCAGGAACACTACCTGGCCTCGTGGTCCGAAGGCACGTAATCCCATGTTGCAGTCAGCCTTCGTAATTCAAACAAAACGCGAAACGGGCGGCTCTAAAGGCCGCCCGTTTTTTTTCGCCGCTCTTGCCCGCCTGCGTGGGTTACGCGCCCAGGTATTCCACGTGTACATACGTGCCGAGCCTCACGTTATACGCGAGATACCAGCCCACGTGATCCGGATCGTCGTAGATCACGATCTGATCCCCAGCCCAATCCCAGTCTCCGGCATAGTCCAAATCGTACGGTGCGACGGAAAAGTAAAAACCGCCAAACCAGAAACGGTTCGGACCGCCGCCAGCAAGCCGCCAGACGTGGCCGCGCCCAATGCCTCCCGTAAACCGCCCGTGCTCCCATGGATGATCGAGATGATAGTGAGCATCGTTGCGCCCGCTATCGTGCCCCACCCACTGGTCGTTCGGGTGGACGTGCGGAGCCTCCGGATGTCCCGGCTGATCGCGAAAGCTGCGACTCGCCATACCGGGGTTCTCAGCCGTACGGTGTTCTGCCTGTGGGGTTGCAGGCGCCCGGTTATCCTGAGCGTGATTATCCTGCCCTCGGTTATCCTGTGCATGATTATCGGGAGCCGCGGCCGGCGGCGCTCCTTGGTGTTGCGCTCCCCCGCCTGCGGGAGCGCGTGGCGCAGGTGCAGGCCCGTGCGCCGGAATATGCCCGCCGCCATATCCACCCCGTTGGCCGCCCCCCTGGTTCCCTCCGTGTTGTTGTCCAAAAACCGGCAAGCAGAGCAGCAGCGCTGCCGCGAGTAATATCGAATCTCTTCTCATCTTTTGCCTCCACTGTTTCGCATCTGGTTTTCGAGAGTAAGCCCGTTTGATGGCAGACGATTGTATGGGGATAGCCTGTAGATTCCTACCCAATAAAGTCCCTACGACGGCCGGAGAATCGCTGTACCGGGCCCAGACTGTGCCGGTATTTGCGCGTCAGAGCCGCGGCGGCGCGAGTCAGCGGATGGAATGGCGCATCACCCTGGGAACGCCAATCTCCCGATTGGCGCAGTCTCTTACATAGTCCCGTGATTCAGATGGTGTGATCGTCCGCATGGACGCGAAACTGCATCTCGAAGGTGTACAAGGGAAACGCAATGGGGACTTCGTACGATACATCGATATTCACCGCCGCAACGGTGGGCAGATCGTTCTGATTGCCGTTCTCGACGATCGCGGCAACCCCGGCAATCGGTATTTGTGCCTCTTTCTTTGCAGCAGTCACCTTGATCTCGTCCGGCTCCACGGCCAGTCCGAGATCCTGAGCCTTCTGCAGAATCTCGTCGCGAACCGTATCCGTAGCGGTGAAGTTCGCGGCCGCCAGCTGCGCTTCCTTCCGGGTGGCCTTCTCGAATTCATACCCCTTCATATACGCCGAGCTCATCTGCACGCCGGCATAAATCAGCACTCCGGCCAGAATTCCCGCCAGAAGCGCCTGTCCTCCCTGGAGAATCAGTTTCCACTCGCGCGCCGACAGCTTCAACTTCAGCTTCATGAATTGCCTCTCAACTGAATCGTTAATGTGTCCGGGAACTTTACCACCCTAACATTCCGAAAATGGGCTGTCGATGCACGCCGCCACCGGCATGTGGCGGAAAAGTTACGCTGGCCGCTTCGAACCACACGGCGAAAAGCAGGTTTCGGCTTGCCGCCGCAACCACCGGTTGCAATCGTTCAGAGCTCTCCCTAAGATTATTCGACGATGCGATATTCACGGAGACCCGCACCCGGAGCCGGACCATGATGAACGACTGGGCGGCCTGGGCCATCGAAACGGCCAAGCGCCGAGGCGCCACCTACGCCGACGTCCGCGCAATGGACATCCGCCAGCGCGACATCTCCACAAAAAATGGCGAAGTCGGCGCGCTCTCCGAGACCGAATCACTGGGCATCGGCATACGCGTGATCGCCGGCGGCTCCTGGGGCTTTTCCTCCACCGACCGCCTCACCCGCGAAGGCGTCCAGGCCTGTGCCGCCGAAGCCGTAGCCATCGCCAAAGCCTCCGCGCTTGCCAAGCGCGAGGATGTCGCTCTCGCCCCGGAAGCCTCTTACGTCGACACCTGGCAGAATCCCTTCCTCAAGGACCCTTTCCGCATCCCCGTCGAGCGCCAGATCGATCTCCTGCTCGCCGCCGACAAGGAAATGCGCCGCGTCAAAGGCGTCACCCTGGCGGAAGGCTGCATGACGTTCCGCCGCATCGAGCAGCTTTTCGCTTCGAGCACCGGCTCGCAGATTCACCAGATCAAAATGCAATCGGGCGCCGGAATCGTCGCCACAGCCTTTTCGGGGAACGAAATTCAGAAGCGCTCGTATCCCAATAGCTTCGGCGGCCAGCACATGCTCGCCGGCTACGAGCTGGTCGAATCGCTGGACCTCGCCGCGCACGCCCAGCGCATCGGCGAGGAAGCGGTCGCCCTGCATTCCGCCGCGCAGTGCCCCGAAGGGCCGCGCACCATCATCCTCGATGGCTCGCAACTGGGCCTGCAGATTCACGAATCCATCGGCCATCCGATCGAACTCGACCGCGTCCTCGGCATGGAAGCCAATTTCGCCGGCATGAGCTTCCTCACCACCGAGAAATTGCGAAAGCTCAAGTACGGCTCCGATATCGTGAACGTCGTCGCCGACGCCCGCCTCGAACACGGCTCGGGCCTGGGCACGTTCGCCTACGATGACGAAGGCGTTCCCGCGCAGTGTACGCCGATCATCACCAACGGTCTTTTCACCGGCTATCTCAGTAGCCGCGAAACCGCTTCCGCCATCGGCGAAAAACGCTCCGGCGGCACCGTGCGCACCGAAAGCTGGAATCGCTTGCCGATGATCCGCATGACCAATATCAGCATCAATCCCGGCACCTGGAAATACGAGGACCTGATCGCCGATACCGACGATGCCATCCTGATGGAAACCAACCGCTCCTGGTCCATCGACGACCGCCGCTACCATTTTCAGTTCTCCACAGAAATCGGCTGGGAGATCAAGGGCGGCAAAAAGGGCCGCATGCTGAAAAATCCCAGCTACAGCGGCATCACCACCGAATTCTGGAATAGCTGCGACGCAATCTGTTCCCGCGATTACTGGACCCTTTGGGGCACCCCCAATTGCGGCAAGGGCCAGCCCATGCAGACCATGGGCACCGGGCACGGTGCCTCCCCCGCGCGCTTCCGCAACGTAAAAGTAGGGGCCGCGTTCGCGAAATGAAGCCCGCCAAAGCACGACGACGCCCCCGCGCTCCGCTCGACCCGCTTCTCGATCTGGATGCTCTCGCCGAGCGCATCATTAAGTTGAGCGAGGCCGATGAGACCGAAGTGGAGATACACATCGGCTCCGACGCCCTCACGCGCTTCGCCAACAACACGATTCACCAGAACGTCGCCGAGCAGACCCTGGGAATCTCCGTCCGCGCGGTGGTCGACGGCCGCACCGCCCGCTCCTCCACGAACAAGACCGATGACGAGTCGCTTCGCCGCGTAGTCGCTTCCGCCGCCCAGCTGGCGCACAACCAGCCGAAAAATCCGGATCTGCTGCCTATGCTCACACGGCAGAAATATCAGAAAGTCGCGCGGTTCTCCGGGGCCACTTCCGCCGCCAACCCGCAGATTCGTGCACGCGCCGTCACCAAGGTATGCCGCATGGCGGACAAAGCCAAACAAACCGCCGCGGGAATTTTTTCAAGCGGCTCCGTTCATGAGGTCATGGCGAATTCGAAGGGACTATTTGCCCGCTATGAACAGACCCGCGCGGAATTCTCCGTAACGATCCTCGAAGAGAATTCCTCCGGCTGGGCGAAATCCACGTCGTACGATATTCGGGAAATCGATCCGGAAGCCCTCGCCGAAAGCGCCAGCCAGAAGGCCGCAAACTCGCGAAACCCGCACGAACTCGATCCCGGCCATTACACCGCGATTCTGGAGTCCGCCGCAGTCCTCGACCTCATCGGCTTCCTTTTCTACGACTTTGCAGGTACCGCCGTGCTCGACAAGCGCTCCTGTCTCACAGGCCGGCTCGGCAAGAAGCTTTTCGGCGAGAACATCACTCTGTGGGACGACGTCTACCACCCGCTGCAACTCGGCCAGCCATTCGACGGCGAAGGTGTCCCGCGCCAGAAAGTATTACTGATCGACCACGGCGTCCCGAGGAATCTCGTCTATTCCCGCGCCACGGCGAAGAAAATGAAGACGAAGCCGACCGGCCACGGCTTCGCGCTTCCCAACGAGCACGGCGAAGCGCCAATGAACCTGGTATGGGGTGGGGGAGACAAGACCGTCGGCGAGATGGTAGCGTCCACCGAGCGCGGCGTCCTCGTAACGCGCCTGTGGTACATCCGCGAAGTGGATCCCTACAACAAAATCCTCACCGGCATGACGCGCGACGGCACATTCCTCGTCGAAAACGGCCGCGTAACCGGCGGAATCCGCAATTTCCGCTTCAATCAAAGCGTCATCGATATGCTTTCAAACGTCGAGATGCTCGGCCCCGCCGTGCGCTCCTCCGGCGAAGAATCCTTCGACATGGTCGTGCCCGCAATGAAGGTGCGCAACTTCCACTTCAGCGAAGTAACAAAATTCTAGCCAGCGCCAACGCCTTTTTCGTCGGCCATGCCTTCCACCAGCCACGTGCTTTTCGCCGCAGACGTTGCGTCTCGCCGGTTGTTGCTCGTCGTTGTTACCGTTGTTCTTCGCCGTTGCTTGTGGTTGTTGCCGTCGCTTTTTGCCGTCGCCGTTCGCAGTCATTCTGAGAGGCTGTGACTTTTTTGATTTTTAGCGGATGCCGCACCCTTGCGTTTTTCAAGGGTGGGTCTTTCTCTTGACGTCCGCCGTTCGCAGTCATTCTGAGCGCCGTTTCTGCGCGAGGAATCTCTCTTAAGCCTTAGCCTTTCATTGTCATCCCTCACCCATACGCGCGAAGCGCGGATGGGTGAGGGACCTGCTTCTTCTTTCGCTGTCCCGCAGTCCGCCTGTCAAAGCTTCAGCGCGCCAGCGCGTCGTCCCCGGGAACGCCAATCTCCCGATTGGCGGTGTTGTCTCACCTCTCCGTCGCAGTCCGCCTCGCCCTTCGCAGTCATTCTGAACGCGGGTTTTTGCGCGAAAAATGTTTTTCCATCGCTCGCCTTTCGAGCGAAGGATCCTTCCTACGGTTTCGACCGCCGAACGAAGAACTGCGACTTATCCACGTTCGCCGGCACGGCCACATCGAAGAACCCCACCATCATTTCATCGTAGGTCTGATCGCCCCAGCGCACCGCGGCATCCGGATCGGGATTATGCGGATTGTTCTTCGAGTTGTCGTACCACGCCACCGCCTGCAGCACCGTCCCAGCCTTCAGCAGGCGCGGTTCCGCAAGCCGGTAGCTCAGCTGCCAGTAAAAATCGTAATTCACACGCAGCAGCGTTTCGATCCCGCCGCCAGCCCCCAGGATGCTGTACTCGAATCGCTTTCCGCGCAGGTGCATGTGCGGAAAGAAGCTGAGCAGCAGGGCATCGTTCGGAATCGAGCCATGCACCTCCACGCGGAAGTCCGGCACGCCGGGCGGAATCACGAACTTGTCGTTCGTCAATTGCAGCGTAAGCACGCGCTGCTTCGGCGGTTCCTTGGCGAACACCAGTCCCAGGCTGGTCTGATCGCTCATCGGATGGCCGTGCGCCATGTAATGCATCTGGAACACCAGATCCGAGCCGGCGGGAATGAACTTAGCCATGCCGCTGGTCCAGTTGTCCGGCGAACTTCCCGGCGCGTACACCAGAAGAATATCGGCTGTAGTGAAGTGAGTGTCGTTGCGGTCCTGCTCGTCGTTCATGTCCGCGCCGGTGAAAGGCTCGCCGACCGGCGCATGGTGCAGCCAATGCGAATCCGGGGGACGCACATACACCACCGCGTGATGCACATTCTCCCGGCTCGACGGGCGCACCTCGGAAAACTGCACCCATTTGCCCTCGGTGAATCCGGTGTGCACGATTTCGTAGGTGTACTGCACGTCGCCGCGCGCGGGAATCGCCACTGGTTTCGGCATCTGTATCACCGCGTCCGGCCGAGGGATCATCCATCCATGCGCCCACTCGCGGGCAGCGGGAGCGTCATGCGGATCGCCCGACGGCGCGTTCGAGTCCTCCCAGGAAACAAGCGTGGCGATTTCCTGCGGGCTAAGCGACGGATCATTCGAGAAATGCCCGATGCCCGGGTCGGCAAACCACGGCGGCATCTTCTTCTGGCTCACGGTGCTGGCGATGGCCTTTGCGAATGGCCGAGCTTGCTCGTAGGTCACGAGCGGCATCGACCCGATTTCGCCCTCGCGATGGCACGCCTGACAGTGATTCTCCAGGATCGGCAGCACATCACGATAGAACGTCGGCGGCGCACCGCTGGAGCTATGCGGTGGCGTGTCCTGCCGTGAAAAGCCAGTTGCCGCTGCACACAGGCTCGCTAAACACACGGCGCACAGGATGCTTCGCTGCAATTTCATCCAAACTACTGTAGCCCTATTGCGCAGTGAACTGAAGGCTGGAGATCGCCCGCGCGATCACGTTCTCCTGGATTTGCACGAGGTCGCTGTCCGCGAGGGTCATCCCGAATATGGTGAATAGCCGCGCGCCGTGCGGGACGAACATCGCCACTCCCGACCAATCATGCCCGTCGACGCCGCCGCGAAAGTGGATCTGGATCGCGCGAGCGCCCGAAACGGTGAAACTCGTTTCGCCGAGCGGCCGGAAGTTGTCCATGATGTCGCGAAGTCGGCGTTCGGTAGCGTCCCGCACGCTCTCGACGGAGTTCGCGGCCAGTTCCTGCCCCACCAGCAGATACGTGGTCTGGTCGTTCGTGCCCATCGCGGCAATCGCGCCGGGTAGGAGCGAAGGCACGCCCGCAATCACCTCCCACGCCGGAGGTTTGTACATCTGAAAGCCGTAGGTCTGGTTAGTGTAGGTGTTGCCAACCACCTGTTCGCGGATCGGCCCCGGCTCGGCAGCAGGAGGCGGCACCGCTTTTGCTGGCTCGGCCGTTTTCGGAGCGCTTGCGCTAACAGATGTGCTCTTGAGCGCAGGCTCGGCAGCAGGAGGCGGCACCGCTCTTGGTGGTTCAGCCGTTTTCGGAGCGCTCACACTGGCGGATGCGCTGGTGAGTACCGGCTCGGTTGCCGTCGCGGCCGTTTTCTCAGCCAATTTCACTGCCTGTGCCGCGGCAGGAGCAGCCGGTGTTTCCGGCCTTGCGGTTTTTGCGACCGGCACGGGCTCGACAGGCGCCGGTTTCAGCGCTGAAGCTGGTTTTTCCGGAGGCGAAGGCGGTTTGGCTGGAGGTACGGCTGGTGGGGAAAGCGGTGCGGCAGGGGACGAGCTGGCCGTGCTCGCCTTAGCAGCCTCGACCGGCTTGGCTACAGCCACCGGCGCCGGGTCGGGCTTGGCGACCGGCGCTGGTCTTACTGCATCGCTCTTGCCATCATTTTTGCTTTCGTTCTTGGCTTCGTTCTTGCCCTCGGAAATATCGATGGATGCGACCTGGTCCTTCTGCACCACGGCGAAGCCGTAGCTGGTTTTCACCTTGAAGGAGTTTTCTTCAAAGCCCACGATCGTGCCGACGATCTTCGTGCCGTCCTTGAGCTTCAACTCGTCGGCACGCGCCCACATGGGCGCGAGCAGCGTCACCGCAGCGAGGAGCGGAGTCCCAAGCCTCATGGAATCGAGTATGGCGCGCAGGCTGGCGGGCGGCAAGTTTCAGCGCGTGGGCTATGTCAGGTTAGTCAGCTGCCGGGAAGTGCGGGAAGTGGAGAAGTGGGGCGAGTGTTACGAGGAGAGCATCACTCCGAACCAGAACGCACCGAAGACCATGCCCACCAGGAGCAGCATAAGGCGCATGCGCTTCTTGCGCACGGACACGACAATCACGCCCATCATGCAGACAAGGAACGCCAGCTCCGGCCAGAAAAGCTTGGAGACCGTCTCAGGCCCCGATTGCGACGCGGGCTCCTGAATCAGCACGGAAGCAAAGGATGTGATAGCGGCAAGAGACGCGGCGAGGACGCCTGCCAGCGCCGTTCCCTTGGCCCAGTTGGGGAAGACCCATGTTTTGAGGGTGTCGCGCCAGTCGAGCCACGTCTGCACCACCACGACGCCCACTAAGATCAGAACGAACAACGCCACGTCGCCCTCCCAAGATGCGGGTTACCGTGATCGGTTGCGCCGGCAGTACTGGAACGAACTCGGCGGGCTCGATTTCAGACGACAGAACCCATCACGGGGCTGGCAATCCACCTACCAACACCCGTATCGGCGCCCGATTTCAGTCCGTCAGTAAGCCGCATGTAATTAAACATTTACAGCCCGGCGCATAGAAGTGTCGCTTTCAAGGGAGAATCCCGTAGGCGTTTCAGTTGCGATTCATGGCAAGCGGTTGCTCGAAGTAGGAAACGTTTTGCGCGTTACATTGCGTTCATTATCGCCGACGTTGGCATTCTCACACCTTCACCCGCCGTGCCAGCCAGCGCCCGCTGCTTTATCTGCTAGGATAGCCAACGCAAATGAGACCTCCCTGGGTGATTGCACATCGCGGCGCATCGGGACACGCGCCCGAGAATACCTTCGCCGCCTTTCAACGCGCCGTGGAATTGGGCGGCACCTTTATCGAGACGGACCTGCACGTCACCCGCGACGGCCGTTTCGTGGCCATCCATGACGATACCGTCGAGCGCACCACCAATGGCAGCGGCGACGTGCGCAACTTCACCCTCGACGAGCTTCGCGAGGTCGACGCCGGCATGTGGTTTGACCGCACCTTCATGGGCGAGCGCATCCCCACGTTGGAAGAGGTTTTGGAGTTTTCGCGGGAGCACGATGTCGTTTTCTACCTCGAACTCAAGTACGCCGCGGTCTGGGGGATGGACCATGCGCTCGTGGCCGCCCTCCAGAAGGCCCAGAGCGCTCCTCGCACCATCGTGATTTCGTTCGACCCGGCGACGCTAACACCGCTCCGGCGGCTCGATCCCTCGATCATGACCGGTCTGCTCGTGGAAGACGCCAAGCCGGATTGCATTCAGGCGGCCATCGACCTGGGCGCCCGCCAGCTTTGCCCCAAGGTCTCCAGCGTGACGCCGGAACTAGTCGAGAAGGCGCACCGCTCGGATTTGCAGGTGGTGACCTGGACCGCCAACACCCTGGCGGACATGCGCGCGATGATGGCGGCGGGCGTCGACGGGATCATGACCGACTTCCCCGACCGCCTCCGCGCCCTGATTGAAGATTCGATGGTCAACAAGAAAGCCTGACGGCCAAGCGCCACGCCGGCGCTAGCGCAGCTGCGCAAACAAAGCGGCGAATTGGGCGATGGTCAACTGTTCGGCCCGTGCGTCAGAACGAATGCCGTTGCTTTCCACCGCCTTCCGAATCTGCTCGTCTGAGACAATCGACCGCAGATTATTCCGCAGCGTCTTCCGTTTTTGCCCGAAGCACAGCTGTACGAATTCGAGGAATCTCTTTTCGTCCTCTCCGGCGATGCCGAGAGAAGCGCGCTCGCCAGGCAATGTCATCTGCACCAGCGCGGACGTGACTTTCGGCGGCGGCCTGAACGCCCCCGGCGGCAGCCGCATCACGATCGCGGGCTTGGTGTAGAACTGGCAGATCGTCGATAAGTATCCATAGTCGCGGCAACCGGGATGCGCCACGATCCGCTCCGCCACCTCCAGTTGAATCACGATGTGAATCGAAGCAATCCGCCCGGCGCATTCGAACAGGCGATGCAGGATCGGCGAAGTGATGTAGTAAGGCAGGTTGCCATAGACCCGAAATTGCCCATCCGCGAGCGCGGGAATATCGGTGGTGAGGACGTCGCCAGCCACCACTTCGACGCCAGGCCACGCGGCGGGATCGCTTTGCACAAGTTCGCGAAGGCTCGCAGCCAACGGAGGATCGGCCTCGATCGCAACCACGCGGCAACCCTCGGCGGCAAGCAGCCGAGTCATCTCCCCGTGGCCGGCGCCGATTTCAATCCATCGATCGCCCAGGTGGCAGGGAAGCGTTCGCAGGATTCGCTGCTGCCATCCTGAATCCGCGAGAAAGTGCTGCCCCATTCGCTGTCGCGCCATGTGCGATGCAGTGTAGCAACGCCCCGCGCAGCGAACAAATCGCGCGTCAAGCCGTCCGCCCGCGCGCACGCCATCCGGCATTTGCCGACTCGCCGCGCGTGTGATTAGATCGTACCGCCAGCCCGACATTGCCTTGACGGGTTCTCCGGCATTCGTTAACGTTTTTATGCACGACTTTCCACGCCCATGGGGCGCCATGAAAATCCTCTTCGTCGCTTCGGAAGGATTACCTTACTCAAAAACAGGCGGCCTGGCAGACGTTGTCGAAGCTCTGCCGAAAGCGCTGTGCCAGATGGGGCACGAAGTAGCGGTCCTGCTCCCGCGCTACCACGGAAACAAGGTCAATTCGGTGCTGATCTCCAGCCTCAGCATTGCGCTGGGCGACACTCTCCGATTTCCCATGATCGGCGAAGGCCAGCCGCACCATGGCGTCCGCTATTTCTTCGTCAGCGACCCGGAATTTTTCGAGCGTCCCCATATT
>Ga0265325_10002768_pt1 | contig 11711 bp, 8 predicted proteins | sample 41420metaG_FD_202090 | JGI IMG/M metagenome (GOLD analysis project Ga0265325, IMG submission 202090) | Rhizosphere microbial communities from Carex aquatilis grown in University of Washington, Seatle, WA, United States - 4-14-20 metaG | ecosystem: Host-associated > Plants > Roots > Rhizosphere >...
GCATTCAGAATCAGGACCGGCACAAAAACGAGCAGCATATAGCTAACCGTGTCCCCTCCGCGCAGGAATTCATGAAGCGTGCGGCCTTTTTCTCGAACAAGTTGCAGGGTCATCGTGTAGTCCTCCTTGCGTGAGTCTGCGGCGTCCTTGCGCCAGATCGATTGCAGTTCATCTTCATGGTCATGGGACAAGTTCATCGACGACCTCCTTCCCGCGGAGCGCGAGAGTGAGCTTTTGCCTGATCCGGCTGAGACGCACACCGATGTTGTCTACGGATAATCCCGTGACCTCGGCGATCTCGCGGCCCGAAAGCCCCTCGAGGTAGAGAAGCACGATATTGCGTTCAGCCGGTTTAAGTTGTTGAACCGCTTCGACCAGAGCCCGATGCCTGAGATCGTCTTCGGCAACAGGATCGCCGCTCAGGGTCTCTATCGGCTGCTCCCGACTTTCCTGGCGGCGCCGTTTGGTAAGCGAGGTGAGAGCGACGTTGTGGGCGATACGGTAAACCCAGGTTCGCTCGCTCGCCTCAGCGCGAAAATTCGGCAACGCGGTCCAAATTGCAACGGCTATCTCCTGAAAGAGGTCCTGTTGGGCGGCAGCGTCGCGCATGAAGCCGCTGCATAGGCGGCGAAGAGGGGGGCCATACATCTCAAGAATGCGCAGAAACCTGGGTTCGAGCCCGCTTTGTTCTTCGCTGCTTTTCATGCGCTTACTTAGATAGTCTTGGAAGCCGGTCGAAATCTTACAGTCATCATGATTGGATTCCGAGGAAATCGGTCGGCGCTGTGAGATCGATCACGTCTCGGCTCAATGGAGGGGAATGGGGCGAAAGAAGGACTGAGAGGTTGACTCGCTCCGACCCTGCGGAAAATTTGCAGTCGGAGAGACCAATCAAAATCTCGCGGCCGAAGCGATCGTTGACCAAGCCATGTGGCCATTACTGTGGGTTGCGCCAAATGGGGCCATACTTTAGATCTTGATTTACATTTCTGGCGCCGAGCGCCAAGCGGTACGCTGAGCCCAGGGCCGAACTTAAGCTCACGCTCGATTGTGCAGCCGGCCTTAATGGCCGGAACAGCCAGACCAGCAGCAGTGTGAACAGCAAGCCGCCTACGGTGAACTTGAGCCAGACAGCCGCGTTCGAGGGCGAGAAGAATCCTTCCAGCGTTCCCGCGATGATGAGCAGTGGAATGACTCCAGAGACGAGGCGCGTGGCTTCCACTCCGGCCAGAGCGATGGAATCGCGACGGCGATAAAGCCCCGGAAACAGCACGCCATGAGCGAGGCGCAGCCCCGCACCGCCGGCAAGAACGATCGAAGGCAGCTCCAGAGAGCCGTGCGGCGCTACAAAGCTCCACAGGTCGACCGACATGCCATGTTGGGCGCAGGCCACGCCGATGACGCCGAGCAAAAGTCCATTGAAAAACATGGAGTAGACCGGCCCGAGGCCGAAAATGATGCCGCCGGCGAAGGCGATGAAACAGACGCTCAGATTGTTGGTCATGATGGCGCTAGAGGCCACCGGCTCGATGCCGACAATCGAATGTGTCCACATCTCGTGGCGCTCGATGGTCTCGACCATCGCCGGCCCTAGCAGGTGGCGCATGAACTGCGGACGAGCCAGCGTGAGCACCGAGCCGAGCGATGCGCCGGCCAGCGTCAACACCAGAGCCAACAGCACATAACGGATCTGCCGCTGCACGATGGCCGGGTACTCGTCGCGCAGAAAGTAGAAGATTTTGAGGAAGCCTTTGCGCCGACTGGAATAAATGATATGGTGGGCGCGAGCCAATAACTGATTGACGTGCTCGGCGTAGGCCCGCGCCGTGGAATCCTGGCGTAACGTGGACAGGTCGCTGGCGGCCTGCCGGTAGAGCAGCGCGGTTTCGCGCAACTCGGCGCGCGAAAGGCGCCGCACGCCGCCCGCCCCGGCCTCACCGAGCAGCACGGCGAGACGGTCCCAGTAGGGGCGGCGCTTCGCGAGCCACTGATTGGAGAGAATGGTTGCCATGGAGCCGATTGGAGATCAGCTTAACATCGACACCCCGGAGCTGGTGGCCATCGAGTTGCCGCTGGCCGGCATCGGGAGCCGCTTCATCGCTATCGTCGTCGACTATCTGATCTGGGGATTTGTCTTCCTCATTCTCGGCATCGTGGCCGCGATCATCATTCCTGCATTGCATTTTTTCGGCGGCATTTCAGCCAACTGGGCCATCGGCATCTTCGTGCTCATCATTTTCCTATTGCAGTGGGGCTACTTCGCGCTGTTTGAGGCATTCAGCAATGGGCGGACGCCCGGCAAGCGCGTGGCCCGGATTCGCGTCATTCATCAATCGGGACGCGGCATCAACTTTGTGGAGGCGCTGGCCCGCAACCTGGTTCGCTTTGTCGACTATCTCCCGGGCTTCTACGCAGTGGGCATTGTCGCCATCTTCCTTAGTCGTCGCAATCAACGTTTGGGCGATATGGTTGCCGGAACGCTTGTGGTTCGCGACCGCGAGGTCGATTCGCCGCACTGGGGTGAGAACGCATCGCGCACCTTTACAGCGCCGATGCTGATCGCTGGGTCGCCTTCTCCTTTGGCCGGGTCACCGGGGACAGGGCCGGGTTCAGGGGATGGTCCGTGGGGCGGTCCGCCGCACCTTCGGGTTGTGTTGCCCGCGCCGGCGCTGGCCAAGCTCTCTGGATCCGATCTCGAAGTGCTGGAGGGCTTCTTCGCGCGACGCCTCGACATGGACCTGGCCACGCGTGCAACTCTGGCCGGCCGCATCGCCTCGGCCCTTTGCGCCAAGTCGGGTCTCACGATTCCGCAGGACACGAGCGTGGAGACTTTTCTCGAAGCCGTGGCGCATCAATTTCGCGGGCTGGGGCGGATGAATTGACAGGCAGGGGCCTTGCGGTCAGATCGCGTCTGACGGAATGATTCGCTGCTGGGCACAATGCCGAATTCAGGGGGTATATTAAGATTTTGCCTGGATTGCGCCGGCGGCTGAGCGGAATCCTGCGAACGCCGAAGCGATTTTTCGAAGAACAGCCCGGATTTGCGGCAGGCACGCCGCGCCGGCAATGGGACACGAGGAGAGCAAGAACATGGCCAAGAGCGTGAACAAAGTCATTCTTCTAGGCAACGTAGGCAAGGACCCAGAGATTCGCTCCACCCCCAGCGGCACCATGGTGGCCAACTTTTCCCTCGCCACCAGCGACCGCTTTCAGGACGCGCAAGGCAACTGGCAGGACCGCACCGAGTGGCACAACCTGGTCGCCTTCAAGCGCCTCGCAGAAATCGTTCGCGATTACGTGAAGAAAGGCTCCAAACTGTTTATCGAAGGCAAAATCCAGACGCGCAGTTGGGAAGACAAGGACACGAAGGCCAAGCGCTACCGCACCGAAATCATCGTCAACGATCTCTCGCTGCTTTCAGGGCGCGACGATTCGCAGGGTGGGGGCGGGTACAGCCGCTCGTCGAGCTCTTCGCATGCCGCCGTGAACGAGGACCAGCGCCAACCCGCAGGGCAGGACGACTTTGCGCAGTCAGCGGAAATTTCGGACGACGATATTCCGTTCTAGAAGCAGGGAGTAGGGACTAAGGAATAGGGATCAGGGAGTCGCAGCGAGAACCGAGGGTCTTTTGCCGTGCTCGAGTCTTTGGTTCTGGCGCCAGGGGCCGTCACTCGCGGTCCGGGAGAATCCAAATGAAAAAGCTCTTCCTTGTTGCATTGCTGGCTTCGTGCATCGTGCTGCCGGCGCAGGAGACCCGCCGCGAAGCTAGCCACGCCCCTGGTAATCCGGCCGTCGACTCGAAGCCAAACAGCCCCGATGTGCCCGATGTCTTTGCGGTCAGTGGCCACCTCGAGCGGATCGTCGTGCTTCGTTTCAAATTTGGAACCGATCTGCTCGCTGGCCTGCAGAAGATGGTCGCCCAGGAGAAGATCAAGAACGCCGTGATCCTTTCGGCCTTCGGGTCGGTGCGCGGCTATCAGGTCCACCAGGTTTCGAATCGCGACTTGCCGTCGAAGGATCTCTTCGTCAAAAACCCGACTGCGCCCGCCGACATCATCGGAATGAGTGGCATGGTGATGAACGGTCGAATTCATCCGCACATCACGCTCGCCAATGGTGATAAAGCCTTCGGGGGGCATCTGGAGCCGGAGACTACAGTCTTTACTTTTGCCGTTGTTACTCTGGGCGTTCTCGACGAATCGATCGACATGAGCCACTTCGACGATTCGAGCTACCGCTAGTCGCTGCCTACGCCGGCGAGTTTTTGGCTGGTTCGCCTAGCGGATCGTTGTCGCGGTCGGTAACATCGGCGATCGCGGCCAGGCGTTCCGCCAACTCGTCGGTCCAGCATTTTTCAGGTGCGCGCCAGCTCCAATTTCCTGCTGGCACGGCGGGCGTATTCATGCGCGCTTCCGAACCCAATTCCAGCAAATCCTGTGCAGGAACGATCGCCATCTCAGCCACGCTTGCCTCGGCAGCACGAATCAGCGGCCACACAGGCCGATCAGCTACCGGTCCAACCAGAGCTTCGACAGCCGCACGCTCCACTTTGCTCGCGGAATTCCACCATCCCTGTGTCGTGTCATTGTCGTGCGTGCCGGTGTAGGCGACCGTGCCTGCGGTGAATTGCTGCGGCAGGTGCGTGTGCGCGCCCTTGTCGCTGAAGCCGAACTGCAGCACCTTCATGCCCGGCATCGCCAGCTCCTTGCGCAGCGCGTTGACTTCCGGCGTGATTAAGCCCAAGTCCTCAGCCACCAGCGGGAGCGGGCCCAGGGCCGCCTCGAGCGCGCGAAACAACTCCAGTCCCGGCGCCTTAATCCACTCGCCGTTGACGGCGGTCTCTTCCGCGGCGGGAATCGCCCAATAAGCCTCGAAGCCGCGAAAGTGATCGAGCCGCACGATGTCGTAAAGCTCAACAGCACGGCGAATGCGGTCGACCCACCAATTGAATCGAAGTCCGTTTGGGCCGGACGCGGCCAGCACATCCCAGCGATAGAGCGGGTTGCCCCAGCGCTGGCCGGTGGGCGAAAAGTAGTCGGGCGGCACGCCCGCGATGCGGATGGGCTTGAGTTCGTCGTCGAGTTCGAAGATTCCGGGATGAACCCAGACGTCAGCCGAATCCATGTTGACGAAGATGGCCACGTCGCCAAGGATTCGAATGCCGTTCTCCTCGGCTGCGTCCTGCAGTTGTTCCCACTGCTGCGCAAAAGCGAATTGCAGAACCCGCTCGATGGCCACCGCGCGCTCGTGCTCCGCTTCAGCCTGCGACAGCGCTTGCGGATCGCGGCGGCGCAGCTGCTCCGGCCACTCGGTCCATGCGCCGGTCTTGAACTCACGCCGGAGAACCGCGTAAAGCGCGTAGTCGTTGAGCCAGGCTGCCTCATCGCGACAGAATTGTTCAAAATCGGCCCACTGATCTTCGAATGCTGGCGAGTCCAGCCCGCGATCGAGAAAATTCCCCGCGGCCTCCTGGAGCAGCGGCAGCTTCTTCCGTTCGACTTCCTCGAAATCGACAGCTCCGGAGCGCCCGGCCAGCCCAGTGATGCGCACACCGTCAATCCAACCCCAATCGGAGAGAAACTCCAGGCTGATGAGCGATGGATTCCCGGCAAACGCCGACGACCCTGCGTAGGGCGAATTGCCAAATCCTGTCGGGCACAGCGGCAGAACCTGCCAGACGTGCTGTTTGGCGCGCGCCAGAAATGCAATAAACTCGTGCGCCGCAGGGCCCAAATCGCCAATGCCGCCATACGATGGCAGCGAGCTTACGTGCAGCAAAACACCAGCGGATCGTTGAAACTCCATGAAGCCGATCTTACCGGATGGATCGGTGTCCTCCAGAAGCGTGCTGCATTTGAGACAATGTTGGGCGTGTATCCGAACAAAGCTGTGCCGCGACTGAATCATCAGGGGAGACCTCCGTTGAAAACCTGCCGCTCGCTTGTTTGCCTTTCCGTTTTCTCTTTCGCTTCCATCCTCGCCACTCTGGCGATCCCCGCCGCGGCCGCTGTGGCCGCCACGACCCCTCGGCCTGTAACGCTCGCCGCCGGCTGGCGTTTGCAGGACGTGGCCAAGGTCCCACAATCCGGCGCGCAGGTCTCAGCTGCCGGCTTCGACTCCGGCGGCTGGTACGCGGCCACGGTCCCGGGCACGGTGCTCACAACGCTGGTCAACGATCATGTGTATCCCGAGCCGCTCTACGGCGAGAACGAACGCCCCGAGATCATTCCCGAGAGCCTGGTCCACACCTCGTATTGGTATAGGACCGTTGTCCGCATCCCCAGCCCATACACGAACCGCCATGTCTGGCTGAACTTTGACGGCATCAACTACTCCGCCGAAGTCTGGGTGAATGGCGCGCAGGTGGGCTCGATGCGCGGCGCATTTGTACGCGGAATCTTCGACGTCACCGCGCAGGTTAAACCGGGCCAGCTTGCCGTGGTGGCCGTGCTGGTTACTCCAGAGCCGAATCCTGGCATCGCGCACGAGCATACGCTTCGCAACGGCGTCGGTCTGAATGGCGGCATCACCGCCCTCGACGGCCCCACATTTCTTTCGACTTTAGGCTGGGATTGGCTCGATGCTGTTCGCGATCGCGACACCGGCATCTGGCAAAAGGTTTTTCTCTCTGCCACTGGTCCAGTGGTCGTGAAAGACCCGCTCGTCACTACGGACTTGCCGTTGCCCAAAACCGATTCGACTGACGTCACCGTCGAGACAACCGTTGAGAATGTAAGCGACGAGCCGGTGGCGGGCGTGGTTCGCGGCGCAATCGAGAACATTGTCTTCGAGCGGCAGGTCACGCTCGCGCCGCATTCCACGCAGCAAGTCACCTTCGACGCGACGAACACGCCGGCGCTCCACATCGTCCATCCGCGACTTTGGTGGCCCAACGGCTACGGCGCGCAACCGATGTATAAATTGCACCTAGAATTCCGAGTTGGCACCGCCATCTCCGACGCAAGCGATGTGAACTTCGGCGTGCGAAAGATCAGCTACGCCGTTCCCGGTACCGACACGCTAACCATCTCCGTCAACGGTGTACTCATCTTCATTCGCGGTGGCGACTGGGGCCTCGACGAAGCGTTGAAGCGGATCCCGCGCGCACGATTGGACACCGAGATCCGGCTGCACAAGTTGGCCAACTTGAATCTAATTCGCAACTGGGTTGGCCAGAGCACCAGCGAGGACTTTTACGAACTTTGCGACAAGTACGGCCTGCTGGTGTGGGACGAATTCTTTCAGCCCAATCCGCTCGACGGCCCCGATCCCACCGACATTCCCACCTACACTGCCAATGTGCGCGACAAGGTTCTGCGCTACCGGAATCATCCGTCGATCGTTCTGTGGTGCGCGCGCAACGAGGGCGATCCGCCGCCGGAGATCGACGCGGCCCTGCGCACGCTTCTCGCCGAGGTCGATCCCACGCGACTCTATTGGCCGAATTCGACCGATGGCCCGGGCGTACGATCGCACGGGCCGTATTTTTGGCGTGCGCCGCGCGAGTTCTACACCGTCACCGACGATTTTTTCAAGACCGAGACAGGCAGCGCCTCCATCCCTACGCTCGAATCCATCCGCGGCATGATGCCCAAAAAAGATTGGGAGACGATCGATGACGATTGGGCCGCGCACGATCTGGCGAAGGGAAACCAGCACGGCGATCTTTACCCCCTCATCCTCGCTGGACGCTATGGCAAGTTCGCCAACCTCGCCGACTTTGTGCGCAAGGCGCAGATGGCGAACTTCGAAGCGTTCCGCGCCATGTACGAAGGCCGCAATTCGATGCTCTTCCGTCCCACCACGGCCGTCATCACATGGATGAGCAATCCGGCGCAGCCCAGCTTCGTATGGCAGATCTACCACTACGATCTGGAGCCGATGTCTTCGTACTTCGCCGTGATGCACGCGTCCGAATTGATACACATCCAGTTCAACGAAGCCACCGGTGACGTGCAGGTGATCAACAACAAGCCCGAGCCGGTGAACGATCTACTCGCGCATGTCGCTGTCTACAACCTCGACGGCTCGCTTGCGTATGAACACGAGACCAAACTCACCGCCGCTCCCGATGTTGCCACCGATCTCGGACCGATCGATTTTCCGGCGTCTGTGTCGGCCGTCTACTTCATCAAGCTGGACCTGCGCGAAGCCGTCGGCCAATTGATCTCGACGAATTTTTATTGGCGCGCTCAGCCCGGCGATCCTGACGATCTGACCGCGCTGAACCAATTGCCCGTGGTCAAGTTGACCGCGAACGTGGAAACGCCGAAAGAAAACGTGGGGGGCCAGCGCAGACTTCGGGTCTTACTGCACAACCCAACAAAGAACATTGCCTTGATGGCGCATGTGCAATTGCGGCGCAAGTCCGGCGAACGCGTATTGCCTGTCTTCTACAGCGACAATTACGTTTCGCTCGTTCCCGGCGAAACAAAATCCATCGAGGTCGAAGCCGCAACGAGTGAATTCAAGGGCGAAGCGTCGTTGATTGTTGTCGATGGATGGAATGTGACCGTTGCACCAGCCCTGTTTCCAGGGGGATCGATTGCTCCAAATCTCGACGCCCAACCGGATCGTTGGCCTGCAACGGGATTGCCCGTGGCAACAACCGGCCTGCGCTGATCGCCGCTGCATGCCCAAATAAAAAGCCCGCAACCGATAGCAGCGGGCTTTTTGTCTCAAAGCGATTTTGCGTCTACGTACCCGGCGTGCCCGGCAATTGCGGTCCCTGCGGCTTAGCGTTCAAGCGGACGAGGTTATGTTTCTTGTAATAGCTCCACACTCCGCCCATAAACACGCTGAAGGCCTCGTTGCGGCGCTGATTCAAGAGTTGATCCTTCATCTGGTCGAAGTTTTTTGAAATCTCGTCTGGGGTCGGCTCCTGCTTGGCGTCAATCTTCACTACGACGCCGGTGCGGCCGGCATCGATAGGCCCGCTGATCGCGCCCACGCTCATGTCGAAGAGTTGCGGCGCCACCTGGCCGACTTCGCCAAAATCGGGCACCTGTCCGCTTTCGCCGACCAGATCACTGGTCTTCACCGTCGCGCCCACGGCCTTGGCCGCCTTGGCCAGATCGTTCGTCGCTTTCGCCTGATCGGCCAGCGCCTTTGTCTTCTGGCTCAACAGCACGGGAAGCTGTTCCTGACGGTAATCGTCGACCACGTGGCTCTTCCAGTCGGCAAACGATGGCGCGTGCGCCGGGACGATGCCCGTCACCTGGAAGATCGCGAAACCTTCGCCTGTCGGCGCCGATTGTGGCGGATCACCCTGCTTGGCTTCAAAAGCCTTGGCCAGAACCTGCGAACCGTCGGGTAGTGCGGCAATCACGCCATCGTGCGCCACAGGATCCGCAGTCACCACATCCAGGTGATGCGCCGCGGCCGTCTTTTCCAGACCATTCTTGATCGCCTCACTTGTCAGTAGCTGCGCATAGTTGTCCTGGGCCGCGGTTTCGGACTGACGCGTGAGCGCGGCAACGATGGTGGCCTGCACTTCGGTCAGTGGCTGGGTGTGCGCGGTCTGCCGCTCCTCGACCTGCACAATGTGGTAGCCGAAATTGGTTTTGATAATTGCAATGTCGCCAATTTTCTGCGTAAAGATCGCATTGTCGAACGCTGGCACCATCTTGCCCCGTTGCGCAAAGCCCAACTCGCCGCCCATATTCTTGCTTCCCGGGTCGTCAGAATATTGCTTGGCAAGTTTGCTCCAGTCACCGCCTGCGTGGAGCTGCTTGAGAACCATCTCCGCCTTGGCTTTTGCCGCGGCATCGGTCTTGGCATCGGCGTTAGGCGGCACGCTGATGAGAATGTGCCGCGACTTGGCCTGCTCGGGCACGGAATAGTCGGCAACGTGGTCGTTGTAGTACTGCTGAACGGCCTGCTGGTTCGGCGGTTGAGCGCCGCCCGGACTCTGGCTCGCATTGAACGCGAAGTAGGTGATCTTGCGCTCCTCCGGCACTGCTTTCGCGTAGCGCGCCGCGTTCGTTTTGAAGAACGCCTGCAGATCGCTGTCGGAGGGGTTGATGGTCTTGCCGAGATCTTCGGCCGAGATCACCGCGTAGTCGAACTTGATCTTGATGTTCGTCTTGCGATAGGTATCGCGGACTTCTTTATCGCTGACCGTGACACCGGCGGTGATGAAAGCCTGCAGCCGCTGGATCGTAATCTCGTTCTTGATCTCGTCTTCGAAATCCGTTACGGACTCGTGCAGCCGGTCGTCGATTAACTGCTTATAGGCATCGTCACCGATATAGGTTCCGTTGGGGTAGAGAACCTGGCCCGTGGGGCCGGTGCGCAGATACTTACGCACGTCGTCGTCGGTCGCGGAGATTCCCAGCTTGTGCGCCTCCTCGAGCATCACCTGCTCCTGCACCAGTTGCTGGCCCACCTGCTGCTCGAACATGTGCACGATCATTGGATTGCTGGCGTACTCCGGATTGCGCTGCCGCAGTTGGTTCTCGGTGATCTGCTCCACGTGTGCCTGACTGATGGAGTCGCCCGACGACAGGAAACGGCTATACCAGTGCGGATAAACAACGGCGTACGTATCGGGCGAAGAGGACCCCACTCCGCCCAGGCCGGGAATCAGGTACAGCACCATGGTGACCGAAGCTGCGCCGATGATGACTACGATCAGCGCCTTGACCATGCGATTATCTGTTTGCAGGAAACGAATCATGGATGGACTTGAACCTTCAACTCTCTAAGCGCGGACAAGCTCAACCGGCGGACGGCAGCTTGAAATCTGCTGCGTGCGCGGCGGGCTTGCGGATGCGCAAATCTCGCTCGATACGACTCTGCCATTATAGTGGATCGACTGCCGCGCGCGGATCGTCGCACCATCATCGCGCGCAAAACGGGCCGACGCGAAACCGCCCAACGCGAAACGGGCATCCGCTGCGGCGGATGCCCGTCTCCTCCTCTGTTTGCTCTCTCTGACTTACCGCCAGTAGTACACTCCGCCGACCAGATAGTAAGGCCGGTAGTAAACAGGCGGATAGCCGTACGGATAGGCTGGGTAGCCGTAGCCCGCGTAGTAGCGCGGCCCGTATTCTGAACGTCTGTAAAGGCTCGGTCCGCCAGGATACAGCCCCTCGGCCAACCGCGCCGCCTCTTGCGGACTGACTGGCGCAACCGTGATCGGCTCATTGATATGGAAGGTGACCAGCGCCTCGGCTGGAATCCACACGCGTGGTCCGCCCGAGGCTGCCGAAGCGGCGGTGCCTCCGGCCGCACCGACTCCAGCGCCGATGGCGCAGCCGGGGCCACGGCCCACTGCGCAGCCAATGATCGCTCCAATAATGGCCCCACCCACTGCGTTGCTGACCGTTTGGCCGGCTTTATTCGGACCCTTCACTCTAAATTGATCCGTATCCAACGGGTAGTTTCGCCCGCCAAGGTCAAGCGAGGTGAGCGCGAGCGCCAGCACGGAGCTGCCAGCCAAATGGCCGGAGCCCTCATTCTTGACTTCCGTCACTACGCCGTGGACTACTGCGCCACGCGGAATCGCGAGAACGCCGCCGGCAATCACATCCTGAATCACCGTGAACTCAACTGGCTCGCCGTTCCTGGCCCGCTTGCTGTCCAGGGTTTCGCTGGTCCGCAGTTGCAATAGTGTTCCCGCTGGAATGGTCACAGGTCCCCGGGCAGGCTGATACGGAGGCGCCTGAGGAGCGGGCTGGTACTGCGGGTATGGCGGATATTGCGAATTC
>Ga0265325_10002770_pt1 | contig 11705 bp, 7 predicted proteins | sample 41420metaG_FD_202090 | JGI IMG/M metagenome (GOLD analysis project Ga0265325, IMG submission 202090) | Rhizosphere microbial communities from Carex aquatilis grown in University of Washington, Seatle, WA, United States - 4-14-20 metaG | ecosystem: Host-associated > Plants > Roots > Rhizosphere >...
CGCCGCGGTTCAATGGGGGTTCTTGCAGCCGCCGTCGCCTTGGCCCTCGTGGCCGTCGGGGCCGTCGTGTCCGTCCTCTTTCGACCGCGAGAGTCGACGCCTCTTCGCGCGCCGCCAATCGCCGTGGCGGCGGCTACCGCTGCGCCGCTGGTTTCGGCGGCCGCGGCGACGCCCGTCGCAACGGCCGCCGCAACGGCCTCGGCGATGCCCGTCGCAGCACCCGTGACGGTCCACGTCAGCACCGACCCCGACGGTGCGATCGTGAAGGAGGACGGCATCGAGCGATGCAGCAGCACTCCTTGCGACATCCTCTACCGAGGAGAGGACGCCGATCCGCAACGCGAACACAAACTGAGCCTGGCACGACCGGGCTACCGTGTGGAAACGCGGAGTGTGAAGCCGGGTGATTCGTCCGCGCTCCTCGTCAAGTTGAGTCCTACCCCGCGCCCTGCGCTTCCGCGGGCGGCGGATCCCCCCGCGGTACCGACTGGATACAAGACGGATATTCCTTACTAGGGGCGGTCCCTATATCCCCTGGCCGATCGAAGGCCGTCCACGTTTACGTTTACGTCCACGTCCACTCCGCGTCCGCGTCCACTCCGCGTCTACGTCCACTCCGCGTCTACGTCCACGTCCACTCCGCGTCTACGTCCACGTCCACTCCGCGTCCACGTCCACTCCGCGTCCACGTCGACGTCCCACGTCCACTCTGCGTCCACGTCCACTCCGCGTCCACGTCCACTCCGCGTCCACGTCGACGTCCCACGTCCACGTCCAACGTTTGTCGCATATCGTCCTGCGTTATCAACCCGGCGGCGTGAGCCGACGGGTTCAGTACCGCGACCGTCAGGGAGCGGTCAGGTCTAGGCGCGCAACCACTCCATCGCGGTGGACGACGGGCCGTGTATGGCGGGCGCAAGGCCGATCGCATACTTGGTGACGCTGCGAACCTTCGGTACATGGCTGCACGGCGATGCGCGCGGATCGCATCATCGGCGTCATCGAACTTACGGCATGCCACCGCTTCCGGAACGGCCACGATTGGAGGCGACGGAGCGTTTGCAGGCTGGAGCATCTGCCCAACTTCTCGATGCGCGCTCGCGGGCCATCGTGGAGCGTGTTGCGAGCGACGTGTGCGAGTATCGCGGTTGGGCCCTGTTTGCAGCCAACGCGAGGACCAATCACGTCCACTTCGTTGTTGCGGCAGGGTGTGCGCCGGAGCAATTGGCGCTCAGCCTCAAGTCATGGATAACGCGCAGGCTAGTGGAAGCCGGAGCGCTACCTCCGCGTACCCGGCTCTGGTCCAGGCACGCCAGCACCGTCTACCTTTGGACCGTCCCGTCTCGCGACCGAGCCGTGCGATACGTGATCTACGGTCAAGACGACGAGTCCAGTCGATCGGACGAACTAGACCTGACCGCTCCCTCACGGTCGCGGTACTGAACCCGTCGGCTGACGCCGCCGGGTTGATAACGAAGGACGACAAGACACCAAACGTCAGACGTGGACGTGGACGTGGACGTGGACGTGGACGTGGACGTGGACGTTACGTGGACGTGGACGTTACGTGGACGTGGACGTGGACGTGGACGTGGACGTGGACGTGGACGTGGACGTGGACGTTACGTGGACGACCTAGCCCCGAGCCATGCGCGTGAGCATTGAAACCACTCGCTCGAACAGCTCAAGCGGCTCGGTTTACTAACCGCGCACCGGCACACGTCGAGCCGCTGAAAGCCGAACATCCAAGAACCATTCGGCCCATGGGCGCGCCTTGTTGCCCCTACCGTCCACGTCCACGTCCACGTAACGTCCACGTCCACGACGGCCTTCGATCGCAGGACGCGCTCCCGGCCGTTCATCTTCCTTCAGCGTTGCCTATTTGAAGTCGATGAGCTCGATGTCGAATACCAGCATCCCCGCTGGTGCACCGGGCCGCGTCGGCTTGTCGCCGTACGCGAGATTGCCGGGGATCCAGAACCGCGCCTTCTCGCCTTTGGTCATCAACTGGAGCCCCTCGGTCCACCCCTTGATGACGTTGCCGACGCCGAAGCGTGCAGGTTGTCCGCGCGTCACGGAGCTGTCGAACATTTTCCCGTCGGTGGTCCAGCCGGAGTAGTTCACGACCACGTTGCTCGTCGCGGTCGGATGATCGCCCGCCGCACCGGGGGTAAGTACGCGATAGGCCAGACCAGACGCGGTTTTTTTGGCGCTCGCAGGGGGAGCCTTGACGTCGTCGGGAACCGCCGGAGGCTTCGGGGCGGCGATGATCTCGATGAGCTCGACGTCGAAAACGAGGTCGCCGGCGGGCGCGCCCACGCGCGGGTGATCGCCGTAGGCGAGCGCTCCCGGAATCCAAAGCCGGCGCTTCTCGCCCACCACCATCAGCCCCACCCCTTCGGTCCACCCCGCGATTACTCCGTTCAAGGGAAACGTAATGGGCTGGCCACGGGTGACGGAGCTGTCGAACATTTCTCCGTTCTTGGTCCACCCCGTATAGTGCACCTTCACTTTGTCCGTCGGCGCGGGGTGATCCTTGCCGGTACCCGGGGTGAGGACTTTTGACGCCAGTCCGGACGGAGTCTTCGTGGCATCCGCCGGCGGCGCCGCAACGTCGGGCGGTGCGGGGATGGCGGATGCGCTCGGAGCTGCTGCGGCTGCGGAGGCGCTCGCGGCGGCGGGGGCCGACGCCTCCGGGGGCGTCGATCCGGCGCTGGCCACTGTGTCTTTTCCGCAGGCAGCAATCGCGAGACAGAACACTCCCGTAACGAACGCTAGCTCGTGCATGACGCCGCCTTTAGCACGGCAATCGCCAGTTTTTCGAAACTTTGCGCGGGAGGTGCGCCGATAAAGAAAGACGCCCCGCGGTCCCGTGTTCTATCCTCTCGCGCCCGGTGAGGGGAGCGCGAAACTTTCCACGAATCGTCGCTGGACTGTTGCTCGTCGCCTCGCTGGCATGCTCGGCCGGCGCGAGGGCCGACGAGCGTACGGAAGCGCGCGCGCACTTCCGAAAAGGAATGACGGCGATTGCGGACGGCAGCTACGACCTCGCAATCGAGGAGCTGAAGAAGGCCTACGCAATCCTGCCGCACCCGAACGTCCTCTACAACATTGCGCGCGCCTACGTGGACATCGGAGACCTCGAGAACGCGGTCGCAAACTACCGCAGGTACCTCGAGGGGAACCCGGTCGACCGCGACGACGTCACGCGGATCGTCGGAGCCCTCGAGGCGCGCATTCGAAAACAAGAGGCCCAGTTGCTCGAGACGCAGCAGGTTCAAGGCGGGGGCGTCGCAGCTGGGGCCGGCGATTCCGGAGGCCCGCGCACCAGCCCTCCGGAGCCGTTGCCTTCGGATCAACCTCACGAGCAGGGCGCCGACCGCGAGCGAGCCGCGTCCCTCCCGCCGGCAGCCATAGCGCCGGCCGTGGTGCGGGCGCAGAATCCGCGCGAAGCGGGCGAGCTCAAGACCGAAGCCGTATTCGAAGAGACGGTCGTGACCGCGTCGAAGGCAGCCCAAAATCCAGTCGACGCGCCGAACTCCACTTCGATCATCACGGAACAAGATATTCGCCTGTCGGGCATCACCAAGATTCCGGAGCTCCTGCGGCGCCTCGCCGGCGTCGACATCATGGAGGTCACGGGCGCGCACACCGAGGTTTCGCTGCGCGGGTTCAATCAGCGTCTTTCGAACAAAGTGCTCGTGCTCGTCGACGGCCGCAGCGTGTACGTCGACCTCATCGGCGCAACGCTCTGGGGGCTTCTGTCGATAGGCGTCGAAGACGTGGAGCGGATAGAGGTCGTTCGCGGTCCCGGTTCCGCCCTCTACGGAGCCGACGCGTTCAATGGCGTCATCAACATCATCACGAAACAGCCTGGCCGGGGGGGCAGCGGTTTCGCATTCGGATACGGAGACCAGAGCACAAGCCACGGCAGCATTTGGGCGAGCGGTCGCGAGAAGGAAACCGCCTATCGCCTCTCGGCGGGCTACGACTACCTTCCGCGGTGGAGCCGCGAGGTCCCCGCCGACCGTTCCGATTTGCATCTCGCAACGAGCGATCAGGACACCTCCCAGCGCACGCTTCGGCTGGACGCGACAGTGACGCGCCAGTTTGGAAAGGACGTGAAGATCGGGGCTCAAGGGGGCTATAGCTCCGGAAGCTACGAGATTCTGTCCATCGGCGGCGAACAGGACCATGTGCTCGGGCCGATCGAATCGTCCGATCTCTCCGCGTTCTTGCATTCGAAGCACCTCGAAGCGCGAGCTTTCTGGAACCGAATCTCCGCGGTGCAAGAGAACAACGCGGCCTATCTGGGGCAATCGCTCCTGCCCGCTCGAAGCGTGCTCGACGTGGTCGACGCAGAGCTGCGACTCGTCGACGAGTTCGAGACGGGCAGGGGCGTTCACCACCACTTGCAAGTAGGCGTCGAATACCGGCTCAAGTCCGTCCAGTGGACGTACCAGGCGGCCGACGAGGTCGAGCACCACGGAGGGCTATTCGTCCACGACGAAGTGAACCTCGGGGCGAGGGCTGCCATCGTAGGCGATTACCGCGCCGACTACGTCCCTTACCTCGACCGGGTCGTTCAATCGGCGCGAGGGTCGGTTCTCCTGCACCCGAGCATGCAGTCGACGGTCCGCGGCATCGTCGGCACGGCGTTCCGCACGCCGACGTTTCTGGAATCGTACTTGGACATCCCGTTTCAGCTTCCGATCACGGGCGGGGCGCTGCTGACGCGAGCGCAGCCAACGCCCCTGCAGCCCGAGCAAATTCTGACCGCCGAACTCGGATATCTCAATTCACAGAGCGACTATTTCACGGTCGACAGCGCCTTCTTCTACAATCGCGTGAGCAATCTCATCGAGCTCGGGCCGAGCCAGGCGATCGCCCTTGCGGACGTGGCCGGCCAGTCCGTACCGACTGGACCGAGCAGCACCACCGGGCTCTATCCACTCTTCGTGAACGGCTTCGAGAATCAGTGCCAGGTGTACGGCGTCTATGGCGCCGAGCTCGGTCTGAGAACGTTCCCTGTGGAGGGCCTCGACGTCTATGCGAACTACACGCTCATGGACGTCCAGCAAGACAACAGTCGCTGCGACGCGTCGCGCCTCAACGACGCGAGGACCAGCGCACACAAGGTCAACGCGGGCATTCAGGTTCGAACCACCCTCGGCCTGGGTGGATCGGTCGACTTCCACTACGTCTCGCCCGAGGACTGGGCCGAGCAGGTGATCGACGTGCAAAGGCAGCGCTTCGCGTTCCAGTCATTCCACCTCGACGCGTACACCCTGCTCAACGCGCGAATCGGATATCGTTTCCTGCGCGAGCAAGCCGAAGTGAGCGCCGTCGCGTTCAACCTGCTCGACGACCGGCATCGCGAGCACCCATTCGGTCAAGTCCTCGACAGGCGGCTGATGGGATTCTTCGGCCTCAAATTCTAAGTACAGGGCCCCGCAAATGAGTGTCCAGCCGGTGGTGAGGCGCCCCGCCGGCAAGGCGCGAGGAGGGCGCATAGCGAACCTATGTAACCGACGAGCAACGAAGCCGCCGGGGATGGATCGCCAGCGGATGGGCACTTATTTACGGGGACCTGTACTAAGAGCGTTCGACATGAAGCCGCCCCGCTCGACCCATCGACTGACGTTCGGCCTCGTCGCGTTCTCCGCGGTCGCCTGCGGCAGCGTTCCGGACGACCCGGGGCCGCGCCTATTTCCTGCCAAGGGAATCATTCGCGGTACGGTCTCCTATGAAGGACCGCGCCCGTGTTCGCGCGCCGGACACATCGTCGGCAATGCGGTTATTTTCGTCTTCGACCGGCGCAACCCGCCGCCGCCGGCCGGTTTCGCGACCACGGCCGTAAACTTCGCCGACGTGACGGGCGACGCGCTTTTCGCGAGCGAGCCCCGTTACACCGGCCCGGACCTCTACTGCCCACTGCAATCCGGCTTCACCGACACGATTGCCGCGAGCGCGCCGTTCGAAGTGGCTCCACTGGACGGCGCTTCCTACGAAGTTCACGCGTTCTTCGACTACACGGGCGATTTCCTGCCCGAGTTCACGATACGCGACCTGCCCGAACGGGGTGACCTCGGCGGCGGCTACCTCGACACCGTCGATGCGCTGCAGCCGGCGAACCTCGGCAATCCGAACTATCTCCCTCACTACTTGCCCGTCGACGTGGGCGTCGCGTCGCTCCCGCCCGGCGCAGCGATTCCCGACTTCGTCATCCCCGACCAGGGATTCGTCGCCGACAACGTCCCCGTGACGATCGGGGCCCCCCTCTCGACCACGAGGCCGTACTTCTTTGCGCAGGGCGAACAGGTCTCTTTCGATCTCGCGTCGATGGCACTCTCTTCTTCGATCGTGCAATCCTCCAGCGAAGCGGCCAGTAGTTCGGCGGGAATCGACGGAGCGCTGGAGACCGACGTCGACTCGTTGCCGATTCTGACGATCCCTCAGGACATCGGAGTGCTGGCGCCGCCCGTAAATGTCTCGCTGGCCAGTTCGTACCTCTTCGAGTCGCGGTTCCCGCACCTGCGACTCGAGTGGGGCGTGCCTCCCGGGGAGCTCGCGGTGGCCACGGCGACCCCGTTCGGGATGCAGGTGGCACCCTTCGGAGCGGCGACGCAGGGAAGCGGGTTTCTCGTCTGGCAGAACGCGACGTTCGATCCCACGAGCCGACAGTACTTGCCCGCGGACATCCCCGAGGGGAGCGTCCCGCAGCTCTGGCCTCGAGTCGTCCTCACCCGGGTCGCCGCAAGTTCGTCCACCGGTGCGCCTCCGCCGATGGTCGTCATCGAGGGGATCACACTCCTCGCGAGCGAGGACGCCGGTCAGCCGGACTCGCTCGTTGCCACGGCGGCAGCCGCCATCGGGGGAGCGCTCTTCGACCCGGGCTCGGGGCGACCCAAGATCTTGCCTCAAGACCATCTGACGGTCGTCCTGCGGCCGAGCGCAATCTGCTTTCCTTCCCCGTCCGGTCCGGGAACGCTCGTCGTTCCGCACCCCACGGCCGCGAGCGCCGATCTCGATTGCTCGAACTCGCCCTGCGTGCCGAATGGAACGGCTGGCCAGCCAATCGCGCCGCCCGACCTCCTGTCGAGGCTCGGAGGGCGCGTCACGGACGTCGTCACGGCTTGCCTGCCGACCGGGCGATATGCGATTAGCGTGGTCTACCCGGATGGTCAGGCTTGGACGGTGCCCAACGAGTCGGGCGTATGCTCCGGGACCGAAGGGGCCACAGACTACGCATCGCTCACGTGTGCGCGCGAGCCGAGGCCGGTTCTCTACTCGCAGGGCAGCCGTGCCGTCGTCGAAGTCGTGGCGGCCAAAGACCCCTCGTACTGCCAGGCGAATCCCCCGCCCCCGGCCTGCGTCGGGAGTCCGTGACGTGGGGTTCGTGCTAGAGGCCGCATCGTGACCCGGCGCGCCCTCCTCGTTTCCATCGACGATTCGACGCCGGTCCGGTCGCTTGCCGACCGCGAGTGCGCCCTCGTCGTGGGCAATTTCGACGGCGTCCATCGCGGGCACCAGGCCGTGCTGCGGCAAGTGGTCGCCCAGGCGCGCACCGGAGGCCTCGCCGCCTGTGTGCTCACCTTCGATCCCCACCCGGCGGCGGTCGTGGGAACTGGGGCGCCCGCAGTCCTGACCACCATGGCTCGCCGTGTCGAACTCATGGGGGCGCTCGGCGTGGATTGCGTCTACGTCCGTCGATTCGACGCGTCGTTTGCTGCGTGGAGCGCCGAGCGATTCGTACGCGAACTCGTCGCCGACGCCCTCCGCGCGCGCATCGTCGTCGTCGGCCACAACTTCCGTTTCGGCGCCAAACGGTCGGGCGACATTTCGCTCCTGCGCGCGCTCGGGCTAACGCTGGGATTCGAAGTGGAGATCCATCCGGTGGCGAGCGACGCGGGGGGAGCGTTTTCGAGTACACGCGCCCGGGAGGCGATCGCCGCCGGCGATCTCGGGGAAGTGGGTCGCGTGCTGGGCCGGCCGCACGAACTGTCGGGGCCGGTGGTGCACGGCGACCACCGGGGACGAGTCTTGGGATTTCCGACCGCGAATATCGAGCCCGTCTCCGAGATGCTTCCGCCCGACGGCGTGTATGCGGTTTCCGTGGGCGAAGTGGATGACGACGAGAACGAGCATCTTCTCGCTCCGGGGGTAACGAACATCGGCATCCGTCCGACGGTCGCAGCGGCGGGCGAAGCCAAACGCACGATCGAAACGTTCTTGCTCGATTTCTCGGACGATCTCTACGGACGTCGCCTGCGCATCCATCTTTCCGCCCGACTTCGAGGTGAACGCAAGTTCGAATCGTTGGACGAGCTCAAAGCGCAAATCGGGCGCGATGTCGCCGCCGCGCGAAGACCGCTTCCGGCGGGAATCGCGGGACGATGAGCCCACGCCTCTTGCGTCCGCCGCGCCGGCGTCCCATGAAGACGGGATGAGTCGTGCAGAACTGGAGCAGCTGGATCGCGAGATTCTGATCAAGCGCGCCGAAGAAGCGGGCGTGACGCGCGCGCGCATCCTGACTCGTCCCGAGCTCGTCGACGAGCTGCTCGTACGCAGCTCCGCAGACGACGCCGCCAAAGAGCGGATGCGGGGGTTCTTCGGACTTGCGCGCGATCTGCTGGCTCGTGTCGTCGAACGCGGGCTCCACTTGCCAGATGCGGCCGAGCGCATCCGAACCCTTCGGGCGCCGCCGTCCACGAGGCGCATCGTGCCGGCTGCTCTCCCAACCGTCACGCTCGCCGAGATCTACGCCGCGCAAGGCCACCGTGACCGCGCAGTCGAGACGCTCGAGGGCGTTTTGTCGCGGGAGCCGGACCACGCCGCGGCGAGCGCGCTTCTCCAGCAGCTTCAAGATGCGACGTATCCGGTACCTCCACCGCGCATGGCCCCGGAGAAGCTGGAGGAGGGCAACTCGCCGACGGAGAGCGAGCCTGTTCGCGCGCCGTCGTCGCACGGCGGGCGCGCCTTCGAGAGAGAGGGAACGACGCGCGAACCCGCCCACGTGCTCGACGACGCACCGCTGCCGCCACGATACGACGTCGATGAATGCGTCGCAATCCCCGTCGATCCGAGAACGCTCTACGTTTATTGGGAAGTTCGCCAGCGTACGCTCGAGTACGTCCGGACCTCTCGGCCCGAGGGCTCGATAGCCCTCCGGGTCGTGATCGTCGTGCCCACCTGGGAGGGACCCCGAACGAGCGTTCGCGATTACGATCCAGGGGTCGCCCTCGGCGATTTGTTCGTGCGCGATCTCCCTCCAGGCAGCGTCGTGCGGGCGGCGATCGGCTGGAAGCACGGCGACTCCTTCCTGCCGATGGCCCATTCTCCAGCGCTGGAGACGCCGCCCGACGCGCCCTCGCCGCTCGTCGCCGACGTGCTCGTGCGGTGGACGCCCCGCGGCACGGCGCCGGTCAGCCCCAGCGACCCCGACGCGGGTGCGATCGATCGCGCTCTCGGGCGTGTCCGCCGAGACGCGGCGCGCGCGTGGCGCGGGCGAGAAGTCGTCCCGGTCGACGGACCGGCCGGCAGCAGTGAGAAGTGGGTGAGCGCGCCGAGTTCGTAGCGCGCTTTCGTCGCGCGGAGGGAAATCAAACCGCGTCGAACGGGTAACCCCCGTCGTCGTAGGTTCTGCTTGCGACGCTCTTGCGTAGCTCGTCGTCGTTCTCGTCCACTTCGGACACCGCCTGCGCCATACGCTTCTCGGCCGACGCCACGAAGATGCTCGTCAGGTCGATTTCCCTCCGCGCGCCCTCTTCGCCGCGACGCTCGATCGCGTGCGTTGCCCGCGCGATGCACGCGGCCACGGCGAAGAGCTCGATCGCCAATTCTGCCGTACGCTTCTGCGTATATTGCATTTCGGCAATGTCGCGCCCGTGTTTGCGTAGTACCTTCTCGACTTCCTGCGCGAGTCGCTGCACGTACTCCTCGAAGACCACCGCCTCTCGCTTGAGGAGCGGATGGTGCCTGCTCATCCGCTCTCGACCGAGGACGTTCCGCGCCTTGCGAATCGCGAAATCACTCAGCAGACCGAACCCCTTGATCGGCTCGCGAAGGGCACGGCCTACGTCGACCAGCTCGCGTCCCGGTCCCTGCATGCCGCTCAGCGCGATGAACGCTCGGAGGATCTCGTTCGTTCCCTCGAAGATGAGATTGATTCTCGCGTCGCGCAGCAGCCGCTCGTAGGGATAGTCGGCCATGTAGCCGATGCCCGCCGCGATTTGGAGCGCTTCATTTGCGACGCGCCAGCACGTCTCGCTTCCGTAAACCTTGCATATCGCGCTCTCGACCGAGAAGTCGTCGACCCCCGCGTCGACCATCCCGGTCGTCAGGTACGTCATGCTCTCGAGCGCCCACATGTTCGACATCATCGACGCGATCTTGTCCTTGATGAGCCCGAATTCGCCGATCGAACGCCCGAACGCACGCCGCTCGCGACACCGCTCGACCGCCAGTTTCAGCAGGCGCTTGCACATGCCGATGCAACCGCTCGCCAGGCCGAGACGCCCGCTGTTCAAAACCTGCATCGCCACGCGGAACCCGCGCCCGGGTTCGCCGAGCACGTGGGTGGCCGGCACGTGCACGCCGTCGAAAAATAGCTCGGTCGTCGAGCTGCCTCGGATGCCGAGCTTGTGTTCGTTGGGCCCGCTCTTCACGCCCCAAGCGCGTTCGACCAAGAACGCGGTGATTTTCGGCTTCAGTCCTTCGTCGGCAGGGGCGGTCCGAGCAAAAACCGTGAAAAGGTCGGCGAACCCCCCGTTCGTGATCCAGATTTTCGAGCCGCGGAGGACGTAGCCGTCGTCCCGTCGTTCCGCGCGCGTCTGGATGGCGGCCGCGTCGCTTCCGGCCCCCGGCTCCGTCAGGGCGAATGCCGCGACCATCTCGCCCGTTGCGAGGCGGGGGAGGTACGTCGCCTTCAACTCCTCCGAACCAAAAAGCAGGAGGCCCTTCATTCCGATGGACTGGTGCGCGCCGAGCGTCACGGCGAGGCTGGCGTCGAACCCCGCGACTTCCTGCACGACCCGGGCGTAGCCGGTATTGGTCAGGCCGGCCCCGCCGTGGCTCTGCGGCACGAGCATTCCGAAGAGCCCGAGCTCCTTCATTCCGAGCAATACGTCGTCGCCGATGTGCTGCTCGCGGTCGATTTTCGCCGAGTCGACGCACCGATCGAAAAAGCGGCGCACACTCTCGAGCAGAGTTCGAACCGTGTCGACTTCTTGGGCATTTGGCTGCGGCCAAGGGAAGATGAGCCCCTCGTCGATGAGGCCGAAGAAGAGGCTTTTCATGAACGAACGCTCGCGCATGTGCTTTTTCCGGCCGCCTCCGGCGCCGGGCCTCCAGTGTGGGAGACTCGGGCTTCTCCCCCGGTCGGCGCAATGTTTTTCTCGTCTCCGGCCACGATTCGTCGTTGCCCGGGAAGGTCCGCGTTGCTAGCCAATGAAGAGGACGGCGAAAACCTGTGTCGCTACCGCTCGAAGCGTTTCTGCGCATGCTCGACCGAGCGCGATCCATGCGCGGCGTGGCGCTCATGGGGGTATGCAACGTGACGCCCGATTCATTCAGCGACGGCGGCTGGTATTTCCAGCCGAGCGCGGCGCGCGCACGTGTGGACGAGCTCATGGCGCAAGGAGCGGACATCATCGACATCGGCGGAGAGTCGACCCGGCCCGGCGCAGCTCCGGTGGCCCCCGGCG
>Ga0265325_10002771_pt1 | contig 11703 bp, 13 predicted proteins | sample 41420metaG_FD_202090 | JGI IMG/M metagenome (GOLD analysis project Ga0265325, IMG submission 202090) | Rhizosphere microbial communities from Carex aquatilis grown in University of Washington, Seatle, WA, United States - 4-14-20 metaG | ecosystem: Host-associated > Plants > Roots > Rhizosphere...
TAGTCAGCCGCCAGGCATCCATGGCCCACATTGACGGTGCATCCGCCGACGGTCTGGCGAGCCACGCTGAAGGGCGGCCAGGGGCAGGCTTCTGGCTGCTGACCGTCGGCAGCATCGGCGTCGTCTATGGCGACATCGGCACCAGCCCGCTTTATGCGCTTCGCGAGGCCGTCAACGCCGCGGTCGGCGGCAGCGGCATGCCGAGCCGCGATGCGGTGCTCGGTGTCCTCTCATTGATCCTTTGGGCGCTGATCATCGTGGTCACGCTCAAGTACGTCCTGATCCTGCTGCGTGCCGACAACAAGGGCGAGGGCGGCACGCTCGCCTTGATGGCGCTGGCGCAGAATGCCGTCGGCAAGAGCGTGGGCGCTCTCGTGCTGCTCGGTATCATCAGCGGGGCACTGTTCTATGGCGATGCCGTCATCACGCCAGCCTTGTCGGTGCTGTCCGCGGTCGAGGGCCTCAAGATCGCGACACCGGCGTTCGATCCCTACGTCGTGCTCATCACCATCGTGATCCTGATTGCACTGTTTGCGGTGCAGTCTCGCGGCACGGCCAGCGTTGCTGCGTTCTTCGGCCCGATCATGCTGCTGTGGTTTGCGGTTCTGGCCATCGGCGGGCTCTGGCATTTGGCCGCCGACCCAGGCGTTCTGGCTGCGATCAATCCGGTGTATGGCATCCGGTTTCTGAGTGGCCACGGCCTGATCGGCCTGGTGACGCTCGGCGCCGTGTTCCTGGCGGTCACCGGCGCCGAGGCGCTCTACGCCGACCTCGGCCACTTCGGCCGTTCGCCGATCCAGACGGCCTGGCTCATCGTGGTGCTGCCGTCGCTGGCGCTGAACTACCTGGGGCAGGGCGCGCTCGTGCTGGCCAATCCGAAGGCGATCGAAAATCCGTTCTTCCTGCTTTATCCCGATTGGGCCCTGTTGCCGATGGTGCTGCTGGCCACCGTCGCCACTGTGATCGCGAGCCAGGCCGTCATCACCGGCGCCTATTCGCTGACCCAGCAGGCGATCCAGCTTGGCCTGCTGCCGCGTTTCGAGATTCGTCACACGTCGGCGACGCAGGTCGGCCAGATCTACCTGCCGCGCGTCAACACCCTGCTGCTGCTCGGTGTGCTGCTTCTGGTCATGGTGTTCCGCTCATCGAGCGCGCTGGCCTCGGCCTACGGCATCGCCGTGACCGGGACCATGGTGGTGACCGGCCTGATGGCCGTGGTCGTGATCCACCGCGGCTGGCGCTGGCCGCTGTGGGGCGCCATCGGTCTGATGGCCCCGTTCCTGGGGATCGACCTGACGTTCCTTGGCGCAAACCTCCTCAAGGTGCTCGAAGGCGGCTGGATGCCGCTTGCGCTCGGCGCGCTGGTCATGACGGTGATGTACACTTGGCGCCGCGGCAGCCGTCTGCTCTACGAAAAGACTCGCAAGACCGAGGTGCCGCTCGACCCGCTGGTCAAATCGCTGGAGCGCAAGCCGCCTCACCGGGTGCCCGGCACGGCGGTGTTCTTCACCAGCGATCCGAGTTGCGCGCCGACTGCGATGATGCACAGCCTCAAGCATTACAAGGTGCTGCACGAGCACAACGTCATCCTGACGATCGAATCCGCTCCGGTGCCGCGGATCGATCCGTCCGAGCGCGTTCAGATCGAGCCGATCAGCGAAAGCTTTGCGCGCGTGCGACTGCGCTTCGGCTTCATGGAGTCGCCCAACGTGCCGAGGGCACTGGCCATCGCCCGCAAGCTCGGCTGGCAGTACGACATCATGTCGACGTCGTTCTTTCTGTCGCGCCGCGCGCTGAAGCCCGCGATTTCGTCCGGCATGCCGCGCTGGCAGGATCGGATGTTCATCACGCTCGCCCGCAGCGCCAACGATGCCACCAGCTATTTCCAGATTCCGACCGATCGGGTGGTCGAAGTCGGAACCCAGGTGACCATCTGACCCGCACAGCAAGGCGTGACGCTGGCGCACCGCGCGTATAACATCCCGCGCGACTATCGCTGGAGAACTTGAGTGATGCCTGAGGTCCGAGATCCGCCGGTGCGCGACCTGACGCCAGAGGAGGTCGCGCGCGGGCTCACCGAAGGCAAGGTGCTGCTGGTCGATGTGCGCGAGCTGAACGAAACCGCGGTCGAGCGCTATCCCGACGCGGTGGTCGTGCCGCTGTCCGCGTTCGACGTCTCGCAAATCCCCGATCCGCGGGGCAGGCAGGTGGTGTTCGCCTGCCGGTCCGGCCGCCGCTCGGTGACGGCGTCGCAGGCCGCGCAGGCGCACGGCCTGCCGTACGACGCCCATCTCGCCGGTGGCATTCTGGCTTGGAAGGCCGCAGGCCTGCCGACCGAGAGCTGAAGCACGATGCGTCGTTCAATAGCCGTTGCCGCATTTTCGGCCCTCTGGCTGTTCGGCCTGGCGACATCCATGTCGGCGCAGGAGCGCAGCGTCAACGTGTACAACTGGTCGGACTATGTCGAGCCGACCGTTATCGACGCCTTCACCAGGGAAACCGGCATCAAGGTCAAGTACGACACCTTCGACGCCAACGAGACGCTGGAGACGAAGCTGCTCGCCGGCAAATCCGGCTACGACGTGGTGGTGCCAACTGCCTATTTCCTGGAGCGGCAGATCAAGGCCGGCGTGTTCCAGAAGCTCGACAAATCCAAGCTGAAAAACATCGGCAACGTCTGGCCGGAAATCGCGGAGCGGCTGGCGATCTACGACCCGGGCAATCAATACGCCATCAATTACATGTGGGGCACCACCGGCATTGGCTACAACGTCAAGAAGGCGCGCGAAATCCTCAAGCCCGAAGGTCCGGTTGAAGCCGCGATGGCGAACTGGGATATCGTGTTCAAGCCCGACCTGCTTGCAAGGTTCAAGGATTGCGGCATCCACATGCTGGACTCGGCCGACGACATCATGCCGGCGGCGCTGCACTATCTCGGGCTCGATCCCAACACCAAGCAACAGTCCGACTTCGAGAAGGCCGCCGATCTCCTGATCAAGGTCAGGCCGAATGTGCGCAAGTTCAATTCGTCCGAATACCTCAACGCGCTGGCATCCGGCGAGATTTGCCTCGTCGTAGGCTGGTCGGGCGACATCAAGCAGGCACAGAAGCGGGCTGCCGAGGCCAAGAGCGGCATCAAGGGCGGTATCGAGGTCGGCTACGCCATTCCGAGCGGCGGCGCGCAGATGTTCTTCGACAATTTTGCAATTCCGAAAGACGCCGGCCACGTCGCCGAAGCGCATGCCTTCATCGACTACATGCTGCGGCCGGATGTGGCGGCCAAGAACAGCAACTTCCTGGGCTATGCCAATGGCAACCTTGCAAGCCAGAAATTGATCGACAAGTCGGTGCTCGACGATCGCACCGTCTATCCCGATGCCGCCACCAGAGCAAAGCTCTATGTCATCACGGCGCACGACCAGAAGACGCAACGGCTGATGAACCGGCTGTGGACCAGGATCAAGACCGGGCGCTGATCGTCACGCGTCCTCGTCGCGCCAGCGGCGATGGACCCAGAGCCATTGCTCCGGATGTTCCCTGATCCAGCCTTCGACCACGTCGGTGATCGCCTGCATGGTGCGCTCGATATCGATCTTGCCCTCGGCATCGCGCGGCGGCTCGATGGCTTCGGTGAGGTGAAGCTGGAAGCGATTGCCCGGATGGCGGACCACGCGAATGCCGTGGATCGGGCATTCGATGTTGCGGGCAAGCCGTGCGATCAGCGGATTAGCGCGGGTCTTGCGGCCGAAGAAGGTGACCGGCACGCCGCGCACGTAATACTGGTCGACCAGCATCGCGACATGGGAGCCGCGCTCAAGCGCCTCGGCGAGCTTGACCGGAGCGTCCAGGCGCGTCGCCAACAGCGTGCCCATGCAGCCGGCGCGCATTTCCAGAATGGCGTCGCCGATGGCGGGGATGTTCGGCGTTCGGTAAAGCACTGTGGTGTCGACGCCCATGGCGTGGGCGCCAACGGCGGCGAGCTCCCAGTTGCCGAGATGGGCCGCGAACACCAGCGCCGGCTTGCCGTCGTCGCGCAGCCTGAGCGCGATCGCTTCGCTTGCGTCGGAATCGAGAACGCGTCCCTTCGTCCGGTGCGATGGATCGTAGTCCCACAGCCGGTCGATATGGGCAAACTCGGCGCCGGCGCGACCGAGATTGTCCCATACCCCGGCGAGAATCTTTTCGATCTCGGCCTCGGACTTTTCTGGAAAGGCCGCCGCGAGATTGGCGCGGCCCACCCGATGCTCGGGAAAAAATCGGCCCACCCTGCGCATAAGGGCGCCGGCGCTGTTGGAAGCCACGTCGGGATCGAGCAGCCGCACGCCCCGCAGGATTTTCACAGCAAGCCAGCCAAGCACGGCGTTAGTGAGCCCGCGCAGGCCCGCCCTTTGCCGCTTTTTGCCCCAAGCCATGTCGCTGACCGCGCTAGAAAAGGACGACGATCTTGCCGAACACCTGCCGGCTTTCCAGCCGCTCGATGCCGCGGGCCAATTCAGCAAGCCCGATTTCGGTGTCGATCACCGGCAAGAGACCGCCGGCCATCTTGTCCAGCGCATCGCGGATGTTGCGGATCGAGGCGCCGAACGAGCCGAGAATCTTGTACTGCCGCTGGAACAGTTGCATCAAGTTCAGCGTCACGCTCGGTCCGGCGGTCGATCCGCAGGTGACGAGGCGGCCGCCTCGCTTGAGCGTCAGCAACGAGCCATTGAAGCCTTCGCCGCCGACATGTTCAAACACCACGTCGACGCCCTCTTTGTTGGTGAGCTTGCGGGTGACAGTTTCAAACCGCTCGGTCCGGTAGTTGATGACGTGGTCGGCACCCAGCGCCTTGGCTTTTTTCGCTTTCTCGTCGTCGCCGACCGTGGTGATGACGGTGCAGCCGATCGCCTTTGCCATTTTGATAGCGGCCGTGCCGATGCCGGAGCCCCCGGCCTGCACCAGGATGGTCTCGCCCGGCTGGAGCTTGGCGTTGTCGAACAGCATGTGCTCGACCGTCGAGAACCCGATCGGCGCGCAGGCCGCATCGCGCAGCGCCACGCTCTTCGGCACAGGAATGACGAGCCGCGCCGGCATGTTCAGGCGATCGCGCGCAAAGCCGTCGATATGGAATCCCATCAGGCCGGCTACATCCTCGCAAAGATTGTCACGGCCCTCGCGGCACGCCTTGCAGCGGCCGCAGGTCAGCGCGCCGTACATCACGACCGGATCGCCGGTCTTGAAGTTCGTGACGCCGGAGCCCACGGCCGCGATCTCGCCGGCCGCTTCCGCTCCCACCACCAGCGGCAGCGTTCGCTTGGCGAAAGCCATGCCGCGAAAGCCCCAGACGTCGATGTGATTGAGCGCGACCGCCTTGACCGCGATCTGAACCTCGCCGGCCGCAGGCGGCGGCGGAGCGGCAGCTTCGAGCAACTCGAGCTTGCGATCGGCCACCAGCGTCAGCGCGCGAATGGTCGCGGTCACGCCGGTTCGCGTCCCATGACGAGCGAGACGTTCTGCCCGCCGAAGCCGAACGAATTGGAAATCACGTGCCGGACTTTGGCGTCGCGCGCCTGGTTCGGCACCACGTCGAGCGGAATGGCCGGATCGGGCACCTGATAGTTGATGGTCGGCAGCAGGCGCTGATGTTCGAGTGTCAACAGCGAGAACACGGCCTCCACCGCGCCAGCCGCGGACAGAGTGTGACCAATCATAGACTTGTTGGACGAGATCGGCAGCGACTTGGCGCGATCGCCGAACACCGTCATCACGCCAAGGCATTCCATCTTGTCGTTCTCGGGCGTGCCGGTGCCGTGCGGATTGACATAGTCGATTTCGTCGGGGGACAGGCCAGCGTCGGCGAGGGCATTGCGGATGCAGCCGACGATCGGCTTGCCGTCGGGGCTCGACCGGGTGCGGTGGAAGGCATCCGCCATCTCACCGCAGCCTTCGACCACGCCCAGGATTTTCGCTCCGCGCGCCCGTGCGGATTCCAGGCTTTCCAGCACCAGGGCGCCGGCGCCCTCAGCCATGACAAAGCCGTCACGGTTCTTGGCAAACGGCTTCGCTGCTTGCTCGGGCGGATCAGCCGAGGTGGACAGCGCCGAGAGCAGAGAGAATCGGATCAGCGATTCCGGATTGATCGAGCCGTCTGAGCCGATGCAGAGCGCGGCATCGGCCTCGCCCCGGCGAATGGCTTCGACGCCGAGCTGGATTGCGGTCGCGCCCGATGCGCAGGCGGTCGAGAGCGAAACCGGCGAACCTTTGGTGCCGAACCGGTCGGCCAGGTGATTGGCGACCGAAGCGAACATGAACCGCTCGTGGAAGGGTCCGAACTCCTTCTGCGAGGCCGCGCGCAGCAGATCGGCATAGCCGACATTGCCGTTCACCCCCGAGGCCGCGGCGAGCTCGCGCCGTTGCGGCCATTCGATTTCGGTCGGCGGCACGGCAATGAACAGAGGTCCGGGAAAATCGCCCTTGGAGCCGACCGCCGACTGGGTGATCGCCTCCTCGGCCGCGAGGGCGGCCAGCCGCTCGGACAACTCGGGGGTCGACAACGGTTCGGTGGTCAAGAAATCGACGGTCCCGGCAAAGCGGGTCTTCAGCCCGTCGGTGGCGAAGCGGGTGATGGATTTGATGCCCGACTGGCCTGACGAGAGCTTCTGCCAATTCTCGGCCTTGCCCGCGCCGAGCGATGTGACGACGCCCATGCCGGTGACGACGACAACAGGGCGTCCGGCGCGATCCTGGGTCATGGGCATCATGCACTCCTTCAAGGCGCGGCTTCCACCAGCGCCAAGCCTTCCCCGCGCCAGTGGCCGACCGATGTCACGACCACCTGCTTGAGCGGGCCGTCCATGGGGCGTTCCACCCCGGAATCGTCGGCTGGCGCATAAAGCTTACCATGGCCAAGCATCAATGCGGCGAGGCCCACGTTCATCGGAAACTGCGCATCCAATCCGTGCCCGATATAGGTGCCGGTGGCGCGCACGGCGATATCCGAATGGCGGGCGAGGAAATCGCGTTCCTCCGCTGTCGCCGGCGAAACTCCAGTCGCCCCGGACAGGATTGCGATGCTTCCTGGCGCCAGACGGCCCGCAAGCTCGTCCCACATCCGTTCCAGTGCGGCCGTGACATCGCCCGGTTCGCGGCGATTGCGGTCCGACAGCACTCCCGACAGCCGCGCCAGGCGCCTGGCGTTGCGCGCCTCGGCGTGTGCGCGAGACTCGATCACCAGGAACGCGCCGATCGTCGCCATGGCGAAGCCTGGATTGTGCTGTCGCTGCCAAACCGGCGCGAACTTGTCCTTGAGGTTGTAGCCGCCAAACTCGTACATCATCAGCAGATCGGGGCGTTCCGAATTGTAGCTGCCGCCGACCAGGGCGATCTCGCTTTGGCCCGCATGGATGCGCGACACCGCGATCCTGACCGCGTCGACGCCCGCCGCCTCCTCGCCCATGAACGTTCGCGACGAGCCGGTGACGCCATGCACGATCGAGATGTTGCCGGCGAGAAGATTGGAGAGCTGGGCCAGGAACAGGGTCGGCCGCAGATCGCTCATCAGCCGTTCGTTGAGGAAAGCCTCGGGATTGGCGGCGCCCGGAAGCCCGGAGAGGATGGCGCTGTCGGCGGCAAGGTCGCGCTCGCCGCCGCCTGCTGCCACGATCATGTCGGTGCGGGAGAGGATTTCGGCCTGTCCCTTGATGCCGGCGGAATCGAGCGCAAGCCCCGCGGCGTAGGTGCCGAGCCGCTGCCATGGCTCCATCTGCCGCTGATCGCCCTTCTTGGATATCTGCTTGTCGAGATCGAGCGGCGGAGCGCGGTGGATGATGTATGGCGCATAGGTGGTCGCGTCGGCCTGCGGATGGCCGGAGTTGAACCCCTGCCAATGGGCGTCCATGCCCTCGCCGAGGCAGGAGACGATCCCGATTCCGGTGATCCAGGCCTCGCGCGCCGCGTCAGCCATAGGCCGCAGCCTCGAGCGGAAGCTGGATTTGACGCGCCAGCGCCTTCATGGAGTCGAGAAATTCGCCGCCGGGGAAGTCGACCTGGCGGAACGTGATTTCGGCCTCGCAGATCGGCTTGCCGCCACTTGCAATCTCGGCCTTGGTGACGGCGAAGCCCGAGCCTTCGTGAATACGCTTTGCCGATACGACGAGCTGCTGGCCCGGCGGCACAAACGTGCGGAGCTTTGCCTTCTTCACGCCGGCGAGAAACGGCATTTTTTCGAAACGGGCCTTTGCGATCAAAAGCCAGCCCGACGCTTGCGCCATGCTCTCGATCAGCAGCACACCCGGCATCAAGGGACGGCCGGGAAAATGCCCTTCGAAGATGGTGCTCGTGGCAGGGACGTTGGCTTCGGCGCGGATCGTCAGGTCATTCAAGTCGAGGTCGATGATCCTGTCGATGAGCTGGAAATACTCGATCCGCATTGGGCCCCGGCGTCAGTACGGCGTCACTTGGCTTTCGCCGCGATCAGGTCGTCGATCCGCGCGCAGAGGTTCTTCAAAACGAAATACTGCTCGGTGGTCGCCTTGCCGTCGTTGACCTCCTGCGTCCACTGCTCGAGCGGCAGTTTGATGCCGAAGGCCTTGTCGATGGCGAAGGCGATGTCGAGAAAATCCAGGCTGTCGATGCCGAGGTCATCGATGGCATGGCTCTCTGGCGTGATCGTGTCGCGGGGGATGTCGCACGTTTCGGCAATGATCGTCGCCACGGTTTCGAACGTCGATGGCATCATAAATCCCTGATTTTCAACGATTTTCTTTGATCGCGGCGGCGCAGGCGTAACACCGGGATCGATGCAAGTTCCGTCCCCGGGTTCCATTGGATAAGCCGGTGCCCGTATAGCGAAGCAACGGCCTCAGTTCAATTGCCGCCATCATTTTCCCCACCCCCGGACCGCAACCTGGCTCGCGGTCGTGGCCACCGGCCGCCCGAACACGATGGGTCTGAAACCAACCCTGCGGTCAGGCGTTGGGCAGCCAGGTCATTTTGTTCACAACAATGCCGCCGAGAAGCCTCGTGCCCGACATCGCGTCGCCGCCCCCGCCGCGTGTTTGCGCAGCCATCAATCCCATTTTTGGAGGTCGCGGATGATCGCAAGATCGGTTCTCGCCTGTTGTCTGCTGTGCGGGTCGTTGACCGCAAGCCTCGCCCAGAGCGGCATTGCATCGGTCTATGCGTATAGTGGCGGCAAGACCGCCAGCGGCGAGCGCGCCAACCCGCGATCCCTGACTGCGGCTCATCGCTCGCTGCCATTCGGTACCAGGGTCCGGATCACCAACAAGCGGAACGGTCATACCGTCGTGGTTCGCATCAACGACCGCGGCCCGTTCACACGAGGCCGCATCATCGACGTCACTCCTGCGGCGGCCCAAATTCTCGGGTTCTCCGGCGTCGCGCCAGTCAGCATTGACGCGATGTAGGCCGAACGGCGATCAGCGCTCCTGGATCGGCACGTCGATCGGCGCGCAACTGGTGCGTCCGGTCAGAGCACAGTCCTGGTCTTTTCGCATGTGTGCCATGACCTCGGCGATCCACAGCCCGGCGGCGATCAAGGCCACGGTCACGACAAGGCCGATGCTGTTCATGACCATGCGATGGCGGAAGTCGTCGGGCTCGCTGGGTTCGCGTTCGAACTTTTCCAGGTCCGGCACCGGTGGCGGACGCGGCGTATTGCGCGTCAGCAGCGATCCCCGTGGCCGGAATCGCAGAATCTGGCCTTCGGTTTCGTCGGGCTTTGGAGAAGCCACAGTTCGGTCCATCGTCTGACCGCCGACCATATCACGAATTGGTTGAGCTTGCGCGCAATGCAAAGCCAAACCCGCATGCCCGGTCGCAGGTTCCCGGCGTATGGACGGCCTGCCGGCCGAAGCCTATACACCAAGCATGGAATCGCGCTCGTTTCGCCGCCGAGCGGTTGCTCTGATCGCCGCCTACGCGGTCGCTCTGCAGGCGCTGCTTGCCACATTTGTCCCGATCGATTCGCCGGCACTGACAGCGCAGCTCGGTGTCCTGTGCAGCCATGACGACGCCGGTGGGACAAGCCATCCGGGGCACGAATTGCCCTGCGCGGCTGTCTGCGCCGCGCTTGGCCACGGCATCGTCGGACCGTTGCCGCCATCGGTTGTCGTCGCGTATGCCAAACCGCTGGCGATCGCATCGCCACGTATCTTCAAGGACTGGTTGCCCCCGCGCATCGCCGTCGGCGGTCCGCGGGCTTCGCGCGGTCCGCCGCTCGCCTGATCTCCGACAGGCTGAAGCGTTCATCGCGCGCCGTTTGGAAGCGCGCATCCACACATTCGTTCGGAGCACTGCCATGAAAGCCATTCTATTTGCCGCCATGATCGCCCTCGGCGTGACCGCGGCATCCGCGCACGAGTACAAGGCCGGTTCGATCGAGATCAAACACCCGTGGGCGCGGGCGACGCCGAAGGGCGCCACCGTGGCCGGCGGCTATATGAGGCTCATCAACACCGGCTCAACCCCCGACCGTTTGATCGGCGGCACCAACGCCAACTCGGAAAAATTCGAGATTCACGAGATGTCGATGGACAACGGCGTGATGAAAATGCGGCCGTTGCCGAACGGGGTTGAGATCAAGCCGGGCCAGACCGTAGAACTGAAGCCCGGCGGCTATCACCTGATGTTCGTCGGGCTGAAGCAGCCGTTCGAGAAGGGCAAGCGGGTCAAAGGCACACTGCAATTCGAGAAGGCCGGCACGGTCGATGTCGAATACGTCGTCGAGGCGATCGGCGGCACGCCCAAGATGGACCATGACATGGGCGGCATGGACCATGGCGACATGAAAATGAGCCACTGATTCCTGCAACGGCGCGAAGCCGCTGCCGTTAGCTCGCTACTTAGGTTCGGTGAACGGCAGCGGCGCGTCGTCCGGAATCTGCGCACGGAAGGTGTTGAGCGTCATCGAGATCATCGCGTAGTAGCCGCAGATACCGACAAGCTCGACCATGCCGGCGTCGCCCAGAAAGGCGTGCGCGCGCTTGTAGGTTTTGTCACTGACACGGCGCGTCCTGTAGAGTTCGCGCACGAAGTCGATGATGGCGCGCTCGTCCTTCGGCGCCGACTTCGGCGCGCGTCCGGCCTGGATGTCCTTGACGGTTTGCGGCTTTACGCCGGCCTTTTCGGCCATCGGCGCGTGAGCGACCCATTCGTAATGCGCCTTCCAGATTTGCGCGGTGGTGCAGATCGCGGTTTCCGACAGGCGGGGCGACAGTGACGTCTTGTAGCGCACGTGGGCGCCCAGCGCCTGGGCGAGATGGCCGAGCTCGGGCGCGTTGAGCCAGATCTGGAAGGGGCCGGTCAGTTTTTTTCGGATGCCGCGTGGGCCCGAATAGATCGCATCCCGCAACGCACGTTGCAGGGCGCTCATCTGCTCGTCGGAAATTTCCTTGAGGCGATAGGGCGGACGTTTGGCGGCGCGCTTGGTCGGCATTGAAGGTCTCGTTTTTGGCTGAACGGGAGTTGGCGGGATTTCCTTCTACTATTTTCACGCGGATAAGAATATCCGCAGGGCAAGACAAAGGTCGATCCGTCTCTCACGACAGTGGTATTTCGTTGAACTTTCCGGCGGCAGTTAGATCGAAAATGAAGGGCTTTTTGGCTGTTGTCGCCCTTTGGGCGATCCCGTCAAACCAGCGCAGGAAATACCTAGTTTTGTCCCACGTAGGGTGATTTGCTCCAGGCAGGTAGAAGCATCCGGCA
>Ga0265325_10002773_pt1 | contig 11699 bp, 10 predicted proteins | sample 41420metaG_FD_202090 | JGI IMG/M metagenome (GOLD analysis project Ga0265325, IMG submission 202090) | Rhizosphere microbial communities from Carex aquatilis grown in University of Washington, Seatle, WA, United States - 4-14-20 metaG | ecosystem: Host-associated > Plants > Roots > Rhizosphere...
CGGCGGCGATGGCGCTAATCGAACAGCTGAAGTGAGCGGCGCCGGCCTTCAGCGCGCGCCGAGCGTATCGCGGTTGGTCAAGGCGCCGCTGGCGAAGGCGATGGTGGCGGCGGCGGTCAGCGCGTCGCTGTGCGCCTTGGCCTTGGCGAGCTCGGCCTGTAGCAGCGCAGTCTGGGCGCTGGTCGCGTCGGTCAGCGTGCCGAGGCCGTGGTCGTAATAGTCGCGCGCGGCGGCGGCGGTGACCTTGCTGGCGACGACGAGTTCGCTCGCTGCGGCGAAGGCGGCGAGGCTGGTGCGCAACGCATCGTAAGCCGCGACGATTTCCTGGGCGCCGGCGTTCTGGATCTGCGTCAGCTCGTCGGCGGCGGCGGAGGCCTGCGCCTCAGCGGCGCGCAATTGCGCGTCGCGCACGCCGCCGTCGTAGATGGGCACGCTCAGCAACAGAAAGGCGTCGGCGTTGGTGGCGTCGACGTGGGTGCGCGTCGTCAATGTGGTCAGCGTATCGGTCGCGCTGGCCTGGCCGATGTTGCGGTCCAGCGCGCCGATCGCAGCGACGCGCGGCAGAAAATCTGAGCGGGCGCGATCGACGTTGCTCTGATCCGCCTTCATGCGCGCGAAGGCGGCTTGCGAGTCCGGGCGGCGGCGCAAGGCCGCCTCGACGAGGCGGTCGAGGTCGACGGCAGGCACGCGCGGCAGCGATCGGCTGGAGACGTCCTGAACCTTGATCGCCAGCGTCGGCGCGACGCCCATCGCCTTCAGCAGCGCGTGATAACCGTCGCGCTCGAATCCTTGCGATTCGACGAGGCCGAGCTGAGCCTGGGCGACCTGCTGCTTGGCCTGGGCGACCTCGATCGTCGTGGCGATTCCGCGCTCGCTGCGCGACTGCGCCGCCGCGTAGACGAACTTCGCGTTGGCGAGCGTCTCGATCGCGATCGCGACCTGCGCGCGCGCCGCGGTGAACTGGTAGAAGGTCGAGGCGACCTCGTAGATGAGCTTCTGGTGCGCGCCGTTGAACACGACGTCGGAGGCGATCGACAATTGCCGCGCGCTCTCGGTCGCCGCGGCGCGGCCGCCGAAATCGAACAGCAGCCACTGCATCGACACGCCCGGAACGGTTTCCGCCGCTTGGGCCGAGACCAGGTGCGACCCGACCCCCAGCGCGCCGGGCAGCGAGATGTCGACGCCCGGCAGCGCCGAGGAGGAGATATCGACGCTGGGATTGCCCTGCGACGCGTATTGGTAGCCGCCGAGCACCTGGGCGCTGAGCCGCGGCAGATAGGCGGACTCGGCGACGCCGACCGCCAACGCCGCCTGGCGCGCGCGTTCCCATGCCGCGCGGGTCACAGGGTTATTCGACTCCGCGACGTCGACGAGTTCGGGCAGCGTATAGGCGCGGCGCGGATCGATCGCGGGCTTGGGCAGGTCGATCGGCATCTCGGCCTGCGACGGCAGGCCATAGTCGCTGACGCCGGGCGGCGCCGGCGCGGATTCCGCGACATTCGGAACGTAGGGCGTCAACGCGCTCGCGGGGGCGAGCGATTCCGATTGCGACGCGCAGCCGGCGAGCGCGGCGGCGACGGCGAACGTTCCGGCCGCGTGGCGGCCGAATCCGGCGATCGCGCTGAAGAACCGTCGCAAGCCGCTACCCCACCTCGTCCAGCCGCCGGATGCTCGCGTCGATCTGCCGGTCGGCGACGTCCCGCCGGGCCAACGCCGCGGCGAACGCGACCGGCACGGCGACGCCCGACGCCGCGACCGCCGCCAAAACGGCGCCCGGCGCGCTGCCCCAGCGCGAATTGGCGACCGCGGACCCGCCCTCTATACGGGAGGCGTAATGCGCCAGCCAGTCGGAAACGGCTCGGCGGAAGGTCATTTCGGCCAGCCCCGCCGCTTCCGGCAGAAATTCGTCGAGCGCTGGGCCGTCGGGCGCACGCTGCGCTGCGACCAGCGCGCCGGCGAGCCGCTCCAGCCCGTCCTCCTCGGCAGCCGCAACGTCAAGGGCGCGATCGTCGAGAGTCGCCGCGCCGCGCTCGAAGGCGCGCAACTCGCCGACTCGCCGCGCCTCGGCGACCGCGACGCCAAAGCGCTCGGCGTCGTCGCCGGTGGCGCCCGAAACGGGATCGGCAAAGCGCGACAGCGCACGCGACGCCACGGCGACCGACCGCCCCACCGCCCGCTGGACGCCGACTGGCCAGACGCTGGTAAAGACGACCGTCATGACGAGGTTGCCGAGCAGAATGCCGAGCACGCGGTCGCGCGCCGCCGCGAGATCGAAGCTGGGACCGAAACTGTTGAGGGTGCAGAGAAAGAACGCGAAAGCGATCTGCCAGCCCATGTAGGAAATGCGCGGCGAGCCGGCGGCGATCCAGGCGGCGGCGAAAGCGACGGCGCCAGCCATCAGCGCAAGCTGCCCGACATCGGTCATGACCGGCGCCAGGACGACGATCGCGAACACCCCGAGCCCGGCGCCGATCAGGCAGCCGACGATGCGCAGGGTCAGCTTGTGCACTGTCTCGCCGACGCTCGACAGCGCGACGAAATAGCAGGTGACCATCGCGGTGTGGATGTTGAACCAGTCGAGCCCGGTGTAGATCGTATAGCAGATGAAGGCGGCGAGCGCCGTCTTCAGCCCGAAGCGCAAATGGTCGGGATTGTCGAAGGCGTCGGCGTGAAAAAACGGCTCGCGATGCGGCGGGCCGGGGCGGGCGACGAAGCCGGGCGACACCGCCGCCTCGGCGTCGCTGACCAGCGCCGCGATCAGCTCGGCGTGCTCGAGATCGGGCGGATCGTGGCGCGGCGGCGGGCTGGCGCGCACTTCGATCGCCGCCGCAGCGACGCGATCGAGGCGCGCAGCGAGCCCCTGCGCCCGCTCGGGTCGCAGATCGGCGCCGGCGCCGCCCCAGGCGAGCGCCGCCAGCAGCGCGTAGGAAGCGTCGAGCAGCGCGAGAATGCGCGTCCGATAATAGGCGTCGCCGGAATAGAACAGCCACGCCGTCCGCAGCCGCCCGCGCGCTTTGGCGGCCTCCGGTCCGAGCAGCGCTCGCGCATGCGCGGCCGCGCCGGGCGCGCCGCGCAAAAGCGCGGCGGCGGCCTCGATCCGGGCGGCTGCGGCGCGCCTGAGCAGGACATGGGCGCGTGGCGCGCCGAACAGGGCGACGACGATCACCGCGACCATCGGCACGGCGACCGCCTCCCACATGTAGAGCGCGCCGCGCACCATGAGTTCCGGCAGCGGAACGATGTCGAACAGCGTCACGGCGAGAGCCAGAACGAAGCCGGCGGTGCTAGCCATCGAACCGAGCGTCGTGGCGGAAGAGAGAAACATGCCGCCGACCGTGAAAAGGATCATCAGCGACGTGCGCGTCAGCGGATATTCGGCCGAGAAGCGCATCACCAGCGCCCCGATGGCGACGCCGGCCGCCGCGCCGGCGATCAGTCGCAGGCCGTTGACGATCGTGGCGGCGGCGTCTTCGCGTGTGGCGTAGAGCACCAGGTAGCAGGACACGGCGGTCTCGGGGACGCTCAGCGTCATTGCGGCGGCGACCGTCAGCATGCAGCCCAGCGCGACGCGCAGCGCGAAGCCATCGCGTCCGGGGTAGGCGGCGAGCTCACGGCGCAGCCAGCGCGGCCGCACGTCAGCGGCGAACGCCGTCACGCTCGTCATCGCCTCGCCTCAAGATCACAACCGCCGATTCGCCGATCCGCATCAACGCCTGGGGAGGATCGTCGAGTCTCACCGTCACCGGATAGCGCTGCGCCACCCGCACCCAGTTCAGCGAGCGTGCGACAAACGGCAGACCGAGCACACTGGCCGTTTCGTCGGAGCGCACGCCCCAGCCGATACCCTCGACCACCCCGTGGATCAGGCGATTGCGGTCGCTCATGACGTAGACGTAGGCTTTGTCGCCGGGGCGGATGCGGCCGAGATCGGTCTCGCGAAAATCGGCGACGGCGCGCCAGCGGGAGGTGTCGATCAGCGAACCGAGCGGCTGGCCGGTCACCACGTATTCGCCTTCGACGAGGCGGAAGTTGGTGACCAGGCCGTCATAGGGCGCACGCACGACCGTATTGGCGAGATCGCGCTGGGCCAAGGCCAGTTGCGCCTCGGCCGCCGCGAGTTGTGCGCGGCGGGTCTCGAGCGTGCCGACGACCTGGTTGGCGCCGGACGATTGCGCCTCCGCCTGGCGAAGGGAAACAAGCGCGTCGTCGCGCGCGGTGGTCGCCTGGTCAACCTGCTGGGCGGTGACATAGCCCTTCGGCAGTAGAGGGGTCAGCCGGGCGAGCGATTGCTCGGCGAGCGCAAGATTGTCGCGCGCGCGGCGAATCTGCTCGTCGGCGACCGTCGCGTTGGCGCGCTCGCCGGCGATGTTGCGACCGCCCTGATCGACTTCCGATTGCGCCGCCTCGGTCTCCGCCTTGGCGAGGTCGACGCGCAACTGATAAGGTGTGGGATCGATCTCGAATAGCACGGCGCCCTGCTTGACCGCCGCATTGTCGGCGACCCCCACCTTGACGACGCGGCCGGGCGTGGTCGGTGAAATGTGAATGAACGGCGCATCGATCTCGACCGCGTCGGTGCGCGGCGAACGGTCGATCGCAATCGCCGCCGCGAGGATCTCCGCCGCCGCGGCGACGACGGCGAGACCGGCAACGACGAGAGCCGCGATCCGGCGCGCTTCATTGGTCACGCGGGCGCTCCCGCGTAGGCGACGAGCCAGAGGCCGAGGCCGAAGACAATCGCCAGACAAAGATAGACGACGAGCCGTAGCGGCAGGAACTCATCGACGCCAAGGCGCGCGAGGATGAAGCGTGCAATCACCGCGCCGAGGACGCCGGCGACGGCGCAGAGAATCCATGCGGGAAAGTAGGAACCGAACACGACGATCGACGGGGCGGCAGGATCCGCCGCCTGCGCCACGCCGGTCACCATAGCAGCCGCTACGAAGACAAACGCGCGCCGCCCGGCCCCGACCCTGCTCGAACCGAAGATCATTGGTGGATTTAGCCCGTGCGGACCGCCTGCGACAAGCCCGCCCCCTGCGGCCTATATGCGCGGCGGAATGCGCCCTGGCCGCGCTGCGGCGCTTGAACTAAGAGGGATCGAGTCGTCCTTCTCGGCGCCCTTGCGCCGGCGAATTGGGAGTTTGGCGCATGGCCGATGCGGTCGACCTGCTGGTGATCGGCGGCGGGATCAACGGCGCGGGGATCGCGCGCGACGCGGCCGGACGCGGCCTGTCGGTCGTCCTATGCGAAAAGGGCGACCTTGCGGAAGCGACCTCGTCACGCTCGAGCAAACTCGTCCACGGCGGCCTACGCTATCTTGAATATTACAAATTTCGCCTGGTGCACGAGGCGCTCGCCGAGCGCGAAGTGTTGTTGCGATCGGCGCCGCATATTGTCTGGCCGACTCGCTTCGTGTTGCCCCACTCGCCGCAAGATCGGCCGGCGTGGATGCTACGCATCGGCCTGTTCCTCTATGACCACATCGGCGGGCGGCGCACCCTGCCCGGTTGCCGCGCGCTTGACCTCCGCCGCGAGCCCGAGGGCGCCGCGCTGCTGCCGCGCTACGTCAAGGGATTCGAATACCCCGATTGCTGCGCCGACGACGCGCGGCTGACGATCCTGAGCGCGCTCGACGCGCGCGAGCGCGGCGCGCGCATCCTGACCCGCACACTGGTCGAGTCGGCGCGGCGCGATGGCGGTCTATGGCAGGCGACGGTCGTCGACGCGGCAAGCGGCGAACGGCGCGAAATCGCGGCGCGCGCTCTGGTCAACGCCGCCGGGCCGTGGGTCGACCGGGTCATCGACCGCATCGAAGGCGCGCGGACAAAGTTCGCCGTCAAGCTGGTCAAGGGCAGCCATATCGTCACGCCGAAATTCTTCGACGGGCCGCAGGCCTATCTGGTGCAGAACCACGACCGGCGGGTGATCTTCGTCATCCCCTACCAGGACGACCTGGCGCTGATCGGCACGACCGACATTCCTTTCGAGGGCGCGCCGGAGGCGGTTACGGCCGACGAAGAGGAGATCGTCTATCTGCTCGCCGCCGTCGCCGGTTATTTCCGCAACGCGCCGAAGCGTGAGGACGTGATCGAGGCGTGGTCAGGCGTACGGCCGCTGTTTGACGACGGCCACGGCGACCCGTCGGCGATCACGCGCGATTACGTGCTTGAGCTCGACGCGGCCAACGGCGCCCCGCTGCTCAATGTGTTCGGCGGCAAGATCACGACCTTTCGCCGGCTCGCCGAGCATGCGCTGCAGAAGCTGAAACCGTTCTTCCCGAGGGCGAGCGGCGACTGGACGGCGCAGGCGACGCTACCCGGCGGCGAGATCGACGATGGCGACTTCGAGCGCTTCGTCGCGAGGCTCGCCGGTGAATATCCGTTCCTGCCGCCCTCGCTCGCGCGTCACTACGCGCGCCTTTACGGCGCCCGTGCGCTGAAGCTGCTTGGGACCGCGTCGTCGCTCGCCGACCTTGGCCGCCGCTTCGGCCCCGAATTCTTTGAGATCGAAGCGCGCTACCTCGTCGCCGAGGAATGGGCTCAGAGCGCCGACGACATCCTCGTCCGCCGCACCAAGCACGGACTCCGAATGACCGCCGACGAGAGAACTGCGTTCGAGAGTTGGATCCACACCAGCGCCGTCGCCGCGGTATAGGCGCACAATCGGCGGCGGAAGCTTTGGACTTGAACAAGGCTGCCAGCGGAGGCACTCTCTGTGCAGCTGAGGCTCCTGCTCGTAGAGTGCTCCGCATAGAGCCATTGTATGCCGGCTCATGAACCGCGCGAAGCGATCGACATAGAATCGATGGGAGGCGGATCGTGAACGTGCTGGTGATCGGGTCTACCGGCAAGACCGGCCGAATTCTTGTCAGGAGACTCCTCGAATTGGGGCACAACGTGACTGCGTTTGCCCGCAATCCCGCCGACATCAGCGAGGCGGGACAGAAACTCCGGGTTGTTCAGGGAGACGCGCGCGACCGGAATTCGGTGGCCAACGCCCTGCGGGACCAGGAAGCGGTAATTTCCGTCTTTGGCCCCCGCTCCCTGAAGGCGGACGACCTTTCTGAGACTCTAATGCGCAACATTGTCGCGGCGATGAAGACTCATGGCATCAAGCGCGTGATCAACCTTTCCGCCGCCGGAGTGGGGGATAGTCTGTCGGAAATGCCGTTTGTCTTGAGGATGGTTCTCATCCCTCTGGTGCTTGGCAAGGTTTACGCGGACAAGGCCCGAGGGGAGGCTGTTCTGTTTTCGAGCGGTCTTGAACTTGTAAACGTTCGACCAGGACGGTTGAGCGACGGTCCTGCGCGCGGCGGCGTAAAAGCCTCGCTCCACGCCAACGGACTCAAGTTGCAGATGACCCGGGAGGACCTGGCGAGCTTCTTGATTCAACAGTTGACCAGCAGTGTGTGGTTAGGCCAATCTCCATTGCTTGGGTACTGATCGACTTGCGATCAACGATTGAAGCCGGCCGCAACGCAGCTTGGAGTTTAACCACCGCTCCCCGGCCCAATCGACGACTTGCGTAAGCGTTTCAAACTTTGGGCATCGCGCCGCCTCCGCGCTCGACCGCGCGCCTATAAGCCGGGCGCTGGCGAATCCGATCGAGGTAGGCCATCAGCTTCGGGCGACGCTGGTCGAGGCCGGCGCGGCGGGCCGACGCCTCAACCGGATAGCTCATCTGTATGTCCGCAGCGGAGAAAGCGTCGCCGGCGAACCACATCGAACGATTGAGTTCGGCCTCCATCAAGTCGAGGTTATCGCCAATCCGCGGGTTCGAAACCCGCTCGTTTGCGCGCCGCATCACCGCGGCGACGATCGGCCGGATCGGCCAGGGCGGCGCAGTGGCGATCCGGGTGAGGACAAGCTTGAGCAGCAGCGGCGGCATCGCCGACCCCTCGGCAAAATGCAGCCAGTAGAGATAGCGCACCCACTCAGCCGTCCCGCGCGCCGGCGCCATTGCCGCCGCGCCGTTCTTTTCCACGAGATACTCGATGATCGCGCCGGACTCGGCCAGAGTGACCTCGCCATCGACAATGACCGGCGACTTGCCGAGCGAATGGACGGCGCGCAACGCGGGCGGCGCGAGCATCGTGACCGGATCACGCGCGTAGATTCGGACCTCGTAGGGAATGCCGATTTCTTCAAGCAGCCAAAGAACGCGATGCGACCGCGAGTTCTCGAGGTGATGGACAACAATCAACGACGCCCCCTCCGCCTTCGCTTCGCCAGCGCGGCTCATCGTATGTTGGATGGGTATTCGGCTGCGGGCAAGCGCGCTCATCGCGCCGTCAGGGTTACGTCACGCTCATCGGCGCGGCCTTCAGCTCTGGCGCGGCTCGGCGGCATTTCGTGGAGCCGCCCCCAGGCGCGACGGAGTTGACGCGTCGACTGGAAACCGGCGCGCTCGGCGACAGTCTCGATGTCGAGATGCGATCCCAATACGAGTTGGCGCGCCAACGCGACGCGCATACGGTTCACATAGGTCGTCACCGACATGCCGGCGTGCTGGTTGAACAAACGCGACAGATTGCGCGGACTGGTCCCCGCCACACGCGCGGCGCTCGCCAGCGACCAGGCGCGCGCCGGCTCAGCGGCGATTCTGTCCTGGGCGCGGTGAATCGCCGGGTGGATATGATTTCGCCCTTCGAGCCATGGCGAAAGCTGCGGGTCGGCGGCGCTCCGCCGCAGGTAGACGACGAGATAGCGGGCGACCGCGACGGCCACGGCGGGGCCGGTCATCGCGGCGACGACGTGCAACATCAGGTCGACGCCGGACGTGACTCCGGCGCTGGTCAGTCGTTCGCCATCGATCACGAACAGTCGATTCTCTTCGACGCACGCCAGCGGCGCCAGATCTCTCAGTTCGGCGATCGAGGCGTGGTGGGTTGTGCACGCCTTGCCGTCCAGCAACCCGGCGCGCGCCGCCAGCAGCGCTCCGGAGCAGATTGACGCCACGGTGATCGACGGTCGCACGACACTTTGCAGCCAGGCGACAATCTCCCGGTCGAGCCCGGCGGCATCGACGGCGACGGCGCTCGTCGCCGCCATCGGGACCGATACGCTGCCAGAAATCACCACGAATGCGCCGTCGGGAAGCCGTTCCGGCAGCGGGACGATGCCGGCGACTGAGAGACCGATCGAGCTGGCGACGCTCGGCGCCGGGCCGACATAGGTCACGACGAAGCGAACCGCGCCCTGCTCGAGATTGGCCTTGCGCAGCACTTCCATCGGCCCGGCGACGTCAAGCAGCAGGACATTGGGCGGGACGACCGCGAAGACCGGAATTTCTCTCACGACCTGCCGCGATGGCGTCATCCGCCGCCCCGCTTCTTCAACCGACCAACGCGTCTTCGACCGTCGCGATGCGCGCAAAGCGATCGGCCAGCACCAACTCGGTTCGCGCCTTGATTTCGTCGGCGCTCCATTCCCGCCCGGACGCGTCGGTCATCGGGAACGTCAGCGTCGCCTCGGAGACGAAGTCGACAGCGAAGCCGAGATCGGAGGCGTGACGCGTCGTTGTTTCGCAACATTGCTCCGTGCGAATGCCCGATACGATCACCCGGCCGACGCCGTGCGAGATCAGCCAGACGTCGAGCCCGCTGCCGACCAGCGCGCTGTGCCTGCGCTTCCTGAACTGCGCGTCGGGCGCGATCTGCAGCGGCGCGAGTGTGGTCACGAACCCGGACGACTCGGCGAAGGCGCCGGTTTCTTCGACGTGAAACACCTGAACGACCGGGACGCCGATCCGCTTGGCGCCGTCGATCAGCGCCTGCTGGCGCTCCAGATAGGCGTCGAGGCCATCGGCGCGGAAATAGGGCCGATGGCGGAACGACTCCTGGGCGTCGATGACGATCAAAGCAGCCGGCTGGGACATTTCTGGCCTCATTTTCGGATGGCGATCTCAGCATAATAGCGCTAATAAACCGAGAGGAAACGCCGGCGCCGGCCTTTGATCGGACAATTCGCGCCAAAGCGAGGCCACGCTTCGCAAAGCGCATGCGCTCGCCGGGGAACGGGCTCGACCGGCGAGGAGTCCAGCGATTCTCAGTCCGTCATCGCGCGGCGGCGCGCGCTTTTGCCTGCCACTGCGACTGGTAGGCGCGCAGACCGGCGAACGCTCCGGGCTCATGCGGCTTCAGTTCGACGCCAAACTGCGGCAAATCGCCGGCGGGGCTCATCAGGGCGAGCACGGCGGCGCCGGCCGCGGTTCCTTCCTGAAGCAGGGACGAGGCGACGCGCTGGTGCGGGCGCAACGCCGCCAGCAGCGAGCAGAAGAGGTCGTTGCGGGCGAAGGGTCCGTCAATGACGATCGGCGAGCGCGATTCGACCGCGTCGAGCGCCTCCGACGTCATCAGCGCGGTGTAGAGGGTGGCGAGCGACGCCCGCTGCGCAAGGGCGCCGGTGAACGGGCCTTCGATCCGCCCACGATTGCCGCTCCCGGCGACCGGGCCGCCGGTGTCGCTAAATGACGGCAGGGCGAACACCGAGTGGGCAATGATCGCTTCGACGTCCGCCGCGGACGCCGCCGAGGGCGAAGCGCCGGCCAGCAGCTTGTCGAACTCGCCGCCGCCGAAGAAGCCGCAACAGCCGATCGGGCGCCCGAACACGTTGGTGAATGAGAACGTCTCACGATGGGGGTCGAGGCGCAGGATGTCCGTCTGGCTTTCGAAGCCGATGATGAAAGTTCCGGTCGAAAGCAGTGCGAGCTCATCGAACCCTGCGGCGAGGTAGCGCAGATAATTGGCGTCGGAATCGTGGACGCCGCAGAGGATTCGCCCGCGGCCGGAGAACGCCGCCGGGCGATACTCCCGCCTCAACTCGCCAATGTCGTCCCAGGCGCGCGTCAGCGGCGCAAAGCGTTCGGCCCAGCCGCGCTGTCGAACGATCGAAGACAGGTCGCCGTTGAGAACATCGAGGAGTTGCGAGAATGCGCCCAGCGCCGTGACCTCGCAGGTCTGCCGGCCGCCGAGCCGGAAAGCGAGATACTGGCTCCAGGTCATGATCGACCGCACCCGGGCGAACGCCTCGGGAAAGGCGGTCTCGAGCCAAAAGAGCTGCCGGCCGAGCGACAGCGCGGCAGGCCAGGTGTTGCAGAACGTCTCGGTGAAGGGCGGCGCGATCTTCGCGTAGGCTTCGGCGATTTCGGCCGGCGGTTCGGCGAGATAATCCATCACCGGCGTCGCCAGCTCGCCGTGCTCGTCGACGCAGCCGAGCGTCGAGCCGCAGGCGCTGACGACGATCACGTCGACCGGCAGGACCCGATCGAGTTCGCCGATCGCGCCAATGGCGAATTCGACGATCCGCGGCGCGTCGACGTGGCGGTAGGGCGGACCATCGCGGTGGACGGTCTCCGTCTTGCGCCGGGCGACTTCCCGCAACCCGGCGTCGAAGAGCACGACTTTGCTGTTCGTCGCGCCGATGTCGACGACGGCAATGCCCCGGGGAACGCCTGAAGTCATTTGTTCAGCCCACCTGCCCTCGCGGCGAGGGAAACGATGTCTCCTTACATCAACGCCGCGGGATGTGTCTCAGTTCATTTCCTGGCCGCCGGTGACGCTGAGCGCCACCCCAGTGATGTACGAGGACGCGTCGGACGCGAGGAACGTCACCGCGTTGCAGACGTCGTCATAGGTGCAGCCGCGTTTCATCGGCACCTGGTCGACATAAGCCTGGCGCACATCGGTGACGTCAGTC
>Ga0265325_10002774_pt1 | contig 11697 bp, 8 predicted proteins | sample 41420metaG_FD_202090 | JGI IMG/M metagenome (GOLD analysis project Ga0265325, IMG submission 202090) | Rhizosphere microbial communities from Carex aquatilis grown in University of Washington, Seatle, WA, United States - 4-14-20 metaG | ecosystem: Host-associated > Plants > Roots > Rhizosphere >...
CGTGCTCGATCTGCGCGCCCTGAGCGAAAGCGGGTTTGTTGGCCATATGAGTGTAGTGAACTGCCTTTGATTTTATGTTAACATTTATGGCCCCACGGAGTCGAACCGACGACGAATGAGAACGTCTCGGGAGCGGTTCGCAGTTTTCGTAACCTTCACGCTTGCAGTAGTTTGCACGGCGTTCGATGCTCCGCCGCAGCCGATTCTGGCTCAAATTCGCGATTCCTGGAACACGCTGACGCGCTCCAACCGCCAGCTTGCAACCGCCGCCGTCGATCCGAAATTCGCGGCGGATTCCGATGGCCGTTGGCGGGTCTATATTGCAGCGGACGAGAACCTGGCCAACATCGAAAACAAGCTCCGCCGGGAAATGCCCCAGGCCGATTTCGGAGAAATCGCCCTTCGCCAGTTGCCGGCCGCGCAGGGCAAGCAAGGGCTCCTCTATTTGCCCGAACCCTACGTCGTTCCTGGCGGTCGATTCAACGAGATGTACGGCTGGGACAGTTACTTCATTCGGCTCGGCCTTCTTCGCGACAAGCTCGACCCACTGGCCAAAGACATGGCCGACAACTTCTTATATGAGGTCAGCCACTACGGCAAGATCCTCAACGCGAATCGAACGTATTACCTGGGCCGTTCACAGCCGCCTTTTCTCACGCAGATGGTTCTCGGCGTCTATCGCCAAACGCACGACAAGCAGTGGCTCGCGGCGTCGGTGCCGCGGATCGAGGCCTATTACAAATACTGGACGTCGGGCGCGCACCTCACCGACACCGGCCTTTCGCGGTATTGGGATTCCGGGGAAGGTCCCGCGCCCGAGGTGGTTTCAGCCGAGCGTGACGCACAGGGAAATACGCACTATGACGCGGTGAGAGCGTATTACCGCACCCACAAAGTGCCCGATTACGACGTCAGCCAATACTACGACGCCGCCCACGACCGCCTGACGCCGCTGTTCTATAAGGGCGACCGGTCGATGCGCGAATCCGGCTTCGATCCGTCCAATCGCTTCGGCCCGTTCAACGTCGACATCATTCACTACAATCCGGTCTGCCTGAATACGCTGCTGTTCCTGATGGAAATGGACGCTGCGGAGATTGCACGAATCCTTGGGCGCGCCATGGACGCCGACGCATGGCGCAGGAAGGCCGCCGATCGCGCTGCCAAAATCAATGCCCTCCTTTGGGACGACCGCGCGGGCCTCTATCTCGATTACGATTTCGTCCACAAACGCCGGCGCGATTGTCCGTTCCTCACGGCCTTTTACCCGTTGTGGGCGGGCATCGCCACGCCAACCCAGGCCACCGCCGTTGAGAAAACCCTTCAGCTCTTCGATCAACCCGGAGGTCTCCAAACCAGCACCACTCGCAGCGGAAACCAGTGGGACGCTCCATTCGGATGGGCACCGCTGGAGTTCATTGCCGTCGAGGGCCTCCGCCGCTACGGCGATACGAATGACGCCAACCGCATCGCGGAAAGATTCCTGCGCGTCATCGACGAGCAATACGCCAAAACCGGAACCATCGTCGAAAAGTACGACGTCGTCACGCCAGGCGCCGACGTCAGCTCGAAACTGCGATTCGGCTATCGCTCCAACGAAGTGGGTTTTGGCTGGACCAATGCCGTCTATACTGCGCTGCTGGATGAATTACCTCCCGCGAATCGCGGAGACCTTGCTCACTAAGCACATGCACGGTGGACATAGTAGCCTAAGCGTATGAAGAAGTTCCTCATCGGGCTGGCCACCGGCATCGTCCTCTGCGGTCTCATCGTCGTAATTCTGGCGTTCTCGCTGGTCCGCCTCGGCTCGCGTCCGCCCTCCGTCTCCGAAGGCTCCACGCTGGTGTTGAAGCTGCAAGGCGACGTTCCGGAGCGCGCCCCCACTGAGGTTCCCATTCCTTTCCTGGAATCGCAGTCGCCGCTTACGGTCGCAGATGTCTGGCTCACTCTGCGCAAAGCCGCCGCCGATCCTCGCATTCGTGCCGTCCTCTTTGAGCCCGAAAACCTCAACATCGGCTGGGCCCGCATGCAGGAACTGCACGCAGAATTGGTGCAATTTCGCAAATCCGGCAAGCCTCTCGTCGCATTCCTGCGAACGCCCGGCACGCGCGAATATTACCTCGCAACCGCTGCCGACAAGATCTACATGATGCCCGAAGATATGCTCGACCTGAAAGGTTTGCGCATCGAGGCAATGTACTTCAAGGGGACTCTCGATAAGCTCGGCGTGGAGGCCGACGTGGTTCATGCCGGCAAATACAAGGATTATGGCGACATGTTCACCATGTCCTCTATGACGCCCGAAACTCGCGAAGTCCTGAACGATGTCCTCGATCAGTTTTACGGCGACCTCTCCAGCACTATCGCCGACGCCCGCCACAAAACGCCCGACCAGATTCGCGCCATCATCGATCGTGGTCCGTTCAATGGCACCCAGGCCGTTACCGAAGGCCTCGTCGATGTCACAGGCTTCCAGGACGCCGTAGCCGGGGATCTGCAAAAGCGCCTCAATCAATCCGAGCTGACGAAACTCGCGCTCCGAACGTATGTGAAAACGCCCGCACCCGCCGGCGTGGAAGGGCACGCGCGCATCGCCCTCGTCGTTGGAGAAGGTGAAATCACGCGCGGGGACGACAACCAGGGCTGGGGTGGCGACGAAATGGGCATCACGTCCGGTGGGTTCAGCAAACTCCTGCGGCAGGTGGCGGACGATTCGTCCATTCGCGGCGCCATCATCCGCGTCAACTCACCGGGCGGAGACAGCGTCGCTTCCGACGACATTCTTCACGCAGCCCAGGAACTCAGCCACAAGAAGCCCGTCGTGATTTCCATGGGCGATCTCGCTGCGTCCGGCGGATACTTCATCTCCATGACCGGCGATCCCATCGTCGCTTATCCGAACACCCTCACCGGCTCCATCGGTGTGGTTTTCATGAAGCCCAATCTGCACGGGATGTGGGATAAAATCGGCGTCCACATGGATGTGCTGCAGCGCGGCCAGTTCGCTGGTCTCTATTCCACCTACACGCCGCCCACGCCCGCCGAACAGGACAAACTGCGCGCGCAGGTGGACGATTTCTACCACACCTTCCTGACGCGAGTGGCCACCGGACGCCGGAAGCCGTTTGAAGCAATCGAGCCGCTCGCGCAGGGTCGCGTCTGGCTGGGAGCCCAGGCCAAGGGCAATGGACTTGTCGACGAAATCGGCGGCCTCGACCGCGCCGTGGAACTAGTGAAGCAGAAAGCGAAAATCGGCGCGGGAGAAAAGATCACCCTGGTGGCTTATCCGCCGCGCCGCAGCATTTTCGACCGCCTGATGAATCGTGAAGACGAGAGCCCGGCCATCAACGGCGCCATCCGCACGAAACTCCGCGCCATCTTCGGAGATCTCCCCATCGACGCCCTCACCCGCGGAGGCTTCCTGAAAGTGATGCCCTATAGCATCACTGTGCACTAAGACAGCGCAGCGCCTGCGCCCAAGCGGCTATACTTGTGCGATCTGTGCCGATCGCGAACTCAACAAACACCCCCGTCGCCACCCTCTCCGATAAGGCGGCTCCTTCCAGCGTTCGACCCAGAATTCAGGCGCTCGATATTCTCCGCGGGCTGGTCATGATCGTCATGGCCCTCGACCACGTGCGCGACTTTTTTCATTTCGGCGCCGAACACTTCGATCCCAACGACCTTACTCAGACGACGCCCATTCTGTTCTTCACCCGCTGGATTACGGACTTCTGCGCGCCTGCTTTCATGTTTCTGGCGGGGACCGGCGCTTATCTCCAATCGCGGCGCGGAAAAACCTCGTCCGACCTTGCCCGCTTCCTGGTGACTCGCGGACTTTGGCTGATCGTGCTGGAACTCACCTGGATGCGCTGGGTCGGCTGGAGAATGAACTTCGGGAACGATCAGATTTTTCTTTCGGTGATCTGGTGTCTGGGCGTATCCATGATCGCGCTCGCGGGACTCGTCTTCATCCCATGGAGGGCTCTGCTGTCTGTCAGCGTTGCCGTCATCCTGCTACACAATGCGCTCGATGGCATTGCACCCGCGCAGTTCGGCTCAATGGGCTGGCTCTGGAATATTCTGCACGTTCGCGGCTTCATCGTTACCTCACATACGACGATTCTGATCGTTTACCCTCTGATCCCCTGGATTTTCGTGATGTCGGCCGGTTACTGCTTTGGGCGAGTGATGGATCTGCCGTCTGAGCGCCGAACAAAACTCCTGTTCCGGCTGGGAGGCGCTCTGACTGCCGCATTTGTGGTTCTGCGCTGGACGAACCTCTATGGCGACGTGAACCAATGGTCTGCCCAGGCGAAGCCGCTTCTCACTATCGCCTCATTCCTGAATTGCACCAAGTATCCGCCATCGCTCTTATATCTGCTCATGACGCTTGGACCGGTGATCTTCATCCTCGGCTTGCTGGAGCGTGTGAGGCTTAAAGACGCAAATCTGCTGATCGTATTCGGCCGCGTGCCACTGTTTTACTACCTGCTCCACGTTCCCTTGATCCATGGCAGCGCAATCCTCCTGGGCTGGTTCCGCTATGGCCGCGTGGATTTCCTGTTGAACAATCCACCATCGCTCGCGGGCCCAACGCTGGGATTTCCCATTGACTACGGCTACAACCTGGCAATCGTCTATGCCATCTGGATCGGAGTCGTGATTGCCCTCTATCCGGCTTGCCGGTGGTTTGCCAGCCTCAAACGAAGGAACAAGTCCGTGATGCTGAGCTATTTCTAACCGCTCTGTCTCCGAAATCCGTGCGACCGGTCATCGCTTTCAGTGCCCACTCCGTTACCGTCGCGGTTCGGTAACGGGCTGCAAATACTACCGTCGTTTCCGAACCGCGCGTGTGAACAAGCGGCTTCAAAGCCGGCGCAGGTTTCAATCCTGCCCTACCTGCAAGGCCGATTTATCTCACGAGCCATTGGGACAGGAGACTAGCAGTCCGGCGTAGAAGTCCTGGGCAGGGCACCCACTTATCGCGGCGCCGACGGAGCGCTCGCGACCCCATCGGCATTGTAGGCGATGACTCGGTACTTGATCGACGCCATGATATTTGGTTTCGGATCCGGCCAGGGAGCCTGGGCATCGGTCACGCACCGGTCGCAAATAGTCTCCCAGTTCCCCGTCGCCCCAACTTGCCGTTGCACGCTGTAGTTCACTGCGCCCGCAGAGCCGCGCCACGCGATCAGCCCTCCCATAACCACGCTCGTAATCACGGGCGGCGGGGGAATCATGTGGGCGGGAACCGGCATTCCCGCCATCGCGTAAGCGTGCGTCCGTAACTGTAGCGCGCGCCCCTGCATGTCGCTGCTTGTATTCACCAGCGTGTCCATGCCCCCGTAATAAAGCGCCCACCACTGCCCACTTTCCCAACGCCGCGCGTACGCCGGATTGGTCGCGTTGGCCGGAATCGGCTGCCATCCGAAATCATCCGCATGGGCCTGCAATGCCCAGTAATCGTCGCCGGAGATGTTTGGGTCGGTTTCCAATGTATGCAAGACAGCCTGAAGATCGCCTGGCGTCGTCCAATCCGTGACATCCCAGCCGAATTCGTTCACGATGAAGGCCTTCCCATGACCGGTCACCGCGGCCGCATCGCGCGAAAACGTCTGCGCCGTAAGCTTGTTACTCGCCCCTAAGAGGAATTCCCAATGCGGATAGTATTCGAACGTGATCATATCCGGCGTCTTCACGTCGAGCGCCTTCGCATTAAATGGAAAGAGTCCTGTGGTGTCGAGATACAGATGCCGCTGGTCGAGCGACTTAATGAACCGTCCAATCGTGTCCGTCCACTCAATCGTCGCTGGCACACTTTTCGGCGTCGTGAACAGTACTCCCAGCCCGCACATATTACAGTTCTCCCACGCCAGAATCGTGGGGTCGTCTTTATAGCGGATGCCGGTGAGTGCGTTCTTGTGGTTCAGCACCGCCTCAATATGCTTTTCGAACGCAGCAATCAATGCCGGATCTGTGAAAAACGCGCTGAACTGCTGCTGGTGTGTCCACTCCAGATACTTGCCTATGCCGCCGCCGGTGCAATCCGCACAATCGCCGATGAGCGGCACGATCAATCGAATCCCCCGTTCGTGCGCAGCCTGAATCGCATAATCCACAGAGCGGAAAGCGTCCTGGTTGAACACGCCGAGTTGCGGCTCAATGCACAGCGGGCACCCCACCGAATCGCCCATCGTCTGCGACCGCACCACGAGTGCGCCCATTTCCTTCGCCGTGTCCAGCGCGTCGTCCACCTCAAACTTTGTCGGATACCGCGGGCCCTGCGAATCGTGCGGCCCGTACGCTTCCAGTCCCAGCCACTCGATGTTTGGACCGCTGTACCGGAAAGTCTTGCCGGCCAATTGCAGCGAGGCTCCGGAACGCGTCACAAATTCCGACCCCGCGTCCTGACCAATGACACACGCGACGGAAAACACCGCCATCGTCAACACAAACTGATGGATTCTCACGCCCCTATCATATGCGCTCGGCTGTTCCTGCGAAAATCGGAGGGAACATGAAAGTGGTTCTCGTAACAGGAGCATCTTCGGGTATTGGCGCGTGCTGCGCGGCCTATCTGTCCGAACACGGCTATCGCGTCTATGGTGCGTCTCGCAGCGCGATCGCGCCTCCACTCGTTGCGCCTCTCACCATGGATGTCACCAGCGACGCATCCGTCGCGCAGGGCGTGGCAACAATTCTCGACCGCGAAGGCCGTATCGACGTGCTCATCAACAACGCGGGATTCGGCATCGGCGGCGCGGTGGAGGATACTTCGATGGAAGAAGCCGCCGCGCAATTCGACGTGAATTTCTTCGGCGTGGTCCGCGTCACTCAGGCCGTGTTGCCCACCATGCGCCAACGGAGCGATGGCTACATCGTGAACATCGGATCGATCGCCGGCCTGATTGCCATTCCGTATCAGGCCTTCTACAGCGCCTCCAAATTCGCGCTGGAAGGTTTCACCGAATCGCTGCGCCTGGAAGTGAGGCCCTTCGGCATTCGCGTCGTGCTCATCGAACCCGGCGATCACAGCACCGGCTTCACGAAGAACCGGCGTTCCACCATCAGCACTGCGTATCGGGAGCAAAGCGAGAAGGCCATCGCGAGAATGGAATCAGACGAGCAACGAGGGCCCAATCCCGGTGCAATCGCCCGCCTCGTTCATAAAGTGCTGGAAAAACCCAACCCCCGTCTCCGCTACACCGCTGGCCCCACAGCCCAGCGAGCCGCCGTCTGGCTAAAGCGCTACCTGCCCAACGCCGTCATCGAAGCGATGATGCGCCGATATTACACGCGCTAATCCAGCGATCCTTCTCCGACATCCATGCGATAAGTTGTTGGAACCTGCGGCCGATTTTTCGGGCGTTCCTTGTGGGGCAGGCCCTTTGGCCTGCGGCGGGCTCACAGCCCGCCCTTTATGAGGGCCTGATGACTCGACCAGGCGGCCTGCGAGGCCGCCGCAGGACAAGGTCCTGCCCCACGTTCAGACCAATCTTCTTCAAAGACTTCTGATTCAGTACACTCGCCAAGTCACCCCGGCACAATCCCCTTCCCCTCCGTGCACGTATAGCGCCCCACCGCAAGATTCTTATATTCTTCCGTCCGCCCACTGGGCCACGAAATCACCGCGCGATCGATATTCGGCCGATGCCCCAGCCCAAACGTAACCGGCAATTCCGACTGCGACAGAAAACTCGACCCGCTCTTCACCAGCCGCGAGCTCGTCTCCCCGCCATAATAAATGCGCACCATCGACCCTATCGCGTCGCGGTTCGACTTAGTCCCAATCAGCCGGAACCGAATGCTGCGATTCCCGGCCGTCTGATCGTTGCGATACAGAAACGCCGGCCCATGATTCGTCGTAATCAGCACATCCAGGTCGCCGTCATTGTCGATATCCGCAAACGCGGCCCCGCGTCCCACGCGAGGAGTATCGAAACCGCCGCCCACGCGGCTGGCCGCGTCCTCAAATCCGTCGTGTCCCTTATTGAGAAACAAATGCGCCGGCTGCTCATACCGCGCGTCGCGGCTGATCCGCCGAAACGTGTCGTCGATATGGCCGTTCACCACCAACAAATCGAGCTTGCCGTCCAGATCCGCATCAAAGAAGAAGCACCCAAACCCAAGGCTCCGCCGCGACAACCGCCCAATATCCGATCCCGGCGCCAGATCGATATAACTTCCCGACTTGTCCTTCCGGTACAGCCCCAGCATCTCGTTATCGAAATTCGTTACGACGAGGCTGGGCACGCCGGAATTATCGTAATCGCCCGCATCCACGCCCATTCCCGCGCGCGCCTTTCCGTCTTCGCTGAAAGCCACGCCCGCGCGCAACGCGACATCTTCGAACCGCCCGTCGCGCCCGTTCCGATACAACTTGTTCGGCTGTGTGTCGTTGGCGACGAATAAATCCGGCCAGCCGTCGTTGTCGTAGTCGAGCATCGCAACGCCCAGCGATTTCGACGATGTATCGAAAATGCCGCTCTTCGCCGTGACGTCTTCAAACGTCCCGTTCCCACGATTGCGAAACAGCCAGCACGTCGCGCCGTGATACGCTTCCGGCGTGCAGTAGGCTTTCGTGTGCCCATCCAGGCTGCAGAAAATGTCTGCGTCGGCCGACCACTTCACGTAGTTGCACACAAATAGGTCCAGCAGACCGTCGCGGTCGTAATCGAACCACAGCGCCGACGTACTCAGTCCCTGATGATTCCCCAGCCCGGCCTTCGCCGTCACATCGATAAAAGTGCCATGCCCAGTATTGTGAAACAACCGGCTCTGGCCAACGCAGGACACAAAAATATCCGGGAAGCCGTCGTTGTTGTAATCGCCTACCGCGACGCCCATGCCGTACATCTCAACGTCGAGTCCGGCTGCGTGCGTGACGTCGGTGAAGGTGCCGTTCCGATTGTTGCGATAGAGGCGCATGGTGCTGCGCCGTTTTGTGTGCCCCGGCCAGTCCATCCCGTTGACGATCAGAATGTCCTGCCACCCGTCGTTGTCGTAATCGAAAAACGCGCACCCCGGCCCCAGCGTCTCCGGCAGATACTTGCCGCCGAACGCGCCGCTGTTGTGCACGTAATGGATGCCGGCCTGATTGGTGACGTCGACCAGGCGGAAGCCCGGTGCCGGCGTGGATGCGGCACGCAGAAACGGAGCGGCCGCGGCGCCCAGCAGAAACTGCCTGCGATTCACGGGAGTTGCACGAGCCCCTTCCGCACCGCGTACAACACCAGTTCCGCGGTGCGATGAATTCCCAGTGCCTCCATAATATTCGCGCGATGCACGGAGACCGTATTCACGCTCAACTCCAGCAGCGCCGCGATCTCCTTATTCGATTTCCCCTCGGCGATCAGTTGCAGCACCTGCTTCTCGCGCGCCGTCAGCTTATCGTCGCTCTCGTCATAGTCGCCCGGCGTCGAACTGATCAACCCCGGCCCAATCACCTGATGACCCGCCGCCACCTTCTTCACTGCGCTCGCCAGATCGATGTCCGCCGCGTTCTTCAGAATGTATCCGCGCGCCCCGGCCTTCAGCGCGTTGCGCACGTAGTTCTCTTCCGAATACATGCTCAGAATCAAAATCGCCGTCTTCGGAAGCGTCTTCAGAATTTCGATGCACGCCTGCATGCCATTCAGTCCCGGCATGGACATGTCCATCACGATCACGAGCGGTTTCAACTCCACCGCCAGCCGAATCGCTTCGCTGCCGTCCTGCGCTTCGCCGACGACACGAATTCCCTCTTCATCCTCCAGCATGCGCCGGAATCCCTTGCGCACCAGGCTATGATCGTCCGCCAGCAGAACTGTGATTTCACTACTCACTTGCGAGCGCCTCCCTCTCCGATGTTTCCGCCCCTTCCAACACAGGTACTCGCAGCCGCACCAGCGTGCCGCCTTCCGCAGGATGCAGGAATTCGATGCCGCCCTTCAACAGCTCAGCGCGCTCGCGCATCGCCACCATTCCTATACCCCGGCGTCCGTTCCGGTCTACCGCCGACCCTGCACCTACACCCTGATCGCGCACTTCCAGCTCCAGCTCGGAAGGTGTCAATCGCAGGCGCACCGAAACCTCGTTGCATCGCGCATGCCGCGCCACATTATTCAGCGCCTCCTGCAGCACGCGGTAAACATGAATGGCGATGCTGTCGGGGATCGCCTCGCTCACGCCCGTCTTATTGTAAGTGACCTCGATGCCAGTCTGCTTCTGAAACACCGGCAGATACCAATCGATCGCCTGTTCCAGCCCCCCTTCGTCGAGGATCGACGGATGCAGCACCAGCGACAGACTGCGCACACGTTCCAGCGTCTGTTGCGCCACATCGCGAACCTCGCGGATATCTTCTCTAAACGAATCGGGTATGTTTTGTTTCGACGCTCGTGTCAGCATCGCGCCAATGGCCGTTAAAATCTGCCCAAACTCGTCATGCAACTCGCGCGAAATCGAGCGCAGCACTTCTTCCTGCATCGTGATCAGCTTGCGCGCCAGGTCTCGACGCTCTCCCGACAAACTGGCCAGCCGCTCAAACAGCAGCCGATTCGAATAAATCAGGTACAAGCTGACGAACGACAAACTCAGCAGCATTGCCGCGACAAAAATGTAGACATTGCGCTCCACGCCCACATAAATCTGCTGGATGCGCCCCATCGCCTGATCCTCGGCGTCGGAGTTCTGCAGCAGTAGCCGCGAAACGCTGGTGGTTACGCTCTGCTCCACCTGGGTGGTGCCGCGGACAAAGTCGCTCGCTTCTTTGTCATGTCCGGCGGCTGCGAGAGCAAACGCGCGATCCAGCTCCGTCCACAGATGCGTTAGCGAGTCCGCCAGAAAATGCTGCCGGTCAGGGCTGCGTTCGGCCGGTGCCAGTGTCTGCTCCAGCCGCATGGCGTCGTCCAGATTGCCGCGCAGGCCGTCAATTTGACCGCGATACGCTTCCAGCCCGTACGGCTCGTCCCCGCTGATCATGTCGCGCATGGCGATGGCCAGCGAGTTCAGCGCGCTTTGTATGCGAAGAAGCTGCAGCGAATCCCGGCGATTGCGGTCAACCACGCGGGTTTGCAGGTCGCGCAATCCGGCAATCTGCACCAGTGAAAACCACGAGAACACACCGACAGCCACCAGCGTGACCACCAGGCCGGCCATCAGCCGCGCAGTCGGCGAAGACGGTGTCCTTTCCATGGGAGAAGCTGTCTCTCAGCATACCGTGGGGGCAGGATTGCATCCTGCGGCCGATTTTTCAGAGGCGGTGGAAAAACCAACGCGACACCCGCTCCATGACTGTCTCGGTTCGGCAACGGGCTGCAAGTACGACTCGCCGTTTCTGAACCGCGCGTGTAAACAAGCGGGTTTGAGACCTTTTCCGCGGCCTCTCTTAATCGGCCTGCGCCCCCCGTTTCCGGTCAATCACTCGCCGATAGCTTTGCACCAGCCGCGCTGTCACCGCGCCACATTCATGTTCCTTCTCAACATAAGCTCGCGCTCGGACGGCCATCGCCTCCGCCTCTTCCGGCTTCTCAAATAACTCGACTATCGCCCGCGCGAACCCCTCCGGATCGTCGGCCAGCCGGCACAATTCCCCATCCTTCGCCGAGATCCCCTCCGCCCCCACGCGCGTGGAGACGCACGGAATTCCCGCCGCAAACGACTCCAGCAACTTCACTCGAATCCCCGACCCGCTCAGAATTGGACACACGAACA
>Ga0265325_10002775_pt1 | contig 11694 bp, 11 predicted proteins | sample 41420metaG_FD_202090 | JGI IMG/M metagenome (GOLD analysis project Ga0265325, IMG submission 202090) | Rhizosphere microbial communities from Carex aquatilis grown in University of Washington, Seatle, WA, United States - 4-14-20 metaG | ecosystem: Host-associated > Plants > Roots > Rhizosphere...
ACATGTTGGCGTACTCGGCCATGAAGAACATGGCGAACTTCATTGAGCTGTACTCGGTGTGGTAGCCGGCGACCAGTTCAGATTCGGCCTCCGCCAGATCGAAGGGAATCCGGTTGGTCTCCGCATAAGCCGCCATGACGTAAATGAAGAAAGCGACGATTTGTCCCTTGAAGATATTCCACTTGGGGATGAAGCCCAGCCAGGTGCCTGCCTGCGAGTCGACGATGTCGCGCAGGCTGAAGCTGCCGGCATAAATCAGGACGCCGATCAGCGACAAGCCGAGCGCGATCTCATAGCTCATCATCTGTGCCGACGCGCGCAAGCTGGCCAGCATAGAGTACTTGCTGTTCGACGACCAGCCCGCCAGCGCCACGCCATACACGCCGATCGAGGTGATACCGAGAATTACCAGCAGCCCAATGTTGACGTCGGTAATCTGGAGTTGAGTATGGATCGAGCCCACCGTGATCCACGGCCCGACGGGAATGACTGCGACTGCGGTCAGCGCTGTGACTAAGGAGATGATTGGCGCCAAGAGATATAAGGGCCTATTGGCATAGGGAGGTGTGAGGTCTTCCTTAAAGATGAACTTTAAGCCGTCCGCGAGTGGCTGCCAGATGCCGAATGGGCCCACTCGCGACGGTCCCCAGCGATTCTGCATATGGGCGACGACCTTCCGCTCAGCCAGGGTGGTGTAGGCCACGCCGGTGAGCAGAATGAAGATCGCGATCACGATCTTGACCAGCGAAACGATGATGTAGGTTCCAATGCCCATGAATCAGTTGCCAGTTGTCAGTTGCCGGTTGCCAGTGAGACCTCGTTGCCCATCTTCATCCTGAGTTCACCCGACCAACGCAATTCGGGTGTAGCCAGGCTCAGCAGAGGTGCCGCCGGCCAAAGCCGGCTCCTCTCTGAGGGATCCACTGCAACGCGGCGCTGAAGAGCCGCTCTACCCAAACCCTCGAAGGACATGCCCGTCCAAAAGTCCCTACCGTCCCTAAGCACTAATCACTATCCACTACTCCCTGGCCGTGGGATCGTAATCGGCCGCCAGCTCCAGTTCCGGAGGTGAAGCAGAGTAGCGCTCCATCACCGTGTTCAGGGTTGGCGAATACCGCCCCAGGGTTCCCGAAGTAAACAGCGTGTCATTTGCCGGCAACACCAGCTCCGGATGTCCCAGCCCGGTTGCGCCGCTGATCTGCACCAGCTGCGTGTGTTCGTCATGGCCGGAGAGCAGGCCCAGACGCGAAATGTCATAGCCCGGAACCAGCCGCTGGATCTCGTCTAACATGGCCGTGGGATCGAAGGGACTCATCTTCGGTTCCAGGTTGTGCTCCGCCAGCCACACCGCGTGGCGATCGGCTTCACCCGATTGCACGCCGCGCGTTTGTCCCATGTCGGCGCGCGTGCCTCCGCCGCCGAAGGGCACCAGCTTGCGAACGTCGTAGCCCATGCTGCTGGCAATGCGCACAATGCACTCGAAGTCGTTGCGTACGCCGGCGAATTCGCCGGCTTTCTTCAGCATTTGCACATCGCCGCAGGTGTTAGTCACGGTGCCGCCCTTCTCGTAGGCATTGGCGACCGGCAAAACCACGTCGGCGATGGCGGCGGTATCAGTGAGGAACATGTCCTGCACGACGACGAAGCTCTTGGACAGCGCGAACGGATCGATGTTGTAGCGCGCGATGGGATTCGAGCCAACGACATACAGCGCCTTGAGCTTGCCATTCTTGGCCGCGTCCATCATCTGCAACAGGTTCAGGCCGGGAGCGGCCGGAATCTTGTCCAACCACTCTTCGTGAAAGCCAGTCGCGCTCCCGACTGGAGCATAGCCGGGCAGCATGTCGGGATAGAGTCCCATGTCGGCAGCGCCGCGTGAGTTTGAGTAATCGCCCAGGCAGATGAACTTCGCTCCCTGAGCCACGCCGAAGTCGACCAGCGTCTTCACATCGCCGTCACGCAACTCGGAGCCAAAGATCACGACCAGGCCCGTTTCCTTCTTCAGCGCATCGCGCATCTGCGCGAGCGGCTCGCGCGTCAGGTTCGGCGATAGAACGGCGTCGGCCGCGCCGTCGTTCCCGGCAAGATACTGCGCCAAGCCGCCTTCCGAGCCGGGAGCGATCTGAGCAAAGGTCGTGGCCTGGCGATGCAGCTTGACGGGATAAGAATTGGCGACATACAGCCGGGCACGGTGCAGCCGCACGTTGGCGCGAATCTGCCACGCCAACAGCGGATGCTGCTCCGTCGGATTGTTACCGATCAGCAGAATGGCCGGGGCATCGTGCACATCGCGCATGCTGGCGGTCGCATTCGGCTTGCCGGCAAGCGCCGAGGCAAAAGCAGGGAAGTCGGCGGTGCGATGATGATCGATGTTGTTGGTGCCCAACACCAGGCGCGCAAACTTCTGCAGCAGGTAATTCTCTTCGTTGCTGGTGCGGTTGGAACCGATCACGCCAATCGACGACGGACTGCCGGTCGTAAGCGCTTCCTTGAATTTGGAAGCTATCAGCTCGAAGGCCTGCTCCCACGTGGTGGGAACGAGCTTGCCGTCTTTCTTGACCAGCGGCTGCTGGATGCGATCGGCGCTGTGGGCGAAGTCGAAAGCGTAGCGGCCCTTCACACACAGGAAGTCGCCGTTGATGCCACTCTTGTCGCGGTTATCGCCACGCACAATCTCCATGCCGGTATCGGCACGGCGGACGCCCAGCGTGGTCTTGCAGCCGTCGCCACAATGGGTGCAGACGGTGCCTACGTGCTTCATCTCCCAGGGACGCGTCTTATAGCGATACGCGCCCGAGGTAAGCGCGCCGACCGGGCAAATGTCGATGCACATGCCGCACTCTTCGCACTCCAGGTGGTCTTCCTTGTTGGGCGCGATGATCGAGCCACTGCCGCGGTTCTGGATACCTAGTGCCCACACATCCATGCCTTCGCCGCAAACACGGATGCAGCGATAGCACAGGATGCAGCGCGGGCGGTCGAAGTACACCACCGGCGACCATTGCTGCTCGTCGCGATGGTTCTTCATGTCCATGAACTTCGATTCGGCTGCGCCGTACTTGAAGGTCATGTCCTGCAATTCGCACTCGCCGCCGGCATCGCACACCGGGCAATCCAACGGATGGTTGGCGAGGACCAGCTCCAACATGGATTTGCGGGCCTGCTTGATCTTGTCGCTCTCGGTGGTGACGACCATGCCCTCGGCCACGGGCGTGGTGCACGCCGTCTGCAACTTGGGCATCTTCTCCACTTCCACCAGGCACATGCGGCAGGCGCCTTGCAGCGACAGGCCGGGGTAGTAGCAGAAAGACGGCACCTCGATGCCCGTGCTCTTGCAGGCCTCAATGAGGAGTGTCCCCGCGGGAACGGTGAGTTTCTTGCCGTCGACTGTGAGAGTTACGTCAGCCACGATAATTCCGCTTTTCGCCTTTTGCTTTGGCTCTTCGCGCTTAGCTATTAGCCGTTAGCCCTTAGCAAGCCTGTGTGCCACCTTGACTGCTAAGAGCCACTTCACACCAGCGCCGATTCCTGTACTTTCTCGTACGGACACGGCTTGCCGTCCAAGTGGTCCTCGAATTCCTTCCGAAACTTCTGGATGTAGGAGATGATCGGCATCGCCGCCGCATCGCCCAGCGGGCAAAACGTCCGTCCTAGCATGTTCTCCGCCAGGTACTTCAAGTTGTCGATGTCTTTCTCGACTCCGCCGCCGGAATGGAAACGCACCAGCGTCTTCTTCATCCAGTCGGTGCCTTCGCGGCAGGGGATGCACCAGCCGCAGCTCTCGTGCTGGTAGAACTTGGTCACCCGCAAGGCAAACCTCACGATACACATCTGCTCGTCGATCACGATGACGCCGCCGGAGCCGAGCATGGAGCCGGCCTTCATCACGGCGTCGAAATCCATGGCGACATCAATCTCGTCGGCGGTCAGGATCTGTACCGACGAGCCGCCCGGCACCACGCCTTTCAGTTTCTTGCCCTTCGCCATGCCGCCAGAAACGTCGTAAATCATCTTCTTCAGGTTGTAGCCCATGGGCAGCTCGTACACGCCGGGGCGTTCGAGTTCGCCGCTCATGCAGAAGAGGCGGGTACCGCCATTGCGCGGAGTGCCCAGACCGGCGAACCACTCGCCGCCATTGAGGATGATGTGGGGCACGCTCGCCAGCGTCTCGGCGTTGTTGATGACCGTCGGACCGCCCCACAGTCCCACCACAGCGGGGAAGGGAGGCCGGATGCGCGGCACGCCGCGCTTGCCTTCCAGCGACTCCATCAGCGCCGACTCTTCGCCAACCTCGTAAGCGCCCGCGCCGGAATGCACAAAAATGTCCAGATCTACGCCCGAGCCGAAGATGTTCTTGCCGATGAAGCCGCGCGCGTAGGCGTCGGCCACCGCCTTCTCCATGATCTCGACCAGGTAGCGGTACTCGCCGCGGATGTAAATGAAACCGGTCTTGGCGCCGACCGCGAGGGCGGCAATCATCACGCCTTCGATGACGGCGTGGGGATCGTGCTCGAAGATCAGGCGGTCTTTGCAGGTGCCGGGCTCGCTCTCGTCACCGTTACACAGCACGTACTTGGGCTTGGCCGACTGCTTGGGCACGAACGACCACTTCATCCCCGTAGGAAATCCTGCGCCTCCTCGGCCACGCAAGTTCGACGCCTTCACCTCGTTGATGATCGCATCGGGCTGCATCGCCAGCGCCTTCTGCAAAGCTTTGTAGCCGTCCAGTTCGAGGTAGCGGTCGAGGTTGGTCGCCCCCAGGCCAAAGCGCTTGGAGACAACCTTCACTTCATCGGGATGGGAGACTAAGTACGCCATTCGCTCTTCGCGGTTCGCTCTTCGCGGTTCGCTCTTCGGATTCGGCTTACGCCCACTACTTCATGCGCTCTGGCGAAAAGCGAAAGGCGAATAGCGAAAAGCGATCTTCTACTGCTGCTCCTTCTTCTTGATCCCCTCAATCAGTTCGTCGATCTTCTGCGGCGTCAGGTTCTCGTGGAAATCGTAGTTCAACATCAACGCTGGAGCCCACGAGCAGGCGCCGATGCACTCGACCTCTTCCAGATAAAACAGACCGTCGGCCGTCGTTTGCTTGTTGCCAACACCCAGCTTCTTCTTGCAGTGCTCGAAAATCTCCTCGCCGCCGCGCAACAGGCAGCTCACGTTGGTGCAAACCTGGAAGTTGTACTTGCCGATCCGGTGCGTCCGCAGCATGGAGTAGTAGCTGATGACGTTGCGCACTTCCAGGTCGGTCAGCTCCGTGCGCTGGGCGATCTCGTGAATGGCTTCGTCGGTCACCGCTCCGAGTTCGTCTTGGATGTAGAGCAACATCGGCACCAGGACCGAGCGCTTGGTCGGATAGTGCGTGACCATGGTGGCAAAGCGCTGCTCGAGTTGGTCAGAGAATCGCATCGTTCCAAAATGCACAGCCAAAAGCTTCGCTCAAAAGCGTGCCGTCCCTACGGGACTCGGTTTAACTTTTCACCTTACCCAGCGCTGAAGCGCTGGGCTAAGCTCTTTCGCGCCTACGGCGCTGGTTTGCCGTCAGTCCACGACTTTGCACAACCTCAGCGACGTGCAAACTAACCCCTAGCCACTGTCCACTAACCCCTGTTCTATCTGTCGCAGTCTCCCAGCACGATGTCGATGCTGCCGATAGCAGCGACCACGTCGGCAATCAAGCGGCCTTCACACATCTTGCGCAGCGACTGCAAATTGGCGAACGAAGGCGAGCGCATGTGCACGCGATACGGCTTCGCCGTGCCGTCGCTCACCACGTAATAGCCCATCTCGCCGCGCGGCGACTCGATCGGCATGTAAACTTCGCCTTCCGGTACCGTAAATCCTTCCGTGACGATCTTAAAGTGATAGATGAGCGCTTCCATCTGCGTCTTCATCTTCTCGCGGTCAGGGAGAACCACCTTGGGCGCGTCGGCCTTCACTGGTCCCTCGGGAACGCCTTCCAGCGCCTGTTTGGCAATTTTCTGCGACTCGCGCAGTTCGGCCACGCGTATCAGATATCGCGCGTACACGTCGCCATCTTTCGAGATGGGCACGTTGAACTTGAAATTCTCATATCCGCTGTAAGGACGATCGCGGCGGAGGTCGACGTCCACGCCGCTGCCGCGCAGGGTTGGACCGGTAGCGCACAGCGCGATGGCGTCCTCGGGCGAGAGGTAGGCCACACCCTTGGTTCGGTTTACCCAGATCGGATTACTGGTTAGCAGGTTTTCGTACTCGTCAATGTTGGGAGGGAAGCGGTCGAGAAAGTCCTTAGCGCGCTCGAAGAAGCCGAGCGGCGGCTCCAGTGCCAGCCCGCCGATGCGGAAGTACGAAGTCATCATGCGCTGGCCGGACACCATCTCGAACAGGCGCAGCACGTCTTCACGTTCGCGGAAACAGTAGAGAAACACCGTCATGGCGCCGATGTCGAGCGCATGGGTGCCCAGCCACACCAGGTGCGAGTTGATGCGGGTCAGCTCGTTGAGCAGCACGCGGATCCACTGCGCCCGCGGCGGAATCTCCAGCCCCAGCAATTTCTCCACCGCCAGGCAGTAGGCCAGGTTGTTGGTCATGGGGCAGAGATAATCGATGCGATCGGTGAGCGGCACTACCTGCTGGTAGAACTTGGCCTCGCAGGTCTTCTCGATGCCGGTGTGCAGATACCCGATGTCGGGCATGACGCGCACGATGGTTTCGCCGTCGATCTCCAGCAACAGGCGGAGCACACCATGGGTCGATGGGTGCTGTGGGCCCATGTTCAGGATCATCGTCTTGTCTTCAGACGGATCCAGCACCGGGGTCGGGGTCATGTGCGCCATGGCTAGCGGTACCCCTCGACGGGATAGTCCTTGCGCAAGGGATGACCGTCCCAGTTTTCGGGCATCATGATGCGGGTAAGGTTCGGGTGCTGATCAAAGCGGACGCCGAACAGGTCGAAGACTTCGCGCTCGAAGAAATTTGCGCCGGGCCAAACCGGCACCAGCGAATCGACGCCGGCATCGGCGCCCGAGAGCTTCACCTTCAGGCGCAAGTACTGTTTATTGGGGATGGAAAACAGCTGGTACACAACCTCGAAACGAGGTTCGTTGGGATACCAATCAACACAGGTGATGTCGGAGAGCGCGGTGTATTGGAGCTGGGCATCGTTCTTCAACGTAACGCAGGCCTCGCGCAGGAAGCTGCGGTCCAGCCAGATGGTGAGCTCGTTACGGTCGAACTTGGCGCCGGTGACGGCAGCGGCGCTCCATGCCAGCAGGCGCGCCACTTCGGGGCGTTCCTTCAGTTGTTCCAGGTCGGTGATCGCCGGATCGAGCGCCATGGGTTAAAGCTTCTCCGCCTTACCTTGCTTATTCCAGTCGAGCACGCCCTTCTTCCAGACGTACCAGAATCCCGCGAGCACGATGCCGATATACACCAGCATCTCCGTAAACCAAAAAAAACCCAGCCCGGCAGCTTTCAGCGAGTTGGCCACGATTGCCCAGGGATACAGGAACACGGCTTCCACATCGAACAGGATGAACAGCATCGCGACCAGATAGAACTTCACCGTGAAGCGCTGTTTGGCGTCGCCCACCGGCTGCATGCCGCATTCGTACTGCGACATCTTCGCCGGATTGAACTTGTGCTGGCCGATGAGATAGGAGAGCAGCACCATGGCCGCGGCCAGGGCGGCAACAATGGCGATGTGAATCAGCAGCGGCAAATAACGCGCGAAGTAAAAGTCCGGCATGAATATGCTAGTGCTCTGGATTCGCCGTGCGAGGGCGGGTAAACATTCGAGTTTATTTACCGTTAGCGCTCATTGTCAACCAAGCCAGTGTGGCTGTTCATCGACAATTCACATCAAGAAAGTTTCGAGTTTTCGGGTTTCAAGTTTCGAGTTCGGAAATGCGATGTTTTGCAGGCCGCGGCATCGGCTCGTCGCCGCGAAACAGCCAAGACGAGGGGCGACCTAGCTCGAAACTGCTTTCATCCGCCGCCGACAAAATGGACAATTTCCAGCCGGTCGCCATTTTTGAGCGGAGTGTCGGGCCATTGCGCGCGCGAAATGATTTCGCGGTTGAGTTCGACGGCGACGCGATCGCCCTTCATTCCAAGCTGCTCGATGAGTTGGGCCAGCGACAGCGGATCGGCAAAATTCTTTTCTTCGCCGTTGATGAATAGACGCATGAGGATCAGTTTCAAGTTTCCCGTTTCAAGTTTCAAGCGTAATCCGAAGACCAGTTTCAAGTTTCAGCTTCAAGTTTCAAGCAGGGTGATCTGAAACTCGATCTCCGTTTCTCGATCAACCACAGCAGGGTCCGATCAGGTTGCGCTCGAAACTGGAAACTCGAAACTTGAAAGTGGTTCTCGAAACTGAAGTAAAATGCCGAGACTTCACCGCGAGGAGCGCCACAATACGTCGGTCCTGCCCTCTGGCAGAATCAGGCACAATACCGGCAACGCTAATTCGATTTTCGTAGAGGAGAACATCATGGCAGTTAAAGCGATTCCCGAGGGCTATCACACGGTCACGCCGTACCTGACGGTCGCAGACGCAGAGGCACAGATCGACTTTCTAAAGCGGGCTTTCGGCGCAAAAGAAACCTTTCGTCACGCCGACGATAAGGGCAACGTCAGCCATGCCGAGGTCCGCGTCGGCACGTCGATGATCATGATTGGCCAGGCTCGCGGCCAGTGGACGCCCAGACCGGCCATCCTCTACCTGTATGTTGAGGACGTGGACGCGGTTTACAAGCGCGCGGTGGAGGCGGGGGGAAAGCCCGTGCAGGCGCCCGCGGACCAGGCCTATGGCGATCGCAGCGGCGGCGTCGAGGACTCGCAGGGTAACCAATGGTGGATTGGCACGCACATTGAGGACGTTTCGCCCGAAGAGATCCAGCGCCGCTACAGCGAGATGGCGAAGAAGCAGGCCGCCGGAGCCGGCCAGGCGAAGTAGCTGACGCTCGGAATTGCTCGGCGCGTTTCCAGGCTGCGCGGTGTTGCCCATCGTGCAGCTTGCACTTCGTTCCATGGTTACCCCGAAATCCCGCCAGAACGCTTGTCTGCCGGTGCTATAATTCGGGTTTGCCCGCTTGTTTCCCGCCTGATTCGTGGCGGAAACATCGTTGTGTCTATAGGGAAGAGCGGCGCGGCGCTTCGTACTCATTCTGAACTTATTCAAAATCTGAGGTCTCTCCATGTCAGGCCACTCAAAATGGGCCACCATCAAGCACAAGAAGGGCGCGCTGGATGCCAAGCGCGGCAAGATTTTCACTCGGCTAATCAAGGAAATCACCATCGCCGCCAAGAGCGGTGGTGATCCCGAGAAGAACCCGCGCCTGCGTACGGCTGTTGCTGCCGCCAAAGCGGAAAATATGCCGGCCGACAACATCAAACGCGCCATCCAGCGTGGAACGGGCGAGTTGCCCGGCATCTCCTACGACGAAATCACCTTCGAGGGCTACGGTCCGGGCGGCGTTGCGATTCTGGTCGAGGTATCCACAGACAATCGCAACCGCACGGTCAGCGAGATTCGCCATGCCTTCTCCAAGAACGGCGGCAACATGGGCGAGGCTGGCTCGGTCGCCTGGATGTTCCACAAAAAGGGTGACATCCTCATTCCCAAGGCGGCTGCCAAGGAAGACGACCTGATGAACATCATCCTCGAGGCCGGCGCCGACGACCTGAAGGATGATGGCGACAATTGGGAGATCCTGACCGATCCCTCGCTGTACGAAACGGTGCTGGAGGCGGTGAAGGCAGCCGGCATCAAGCCGGAAGTTGCAGAAATTGGAATGGTGCCGCAAACCTACACCAAGCTCGAGGGCCATCAGGCGGGCACCATGATTCGCCTGTTGGAAGCGCTGGAAGATTCCGACGATGTCCAGCACGTGTACTCGAACTTCGACATCGACCAGAAACAGCTGGAGGAAGTTGCGGGTTAAGAAGCCGTCAGCCGTCAGCACTCAGTATTCAGCCAGCACGATTTGGACAGCGGCCGGTCGCAAGAGCGGCCGTTTGTTGCTGAAGCAAAGATTCCACTCTGTCTCTGTGCCTCTGTGGTGAGTTCGCTCATGGCATTACAATACTGCCAGCATGATTTCCTCCCGGTTAGTTTCGCGCGCAGCAGCGCTCCTGCTGATTCCACTGACAATACTTGCAGTTGCCTGCAGCAAGGAGCAGCAGACGGCATCAGCATCGTCTGCTGAAACCAAAGCCGTCGACGCAGCGAGCCCGGCGGCGACATCCACGCCGCCGCCGCCTTCCGCTCCAACTGGCCCCAAGCCCAACATCGACGGCAACCACGTCATGCAGTACGTCAAAGAAGTGGTGGCCATCGGTTCGCGGCCCGTGGGCAGTCCGGGACACGCCAAGCTGGAGCAGTACATTCTCTCCAAGCTCAAGGGTGTGGACGTCGAGCAGGATAAGTTTATGGCGGATACGCCAGCGGGAAAATTTCAGGTCAACAACATCGTCGCCAAGTTCCCCGGCCGCAAGGACGGCATCATCGTGGTCGCTGGGCACTATGACACCAACTATCCGCTGCCCAAGTCCTATGTAGGCGCCAATGACGGTGGATCTTCCACGGCGCTCTTGCTGGAGCTGGCTGACCAGTTCCGCGGCAAAGTGCGCGACGGCTACAGCGTGTGGCTGGTCTGGACCGACGCCGAAGAGGCGTTCGTGACCTGGAGCGACACCGACAGTCTTTACGGAACCCGCCATCTGGCGCAGAAGTGGAAGCAGGACGGGACCGCGAAGAAGATCAAAGCATTCCTGCTGGTGGACATGATCGGCGACGCCGATCTCGACATCCAGAAGGAAACCGCCTCGACGCCGTGGCTGAGCGAGCTGGTTTATCAGGCGGCGAGCAATCTCGGCTACCAGTCGCACTTCTACCAGATGCAGGGCCGGATTGACGACGATCACGTGCCGTTCCTGAAGATCGGCGTGCCTGCGGTGGACATCATCGACCTCGACTACGGCTACAACAACGTCTTCCATCACTCGCCGCAGGACACCATCGACAAGCTGAGTCCGCAGTCGCTGGCGATTGCTACTGATGTTGTGCTGGAGACGATTCAGTTGCTGGACGCGCGGTAGTTCGCCATCTTTCATTTGATGCCGATGTAGATGTCTACCTGTGCGTTCTTGGGGTCGGCGGCGCGCTGATCGTACAGCTCGAAATCCCCCCGGTACGCGCGCTGGCCATTTGCCGGCGATTGATAGTACGACCAGATTTGCTTCCACGCTTCGACAACCACTTTTGCCACCGGCCCGCGCTCGGAAGTGAAGACGGCATATTTCCCTGCGGGAACGGTCTTCACCACCATGCCGGATGGAATCATCGGATTGGGCGCCGGTCTGACCCGGGCGCCCAAGATGAACGTATATTGACCATTGGCGTCGCTGGCATAGTCGGTGTAGAGCGCAATGATATTTTGGTCCGCCCGATCGGGGATCTGTTGCAGCAACCCCTGACTCAGGAACTGCTGCCACTGTTTGCCAATGATGGCATCAGGACCTGCCTCCTTCGCGTTGTTGGTACTGACCTCGATCCCGACTACCTGAAACTGCTCTTGTTCGACGATTCTGGGTTTCACCGTCACCTCCGCCAGCGCCGCGCAGACACCGAAGGCTGCGGCAGCGAGGTAGATACAGGTTCGCAGATGGGGGTGGCGCAACATAGGCCGGTGTTGAATTGTACATTTAGAA
>Ga0265325_10002776_pt1 | contig 11694 bp, 10 predicted proteins | sample 41420metaG_FD_202090 | JGI IMG/M metagenome (GOLD analysis project Ga0265325, IMG submission 202090) | Rhizosphere microbial communities from Carex aquatilis grown in University of Washington, Seatle, WA, United States - 4-14-20 metaG | ecosystem: Host-associated > Plants > Roots > Rhizosphere...
GTGCAGCGCGTATACCCCGGGGGGCGGCTCGGGCTGGACCTGGCCGCTTTCGATCTTGCGGCGGGCCACGTCCCGCTGCGTCGGCTTGGGCGAGGTGCGCTCGCGGTGCGCGAGTACCATCGCACCGAGCGCGGCGGTGATCAGCAGGGCGCTTGTGACTTCAAACGGGAACACGTACGTGGTGAAGATCAGCTGCGCCAGGCCGGTGAGGTTGTCCGTGCCGTTCGCGGCCGTCTGCGGCGCCGCGCTGCCGATGGCCGCGTGGCCGATGCCGACGACGAGCAGCACGATCAGGCCGACGCCCGCGAGGCCCGCCCACAGCCGCTGCCCCGCGATGGTCTCCTTGAGCGACTCCGCCGAGGTGATGCCGATCAGCATGACCACGAACAGGAAGAGCATCAGCACCGCGCCGGTGTAGACGATCACCTGCACCATGGCGAGGAACGGCGCGCCCTGCATGGCGTACATGACCGCGAGGGACAGCATCACCACCGCGAGCATGAGCGCGCAGTGCACGGCCTGCCGCACCAGGATCATGGCGAGCGCGGCGACGACCGCGAGCACGGCGAGGATCCAGAACATGACCTTGCCGTAGATCGGGTCGAGGTTGGTCCCGCTGTTCGCGAGGATGTGGAGGGAAGTCACAGCTCTGCCTCCTGGCCGCTGTTGCTGGCCTGCTCGCCGCCCGGCCGCGGAGACACCCCGGCACCGCCGAGGAGGTAGTAGTCCTTCTCGTCCCGGCCGAGGCGCATCGGGTGCGGCGGCGCCTCCATCGTGTCGAGCAGCGGGGCGAGCAGCTGCTCCTTGGTCCAGATCAGCTTTTCCCGGTCGTCGTCCGCGAGCTCGTACTCGTTGGTCATCGTCAGCGCCCGGGTGGGGCACGCCTCGATGCACAGTCCGCACAAGATGCAGCGCAGGTAGTTGATCTGGTACACGTGCCCGTACCGCTCGCCCGGCGAGAACCGCTCGTCGGGCGTGTTGTCCCGGCCCTCAACGTAGATGGCGTCGGCGGGGCAGGCCCAGGCGCACAGCTCGCAGCCGATGCACTTCTCCAGGCCGTCGGGCCAGCGGTTGAGCTGGTGGTGACCGTGGAACCGGGGCGCGGTCGGCCGCTTGTCCTCCGGGTACATCACGGTGTCAACCTTCTTGAACATCTCACGGAAGGTGACGCCGAACCCCTTGATGGGGTCAAGGTAGTCAGTGATCGGCACCGGTGACCTCCTTCGTCACGCCAGTGGCGTCGACGCGCACCGAGCCGCCCGCTGCGCCCAGCTCAAGGCCGTGATAGTGCGGCAGGTCAAGCGGCGGCACTGGGAACCTCGGCTCCACCGCCGGCTTTGCGACCTTGACCAGCTCGCCTTCTTCGTCGTAGTCCCACTCTTCCTCTTCCTCGACGACCTCGGGCTCGCCCGGGGCGACCCGCTCGCGGTGCTTCTGGTAGCCGGTCTCCCAGAACCCGACCAGCAGGATGAACAGGACGAGGACCACGCCGAAGACGCCGAGCGCGAGCGGCTGGTGCCAGCCGACGGTGCGCAGCGTCTTCACGCAGGCGACCATCAGCAGCCAGATGATGGAGAACGGGATGAGGATCTTCCAGCCGAGCGCCATCAGCTGGTCGTACCTGGTCCGCGGCAGCGTGCCGCGCAGCCAGACGTAGCAGAACAGCAGGAAGAAGACCTTGGCGAGGAACCAGAGCACCGGCCACCAGCCGCTGTTCACCGCCGGCCCGATGATGGTGAGCGGCCACGGGGCCCGCCAGCCGCCGAGGAACAGCGTGGTGGCGAGCGCGGAGACCGTCGTCATGTTGATGTACTCGGCGAGGAAGAACATGGCGAACTTCATCGAGGAGTACTCGGTCATGTGGCCGGCCACGATCTCGCCCTCGCCCTCGGGCAGGTCGAACGGGATCCGGTTGGTCTCGCCGACCATCGTCACCAGGTAGATGAGGAACGACGGCAGGAGGATCGAGAAGTACCAGATATGCGACTGCGAGTTGACGATCGCGGTGGTGGACAGCGATCCCGAGTCGAGGAAGACCGCGACGAAGGACAGGCCCATCGCGATCTCGTAGCTGATCACCTGCGCGGTGGAGCGGAGCGCGCCGAGGATCGAGTACGGCCCGCGCGACGCCCAGCCGGCCAGCACGATGCCGTAGACGCCGACCGAGCTCATCGCGAGCACGAGGAGCACCGCCACCGGCAGGTCCGCGACCTGCAGCGGGGTCCAGTGGTGGAAGATCGACACCATCGGGCCCCACGGGATGATCGCGAAGGCGACGAACGATATCCCGCCCGCGATGACCGGCGCGACGAAGAACACCATCTTGTCCACCGTGGTGGGGACGATGTCCTCCTTGAGCGGCAGCTTGAGCGCGTCGGCGATCGGCTGCAGCAGGCCAAAGGGCCCGGCCCGGTTGGGGCCCGGCCGGTTCTGCATCCGGCCGATCACCCGGCGCTCGAACCAGATCATGAAGATCGTGGTCAGCAGCAGGAACGCGAAGACGATGACGACCTTGAGCAGCACCATCCACCAGATGAGCTGGTAAAAGTCGGCCAGCGTCGGGTCGACCGCGAGACCGCCAGTCATTCAGCCCTCCTCAGGGTTACCCTGCTCCCATGCCCGGCACCGAGGTCCGCGCGGACCGCGGAGCCCGGGCTGTTGGCGGGCAGCCATACGGCGCCGTCGGCCATGTCGATGACGTCGAGCGGCACGGTCACCGAGCCCGCCGCGGTCGCCACGGTCACCTTGTCGCCGTCGGCCAGGCCCGCATCCGCCGCGGTGGCGGCCGATACCCGGGCCACCGCCGGACGCGCGGTGCCGGCCAGGTACGGTTCGCCGTCCTGCAGCCTGCCCGCGTCGATGAGCTGATGCCAGGTAGCCAGCCGGAGTACTGTCGCCTCCCGGGGGGACGCCCCCCCGTACCCCCCGGCTGCGCGCCCGATGGCTGGCGCCATCGTATCGGGCGCGCTCGATGGCGTGCTGTACTCGGAGAGTACGGCCGGGGAGGCCGGGCGGGCGCCACGCCAGGCGCCGAGCGCGGCGAGTTCGGCGCGCGCCGCGGCCGCGTCGGGCAGCCCCAGGTGGACGTCCATCTCGTCGGCGATGGCACCGAGCACGTAAAGGTCGCTGCGGATGCCCGGCACGCTGAATGCCGCGGCGAACGACCCGCCGCGTCCCTCCCAGTTCACGAACGTGCCTGCCTTCTCAGCGACCGCGGCGACCGGGAAGACCACGTCGGCCCGGTCGGTGACCGCACTGGCCCGCAGCTCGAGCGAGACGATGAACGGCGTCCGGTCGAGCGCGCGCAGCGCGCCCGCCGGGTCAGGCAGGTCCGCTGGGTCGACGCCGGCGATCACCAGCGCGCCAAGTTCCCCGGCCGCCGCCGCCGCGAGCAGCGCCGCGGTCGACCGGCCCGGCGTCGCGGGCAGCGTGGCCTTATTCCAGGCCAGCGCCACCTCGGCGCGCGCCTTCGGGTCGCCGACCCAGCGGCCGATCGGCAACAGGCCGGGCATGGCACCCGCCTCGATCGCACCGCGCTCGCCGGCCCGCCGGGGAATCCAGGCGAGCCGCGCGCCGGTCGCGTCCGCGAGTCGTGAGGCCGCGGCGAGCGCGCCGGGCACCTCGGCGAGCCGCTCGCCGACCAGGATCACCGCGCCGGGCTGCGCAAGCAGGCCGGCGGCCCGGCCGAGGTCGGCGTTGCTGCCGCCGCCCGCCGCGAGCGCGGTTAGCGTGGCCGCCTCGGCGCCGGGCACGGTCGGCAGCAGCGTGCCGAAGACCTTCTCAAGGCCGGGCGAGGCGAGCGCGGCGACGGAGAACACCGCGAGGCGGCCCTTCCGCGCGCCCTTGCGCAGCCGCAGGAACACGATCGGCGACTCGTCCTCCGGCTCGAAGCCGGCGAGGAGCACCACGGGCGCGGCCTCGATGTCGGCGTAGCTGACCTCGATGTCTCGGCCGGCCACCCGGGCGGCGATGAACTGCTCTTCCTCCGCCGAGTGCGCCCGGGCCCGCATGTCGATGTCGTTGGTGCCGAGCGCGAGCCTGGTGAACTTCGCGTACGCGTAGGCGTCCTCGAGTGTCAGCCGGCCGCCGGTGAGTACGCCCACGCCAGCCGGGCTCTCTTCATTCCCCGGCCCGCCCCCCGCCCCCGGCCCGGAGGAAACCGCGTCACGGGCGGCCGCGAGGCCGCGGGCCGCGGCCGCGTAGGCGACGGTCCAGGAAGCCGGCCGCAGCACGCCGTCGGCGTCGCGGACAAGCGGCGTGGTCAGCCGGTCCGACTGGGTCGCGTAGTTGAACGCCCAGCGGCCCTTGTCGCAGTTCCACTCCTCGTTCACCAGCGGCTCGTCGCCGGCCAGCCGCCGCATCACCTTGCCGCGCCGGTGGTCGGTGCGCTGGTGGCAGCCGGACGCGCAGTGCTCGCACACGCTCGGCGTGGATACCAGGTCGAACGGGCGGGACTTGAACCGGTAGGCCGCGCCGGTGAGCGCGCCGACCGGGCAGACCTGGACGGTGTTACCGGAGAAGTAGGAGTTGAACGGCTTGCCGGTCGCGGTGCCGATGTACTGGCGCGGGCCGCGGTCGAGGAACTCGATGAAGTCGTCGCCGGCGATCTCCTCCGAGGTCCGCACGCAGCGGGTGCAGGAAATGCACCGCTCGCGGTCGAGCAGCACCTCGGTCGAGATCGGCACCGGCTTGTCGAACTCGCGCTTGGGCTCCCGGAACCGGGACTCGCCACGGCCGTTCGACATTGCCTGGTTCTGCAGCGGGCACTCACCGCCCTTGTCGCACATCGGGCAGTCAAGCGGGTGATTGACGAGCAGCAGCTCCATCACGCCCTGCTGCGCCTTGTCCGCCACGGGCGAGGTGAACTGCGTCTTCACCACCATGCCGTCGGTGCACACGGTGGTGCACGAGGCGAGCGGCTTGCGCTGGCCCTCGATGTCCACCAGGCACTGCCGGCAGGCGCCGATCGGGTCGAGCAGCGGGTGATCGCAGAACCTCGGGATGGTGATGCCGATCATCTCGGCGGCCCTGATGACCAGCGTGCCCTTAGGCACACTGAGCTCATAGCCGTCGATGGTGACGGTCACCGTGTCGGTCACTGGCTGAACAGTCATCGGGTCTCACACCGCCCACGCGGTCGAGGCGGCCGGGTCGAACGGGCAGCCGCCTTGCTTGCTGTGCTGGATGATCTCGTCGCGGAAGTACTTGATGGCGGAGCTGATCGGCACCGGCACCGCGTCGCCGAGCGCGCAGAACGCCCGGCCCATGATGTTGCTGCCGACGTCGAGGATGGTGTCCAGGTCCTCGTCGGTGCCCTCGCCGTCCTCCAGCCGCTGGATGGCCCGGACCAGCCAGTAGGCGCCCTCGCGGCACGGCGTGCACTTGCCGCACGACTCGTGCTGGTAGAACTCCGTCCAGCGCAGCGCGGCCCGCAGCACGCAGGTGGTGTCGTCGAAGAGCTGCAGCGCCCGGGTGCCGAGCATCGAGCCGGCGGCGCCCACGCCCTCGAAATCGAGCGGGACGTCCAGGTGCTCGTGGGTGAGCAGCGGGGTCGACGACCCGCCCGGTGTCCAGAACTTGAGCGGGTGCCCCGGCCGGAGCATCCCCCCCGCCAGGTCGATCAGCTCGCGCAGCGTGATGCCGAGCGGCGCCTCGTACTGCCCCGGGTTCTTCACGTGGCCGGACAGCGAGAAGATGCCGTATCCCTTGGACTTCTCGGTGCCGAGCCCGGAGAACCAGTCGGGGCCGTTGGCGATGATCGACGGCACGCTCGAGATCGACTCGACGTTGTTGATGACCGTCGGGCTGGCGTACAGGCCCTCAACCGCGGGGAACGGCGGCCGGTTCCGCGGCAGCCCGCGGTACCCCTCAAGCGAGGTGAGCAGCGCGGTCTCCTCGCCGCAGATGTACGCGCCGGCGCCCGCGTGCACCACGATGTCCAGGTCGAAGCCCGTGCCGAGGATGTCCTTGCCCACGTAGCCCGCCTCGCGGGCCTGGGCAACCGCGAGCTGCAACCGCCTGACGACGTGCAGCACCTCGCCGCGCACGTAGATGAACGCGTGGCTGGCCCTGATCGCGTAGCAGGTGATGATGATGCCCTCGATGAGCACGTGCGGGTTGGCCATCATCAGCGGGATGTCCTTGCACGTGCCCGGCTCGGACTCGTCCGCGTTGACCGTCAGGTAGTGCGGCTTGCCGTCGTTCTGCGGGATGAAGGACCACTTCATCCCGGTGGGGAAGCCGGCGCCGCCGCGGCCGCGGAGCACGGAGCCCTTCACCGCCGCGATCACGTCGTCCGGCTCCATCGCCAGCGCCTTCTGCAGCGCCTCGTACCCGTGATGACGGCGGTAGCCGTCGATCATGAAGGAGTCCGGCTCGTCCCAGAAGGCGGTGAGGACCGGGGTGAGAACGTCGGTCACGAGGACTCCTTGCTGTCCTGGGGGGACGACACCGCGGAGCCTCCGGCCGCCCCATGCTGGGGCGGTTCACTGCGCTTTTCCGCGGCACCAATTTGCTCGGACTTCTCAGGCTCGGCCGACTCCCCGGACGTGGAATGCGCCCCCGGCGCGTGCCAGCCGCGTTCCTTGGCGAGCTTGAGGCCGACCAGGCTGGCGTACCCGGCCGACGGGCCCTCGGCGGCCTGGCCGTCGCCGAACCCGGCGAGGATCCGGTTGGCCTGCTTCCAGGTGCACAGCCGGCTGGGGCCGCGGGTCAGGGTCACGTCCCGGCCGGCCCGCAGGTCGTCGACGAGCTGCTTGGCCGACTGCGGCGTCTGGTTGTCGAAGAACTCCCAGTTGACCATCACCACGGGGGCGTAGTCGCAGGCGGCGTTGCACTCAAGGCGCTCAATGGCGACCTTGCCGTCCGGCGACTTGATGTCGTGGTGACCGTCGTTATGGGCGTCACCGCCGAGGTGCTCGGCGAGCTCCGACCAGATCTGGTCGCCGCCCATGATCGCGCAGGTCGTGTTGATGCAGACGCCGACCTGGTACTCGGCCGCCGGCTCGTGCTTGTACATGGTGTAGAAGGTCGCGACGCCGCGCACCTCGGTCTGCGTGATGCCGAGCACCTCGGCGCAGAAGGCCATCCCCTCGTCGGAGACGTAGCCCTCCTCCGCCTGCACCAGGTAAAGCAGCGGCAGCAGCGCGGACCGCGCCCGCGGGTACCTTCCGGTGATCTCCGCGGCGTCCGCCTTCAGCCGGGTCAGCGTTTCCTCACTGAACGGCATTACCGGTCAACGCCTCCAATCACCGGGTCGATCGACGCGATCGCCGGGATCACGTCCGCGAGGTTGCCGCCTTCGCACAGCACGGAGACGGCCTGCAGGTGGTGGAACGAGGGATCGCGCAGGTGGACACGGTACGGCCTGGTGCCGCCGTCGCTGACGACGTGGCAGCCCAGCTCGCCCTTGGCCGACTCGATCGGCACGTACACCTGCCCGGCCGGCACCCGGAAGCCCTCGGTGACCAGCTTGAAGTGATGGATGAGCGCCTCCATGGACTGGCCCATGATGTGCGCGATGTGCTCGGGCGACGGCCCCAGGCCGTCCGGGCCGAGCGACAGCCGCGCGGGCCAGCCGATCTTCGCGTCCTGGATCAGATACGGGTCGTTCGGCACGTTCGCCCGGTCCGCGAGCCGGTCAAGGACCTGCTCGACGATGCGCAGCGACTGGTCGATCTCGTTCATCCGGACCACGTAACGGCCGTAGGTGTCGCAGGTGTCCTGAGTGGGGACGTCGAACTCGTAGGTCTCGTAGTCGAGGTACGGCTGCGACTTGCGCAGGTCCCACGGCAGCCCGGTGGCGCGGAGCATCGGCCCCGTCACGCCAAGCGCCATGCATCCCTCGAGGTCGAGGTAGGCGATGCCCTCGGTACGCGCCTTGAAGACCGGGTTCGCGTCGATCAGCTTGTGCAGGTCACGGGTCCACCCGGGTGCCTTGCGCACGAAGTCGCGCACCGCCTCGATGCCGCCGGCCGGCAGGTCCTGCGCCACGCCGCCGGGCCGGACGAACGCGTGGTTCATCCGCAGCCCGGTGATCAGCTCGAACAGGTCGAGGACGTTCTCCCGCATCCGGACGCCCTGCAGGAAGATCGTGGTCGCGCCGAGCTCCAGGCCGAACGGGCCGATGCCGCCCAGGTGCGAGCCGATCCGGTTCAGCTCGAGCAGCAGCACCCGGATGAGCTTGGCGCGCTCGGGGATCTTGTCCTCGATCCCGAGCAGCCGCTCGACCGCCATGCAGTACGCGGTCTCGTTGAAGATCGGCATCAGGTAATCGGCCCGGGTGATGAACGTGGATCCCTGGGTCCACGTTCGGTACTCCATGTTCTTCTCGATGCCGGTATGCAGGTAGCCGATCGACGCGCGGGCGTCGGTGACGGTCTCGCCTTCTAGCGTGAGGACCAGCCGGAGCACGCCGTGGGTGGACGGGTGCTGCGGGCCCATGTTGACGACGATCTGCTCGTTCGGGCTGCGCTCGTCGTCGTTGGTGACGAGCTCGTCCCAGTCACCGCCGGCCACGTTGTAAACGCGGCCCTCGGTCGCCTCCGCGTCCGCGTCACTCGCGCCGGGAGTCGCGTGGGTGGTCTCAGTCATGTGTGTACTCCGCCATCACGAGTACGACCTTCTCTCGTCTGGGGGCGGCACCTTGGCGCCGCGGTACTCGACGGGGACGCCGCCGAGCGGGTAGTCCTTGCGCTGCGGGTGGCCAAGCCAGTCGTCGGGCATCTCGATCCTGGTGAGCGCCGGGTGCCCGTCGAAGACGATCCCGAAGAAGTCCCAGGTCTCGCGCTCGTGCCAGTTGGCCGCCGGGTACACCGGGGTCACCGACGGGATATGCGGGTCCGCGTCGGGCGCGGCCACCTCGAGCCGGACCCGGCGGTTGTGCGTGATCGACACCAGGTGGTAGACCGCGCGCAGCTCCCGCCCCGTCTCGTCCGGGTAGTGCACGCCGGACACGCCGGTGAAGATCTCGAAGCGCAGCGCCGGGTCGTGCAGCAGCTTGTCCGCCACCGCGAGCAGGTGCTCGCGGCGCACGTGGAAGGTCAGCTCGCCGTACTGGACCACGACCCGCTCGACCGCGTCGCCGAAGCCGCTTCCGTCGGCCTGCAGCGCGCTGCCGAGCGACTCGGCCACCGCGTCGAAGTAGCCGCCGTACGGCGGTTCGGAGGCAAGCGGCGGCAGCCGGTGCACCTGGAGCTTGCCGTAGCCGGACGTGTCCTGGGTGCCGTGCACGCCGAACATGCCGGTGCGGACCACCGGCGTATCGGCCCGCTCCGGTTCTTGCCGGGCGGGCAGCCCGGGCTCATCCCCACCGGGGGTCGTCACAACTCACTCCGCAGGTCGTTGATCCCCGCGCTTACGTGCAGCGGGAGCATGCTCAGCCGGGCTTCCTCGAGTTCGGTGATCTCCTGGTCGCGGTCCGGGCCGAGCTTCATGTTCAGGATCTTGTCGTGCAGCTTGAAGATCGCGTCCATCAGCATCTCCGGCCGTGGCGGGCAGCCGGGCAGGTAGATGTCCACCGGCACGATGTGATCCACCCCCTGCACGATCGCGTAGTTGTTGAACATGCCGCCGCTCGACGCGCACACGCCCATCGAGATAACCCACTTGGGGTCGGGCATCTGGTCGTAGATCTGCCGGAGCACGGGCGCCATCTTCTGACTCACCCGGCCGGCGACGATCATCAGGTCGGCCTCGCGAGGAGTTGAACCAGTCTTCTCCATGCCGAAGCGGGCCAGGTCATGCCGAGGTCCGCCGGTCATCATCAGCTCAATGGCGCAGCAGGCCAGGCCGAACGTGGCGGGCCAGACGGAGCGCGCCCGCGCCCACCCGGCGATCTTCTCCACCGAGGTCAGCAGGACGCCGCTCGGCAGCTTCTCTTCGATGCCCATTGCTAGTCCCACTCCAGGCCGCCGCGGCGCCAGACGTAGGCGTACGCGACGAGCACAGTGATCACGAAGGTGACCATCTCGATAAGGCCGAACGTGCCCAGCCTGCCGAAGGTCACCGCCCAGGGGTAAAGGAAGACGATCTCGATGTCGAAGACGATGAACAGCATCGCGGTCAGGTAGTACTTGACCGGGACTTTGCCACCGCCGAGCGGGATCGGGGTCGGCTCGATGCCGCACTCGTACGCGTCCAGCTTGGCCTTGTTCCAGCGCTTGGGACCCATGATGGTTCCCGCTACAACTGAAAACGCGGCGAAGCCGAAGGCGAGCACGAACAGCACGAGGATCGGTATGTACAGCGTCACCGTGGATTCGCCCCCTTCCTGAGGTCATTCATCCGAGGCATCGGGTTCACCGGGAGGCCGGCGCGAGTCGGGTCATGGCGCTGATGATGCGGTCGCTCGCGTCGCCGTCCCTCGGGTCGGTCAGGTTCGCGAGCAGCTTGAGCGCGAACCTCATCAGCTGCGGATGGTGCATGCCCCGGTTCGTCGCATAGCGCATCAGCTTTGGCCTGCCGATGAGCTCGACGAAGATCCGGCCAAGTGTGTAGTACCTGCCGTAGGCGGCCTGCAGTTCCTCCGGGTAGGACCGCAGCACCCGCTCGGTCTCGGCCCTGGTCGGCCGGGCGAGTGCCTGAGCGACCACCCGGGCCAGGATCTCACCCGACTCCATCGCGTAGGCGATGCCCTCCCCGTTGAACGGGTTCACCATCCCAGCCGCGTCGCCGGCCAGCAGCAGGCCCTGGTGGTATTGCGGTGTGCGGTTGAAGCCCATCGGCAGCGCCGCGCCGCGTACCGGCTCGGTGCGGTTCTCCTCGGTGTAGCCCCACTCTTCCGGCATCGACCTGAGCCAGCGCTTGAGCAACTCGCGGTAGTCGGTCTTGCCGAATGCGTCGGACGTGTTCAGCATGCCAAGGCCGACGTTGGACGTGCCGTCGCCCATGCCGAAGATCCAGCCGTAACCGGGCAGCAGCCGCGTCCCGTCCCACAGGTCGAGCCACGACTCCAGGTAGTCGTCCTCGTGCCGCGGCGAGGTGTAGTAAGTGCGGACCGCGACGCCCATCGGCCGGTCGTCCCGCTTGCGGAGGCCCATCGCGACCGACAGGCGGGACGAGTTACCGTCCGCGGCGACCACCACGCGAGCGCGGTACGTCTCGCTGGGACCATGCGCTCGTTCCGCGTTACCAGATCTTGACCCTGGCTTTTCCTCGGCTTCAGCCTGCGTCTCAACGCCCACGGCCCGGCCGTCGGAATCGAGCAGCGGGCCGGTGACCGTGGTCCCCTCGAGGAGCTTCGCGCCTGCGGCCTGCGCGCGGCGGGCCAGCTGCTCATCGAGCGAGGCGCGGGTACGCACTAGGCCGTAGCCCGGGTAGCTGCTCAGTTCCGGCCAGTCAAGCTCGAGGCGCATACCGCCGGCGATCACCCGCAGGCCCTTGTTGCGCAGCCAGCCGGCTTCCTCGCTGACGTCAACGCCGAGCGCGATGAGGGCCTTGACCGCGCGCGGGGTGAGGCCGTCGCCGCACACCTTCTCCCGCGGGAACCGGGACTTCTCGATCAGCAGCACGTTAAGACCGGCCTGCGCCAGATAGTAGGCGGCTGTGGAGCCGGAGGGACCGGCACCGACGACTATCACGTCGGCGTCGTCATCCCTGACGGTTACGTGCTCGGTCACTTGATCAGATCCTGGGTTTCTTGTGAACTGCTTCACAAAATCTTTGCCGTTAGTTTAATCCTCGCCCCGCACAGGA
>Ga0265325_10002778_pt1 | contig 11689 bp, 10 predicted proteins | sample 41420metaG_FD_202090 | JGI IMG/M metagenome (GOLD analysis project Ga0265325, IMG submission 202090) | Rhizosphere microbial communities from Carex aquatilis grown in University of Washington, Seatle, WA, United States - 4-14-20 metaG | ecosystem: Host-associated > Plants > Roots > Rhizosphere...
TAACTCCCCATGCAAACCACGATGAGGACCTGATGGCGGGCTGGACGGTAGAAGATTTTCTCAGCCCGGAAATGGCCAAAACCAGCAAATAGAGGTATTTGCGCCAACTTTCACTGGCGGCTTGGTTCCCTGAGCAGATCCGTAACTGACTGGGTACATGCATCAATTGAAGTGCAATTCTCGTGCCGTTAACGGTCCTTTGATGGGTCCCATGGACACTGTGTACAGTAGTCCGCGCTTCCGGGCGGGCGAGGAGCAGCCATGCCGAGTGCGACCATTAATTATCTCTGGCGCGACAAAAATGCGTCGAAGGGCTTCAAGACCGGAATCTCCCTCCACAGCCACACCAACCAGTCGCACGAGACTCTCGATTTCCTGGCCAACTTCGGAAATCAGTATCCAGCATTGCGCCCACTCATGGTCCGCTTCGAGCGCCGCGCGCAAGAGATGCACAGCGTTCACATTGACTACGCCCACAGCTACTGGACGCCTCCCATGACACCCAAACTGGCTTTCGATCTTGAAAGCCGGCACATTGAAAAGCTCGGCATCGATTCCATGGTCTCCATCACCGACCACGACAACATCAAAGCCCCCATGCTGCTGCGCACCGTGCCCAGCGCGCGCCAGATTCCTGTTTCAGTGGAGTGGTCGGCTCCCTATGGTGGCTCCCAGGCCTTTCACCTGGGCGTGCATAACCTGCCCAGCGCCCGCGCCACCGAGTGGATGGCCACCCTGAACGAATACACCGCCAATCCATCGGACGAGCGCCTGACTGAAATCCTGCGCGCGCTCCATGCCGAGCCTAATGTGCTCGTGGTGTTCAATCACCCCATGTGGGACCTCTACATCATCGGCAAGGAGAAGCATCAGTTCCTCGTCAATGAATTCCTGCAGAAGAACGGCGCGTTTATCCACGCGCTTGAGCTCAACGGCCTACGCACCTGGGATGAGAATCGCGAAGTGCGCCGCCTGGCTGAGAAGTGGAACATGCTGCTCATCTCCGGCGGCGACCGTCACGGCGTTGAGCCAAATGCCAACATCAATCTGAGCAACGCCAGTTCGTTTACCGAGTTCGTGCACGAAATCCGCCGCGAACGCCGCAGCAGCGTGCTCTTTTTGCCGCAGTATGCTGAGCCGTGGAAGCATCGCATCCTGCAGTCAACCATCGATGCCATTCGCAACTATCCAGAATTCCCGCAGGGCTCGCGCAACTGGGATGAGCGCGTCTACCATCCGGATGGCAACGGCGTCATCCGTCCTATCTGCGAACTGTGGCCCAAAGAAGAGGCTCCCTTGTTCATGCGCGCCATCATCGCCTTCGTGCAGCTCATGGGCCGCGGCCCCGTCTCCGGCGGCCTGCGCCTGGCATGGAACGACTCGCACCAGTTACGCCACGCGCTGGGTGAGAACGAAGGGTGAGCAAAGGCAGCGGCGTTAGCGATGAGCGTCAGGTTAACGGAACCGGCCCAGGGGCTACCGATTCCTCTGACCTTGCGAACTCCATTCACACAGCTGGCTCCGCTCCGCGCGTCGCCTATTTTCCCGATTCGTTCCATGAAGTAAACGGCGTGGCCCACACCAGCCGCCATTTTCAGGCCTTCGCCCGCCGCCGCAATCTTCCCTTTCTCTGCGTGCGCGCCGGCGACCGCTCTCAAGCCTTTCAAGAAGAAGCCAATCTGCAAACACTCGAGCTGCCGCGCGGCTTCCTGTCCTTCGCGCTCGAAAAAGACCTGCGCTTCGATCCCGCTTTTCCGCGCCACATTCCGCAGGTGTGGGATGTCCTCCAGCGCTTTCGCCCGGACATTATTCACATCACCGGACCCAGCGAAGTGGGCATGGTGGGCGCGTGCCTCGCATACCAGCTCAAGGTGCCGCTCGCCGCCAGCTGGCACACCAACGTGCATGAGTACGCCGCGCGCCGCTCTAGCTGGTTCCTGCGCATGTTGCCCAACGGCGCATCGGCAGTCACTGGGCAAAAGATTGAAGAGATGGCGCTGGCCACGGCTGGCTGGTTCTATTCGTGGGCGCAGGTGCTGTTCGCGCCCAATCCGGAGCTTTGCCGGCTGCTGGAGCGCTCCACGGGCCGCCCTTGTCACCTCATGCCGCGCGGAGTCGATGCGGAATTATTCACTCCTGCCAAGCGCCGCCGCGCATCCTCGGATCGAGAAATCATTCTTGGCTACGTAGGGCGTCTGTCCGTTGAAAAGAACGTGGCAATGCTGACTCGTATCCAACAGGAGCTCGAAGCGCTCGGCCAAACAAATTTTCATTTCAAGATTGTTGGCCACGGTGCAGAAGAAGCGGGTCTGCGCGAACGCCTGCCGCGCGCGGAATTCACCGGCGTGCTCAAAGGCGAAGCACTCGCAGCCGCCTACGCTGATATGGATGTGTTTGTCTTTCCGTCGCACACCGACACCTTCGGCAACGTAGTGCTTGAGGCGCTGGCCAGCGGAGTCCCCGCCGTAGTCACCCCCGACGGCGGCCCCTGCACCATTGTCCGCGACGGCATAACAGGCTGCATCGCCAATGATGAAGGCTTCGCAGCCGCGATCGCCGACCTCCTTGCCAATCCAGCAAAGCACACACAGATGCGCCAGTCCGCCCGCAGCTACGCACTCACAGCAAGCTGGGACTCAGTCTTCGACAATGTCTACGCAGCCTACGAATCGGTACTGCCGCAGAAGATTCAAACCTTGATCGCCCAACCAAAGTAAGGGCGCCTCACAACACATGTGTTCCGGCAAAATGAACGGGTGCCCCATCCTTCGCGCTCTTTGCGAAGGGTGGGATAGCATGATCCCACCCACGCCACTGTCATCCCCACGCACCATGAACGGGTGCCCCAGGTCTCGCTTTTGAGACCTGGGATAGCAAGAACCCCAACGACAAAACAGCCACTTTCATCCTGAACGTAGCGGTTAGGGGCCACATCCTCAGAGTCGTTTGTCCGATTATTCCCGATTCAACTTCGACAGCCCAAGCTCGATCGGCCGGTCGCCAAGCCAGGACTTGCTATCACTACGCTCTGTCGGCAGCAAGGGAAACTTGCGAGCGATTGCATCGACGATGGAGTCAGCCTGCTCGCGGCTCACGCCCGGAAGAATGCATGCGCAGGACCAACCGTGCCAAACATAAAGGCCGCCTGTTCCACCTTCGCCACCGTCGTCAAAGCGTATCGACGAAAGATCAGCAGCCGCAATCCGAAATCGGGTTGAAAAAATCCGACCCAGATTGCCTTCAGCAGCCAGTTCCTCGCTCGTCACGCGGAGCCTTGTCTCTCGGCCATGCAGCCGATTGGCGGCATATGAGAGTGCAGTAATTCCCGCAGTCACTCCAGAAATAATCCGAAGCCATAAGTTACCAATTCTCCAGAAGAACCACCACAGGGCAAATAAGCCCAAACCGGGAGCGATGACATTTGTGCCCCAGTCTTTTTCGCGGGTCACGGTAAACTCCAACGCATCCGGCAACTCGACCGTTTTCACTTCGACATCGCTGGAGAAGTTCATCGCAAAATGCCTTGGCTTTCAGCATCCAAGAATAACTTGAAACGGCTCTAGTTAGTCGCGAATCTTCCCGCTCCCCAACTCCACAGCAAACGCCTTCTCTTTATCCGAAATCATCTCCCAGCCCGACCCGCGCAGCACGCCGTTCTCAATGCCGGTAATGGCCACGCCTTCATCAGAAAGCTTCGCCGTCTCCCACGCCAGACCATTCGCGCCCCAAGCAATAATCGACCGATGCCCGACAAATAGGAGCAGCCGCTCATCCACCAGCGCTCTCACTTCTAGCACCGGCCGATACTCGATCATCGTGAACCGCTCCGGCTCAGCCGTATCGATCAAGTACGTGTAGCCGCCGCTCACCGCACAAATCTCCCGTGGACTTGGCGCAGCCCAGATCCCCGTGGGCACCGCCGCATCGCGAAACCCCAATGCACACGTAGCCAGAAACGGCTGACCATATTCATCTTTTTTGCCAGCCGTCTGTGGCCTCACCAGCACTTCAAGCGCGCCGCGTTCCACTTCCTCGGCATCGCGCGGATACACAAAATGTCGTGCGGGTAAAATGGCGGGGCGTGCGGGCAGAATCTCAGCCTGCCAATCGTGCGAAAAACTCAAATCGATTGCGAACGCACTCACAACACCGGCCTGAAGTGCAGAATGTAGCGCTCCTGCTCCAGCGTGTCGGGAACGGCGCATCCGCGCGCCGCTCCCACCGCGGCCAAGGCAGTGTGCGACGTAAAGCCAAGCCGGATCAAGGTACATGCAGTCGCCACCGTCGATCGTCCGATGCAGCCCCGGCAGTGCACGCCCACATTCTCTCCGCCAATGACCCGGCGGGCCAGGTCAGCAATAAAATTTTCAAACAACTTCGCATCCAGCGGAACATTTGCGTCGGGAATCGGGAAAGAGATGAAGTTCAATCCCAGATCTTCAGCAAGCCGTTTTTCGTCGGCCAGACCAAGCCACACGGCTTCATCCGGTTCAAGCATTGAAACTACTGTGTCTATACCGGCGCTTTTCAATTCAAAGAGATCGCTCTTCAGCTTGTCGTCGCCGCGCGGACACGACACGATCGCCAGCGTCACCTTCGGTCTTGTGCCAAGCCAATAAATCTCGCTCACGCCGTCTCACTTTCCCTGAACCTTGTCACCCGGTTGCGCACATTCAGGATCCCATAATCGCTACTGAATTTAGTAAGTCGATGATAGCTGTTCTAACATGCCGCAAATAGCAGCGTTTTAAATCGCGAAACGCGCCTCAGCAGAAATGCTCCCATCCCTGCGGTGTAAGGGGCAGCTTGTCGTGTCCCTTCTTGTCGTGTCCGTTCTTGTCGTGTCCGTTGACGAGCGTTATCTGCGGCCGCCCAGCACGCCAGCGCACAATGCGCCCAATTCGCGTCACCGCCACTCCGGCAATCGCATTTGGAATGCGCTTTCCCTCCGGCGCGGTAAACAGCAGCTCGTAATCCTCGCCACCGTGCAAGGCCTGCGCTTGCGTGGCGCCCGCATGAACCGGCAGCAGGTCCGCGTCTACCTCAGCCGCCACGTCAGACTCATGGCAAAGATGCGCAAGGTCTGTTGAAAGGCCGTCGCTCACATCAATCGCCGCTGTTGCCACACCGCGCCGTTGCAGCCACAAGCCCTGCTGTACACGCGGCTGCGGATACAGGTGCGCCGCCAGTTCTGCCGCGAAATCCGCCGAGATTCCTCGCCTTCTGCCGCGCGCACCGGGTTTTGCCGTTGCAGCCCATGTGGCCAACCGGGCCAGTCCGGCCGCGGCGCCGCCCAGCGCCCCCGTGACATACAGAAGTTCGCCCGCCCGGGCGCCAGAACGCAACAGCGCTCGCCCTCGTGGTACGGCTCCCACCAGCACCACGTCTGCAATCGCAACTGGCGACTCTGCCAGGTCGCCGCCAGCGAGCACCGCACCGTGCTCTGCTGCCAACGCGAGCAGTCCATCGAAGAACCGCTGCAGCCAGGCTTCGGATCCAGTTCGGCTTCCGGTCTTTGTCAGTGCGCGCGGCAATCCCAGGGAAAGAAAAGCGCCTACCGGCCGCGCACCCATGGCCGCCAGATCGCTCAGCCCGCGAGCCAGCGTTCGGTGCCCCACTGCTTCAGCGGGGTGCCAGTCGAGCCGGAAATGGCGCCCGTCAAGCGATAAATCAGTGGTCACGGCGATCTCTTCTCCCTGCCTCACGCGAAGCAGAGCGCAATCGTCGCCGATGCCCAGGCGCACCCGGCCCTGTTGTCCGGCAACTCGGCCTGGGTGCCCGGCAACTCGATCTCGAATTTGCCGGATCAGCGCCACTTCGCCCGAAGCAGCCGCCCGCGGCGGTCCCGCGATCCCCCTGGGCGGGGTTTTCGCACGCGTTTTCCTCATAATGTGAGCATAGGACATGGGGCTATGCTGCAAGAATATTTCGCCAATTTTTCTCTTTATACGTCAGGCTCAAAGGCGGAATTTCCGTACGGAGAAGTCAATTGGCTTCGTCCATTTCGCGTTGATTAAATTTAAGTTAACATGATTTTTGGCGCGGCGTTTGGCCGCTGGTTACTTTTGGGAAGACACGGGCTTTCCCGATCGGGGATATGAGAATAAAGCCTCGGAACGCCGGTGACCGAAGTTACCGTTGCCCAATCCTTTGCGTTGACCCCCTCAGGAGGCGGCTGTTAACCTTTTATAGACATTCATCCAGCTAAGCCCTGTGGGGCGAGGATGTATTTTCCTGAGCCAATAGGCTCTTGATGTCACGCCATTCTATGTAATCAAGGCGAATTGCGGTCCTGCGGGTCGCAGGGTATTGAGAGGCTTTCTTATGCTACGCAAGCGCTATTACATCTTATTTGTTGCTCGAGATGAAGACGGTCGAATCCGCAAGATTCCTCTGCCCATCCGCTATGCGTATGGATTTGTAGCTGCTGCCGTCATCGGTGCGTTCACCGTTGTGGGCCTGGCGGGTTCGTACACCCGCATGCTGCTCAAGACTGAAAGCTTTAACCAGATGCGCCAGGAGCGCGAATCGCTCCGCAAAGATTACAAGCAGATGGCGCAGATCGCGCACGATCGCGATGTGCAGGTGGCCTCCCTTGGAGCACTTGCAAATGAAGTGACTGCGCTTTACGGGCTGCGTCAAAATCGGACGGTTGCAGCTAAGCCGGCGGCAAGCGCTGCAGCCTCGGCTCCCATGCCTACCACTCTCGCGCAGGCGGATACACCAAGTCAGCAGCAGATTGCAAATTCTCTTGACCAGTTCAACGCACTGCGCGCTGAAGCACTCTCCGGCCGCATTTCGCGCGCCCTCGAAGGCGGACTGTCACCCAGCTTCAGTGGCGACTGGACCACGCTTGCCGATGCGCCATCCATGTGGCCACTTGAAGGCCGTGTGGGCTCCAGCTTTGGTCAGCGCGAAGATCCGATCAACGGTGAAGGCGCCTTCCATTCCGGCCTCGACATCGACGCGCCGTATGGAACTCCGGTGCGCGCCGCAGCTGATGGTGAAGTGTTAGAAGCCGCCATGAACGCCGGTTATGGCCGTGAAGTGGTTCTTGCCCATGGTCACAATGTATCCACCGTGTACGGGCACCTTTCCGCATTTGCCGTTTCGCCGGGACAACGTATTACACGCGGCCAGATCATCGGTTATGTGGGCCAGTCGGGACGCGCAACCGGACCGCATCTGCATTATGAGGTCCGCGTGAACAAGATTCCTGTCAATCCGCACAAGTATCTTCGTTCCACCTACGCGGAGCTGGCCAACCTTAACAGCTTCAGCGCGCCCAGCGGCAACTGAGCAAACTATATCGAAACACAACAACGGCTCCCATCCAGGGAGCCGTTGCTATTTGAAATCGAACCAGCTGATTCCCCACGCGATGATGTGCGAACTCGCCGCGCGAGCGGCATGCTAACTCGCTAACTTGCCGACCAGCTAGTTAGCTTCCGTAGTGCAGCCTTCGAAGGCAAAGTTGAAGTTGCCCGCACCGGAAATCTCCATATTCAATTGTCCCGGAATCTTCTGGTTATTCACTGTCTGGTAATCAACGCGCACCTGCATCTTCTGCATCTGCTCGGGCGTCGCTCCCGCTGGCATAATCTCCGCCGCAAACGACTTTACCAGTAGCCCCTGTGGAGTGGGCTCAAAGGTCGGCGAAAGTTTGATCGACGTTCCGGCCAACGCCACGTTGAAATGTTCCAGCACCAGTTTGTTGTTGAAAATTTCCGTCAGCTCAGTCGTGCCTTGTACGGCGTGAATCGTATGCGACGTCGGTCCGTGCGTAATCTCAAGCCCGTCTGCTTTCGGCGGCACCACCGTCACCTCCATGAATGGACTCCAGAACTGCATAAAGCCTTCCAGGATTTGCTGCACCGTCTGGTGCATGCTGTCGATCACGCCGCCTGCATCGTCGCTGGGCGGCTTGCCATCGCTTGAGTCCACCAGCCACTCAACCGTTGAACCGCCCTTCATGCGCGCATGCATCCTTACTTTCACTTTGTTCAGCTGGTCTAGGTAAGCGGAGTTCGCCGCAACCTCGCCGCCCTTGTTCGCGCTTGCAAAAAGCGCGCGCCAATCTGGATGTATTTCGCAACTAAAACCGGCCAATCCCGCCTTGGCGCTGGAAAAATATAAATTTGAAGTCTTGGCCAGCCACTCATTGTCAGCCGACGTCTGCCCGACCGCCGGTTGCGATCCGGTAGCGGACTGCTGCCCGGTTGCCGGTGCCTCGTTCGGATTGCTTGCGGAACTCTGCGCTACGGCTGCCGCAGTGGCGAGCGCAAACACCATAAACGCGCATGCGAAACGCGCAAAAATCTTTCCAGGGGAATCATGCATCGATAACCTGCTTTCAGGCCGCAATCTGACAGCGGTTTTGGGTATTGTGCTTCTTTACGGCTTGGTTCCGCAAGCCATCGTACATGCCTCTGCGTGGTATGTTGGCACTGTTCCCGTTTTCATGGGAGGAAATATCTTGTATCTCCGTCCTCGCAATCTCGCCATCATACTTGTCGCGTCTCTCGTCGCCGGCCCGCCTCTCATCGCGCAGGCGCGCCCCGCCGCTGCTGAACGAGTAGCCACGCCAGAGCGTGCAGCTGCCGTGGAAACCGCCTTGGCCCGCGTTCATCATCTGCAGCACGGCATAAATGCATCTGAATGGTTTGCGCAGTCGGGCGACTACTCTGCCGCGCGCCTCGATCGATACACCGACGCACAGGACATCGCGCTCATGGCGCATCTTGGCTTTGACAACGTTCGTCTCAGTATCGACGCCGCGCCGCTTGAGAAATATCCCCGCGCCGCCGACGGCCTGAATGCCGAATTCATGGGCCGCCTCGATCGCGCCGTTGACGCCATGCTCGCAAACGGCCTGGCAGTGCAGATCGATCTGCATCCTCAAGACAGTTACAAGCAGCAGTTGCGCTCAAGTGACGATGCGGTCGATCGTCTCACTATGCTGTGGCGCAAGCTGGCCGCGCATTATGCAAATCGCGATCCCAATCGCGTCTTCTTTGAGATTCTGAACGAGCCGGAGGTCAGCGACCGCTATCGCTGGATGGGAATTCAGGCGCGCATCGCCGCCGTCATTCGCCAGGTTGCGCCGCGTAACACCATCATCGCCACCGGGCCAAATTACTCCAACATTCTCGACCTGCTCTCGCTGCAGCCGCTCGCCGACGGAAACGTCATCTACAACTTCCATTTCTACGAGCCGCACGAGTTTACGCATCAGGGCGCAAACTGGGGCCTGTCCTGGTGGAGCTATACGCACGGCATTCCCTATCCCCCCACCGACGCCGGTATGCAGGCACTCATCGATCAAGTTCCCGACCTTGAAGACCGCTACGCACTTGAAAATTACTGGATCGATCACTGGGATGGCCGCCACATCCGCATGCTCATTGATGAAGCCGCAGCATGGGCGTATCAGAACAACGTGCCGCTCATCTGCAATGAGTTCGGTGTCTATCGCAATAACGCCGATACTGTTTCACGTTCTAACTGGCTGCGCGATGTGCGCACCGCATTTGAAGCCGACGGCATAGGCTGGGCCATGTGGGACTACCGCGGCGGCTTCGGCGTAGTGACCAAGCAAGACGGCCAACCCGCGCAGGTAGACGGCGCAGTCGTAGGCGTCCTGGGTTTGAAAGGCCGTTGATGGGTTCATTGTCCTGCGCTGGCGTGCGCCGTGTCGAACTCAGTTCGCTTTGGGTGCTGAGTGCCGCGTTTATGTCTGCGCTCGTCATCGCTCAATCACCGTCTTCTCGCACCGATCAATCTCCTCAGTTGCACCCGCGCACACACGAAGAGCGGGAACAGAAATTTCGTGCGGAACATCGCGCCATTCTGAATGTGAAAGTCACCGATGCATCCGGTAACCCAATCCTCGGCCTGGCGCCGAACGATTTCACCTTGATCGACAACCTGCAGCCGCGCACGCTCGTGTCGCTCCGCTTTGTGGAACACGGCACTCGCATTGCATTGCCCCGCGTCGTCCTGGTCCTTGACGTGTTGAATCAGTCAACCCGCGAATTTGCCCAGGATGCCGCAGGCGTTCGAAAGTTTCTGGCTCGCGAGAGCGGGCAACTGAGCGCACCCACTGCCATTGCTGTGTTGTCAGGCTCTGGCCTCACCGTCGGCGAATCGTCGCATGACCGCGGCGTACTGTTGCAACGGCTTGAAGACATAACCTACGGCGTGAAATCTACGCGTTGCGAAGATCTCACCGACGTTCCCATTCTTCATTCAGATATTTGGACCGACCGCTCGTCGATACATAACATTCCCGATCAGGCGCCAAATTGCCTCAATCAAAAATTCATCGTCAGCGTTACCAGCATCGAGCACCTGGCTCTCAAGGAAGTAGACACGCCCGGCAGGCTCGTCGTGGTGTGGATCGGGCCCGGCTGGCCTCGACTGGATGGAAAGCAATTTGTGCCCGACACGCCCCAGCTCAAAGAGAATTTTTTTGAGCACCTCGTTCTACTCACAACCGCAATGCGAGAAGGCCAGTTGACGCTCGACGGAGTGTCCGCCCTCGACCGAAGGCATGCGCCCACGGAGCGCACAGCGCCTCCCGATGAAGTGGCGAAAGTCGATGACATGACCTCAAGTGCTCTGAGCATGCCTGCCATCATTCGCCGGAGCGGCGGACAGAGCCAGGACGACAGCCAGGGCATTCCCGATGCGATCGCAAATTGCATAAAAGATGCGGAATCGTTTTACGTGCTCTCGTTTGATTTTGCGGCCTCGCTCGCGCCACACGAGTTTCACTCGCTAGAAATCAAGGTCGATTGCCCTGGAGCAACCGTGCGAACCAACACGGTCTATTACGCCGAGCCCTGATCCACGCTCACTCCCGCATCAGCAGCCGGTCAATCGCATCAAAGCCTGTGGGCAGATCGATTCCATCTCTGGTTGCTCCTGCCGCAAGCAATGCCAACACCGAATCAGGTTGCCGGCGATCGTGCGCCATGAGCACGCGAAGCTCGCAAGAGCGGAGCGTGCGTAACTGCTTAACCGATGAGGGTAGGCCCCTCGGTTGTGCCAAGAAGAAGGAGTGCAAACTTCATGCTGTACGAGAGATGAGGGCAGGTCCCTCGAAGCCGCTCTGCAGGGAGAGGCTTCAAACTGCCACAAGCTGCTGCGGCACAATGGCCATGGTGGTGAACGTTGTGGTTAAAAGGCGTGGCTCGACCACGTCATGTGTGGATGAGAGAGACGAGCGCAAGCGAACCTCCGATCAAGCATCGAAACCTCCTTAAACGACGTCAAAACCGGGGTCTCCGAGGGGTTCCGGGATCAGTCTGGTGGAAACCTGTTTACCGCCCAGACGGCGTCCGGTGTATAGGCGGCGTGACTCTCATCTAGGCTTTCGTACGGAACTTGGGAACCTGATTGAAGATGCAAAGGGAAAATGCTCAAGCGCAGAAACGCAAGGCAGAAAGTACCGATGCTTCGGTCAGGGACGGACCACTTCGTAGTAGCGATGAAGCTGCTGTAATGGCAGCCGAGCGAAGGGGGTGGGCGGTCCAGTTCAAGTTGGGTCAACCAGTAATGGGAAGAACCCTCATGCTTGGGCGAAAGGCGCCGGCCTTTCATGGACTGCACGAGCCGGATGACGTGAGAGCGTCACGTCCGGAATCTGTGAGCGGCTGGAGGTGCAATTCCTCCGGCCGACTCGGCA
>Ga0265325_10002780_pt1 | contig 11684 bp, 12 predicted proteins | sample 41420metaG_FD_202090 | JGI IMG/M metagenome (GOLD analysis project Ga0265325, IMG submission 202090) | Rhizosphere microbial communities from Carex aquatilis grown in University of Washington, Seatle, WA, United States - 4-14-20 metaG | ecosystem: Host-associated > Plants > Roots > Rhizosphere...
TTCGTCGTGGCACATGTCGAGGGTAGGAGCGAGAGTGAGCCGGCGTACCACCGCGGTCGTGGTGGCGCTGTTGATGACGCTCGCCTTCGTGGCGGCGCCGGCGTCAACCAGCGCGGCCACCCGCGGCGCCCCGCGATCCGGTGCCGTGCTGCGCAGCGCTCCGCGTGGACTGCTGGTGACCCGCCTGAGGGGAGTGCGCAACGCGACCCAGGTCATCTCCGTGACGACCGCGGACTACGGCTCGGTCCACGCGACGGTCCAGGCGTTCTCGAAAACCGCCGCCGGGTGGAAGCGGGTGGCCGGCCCGTGGTCGGCGTGGATCGGCCGCAACGGTTTCGCCCGCCCGGGGGCGAAGCGCGAGGGTGACGGCAAGGTCCCGACCGGCTCGTACCACTTCTCCTTCTTCTTCGGCGTGGACCCGAACCCCAAGGTGCGCTACCCGTGGCGGCACGCCGCACCGTGGGACGTGTGGGACGACGACCCGTCGAGCCCGCGCTACAACCTCTGGACCAACACCCGGCGCCAGTCTGCGGGCCGCGCACCGGAGCCGCTGCACGTCCAGCCGTCGTACGACGATGTCGCGGCGATCGCCTACAACACCGCGCGGGTGCCGGGGCGGGGAAGCGCGATCTTCCTGCACGTCACGCACCACAGCCCGACGTCGGGATGTGTCGCGCTCCCCCGCTCGGAGCTGTTGATCCTGCTGCGCTGGCTCAATCCGCGCGACCACGCCCGGATCATCATGGGACGGACCGCTACCGTGACCCGGTGAGCGCGGGAGGGGTGCGGCCGGGTCCGCTGGCCGGGATCAAGGTCGTCGAGCTCGCCGGGATCGGGCCGGCGCCGTTTGCGGCCATGATGCTGGCCGATCTCGGCGCCGACGTGCTTCGGCTGGAGCGGCCGGGCGGGACGATCAGCTCGGTGATCGGGCGGTTCGACGTGCTCGCCCGTGGCCGCCGGTCGGTCGCCATCGACCTGAAGGCGGCCGGGGCGACCGAGCTCGCGCTCGATCTGGTGGCCGGCGCCGACGTCCTGATCGAGGCGTTCCGGCCCGGCGTCGCTGAGCGACTCGGGCTCGGCCCGGACGAGTGCCTGGCGGCAAATCCGAGGCTGGTCTATGCGCGGATGACCGGCTGGGGTCAGGACGGGCCGCTGGCCGCTCGGGTCGGGCACGACATCGACTACGCGGCGATTGCCGGCGCGATCTCGATGATCGGCGAGCCGGGGCGGAAGCCGGTGCCACCGCTGAACCTGGTGGCCGACTTCGGCGGCGGCGGGATGTTCTGCGTGGCCGGCGTACTGGCCGCGCTGCTCGAGCGGGTCACGAGCGGCCGGGGTCAGGTCGTCGATGTCGCGATGGTCGACGGCGTCTCGACGTTGCTGGCGATGGCGCACGGCCAGAACTCGGCCGGACTGCTGCGCGACGAGCGCGGCAGCAACATGCTCGACGGCGGTGCGCCGTACTACGACACCTACCGGTGCGCCGACGAGGAGTACATGGCGGTCGGCGCGATCGAGCCCCAGTTCTTCGCCGAGCTCGTGCGGGTGCTCGACCTGACCGATGTCCCGCCGCAGAACGACCGTGACACCTGGCCGGCCACGCGCGAGCTCTTCGCTGCGGCGTTTGCCACGCGCACCCGCGCGGAGTGGATCGCCGCGTTCGACGGGGTCGACGCCTGCGTCTCGCCGGTGTGGCGGATCACCGAGGCGTCCGCCGATCCGCACCTGCAGGCGCGGCAGAGCCTGATCGAGGTCGACGGCCTGACCCAGCCCGCGGTCGCACCACGGTTCTCCCGAACACCGGGTGCGGTCGGGTCGCCTGCGCGCCCGCCGGGCGCCGACACGGTCGAGGCGTTGCGGGACTGGGGTATCGACCCCAACGTGATCAGCTCGATGCGGGAGTCCGGAGCGATCGTCCAGGCCTAACCCCGCCCGGCCTGCCCGAGTTGATCATGGCGAAGCGCGCCTTCAGAGCCAGGATTTTCGCTCGCTTCGCCATGATCAACTGGGCGCGGCAGCGGGCGTGCCACCTACGCTGACATCACCCGCGAGGTCTGGAGTGGAGATGCCGGACGAAGTAGCAGGTCCGAACGACCATGCCGCTGACCGTCCGGCGGTCGTTGCACGTGTGCAGGTGGCCGATGTCGAGTTGGAGGTCGTCCGGCTCGATGCCTTCCACGCGGCCAACGAGAGCCGAGCGATGAGCTTCGTGACGAACTTCGGCGAATGGACCTTACCCGCGTCGGTTGCCGACGCGTTGGCGGCGGCGATCGGCCGGTTGGAGTGGATCCACGACACCGGCGAGCTGGTGCTGCTCGGCGGCGTTCCGCGCCTCGGCGAGGGCAGCGCCGACGTCCCGTCGGTTGACGCGGCGTCCGCCGAGCTGCCCGGCTTCCTCGGCGGCACGTCGGTGGTCGGGCGAAGCAGCGTGCCCGGCGCGGTTCGGATCTACTTCCCGGAAGAGCAGCTTCCCTCCGACACCCGGGTCATGGTCCTTGGCGTCCTCCGGCACGGCCCGCGAGTGCACGAAGTGCTGTGGGGATGGCACCTGCACCATCGGGACCCGGACGGGTGGCAGTGGCTGACCGAGCGGCTGCATGAACTCCACGACCTGGCCGCCGAGGACGACCGGATCGCCTAGTGCCTAGTGCCTAGTGCCTAGTGCAGGGATGCAGCGAGCTGCCCGAGCCGGCCAAGCAGACGGACCGCTATCGGACGAAGGCTCAGGTGCGCCAGAGCAGGACGAGGGCTCGGTCGTCGGTGGCGGTCGAGGCGACGTCCTGGAGGAGCCGGACCGCGCCGCCGTCGAAGCCGCGCGGGATCAGGCGTTCCGCGGCGCCGAGCAGCTTGTCGATACCGACCGCGAGATCCCGGCCCGGCACCTCGACGACGCCATCGGTGTAGAGCAGCAACGCGTCGTACGGGCGAAGCTCGCCTTCGACCCAGCCGAAGTCGGCGTCCGGCAGCAAGCCGAGCACGGTCCCCTGCGGCTCGACCACCTCCCACCGGCCGGTGCCACCCACGTAGTGCACCGCCGGCGGGTGACCCGCGGTGCTCAGCCGATAGCGGCCGGTCGCGAGCTCGACGGTCAGGTGCAGCGCGGTGGCAAAGCCCTCGCCCCACTCCTGTCGCAGCAGATACTCGTTCGCCGACTCCAGGAACCGCTGCGGCGGTACGGCGCCGAGCAGCCCGCCAAGGGCCCCCGAGAGCATCAGGGCCCGGGTGCCGGCATCGACTCCCTTGCCCGACACATCGACCAGGGCGAGCTCCATCGACCGGCCGCCGTCGGTCATGGTCGCGACCAGGAAGTCGCCACCGAAGCTGGCGCCCCCCGCCGACTGCTGCTCGACCTCGGCGCGCCAGCCCGACGGCATCAGGGGCAGCTCGCCCTGGGAGCGCAGCCGGTCGCGCAGCTCCAGCAGCATCTGCTCGCCCCGCCCGAGCGAGAGCCCCAGCCGCCGGCGGTCGTAGGACTGCTGGAACGCGATCCCGGCCACGATCGCCATCACGACGTAGGCGCCTGGGTGCACGAGGTTGTTGCCGACCCCCAGGTTCTCCGCAACTAGGACGCCGAAGGCCGCCGCGAGCTCGACCAGCAGGGCCGGCGGTTCGAGCAGCAGGCCGCCGAACACGACCGGGACGACCAGGGTCAGGACCGGGAACGCCGCCGCGCTCATCACGACGTTCAGCGCCAGGCACAGACCGGTCAGGACCAGCAGGCCGAGCAACGCGATCCGCTTGCCTCGAACCGATTCCGGTGCGGCAAACAGGCCGAGCCAGCGGCGGGCCCGCGTGATCGGGCCCGGTCCGACGGTCTCCGGTTGCCCCATAACCTCGCGACACTAACGGTCAGAGCAGGCCTTGCGTCAGGTCCTAACGTGCACTAATCGCGTCGTCGTGGTCTACCGGCCGCTGTCGACGACGTCCTCGGCCCGCGGCGGCAGCACGCCCGAGGCCTCGTAGCCGGCGAGGAGCGCGAGCCGGCGGTTGTGCCGCTCGGCGTCGCTGAACGGCGTCGACAAGAAAATCTCCGCATAACGGACCGCGGTCGCCTCGTCGTACATTCGAGCGCCGAGGCTGAGCAGGTTGGCATTGTTGTGCTCGCGGCCGAGCCGGGCGGTCTCGTCGCTGAACGCGAGCGCACACCGCGCCCCACGCACCTTGTTGGCAGCCATCGCCTCCCCGTTGCCCGAACCGCCGATCACGATGCCCAGGCTGCCCGGATCGGCAACCACCCGGGTCGCGGTCAGCAGGCAGTACGGCGGGTAGTCGTCCTGCTCGTCATACACCGCCGGGCCGCAGTCGACCGGCTCGTGGCCGAGCTCGGCCAGGCGAGCGAGCAGCCGGCCCTTCAGGTCGAACCCGGCGTGGTCGGACCCGATGTAGACGCGCATGGTCAGTCAGTATCGCGGCAGCTCAGAGCTGCAACGACTTGGGCTGCAGGAACTCCTCCACGCCGTAGCGGCCGAGCTCGCGGCCGACGCCCGATCGCTTGTAGCCGCCGAACGGCGCGGCCGGGTTGAACGAGCCGCCGTTGATGTCGACCTGGCCGGTCCGCATCCGGCGGGCGAAGGCGGTGGCCCGGTCCTGGTCGCCCGACCAGACTGCGCCGGCCAGCCCGTAGACCGAGTCGTTGGCGATCGCGAGCGCCTCGTCCTCATTCGAGTAGCGCAGGATCGACAGCACGGGGCCGAAGATCTCCTCCTGCGCGATCGTCATGTCGGTGGTCACATCGGCGAACACGGTCGCGGCGACGAAGTGGCCACGCTCGTGTCGGCGGTCACTGCCGCCGACCACCAATCGGGCGCCCTCGGCAACGCCCTTGTCGATGTAGCTGGCGACCCGCTCGCGCTGGGTCGCGGAGACCAGCGGGCCGAGCCGGGTGGCCGGGTCGAGCGGATCACCGGTCAGGTAGCCGGCCGCCGACTCGGTCGCGAGCTGCACGGCCTCGTCGTACTGGCCATCGCTGACCAGCATCCGGGTCCACGCGGTGCAGGTCTGGCCGGAGTTCAGGAAGCAGTTGCCGACCCCGACCTTCACCGCGCGCTTGAGGTCGGCGTCGGGGAGGATCACGTTCGCGCTCTTGCCGCCGAGCTCGAGCGCGACCTTCTTGACCGTTGCCGCGCCGAGCTCCGCCACCCGGGTGCCGGCCCGGGTCGAGCCGGTGAACGACACCATGTCGATGTCGGGATGGGACGCGATCGCCTCACCGACGGTCGGGCCGTAGCCGGGCACCAGGTTGACGACTCCCGGCGGCAGCCCGACCTCGTGGATCGCGTCGAAGAACAGGTACGAGCACAGCGGCGCGACCTCGCTCGGCTTCAGGACGACAGTGCACCCGGCCGCGAGGGCGTACGCGAGCTTCGCGGTGACCTGGTGCAGCGGGTAGTTCCACGGGGTGATCGCGCCGACCACTCCGATCGGCTCGTGCACGACGGTCGAGTTGCCGATCTGCTCGGTCCAGGCGATCGACGTGGCCAGGCTTGCGGCGGTCGCGACGTCGGCGAGCGGAAGGCCGGCCTGCACCGCCTGCGCGAGCTTCAGCGGCGCCCCCATCTCGGCCAGGATGGTCAGCGCGATCTCCTCCTGCCGCGACGCCAGCGCGTCGTGCAGCCGCGAGAGGTACTTGCCGCGCTCCTCGGGGCTGGTCGCCGCCCACCCGTCGAAGGCCGCCCGGGCCGCGACGACCGCACGGTCGACATCGGCCGGCGTACCGGAGGGAACGTGACCGATGATCTGCTCGGTCGCCGGGTTCTCGACGTCGATCCGCTCGCTTCCCGACGAGGCAACCCACTGCCCGTCGATGTAGATCGCGTCCCGCTGGTGGCTGGCCTCGTTGCTCATGGTCGTGAGCCTAATGTCCGGGGATCGGGTCCCTGACGCCCACTCGACGGCGGTTTCGTGAGGCGTTGGACGCCGATCTTCGCCTTCGTGACCGCCTTCCCCGCAACACGCCGTGGAAGTGGTCGCGGGCACGAAGATCTGTCGGCGCGATCGTGGTGCCGAGGGCCGTACGTCGACAGCTTCGGAAGGTGGTTTCCCTATACCAAGGTGAGATGGTCAACTTTGTTTGCTTACCCATAGATAGGGAGGCGGCGTGCGGGCATCTCGAGCAGTCGCGCTTCTTGTCGTACTGCTGGCATCAGCGGCAAGTGTGAGCGCGGCGAGCCCCGCGGGCGCGGTGACCCACACGCTGATCGAGGGTTCGGGTTCGGCGTGGGGGTCGAACGCGATCGATCAGTGGATCGCGGCGGTTCAACCAGAGGGGCTGATGGTCACGTACACCCCGGATGGCTCGTTAGCGGGCGAGCAGGCGTTCGAGGACCACACCGGTGACTTCGCGTTTGCCGCCAGTGCGTACCTCGGTGGCGACCTGAGCAAGGGTCGGGAGTACGGCGCCATCCCGATCGCGGCAGCAGCGCTCACGTTTCCCTACCAGGTGAGATTCGATGGGAACCAGGTACGAACGTTGCGGTTATCGGGTCGCACGGTCGCGAAGATCTTCACCAACCGGATCACGAACTGGGACGATCCTGCGATCACCGCCGACAACAACGGCGTGCAACTGCCATCGATACCGATCACCGTGGTGGTTCAAGCTGAGCGCTCCGAGGAACATATGAGTTCACGAGCTACCTCGCCGATCGCTACCCAAAGATCTGGAAGGCATACAGCGGGAGCACCAAGCCGACGGCGTACTACCCGCTGGATCCTGGCAGCAACCAGATCGCGCAAAACGGCAGCGACAGCGCGATGAACTACATCTCGTCGAAGGCGGGCAACGGCGCGATCGGCATCGTAGAGTACACCTACCCCCTTAGCCAGAAGTACCCGGTTGCCAGCATTGAGAACAAGGCCGGCTACTTCGTGCAGCCATCACCGTACGACGTCGCGATCGCGCTGCGCCGCGCCACGATCGATGAGAACCCGGCTGACGCCAAGTACATGCGACCGGACCTCAAGCCGGTGTTCAACGCACCCGATCGACGTGCCTACCCACTGGCGTCCTACTCCGAGATGCTCGTTCCCACCTCCCCGACGGGCTCCTCGATGACCACCGCGAAGCGGCAGACCCTGGTCGACTTCGCCTACTTCGGCATCTGTCAGGGGCAATAGAACGTCGGCCCGATCGGTTACGCGCCACTGCCCCTGAACCTGGTGAAAGCCGGCTTCACCCAGATCGACCGGCTCGCAGCCGCCGATCCTGACGTCGACCTGACCGACCGATCGGTGTCCCACTGCAACAACCCCACGTTCCTCGACCACAACCTCAAGCGCGATTACCTCGGCTCGATCGCGCCCGAGCCGCCCGCGTGCGACAAACACGGCCAGGGACCGTGCGCGGTCCGGACGATCGCCCGTCTGGAAGCCTCGAGGGTGACCGTAAAGCCCGGACACGCGGTCACGTTCTACGGCCAGCTTTTCGACACGGGCGAACCGGGCGGCGCTCCGCCGCACGCGCTGGTCCGCCTTCAGAGGCGACTGCCACACCACGGCTGGACGACGATCAGAATCAAGAAATCAACCGCAACCGGCACCGTGAAAATAGGACTCGAGCCCGTCACAACCGCCGACTACCGGCTCGTCGACGCCGAACCAGGCTCCCGCCGGCCGGTCAGCACGGTCGTGCGCGTCAAGGTCAGCTGATAGCCCACCGCTGCGAAAGGCCCGTAGTCGTGAGGACGATCGTTCGATAGACGGACCTGTTCGCTCGATGCCGCATCGGTTGCACCGATCTCGTCGTCAGGCTGCGCGACGTTGATCGTGAGGCAGGATCAATTTGTCGCGGCTGGTGCCGTGACTGTCATCCGCCCTGGTCAGCCACCGAATTGTGTTTGCATCCATGCCTCGGCGCTGTACGGCACGATGAACGAGTCTTCGAGTACAGGGTGCCGGCCGAACTCGCTGCCTTCGGGACCGCGATCGGCAACGAACTGGAAGTACAGGTAGGGGTGGATACCGGCGTAGTGCTCCTTGCCGGACCCGCTGTATCCCGGACCGCACTCCTCCCCTTGCGAGCAGTAGGAGACCTCGGTCACCCGCAGGTTCATCGTTTGAACACCGATCTTGGGGAGCTTGGCCAGCTCTTTGCCGTACCGCCAGGTCAGCCCGCCTTTGTCGATGTTGAACTGTCCGTTGTCGCTAGCGAACTTGAGCAGGAAGTCCCGGCCGGGGGTCGGCCCGACCTTGTGGAAGGTGTCAGGCGAGGTGACGCCCAGTCCACGCTCCCGGATGTTGAACTTGTTCAGGATCAGGGCCATGAACCCCTGTTCCTCGAGGTTGATGCTGTTGTATTCGTGAAGGATCGCCGCGATCGCCACTGGCCCTTCCGCCTCAGCCTCCAACGCTTTCTCGATCGCGGTACTGAGCAGGTGCTCGATCCCCTGGTTACGAAGAAAGTCCTTGAGGCTGGACAGCGAAGCGCTCGCGGTCCACTTCGCGAGGTCTTTCGCCTGCTCTGCGTCGAGCTCGACGGACTTGGCCTTAGCGGAGGTTCCGATCAGTACGTTGGGCTTGACCGTCAGCGTCGGATTGGGCAGGTCTTCACCGCTGAGGTGACCGGTCGGGCACGACGAGGAGGACGTGCAATCGTCTGATGCCTTGACGGTGAGGAGCACCTTCTCCTCGGTGAGGACGCCGGGCGCCCAGTAGCGCAGCTTCACCTGGCCGTTGACGTCCGTGTGGTCGATGAGTTCCCGCGATCCGTCACCGCAGTTGGCCGCGCTCGCCACGGTTCCGCCGCCGACGCACAGATAGCCACTGCCGGGATCCTCACCGGACGGGTACGGCGCGATGCCGCCACCCGGAAGTGCTTGCACCGAGGCATCGACCTTCGCGCCTTCCACCGGCTTGTTGTGGTTGGCCGGATTTGTCACCGTTACGGTTAAGTCGGTGCATCCTGACTGACACTTGTTCTGCGAGGTGCCGGAGGTCTCACTGAAGAACCGGGCCACGTCCGGGTTCCTGACCGGCCGGTGCGTCAACCCAGGGGTAAAGGCCAGTTGCCCGGACACCTTCACCGTCAACGGGCAGGTTTTCGACGCCGTCCGGTTGCCGGTCCCCCCGGCGGTCGCGGTCGCACCCGCGGACGTGGCGCCGCACGGTAGGTAGTAGAACCTGACGCTGCCGTTACCCGAGTTATCGATCGACGGGCCGCTAAGGATGGGACCGCCGATGTCGGTGACGGACGGCGCGATATAGCTCGAGCCGCCCCCGCCGCCCTGCGGGTCCTGGCCTCCGCCGGCGCCACCGCCGCCGAAGTAGCCGCCGCCGCCACCACCACCGCCACCGCACGCCGACTGGCAACTCACGGTCTGGCCCATGTAGTCGCACGACGCATCCATCGGATAGCTTCCACCAGCGCCGCCCGCCCCTGGCGTGCTGACGTTGGCCGGGCCTGCACCCGACGTCGCCGGGGTTGCGGTCGCAGTGCTTACACAGAATCCGATGTTGAACTCCGACGTCGCTCCGGCGCCACCTCCGGTGGACTGAGTTCCACCCAGACCTGGCCCGGACTCACCGGGATCGGTGATCGGGTCCCACGGGCCCCCGTTGAGTCCGCTCGGGGCGCTCGGGTTCCCCGACTGCCCGGCAGGATCGCCGCCGCCGTCGCCAGCATCCGGTCCGAACCAGCCGGCACCACCGCCGCCGCCGGCGACGAAGTCGACCGTCGACCCATCCGAGACCACCGTCGCTCCGCCGCCGCCGCCGGCGCCGTTCCCACCAGCGCCGCCACCGTCGTACCCGCCGCTTCCGCCGCCACCGCTAGCCGTGCCGCTTCCGCCAAGACCGCCAACCAGCACCGATAGGACGTCCCCCGGTGAGACGGGAAGTGTGCCTCCCACCTCACCCCAGAGGCCCCCGTCAAACAGGTTCCCGTCCTCACCACCGTTCCCGCCGGTGGCCAGCACACCCAGCTCGGTCACCCCATCCGGCACGGTGAATTGCTGTGGACCGCCAGTGAAGCTCAACCTCACTGTGTTGCACGCCGACACGGTCGGCGAGGTAGGCGCGCAGCCCGACGCTGTCGCGCTGGATGCAACCGCCGACGCTTGTGGCCCGGCCACCACAAGAGCCGCGAGGACCACACTGGTCGCGGCGGCCGAGGCCAGCAACCGACCTGAAGTCCCCGATACGCGTCGCCCACACACCGAAATCTCGAACCGAACAGCCATCGTCATCACGCCCTCCTGCGACGCGGAATCACACCGCACCGATCAAAGATTGGCAAGGAAGCGTCACACGAACGTCACACCGAGGACATCAATCCCGCAGCCAGCGGCGCGACTTCGGACCCTGGACCTAGATCCAGCCGCAGACGGTAAGCACCTCGATCGCCACCTCGCCGACGCTTCGGCCGCCGCTGTTGTCGACGTCGTGGTCCTCGACCGCCGCACTAGCGACCGCGCGCGCGAAGCCTTCGCCCTCGGCGATCAGCTCGTCAAGCTCCAACCCGACGTCGCGGCCGAGTACGCGGTCACGTGCGGTGGCGTCGTCGACCAGGAGCCGCACCACCGACAACGAAGTGCCGGGCGGCAACGCATCCTCCACCAACTGGCGGTCGGCCCGACCGGTGAGTGCGCGCGCCATGACCAGCGACTCGACGCCGGACCCGACCAGGTTGGCTGCGACGTCGTGCAGATTGCGCTGGAGCAGATCGGCGAAGTCGTCGTCGGCGAGATCGGGACCCGCCCAGCACAGCCAGTCGAGGTCGATCGCGGCGTTACGCAATCCGCGCTGCCCGAGCTGGTGAGCGACCTCGGCGGCCACGGCGGTCTTGCCGGCGCCGAACTGGCCGGTCAGCAACAGCGCTCGCACGCCCGTCACGCTAGTGCCACGCTCACAACGACGGACCGCCGTTACGACGCCGGCGTCGCCTCGAACACCTCAAGCGTCGGCGGGGCAGCTCCGAGCGCGGAGGCGGACCGCCCGAACGCCACCGACTCGGGGACCGCGAAATGTTGCTTGACCGCCGCCATGTCGGCCCACTGCTCGATGAAGATCAGCCGCAGCGGGTTCTCGACATCGCGCGAGACGCCGTGGGACAGGCACCCCGGCTCCGCCCGAGATCGGCGAACGTGCTCGAGGCTCATCGCCAGCAGCTCGTCGATCGTGTCCTCGGACGCCGTGATGGTGCCGGTGATGACGACCATGGCTCACCTCCGCTCGACGGGGCGGTCCAGCCGAACCGCGTGCCGCTCACATCATGGCGGCCGGCCGCGGCTAGTCGAAGGTCGGGCGCTGGTCCCTGGTTCGCTTGAGCTCGTAGAAGCCGGGTACGCCGGTCACCAGCACTACGCCGTCCCAGAGCCGGCCGGCCACCTCGCCGCGCGGGATCGGGGTCACGACCGGGCCGAAGATCGCCGTACCGTCGATGTGGATGACCGGCGTGCCGACGTCGTCGCCGACTGGGTCCATCCCCTCGTGGTGCGAGCGGGCCAGCGCCTCGTCGTACGACGGATCGTCCATCGCATCGGCCAGCGTGGCCGGAAGTCCGGCCTCCGCGAGCGCAGCCTCGACCGTCGAGCGATCGTTCGGCAGCTTCTCGAGGTGGATGCGGTTGCCGAGCGCGGTGTAGAGCCGCCCCAGCACCTCGGGGCCGTGAGCCTGCTCGGCGGCGATGCAGACCCGGACCGAGCCGATCGCCTGCTCCATCCGCTTGCGGTAGTCCTCGGGCAGGTCGC
>Ga0265325_10002781_pt1 | contig 11684 bp, 8 predicted proteins | sample 41420metaG_FD_202090 | JGI IMG/M metagenome (GOLD analysis project Ga0265325, IMG submission 202090) | Rhizosphere microbial communities from Carex aquatilis grown in University of Washington, Seatle, WA, United States - 4-14-20 metaG | ecosystem: Host-associated > Plants > Roots > Rhizosphere >...
TTGGGTCTTTCGAACAATAGCGCGAGACGAAAATACTCACGTCGCGGGCGTCAACCACACCATCACCGTTCAAATCGCCGACCGAGATAAAAACTTTCGTCACGTTGAAGCTGATAAGCAGGGAGTAATCGCTTCTCGTGCCGTCCGAATTAATCTGCCTCACCCGTACCTTGTGGCTGCCAAGAGCGAGGGACGCAGTGTTGTAAAGAATTTTATAGTAGCCGGTACTATCCGCCGTGCCGGTCGGTTTAACGAGCGTACCATCGACAGAAGCTTCGATCGCCGCGCCGGGAACGGCGTAACCTTCAAATCCGACCGCCGTACCCTGGATTACCGGCGTGCGCACTATGCCAAGGGTTGGCGGCAAGGAAATATTTTGTTGAATGGCGGTCGGCTGTTGGACGTTAATCTGATAAAGCTTGGTTTGGGACGTTCGATCTTGAGGATCGATTATTTGCAGGCCGTAAAGCTTCGAGCCGGGCAGGATTCCCGAAAAATCTATCGAGAAAGATCCCGAAGCCGGAACGGTATTCTGACTCACTGGGATTGAACCTTGTCCAAGAGTGAATATTTTAATAATGCCGCTGGGGAATGCTTGACCCGAAAAACTGAGAGTGGCCGTAATCGGTCCCGAACTTCCGCCCCCGCCGCCGAAGACTTGAGCCGGCGCCAAGAATGAAATCACAAGGATCGCGTTAGTATTGAGTCCGGTGCCTGCCGTATCGGAAAGCGAGGCGGTTACCGTTTGAGCCGTGCCATCGGTTATCGGCACGGTGGCAACGCCGTTTACGAGAGTGATGACTCCCCCGCCCTGGGCCGCGCCGGAGAGAATCAGAGTCATGGAACTCTGAATCGTAGTATCGATGTTGCCCGCATTATCTTCGGCCGCAATCGTTAGATTGGCGGTTTCTCCCGTTCCTAAAGTGTCGGTATCAACCGAGAGAACAAACTTGGTCGCGACGATCGGCGAAGAAAGAACTTGAAGCGCGTCGGCATCATCAGCAATGCCGGTCGCGCCGTCAGGAACGGTCGAGTTATCGGAAACCGTGACCATGTAGTTTCCGGGAGTTTTGTTGAAATACCAGAATGAAGCTGCGGTCGAACTGACGCCAATATTCAATGAGGTGATTTGCGTGCCGCCGCTCGCGGCATTGAAGAACATTGTGGTGGTCGCAAGACTATTGGTATAGAGATGCACCGGTGTCGCGCCAGCGCTCACGGCATTTCCGAACACGTCGGAACGCGAAACCGAATAGCCGAGCCGCGTCCCGGCCGTCATGTTGCCCGGATGGGTAATTGTGAATTTATCCACCGGACCAGCCAAAATTTTTAAGGTATCGCTCACATCGGCAATGCCCGCGTTCCCATCCGGTGCCGTTCCATTATCCGAAACCGTTATGACTGGGCTTCCCGCTAACTCGTCGTAATACCAAAATGAAATAGAGGTTGAATTGTCGGGAATTGAGATATTCGTTATTAAATTTCCACCGGTTGGCGCATCATAGAAAGATTTGGCCGGAGACGGCGAACTCGAGTAAAGATAAACGACGGCGAGACCGTCCGAAACCGAATTATTGAATTGGTCTTTCCGTCCTACCGTGTATTGGACCCTGTTACCGGCAGAGAGTGTGCCAGGATGAGAAATGGTGAATTTATTGGTCGGACCGGGAACGAATTGGACGAAAACGTTGCTTGATACGTCCAAACCCGTGATTTGAGTATCGGTTAAAGTTAGATGAACGCTCTCGGCCACCGTATCGGTAATATTCACCGTACCGACGCCGTTAACAAGCGTGACTAGTCCGCCCACCGTGGCCGAGCCGGAGGTGTTTAACGTCACATCTTGACTGAAAGTCGTGTCCACATTGCCAAAATCATCTTCGGCTTTAATCGTAACGGGCAACGCCACCCCAATCGGGCTCGAACTGGCCGCCGAGATCACGAAGTGGGTAGGGATAATTGGCACGATGGAAACGATAATGGAAGTCGTCGCATCCACGATGCCAGTCGCGCCGTCCGGCCCCGAAGAATCATCAGTCGCAGTCAGCGTCCAAAGTCCGATACCATCATCGTAATACCAAAAAAGAGCGCTCGTGGAGCCATCGGCAATGGAGAGTGACGTAATCTTATTGCCATTCGAAGCGGCATTATAGAAAGCGGAGCTCGTAGCCGTGGAATTCGAGGATAGGTAAACGGTCGTAGCACCGGAGGTAACGGGATTCCCAGACCCATCGAAACGCGTTACGTGGTAACCAAGGCGCGTGCCAACGGTTATAGTCGCATTGGGATTATCTAAAGCAAAGCTAGCCACAGCGGCCGGCGGTATTAGCACCGGGAGAGTTGCATATCCGATCTTTTTGGGGCTGCCGGTAGAATCCGTAACAGAGAAGTACATGCGCAAGATACCAGAACCGTCATTTATGACTGACGGGGTATAGATCCTTCCGCTTCGATACGAAACTCCATCACTAGTTTCAAAAATCGGATTAGTGTCTTTGACCCAAGTCTTGCCATCGATTGAGGAAGCGAGTCCAATGCCGTCAAAATTGTTCCCGGAAGGAGATGCACATCCGCCACTGCCGTCATCTTGGCCCTTGCCGCTGTAGAAATAATGGAAACCCGCCGAGTCCTTATATACCGTACCGTATACGGAACTTACGCAGTCCCATGCCCCAATCGAGGAATCGCCCAATACCGGATTTGCCGTGTAGGCGCTCCAGAGTAGGCCATCGGTCGAGTAGGCAAGCCCGGTATCTTCATGATTGCCGTCCGTTCCGTCATAGTACAAAACATATTTGTAATTCCAAGGTTCGGTGCCGGTATTGACTGCATTTGGCTGATAGAAAATATTTACGGGTCCGTAAGTGCCGCGGTTCCATCCCGTTCCGGAATCCGGGTCTTGCACTAACTTTGCCGCCGGATTCTGCGTTAATGCAGCCTTATTGATCCAATTTATCCCATCAGCCGATTCGGCCGTTGCCATTGAAGAAAGGCTATAAAGCGAGGCTCCCATATCCCAAAACCACATCCTGTACTTGGTCGTTGCGGCATTACACGGCACGGTTCCGAAACAATTGGCATTGTAAAGAACCTGCGTGTGATGAATATTAGCCAGCCCGGCTATTGTCGTGGGCGTTCCCCAAGAGATGCCGTCGGTGGATGTAACAAGATAAGCCAGGCCGTTGCCATCCGAATACCACATCTTATATCTCGGGATCCCCGCTCCGAATCCGTTTGAATCGTAAATTGCGCTTGGATAATAGGCACTGCCGGTAGGCGCCGTATAAACCACGCCCTGGTCGCTCCAGGCAGTGTATGCGGGAGAACTGACGGGAGTTACTACCGTGAGCGTTTGAGCGTTCGAGGTGCCACCGCCCGGCGTCGGGTTTACAACCGTTACAGGGAAAGTGCCGGCAGAGATTAGATCTGAAGAAGGGATCGATGCGGTAATTTGGGTGGAAGAAACAAAAGTCGTGGTGCGGCTTGATCCGTTCCACTGGACTAACGAGGAGGGGGAAAAATTTGTGCCATTCACGGTAATGGTGAAAGAAGGATCGCTCGTGAGTTTTGAAGAAGGGTTAATCGACGTGATGGCAGGAACTGTAAAGGGCAATTCGAAATTATATGTTGTTACCACGCCGTTCACGCCGATACTGAATGCGTCCACGCTCCCGACAAAACCGCTCGTCCAGCCGCCGCCGGCTTTGAATTGCAGCGCTCCCGTGTTTGCTCCCGCGGAACGAATACCCGCATTGGGAAAAGCGGCAAGAACTTGTGCCCACGTACATGCGTGATTAATTGAGCAAACTGCATTCCCCGGCGCGCCGCTAAACCACCAGTTGCCGGAAGCGGCATTATCGAGCGGATTCCATGTCTGCCAAACTCCGGTGGATACAGTGTGAGTATAATATGGTTCATACACGAGCCGCCCCTGCCAGGCGGTATTGGCATCGGTAACGTTGGTATCGATATCCAATTGAAGAGAGGGGGCGAGAGCGCTTGAACCGGAAGAGCGGTAGGTGCTGTAAGCCAGAGATGTGATCGCATCTAGCCGCGTACCGGCAAAAGCGAATGTCCCAAAAATTTCCCCTCCGGTACCGTCAACCGTGAGTTGGGTGCTGCCGCCGCCAAGCGGAGGCGTAGAAAAAGACGGGCCGTATGGACCATAGACGAAGGTTCCGGAACCTGTGGGAGTTTCTTGGGAAAACCACCACCCGTTCGGATTGTTTGGAGTGACGACAATTGTATTTATCGCATGTATTCTTTGGATGGCTATAGCAATCACGACAAAGACGAGGAGTAGGGTGATAAGATGGGTTACTATTCTCTTTATATTTTTCACGTGTTTTATTTTAAAGAAATTGTATTTAAAAAGCGCGGATTTCCGGGGTGGAGAATCCGTTTTATTTATTAGTTGTCCCCAAACATTCATTTACCTTTTCGATCACCTGATCGATGGTATAGTCGGTTTTAACGAGATAATAGGCCGGCTCGTCTCTCGCCACGCCCCGCGTAATGTTGTCATCCGCATTTAAATTGGTAAGGATGATCACCGGTACCTTCATGGCCCACTCATTCTGAGAGTTATTACGTAATTTCTTGAGCAAATTCATGCCGTCCATCTTCGCCATCACGATATCCAAAAGGATCAAGTCCGGTTTTTCCTTTAAAACCAGCCAAAGTCCTTCCTCGCCGTCATAAGCTTGGATAATATCGAAACCAGCCCGGATTAATTTTTCGCCAAGCGCTTTCGATAAAACTTTATCGTCTTCAATAATGGCAATTTTGTATTTTATATCCTTAGGCACAATAAAATTATATCATAACGAACGAACCCCGGCCGGAAGTCGTAAATATCCTAATGTTTACAATTAGGCAGTTGCTCGCTATCCGATATCATTACGCAAAAATGGAATGGCGTGAAACCATTCCATTTTAGTTTTGCGGTGGGGGTGAGATTCGAACTCACGGTGCCCTTTCAGGCACAGCAGTTTTCAAGACTACCGCCTTAAACCACTCGGCCACCCCACCGCTATGTATAGGATCGGAAACAAGACTATTGTTTCCCTGAAACATCATAAAACAAAACAAGTTCGGCATAAAGCCAGACTTATTTTGTTTGTAGACCTACGGGGAAGCAAACGTCGTCCTTCGACAAACTCAGGACTCCTTAGAAACCCTCGGTTTCTAAACGCTTCTATCGAGGCTATTTCCGACACGGGAGACTACCAGTGTGTTCTCCCGACCCCTCTCCGTGGTTCGATTCCCCCACATCATGAAACAAATATACTCACCATAAAGATGAGCATATTCATTTGTGGACCTACGGGGAATCGAACCCCGACCTCCTCCATGCCATGGAGATGTAATACCGTTTTACTATAGGCCCATCCAGTGCGCGATACAGGGATCGAACCTGTCGCCTCTTCGATGTCAACGAAGCGCTCTACCACTGAGCTAATCGCGCATTCTCGTTTTTAAATTTCCGGAGATTTCACCAACTTCTCGATTTCTTCTTCTATCGAAAGCCCGTCCGGAAATTTTAAAATTTTCATAAAACCCATGTGATACGTTTTAAATTTTTTATCCTTTGGATCAATTACCTTTATCTCCAAAGTAATGGTTTCCGTGGTTTCCTCCTCTACATTAATGACAAGATTCGGGTCGTCGTGGAATTTCTCAACAACGTTCATTATTCTATCTCGCGCTTCCTCCTTCAATACCCTAAGCTTTTCATCTATCTCATTGGCTTTTCCAACATCTAATCGCTCACTCATTGTGAAAATATAATACCAGAGCTTTACATACCATTCAACCTAGCTTATAAATAGTCTTTAGAGCCCTCGTAGTTCAACGGATAGAACAGTGCCGTCCTAAGGCGAAAATGGGAGTCCGATTCTTCCCGAGGGCACATGGGCTAAATTAGAATGATTGCTCAAGGAGGGTTGGCAGAGTGGTCTAACGCGCCGCACTCGAAATGCGGTTGGGGAGAAATCCCCTCACAGGTTCAAATCCTGTACCCTCCGCAAAACAAAAAGGGATGGCTTTATGCCATCTTCTTTTTGTTTTATGGCGTTAGGAAGGATTTTCCAGCCAAAGACTTTGTTATAATGAATGCTGTATGGGAAAAACATATAAAAATTGTCAGAGCTGTGGAATGCCGATGAAAAAAGATCCAGCGGGTGGTGGTACGGACGCCGATGGAACGAAATCCATAATGTATTGCAGTTATTGTTACCAAAACGGGGCTTTTACTTGGGATTGCACGGTGGAACAAATGCAGGAGTTTTGCAGGAGTAAGCTCAAAGAAATGAGCTTCCCGGGATTTTTAGCCAAACTTATGACTTCAAATCTTCCAAAGTTGGAACGTTGGAAAAAAATAATTTGATTTTTCAAAAAAAATAACGAGCTTGGTGAGTATTATTTTGTTTTTCTGACTCACTTTTGAAATATTTCTTCCGAAACAGATGAAAACCGAGTTATCCACAGTTTTTTTAAACTTTTTAGTGTATAATTAGGTTAGAGAAGCAGGTTGCTAGGGAACTAACGCGGTTGGCGGTCGACAATCCAACATTAGTTTTAAATTAAAGGGCGGAAGCCCAAAAAAAACAAAAATATGGCAGCAAAGAAAAAGAAGAAGGTGGCCAAGAAAAAGAAGGCCAAAAAAAGCCGAAGGAGATAACCTCTGACGGTTAACCACCCCCACAAGGGGTGGTTTCTTTTGAAAACTGCTAGAATAATCATTATATGTGGAACGAAAATAAGAGGGTTGTGAAAACGGTGCGCCTGGTAATGCCAGCTGTCGTATCCATTGTATTGTCAAAAAGTTTGGAAGAGCTCAAAAAGGAGTTGCCGGCAGGAGCAAAGAACAAGTCAGGATCACTTCAGATTCCGCCCGAGAAGATCGACGCCCGCGGCATGGTTCAAGTAGGCGGAGGTTCCGGATTCATTGTGGAGAAAAGTGGAATAATCTTAACAAACAAGCACGTTATCGCAGAATCGGGCGTGAGTTATACAGTCTTCACGAATAATGAGGATGAAAGCTATGAAGCGGAGGTGCTCGCCCGAGACCCCTTGAACGACGTTGCAATATTAAAAATAAAATCCGAAAGAAGATTTCCGGTAGTTGAACTCGGTGATTCAGAAAAAGTGGAATTAGGCCAGACCGTGCTCGCTATCGGCAATGCATTGGGAATTTTTAAGAATACGGTTTCGATGGGAATTATTTCCGGATTGTCACGCTCAGTCCAAGCCAAATCCGATTCAAAAGCTCCACTCCAAGAATTAAGAGGGTTGATTCAGACCGACGCCGCAATCAATCCCGGAAATTCCGGCGGTCCGCTCGTTGATATACACGGACGCGCCGTGGGCATCAACGCTGCCATCGTTGTCGGCGCGCAAAATATAAACTTCGCCATCCCAATCAAAGCCGCCGAAAAAGATTTACAGGATCTAAAAAAATACGGCCGTATCCGGCGTCCACTTTTGGGACTGCGCTATCTCATGCTGAATCATGACCTGAGCGAGAAGATGGGTTTATCTTCGGATTACGGCGCTTACATCACCCGCCAGAACTCCGCCGAAACAGCCGTTATCCCCGACAGCCCGGCCGACAAAGCGGGAATATTCGAACAAGATATCGTTTTAGAGTGGAATGGCAAAAAAATATCGTCCGAAACCACCCTTCAGGATTTTTTGGACGATTGCGAAGTGGGAGAAAAGGTCAAACTGAAGATTCTCCGGGCCGGCAAGGAAAGGGAGATGGAAATAACTCTAGCAGAGAGAAAATAATCAGATCAGTAGTAGTACCGATCGACCAGAAGGCCGGCTTTGTCGAAGAGAAGAACTAGATCATGGTTTTTATCTAATATTATTGCTCCATTCAGCCATATCATCCATTCATTAGAGAAGAAATTAGCATTGTTGTGGCTATATTGATAGCATCCATTGTAGCTAAATCGTTCATTTATGAATGATTTGCAAGTTTGATCGCTATAGGTAGCTAAATTGTTCAATTGCTGGGCCGCGGGCATAGAACAATTATTCGTCGATAAAATTATATTTTGGCACAATCCTGAGAAAGACAGGATTTCCTGACGCTCGTAAGGAGTGGGGCAATTATTTGGTAATGCCGGATTGAACTTATACAAATTATTTAGATAACCCATACATTCGTTCAGTCTTAAATTAGCCAGAATAGGACTCGGGCTGTTATAGAAATTAACATAATCCCCATTTTTCAATAGAATATCGGCATTTGAAGCGAAACCGGATGGATTATAATCCGATATAGCTTCTGGGATTAACACATCTCCATTGCTCGATTTTAAGTTCCAGCCCGTGATATCAATCGGATCTTTAAGAGGAGAGTTGACACTTAGAGAAAATTGACTCGGGTTATAAAAATCACCCGCTGAGACCGAACCGATCCTTACCTGGGAGTAGAAGGGTGAAAGCTGATCAACGGAAAATCCCGGGGGTGGAACTATTTGAGGCTTCACGGGTTCAGATGGAGGCTGATTTGCGGGCGGCGGATTATTCACTGCCGCCCCGTTGTTTCCCGTCACCGCCGAAGGAACTGGGTTTGTCGTAGTACTTGCACCCGGCAAACTCGGGAGTTTTATTATCGAAGAAAGACTTTCGAATTTAAAACTGCCGCTCAATTGAGTGAAGGTTTTATAGAGTGCAAATGCGACGACGATGATAATGATTATCCAGAGTATTTTCCCCATTTGAGTTAATCCCGTTAGAGACAGGATACGCCTAACGGGCGCATCCGTCGTAATTCAAGCGACTTTGCCATTATGATGTTTTTTTGATTTTGTTCCATTGAAGCTTTTTAATTTGATATTCTCTAACGGGATTAATAATACGTCAGACGACGAAATTTATTAAGCGATCAGGCACGAAGATGATTTTCTTGGTTTTTTGGCCTCCGATAGAACCAGAGACGTTCGCATCCGAAAGAGCGACTTTCTCCGCTTCGCCTTGAGAGATGCCGCGTTTCAAATTAATGGTTGCCCTAAGCTTGCCGTTCACCTGCACCACAAGGTCGAAATTTTCCTCTCTCAAAAATTCCGGATCAGCTATGGGCCAAGATGATTTATGGATGGTATCTTCATTGCCTAATTCATGCCAAAGCTCTTCCGTAATATGGGGGGCGAACGGTGCGAGCAATTTTAGAAAAATTCCTTTGTTCTCTTTACCAATATGGCTTTTCTCAAATTCATTCAAGAGAATCATCAAAGCGCTGATGGCCGTATTATAATGAAGCAATTCTATGTCCTCCGTCACTTTTTTTATCGTCCGATGCATCAAATTAATGACATTTTGGCTAGATTTTTCCGATACTCCATCATCCTTTATATAAAGACTCCAGACCCGATCCAAGAAACGCACAACGCCCAAAACCGCCTCGTCGCGGAAATCACCACCCTGCTCGAACGGGGCGAGAAACATCAGATACATCCTCAAAGAATCGGCGCCGAATTTTTTGATATACTCGTCGGGATTTATCACATTCCCTTTGGATTTGGACATCTTTGCTCCTTCTTTTATGAGCAGGCCGTGCGCGCGAAACTTCGGAAAGGGCTCTTCAAAATGAAACAATCCGGCATCGTTAAAAACCATGGCGACGAAGCGCACATAGAGGAGATGAAGCACGGAGTGTTCGGCTCCGCCGGTATATAAATTTACCGGAAGCCATTTTTTCGTTATCTCCGAGCTCCAAGCCTGATTTTTTTCGCCCACGCTCGGATATCTCAGGTAGTACCAAGCCGAGTCCAAAAATGTGTCCGAAACATCCGTCTCGCGGCGCGCTTTTCCGCCGCAATGCGGGCACTTTGTTTCATAAAATTCCTTGACCGAGGCGAGCGGCGATTCACCCTTACCTTGCGGGCGGAAATCTTTGATATAAGGGAGTTTGACCGGCAGATCTCTTTCGGGCACGGCATACCAGCCAGGCATTTCTTTCTGCTCGCCCTCACCCTTTTCTGTACAAGCTTCGCAATGAATCATCGGTATCGGCGCGCCCCAGTAGCGCTGGCGGGAGATGAGCCAATCACGGAGGCGATATTGGATTTTTCTCTCTCCTCCCACGAATTTCGTTATCTCCCATTTGGCTTCTTCGGAATCCATTCCGTTAAACTTTCCAGAATTTATTAAAGTTCCTTTTCCAATAAACGGCATTTGATCAGCGAGTTTCATTTTACCCATTATTGGGTCGTGCCACTCTCTCGTGTTTGCTATTACCTCCCTCCACGGGATGTTATATTTTTTAGCAAATTGCCAATCCCGCTCGTCGTGAGCTGGCACGGCCATGATTGCGCCCGTGCCGTAGGTTGATAATACGTAGTCTGCCGCAAAGATCGGGATTTCTTCCTTATTCACCGGATTTATCGCTTTCACACCCTTCAATTCCACGCCGGTTTTTTCTTTCCCCTCTTCTATTCTTTCTTCTTCTGATTTATTGCTCGCTTTTTTTACATACACTTCAACTTCTTTGTAATTAGTTATTTTATCTTTAAGTTCTCCGATTATTCCGTGCTCCGGCGCCACAACCATATAGGTCGCGCCGAAAAGTGTATCGGGGCGAGTCGTAAATACCTCAAGTTGAGATTTGGAATTTAATATTTGGAATTTGATGGACGCGCCCTCGCTTCGCCCAATCCAATTCCGCTGGGCGATTTTCACCTTCTCCGACCAATCTATCTTATTGAGATTTTCCAAAAGTTTTCCGGCATATTTCGTAATCCTAAAGAACCACTGCTCCATATCTTTTTTTACCACTACCGAGGAGCATCTTTCGCATTTTCCGGCGACGACCTGCTCGTCGGCCAAGACGGTCTTGCATGATGGGCACCAATTTACGAATTGCTTCTTGCGATAGGCCAGGCCGCGCCGCCACATTTCCGTGAAAACCCATTGGGTCCACTTATAGTAATCCGGATTATAGGTTTCCAATCGTTCATTCCAGGCAAAGCCATTCCCAATCATTTTGAGCTGTTCATAAAAACGCTTTTCCGAAACCTTGGCCTGGTCCATCGGGTGCGCGCCGATCTTCAGGGCGTAGTTTTCCGAGTGAATACCAAAACCGTCCAGACCGATCGGCTCAAAAACGTCATAGCCTTCCATTCGCTTCTTCCGGCCATAGATGTCCGCGCCCGTGAAGGCGTACATGTTCCCGACATGCAGGCCCTCGGCCGACGGATACGGGAACATCATCAGGTTATAGAAGGGCTTCTTGGCCTTGGACAAATCCGGCTCGTAGATACCGCTTTTCAACCATTCCTTCTGCCAGTGTTTTTCTATTTTATTAAAATCGTATTTTTTCAACTTACCTCAATTCTAAACGCTCTTTGGGTGTTTTTCAAAATTTGCTCGGCCATCAGCTCTATTGACATCGATTTTAATTCAGCCAGCTTCTTGACCACTTCTACCACATAGGCCGGCTCGTTACGCTTGCCGCGATACGGCACGGGAGCGACGAAAGGCGCGTCGGTTTCACTTAAAATCCTCTCTATTGGGATGAATTTTATGACTTCATCGTAATCCCGAATGAAAGTGATGACCCCGCCAAAAGTGAAGTAAAATCCCAAATCCAACAGTTTTTTAGCCTCTTCTTTCGTGCCGCTGAAAAAATGAACGATACCTGATATGGGAGAAATAAGAGACGCGCGATAAGA
>Ga0265325_10002784_pt1 | contig 11672 bp, 10 predicted proteins | sample 41420metaG_FD_202090 | JGI IMG/M metagenome (GOLD analysis project Ga0265325, IMG submission 202090) | Rhizosphere microbial communities from Carex aquatilis grown in University of Washington, Seatle, WA, United States - 4-14-20 metaG | ecosystem: Host-associated > Plants > Roots > Rhizosphere...
CGTGCCGACATAACGATTCAGTTGCGTCCTGATGTGAGATTCAATGACGCGCCATCTATGATGGCTGATTTCACCAGCAATGGAACGCGCCTTCTGGTACTTCTGATAATCGTCTGCGATCTGGCTAAAGGGACGATTGAATATCGGCACCTCATGCTTCAACCGGAATCGGATATCCGCATCGTGGTCGTAAGCGCGAGACTTCGCTGACTCGATGTCAGCGGTCTTGAGGGAAATGGTCTTATAGCGGTCCGCATTGGTTAGCCGGACGCGGCAATACCAATTCCGGTGTTCTACATCTGTCCGGCGGAAGAGGATGAGCCCTGGCTTTAGCTCCATTTGATCTGCGAGGAATGCCATCTGCTTCCCTCAATCTGTTCTGTGCAGATTCTGTGTAGAAAAACCCGCTAAGTGCTTGATCTGTCGTTTCTGTGTACCAGTTGTGTAGGTGATTGTAACATAGAAAATGTAATAAAGTCAAATACTTAATATATCTTTATCATCACATAAACAAATTGCGGCCCGGCCATGTGCTGATCCTTAAGGAGAGATTGGAGCGGCTTTTATCGGAGTGGGCGCGCCGCCGCAATCGCGGCCTTAGTTGGTCGCACGGCCGGACGGAAAACCGCGGACGTCATTGAGCAATCCTCGCCGCCGCCGCACTTTTCCTGGCCGATGCTCCGTCACCCTGGTTTCTGAACCCAGAAATTGTACATGCCCGAAAAAGTGTCGGGATTGCGCTCCTCAAACGCCCGCCATTGCCCAAGATCGGTGGCGGCCGGATCGCCGGGATAGTGCCGCCGGTAGGACGCCAGGGTGCCCAAATCCAGCTCGAAGCCGAGGAATGCCAGATCGTTTTCGACCAGGAACGCGGCGATTGTATCCAGGGTCAGGCGCTGTTCCTGGACATGGAACAGCAGGTCGCGGCACATGCTGAGGCTGTTGAAATCCACCGATTCCGTGGTCTTGCGGAAGTCGCCATCGCCCGCCAGCAGGTCCTGGCGGAAGCGGCGGATGTCGTCGGGGGCGGCGCGGGTGCCGCCATCGGCGATGCGCCGGCGCAGTTCCACCACCTGGTGCCGCCCCAGCTCGCTATAGAGCGCGACGTGCATAAAGCCGCCGGACCGCAGCAGGGTCAGCAGCTTGCGCCAGCCCGCCCAGGGATCGGCGAGGTGGTGCAGCACCCCGACTGCCTCGATGACATCGAATGGCCCCGCCTCCAGCTTCAGCAGATCGGCCTGGGCATAGTCGATGGCGATGCCCATCTCGCCTGTCTTGCGCCGCGCATAGGCCAGGCTGTTGCGGCTGAGATCGATGGCGGTCACGCGCGCCTTGTCGAACTGCTGCGCCGTCTCGATGGCATGCTGTCCGGTGCCGCAACCCGCGACCAGCACGGCAATGGAGCCCGCGGCAGGACGGCGGAACGCGGCCAACGGGAATTTGTCGGAGAGGAAGCGCGCCAGGCTTTTGGGCATAGCGGCCGGCGGCAGCCGGACCCAGCGGGGAAAGGGACTCTCTTCATATTGGTCGCGCACGGCGCGGGAGGTTTCGTCGTCGATCACGGTCAGGCGGGGAATCTGCTCCGCCGCTTCCTGTGCCGGTTCGGCGACCTGTTGGGTGAGAACATGCTGTACCGTCCCCGGCCAGTTCATCCCCAGCAGGCGCGCGGACCCCCGAAGCGACCCCAGCGGCAGATAGGCCGCCACCGCCAGCACCGAGGACGCCGAAACCGGCGCACCGGCTTCCAGCGCAGCGGTGAGCTTTTCGCCCAGCGCCTTGGCCCGCTGCAATTCGCCGTCCACCAGCCCGAATACATAGTCATCGAGGAAGCATTGCTGCGCCAGGACGCCGAAAAATTCCGGTTGCGGGAGGGCGCCGGAATTCGCCTCCGCCAATTCGAGCGCCGCGCGGCGCAGCAGGGTGAGCGCGCGCTCCAGCCGCGCGTCGCACACCGGCACGCTCACCAGCAACGCCTGCAGCAGCGGATCGGCGGCGAGGCGCGCGAATTCCGGCGCCGCCAGCAAATCGCCGGGCGTGGCCGTCATCGCCCGCTCGACAAAGGCGGTGGCATCGCGCCCGGCCATCACCAGGGCAGCGGCGCTGCCCGCAAGATCGCTGGGCCGTCCCCAGGCTTCGCGCAGCGCCCGCGCCATCAAGGCGCGGTACTGGCTGTCATCGGCGATGGCGCCGGCATTTTTGGCGCAGGCGACAAAGACCCGTTTGGCTTCGGCGGTTTCGCTCTGTTGCAGAATTTGCCGGATCACCGCGATGGCGTCGGCATGGCGGCCGGTGTCGCTCAGCAGCAGCGCAAGGTTGCGGCCCGCCAGTTCCAGATCCGGCTTGAGCGTCAGGGCGCGGCGCCAGCATTCCGCCGCTTCCTCCAGCCGGCCCTGCGCCGCCAGCGCGGTGCCCAGGCTGGCCTGCGCCTCGGCATAGCGGGGATTGGCCGCCAGGGCGCGGACATAGGCGGCTTCGGCCTCCGCCGGTTGCCCCTGCTCCATCAGCGCATTGCCAAGATTGCGATGCGCCTCGGCCAGCCCGGGCGCCAGAGCCAGCGCCTGGCGGTAGGATGCGACCGCTTCCTCCACCCGCCCCGCCGCCTTGAGAGCATTGCCCAGATTGTTGTGTACCCCCGCATCCTTCGGCGCGAGGCCGAGCGCCCGTTGATAAGACGCCGCCGCATCTTCCGGCCTGCCTTGCGCCGCCAGCGCATCGCCAAGACTGGCATGCGCCTTGGCATAGTCGGGTTTCAATGAAAGGGCGCGGCGATAGCTGGCAGTGGCGTCGTCCAGCCGGCCCTGGCTGGCCAGCGCGCCGCCGAGATTGCAATGCGCCTCGGCCAGCTCCGGCTGCAGCGCCAGGGCGCGGCCATAGGCGGACGCGGCCTCGGCGAAACGCCCCTGCCCCATCAGCGCATTGCCCAGGCTGTTGTGGAACGCCGCCACCTGCCCGTCCTGCGCGATGGCCTGGGCGATGAGATCGACCGCGATGTCGCCGCGCCCCGCCTGATGGGCGATGATGCCCAGCAGATGCAGGGCAAAGGGATTGCGGGGATCGGCGGCAAGAACCTGGCGGTAAAGCCGCTCCGCCTCCGCCAGCCGCCCGGCCTGGTGATGCGCCACCGCGGCGGCCATCAGCGCCGCAAGATCGGGCGGGGCCGTCATGAACCGGGATTCTTTGCGGAGGGCGTCAGAACTTGATCTTCGCCCGCGACAGCAGCGAGACGGCGGTGGCGCCGGTCTGGCCCTGGTAATTCATCTGGTAGGAGGCGTTGGCCTGCAGCGCCAGCGCCCCGTCCAGGAAGTTGGTGACATAGCCAAGCTGGAAATCGGTTTCCGCCGTCTGGGGCCGCAGATTCTCGCCGCGGGCGATGATCATCGGCGGCAGATCGCCCGAAGCGGTCAGGCTGGCGAAGGTATCGGTGAGGCCGGGGGCAGGCTGGCTGAAGGCGAAGCCCATCGCGTCGTCGCCGAACAGGCCGCGCTTGGCCACCGCGATCGAATAGGAGCGCTCGTCGGTGCTGGCCTGGCCGCTGCGCAGGTCAAGCTGCGACAGGCCTTCGCTGTAGGAGAGCTTGGTCACCCAGCCGCCGCCAAGTCCGAGATGGGCGCTGACCCCGATGGCGTCGGTGGTCGCGCGCTCGGGCAGGCCGCCGCCAAATCCCAGCGGCACGCCGTTGCGGCTGGAGGAAATCGCGCTGACGCCGATGCCGGCGGAATCCGTCACGTCCCAGGACAATCCGGCGATCAGCGACTGGGTCAGGCTGGCGTGATAGCTGAGCGGCAGGTCGCCGCCCGCCGAGAAGGGATCGACGGTGAAGCCGTCCAGCGTTTCGCTGCTGAGGGCGGTGCCCAGCCGAAGCCGCAGCTCGGCCGTCGGCGTGTAAGTGAAGCCGGCATACTGCCCGCCATTGGCCAGGGCCAGATAGGGCGCCGTCACCGCCGACAGCAGCGGCGACGCCGCGCCGTCGTAATTGTCGAAGCGCGCCGCGATGTCGAGATTGCGGCCCGCATCCAGCGCCAGGTTCGGCGCCAGCAGCGTGCTGCTGGCGAAACCGGACGCGGCCCTGCCATAGGTTATGTGCAGCGGCGACGCGCCGTTGAAGCCCGCCATCGGCGCGGCGAAATCCGTCAGGCCGGACGCCGAAAATTCATAGAGCGAAACCGGCTGCGCGCCGAAGGATTGCACGGGCGCGGCCGCGCCAACGGGCAGCGCCGCGAATGCGGCAGCAAAGCCCGCGGCAAGAACCGCGTTGCGCAGGAGGCGCGTCATCGTTCCCTTCCTACCCTTTCCGGGTAGACGAAAATATCAGAGGGGCGGTTCCCCTCTCAAGGAAAACGGCCCAATTACCTGAGGATTCCCGGCCACAGGGCGTCAGGTAACGTCATTATGGTTGCCCGGTTTCCGGCGAACATTGTAATATTATTTCAATACCGGGATTAACCATGTCTTTTGCCGAAATCGAGGGGCTTGCCTTCTGCTATGCGCGGAAAGGCTCCGGGGCGCCGCTGCTGTTCATCGGCGGCACCGGCGGCGACCTGCGCCGGGCGGAGACCCGCTATGACGGACCGCTGGCACGCAGCTTCGACCTTCTCGCCTACGACCAGCGTGGCATGGGGCAAAGCGCCAAGCCGGACCGGCCCTATAGCATGGCCGATTACGCCGATGATGCCGCCGGGATGATGGCGACGGTGGGATGGGACGGGGCGCATGTGATCGGCGTGTCGTTCGGCGGCATGGTGGCCCAGGAGCTGGTGCTGCGCCATCCCCGCAAGGTGCGGCGGCTGATCCTGTGCTGCACGTCGTCGGGCGGTGCGGGCGGCGCCTCGTTTGCCTATCACGAACTGCCGCCGATGACGCGCGAGGAACGCGCCACGTTGATGATCCCCATCGCCGACACGCGGCATGACGCGGCATGGGCCGCCGCGAACCCGGCGCAATACAAAAAGCTGCATGCGCTCGCCAGCGCCGATCCTTATGCCGGTGAGCCGGGCCATGCCGAAGGCGCCCGGCGCCAGGAAGCGGCGCGCGCCGGGCACGACACCTGGGACCGGCTGCCGCAAATACAATGTCCGGTGCTGGCGATGGGCGGGCGCCATGACGCCATCGCGCCGCCGGAAAATCTCAAGGCGCTGGCCGGGCGCATTCCCGGCGCCGCGTTGCGCTTCTTCGAAGGCGGGCATCTCTTCATGCTGGAGGACAAAAGCGCCTATCCGGCGATGACGGAATTTCTCACCCGGCCGTAACCGTTGTGGAATCGCAACGAATCCAGATCGTTACACGGTGGTTGGGAACTTCTGGCCGCGGCCGGGTGTTTTCTGTACAACTCCCTGGAAAACCGGGCTTTTGCTTGAGCCGGAGCTTCATGACCGCTGTCGCCCAGCCCGTTTCCCCTGCCGACGCGCGAAGCCGCTATGCGCAGATACGCCGCGCCAGCGAAGCCCTGGCCGCGCCCCTGTCGGCGGAAGACTGTGCCGTCCAGTCGATGCCCGATGCCAGCCCGGTCAAATGGCATCTCGCCCATACAAGCTGGTTCTTCGAGAGCGTCGTGCTGGCGCGGCGGCCCGGCTACCGGGCGTTCGATCCGGCCTTCGCCTATCTGTTCAACTCCTATTACGAGGGCCTCGGCCCCCGCCATCCCCGGACGCGCCGCGGACTGCTGACCCGGCCGGGGCTGGAGGCGGTGATGGCCTATCGCGCCCATGTCGATGCCGCGATGGACCAGGTGCTGGACGATGACGCGTTGCAGCCGCTCATCACGCTTGGGCTCAATCACGAACAGCAGCACCAGGAACTGATCCTCACCGACATCAAGCACGCTTTCTATTGCAACCCCTTGCTTCCGGCTTATTCGAATGCCCATGCGCAGCGCAGTTCGCCCGGCGGTTTGGAATGGCACGATCACTCCGGCGGCATCGTTTCCATCGGCCATGACGGCAACGGCTTTGCCTTCGACAATGAAGGCCCGCGCCATCAGCAATTGCTGCGGCCCTTCCGCCTCGCCTCGCGTCCGGTGAACAATGGCGAATATCGCGCCTTCATCGCCGATGGCGGCTATCGCCGGCCGGAATTCTGGCTGTCGGACGGCTGGGCACGGGTGCAGGAGGAAGGCTGGCAGGCGCCGCTCTACTGGCTGACCGACGCTGACGGCGCCACGCGCATCTTCACCCTGGCGGGCTTGCGGCCCCTTGATCCCGATGTGCCTGTTCACCATGTGAGCTTCTTCGAGGCCGCCGCCTATGCCGCCTGGGCGGGCAAGCGGCTGCCGACGGAATTCGAATGGGAAGCCATCTGCAATAACGGCCTGGATCACGGCGAAGTGTGGGAATGGACGCGCTCGTCCTACGATCCCTATCCCGGCTTCAAGCCGTTCCCCGGCGCCGCCGCGGAATATAATGGCAAGTTCATGGTCGGCCAGCTGGTGCTGCGCGGCGGGTCCGTTGTGACGCCGCCGGGCCATGCGCGACCGACTTATCGCAATTTCTTCCCACCGCAGGCGCGCTGGCAGTTCTCGGGCATTCGGCTGGCGGAGGATGTATGAGCGCGCCTGTTTTTTTTAATTGCCCTGACGCTTCGCTGATGAGGGCGGTGGCGCGGTGGCAATTCAGCGGCATCCGGCTCGCGGAGGATATCTGATGGACATGCGCCTTGCCGTCGCCCAGCCCCTGCCCGTTCCGGCGCCGGGCGGTTTCGCATCGGACCTGCTCACCGGCCTGGGCAAATCGCCCAAGGAAATCTCCTGCAAATATTTCTACGACCGCGAAGGCTCGCGCCTGTTCGAGGCGATCTGCGCCCTGCCGGAATATTACCAGACCCGCACCGAGACCGCGCTGCTGGCCGCCCATGCCGGCGAGATCGCGGCCCTGATCGGCCCGGACGCGGAGATCGTCGAGTTCGGCGCCGGCTCCTCGCGCAAGGTGCGCATCCTGCTGGACGCGCTGCGGAACCCGCGCGCCTACACCCCGGTCGATATTTCCGGCGACTATCTGCGCGAGGTGGCGCGCGCCCTGGCGGCGGATTATCCGGCGCTGCGGCTGCGGCCCCTGGCGGCGGATTTCACCTTGCCGATGGCGATCCCGCCGGTCGCGGGCGCGGCGCGGCGGGCCGGGTTCTTTCCCGGCTCGACCATCGGCAATTTCCGCCCCGATGCCGCCACCGCGTTGCTGCGGCGGATGCGGGCCTGCCTGGGCGGCGGCGGGTTGCTGGTGGGAGTCGATCTGGTCAAGGCGCCGGCGCGGCTGCATGAGGCCTATAACGATGCCGCCGGCATCACCGCTTCGTTCAACAAGAACCTGCTGGCGCGGGCCAACCGCGAACTCGGCGCCGATTTCGACCTGGAGAACTTCGCCCATTACGCGCCCTATAACGCCGCGGCGCACCGCATCGAGATGTATCTGGTCAGCCTCAGGCGGCAGAGCGTGCGGCTGGCCGGGCGGCGCTTCGACTTCGCCGAAGGCGAGCCGGTGCACACCGAGGATTCGCACAAATACACCATCGAGGGCTTCCGCGAGATGGCGGTGCGGGCGGGATTTCTTCCCCGCGCCGTATGGTGCGACCCCGACCGGCTGTTCAGCGTGCATTGGCTGGAAAGTGCCTGAGCCGCAGCGGGCTTGCCAGCCGCGCAGGCATCCGCCAAGCTGGCGGAAAACGGGAGGAACGCGATGCGTGCAGGACTTATCGGGGCTTTGATTGTTTTCGCCGCAAGCAGCGCAGCATTCGGCCAGACCCCGCCGCCCCCGCCCAAACCCGACCAGGTTTATGACATTCCCCCGGGCAGCAAGGACCAGAGCGTCATTATTCTCAAGCGCGACTTCAAGCCGGGCGAGAACGCGACGCCGCACATCCATCACGGCGTCGAGATGGCCGAGGTGTTGAGCGGCACGTTCGAGGTCTATCGCGCCGGCCAGAAGATGGAAGTGGTTCAGGCTGGCGGCAGCTTCCTCATCCCGCGCGAGACGCCGCATGACGCCAAGAACATCAGTTCCGAAGTGGGACGGCTGTCGATCACCTTCGTCATCGACAAGGGCACACCGCTGCGCACCCCGGTGGATGCCTCGCTGATCAAGTGAAGTTCGATCGCAGGCAATTGCTGGGCGCAGCGGCGGCGGCCGCGCTGCCGTCCGCGTTGCGGGCGCAGGAGGCGCATCCGTTCCGCGGCCTTTATCCCATCGCCTGGACGCCCTGTTCGCCCGACAACCGCATCGATCTGGCCGCCCTGGCGGCGCAGGTCGATTTCTGCCGCCGCGGCGGTGTGGCGGGACTGGTCTGGCCGCAGAATGCCAGCGCCTGGTCCACCCTGACCGACCAGGAATGGAGCGACGGCGCCAAGGCGCTGCTGGCGGCGGCGCGGGGCGGAAAGACCAAGCTGGTGATCGGCGTGCAGAGCGTTGGCGGCGACACGCAGAAATCGGTGGCGCGCGCCAGGGAAGCGGCGGCGGGCGGCGCCGATGGCATTATCTCTCTGGCGCCCGAGCATGCCACCAGCCAGGCGGTGATTGACTATTACAAAGCAATTGGCGCGGCGACGCCTTTGCCGCTGATGGCGCAGGCGGTGGGCGATTTCAGCGTCGATCTCATCGTCGAACTGTTCCACCAGGTGCCCAGCCTGCGCGCGGTGAAGGACGAGGCCGGCAATCCCCTGGCCCGCGCCCCGCAATTGCTGGCGGCGACGGGCGGCAGGCTGGCGGATTTTTCCGGCGGCGGCGGGCGCACCATGCTGACGGAAATGGGGCTGGGATTTTCGGGATCGTGCCCCTATGTCGGGCTGGCCGATCTCTACCAGCAGAGTTTCGATCTGTGGCAGGCGGGCCGCAAGCGGGAGTCCTTCGACATGTTCGGCCGCATCTCCGCCTACAACTCCATTCCCGGCTCCAACGAATATACGCTGGTGGCGCGGGGCGTGTTCGCCGAGACGCTGGTGATGCGCAAGGCCCCCGGCGCCCGCGACGCCGCGCCGCTGGATGCGGGCCAGAAACAATTCATCCGCGAGGCGCTGGCCCTGCTAAAACCCTGGCTCCGCGCATAGACAGGATTCCTCATGGCTTTCTTTCCCGACCGCTTCAAGGGCCGCGCCGCCGTCATTACCGGCGGCGCCTCAGGTCTTGGCCTTGAAACCGCCAAGCGCCTGACCGCCGAAGGCGCCAAGGTTGCGCTGTGGGACGTCAATCCCGACACATTGGCGGCGGCGAAGGGCGCCGCGGGCGCCGTCCATACCGTGGCGCTGGACATTTCCGATGCCGATGCGGTGGCGAAGGCGGCGAAGGACAGCCATGCGGCGCTGGGCCGGATCGACATCCTGGTCAACAGCGCCGGCATCACCGGCGCCACCGTGCCGCTGATCGAATTTCCCATCGACAGCTGGAAGAAGGTGATGGAGGTCAATATCAACGGCACGTTTCATTGCTGCCGTTTCGTGGTGCCGGTCATGCTCCAGACCGGCTATGGCCGCATCGTCAACATCTCCTCGGTGGCGGGCAAGGAAGGCAATCCCAACGCGTCCGCCTATTCCGCGTCCAAGGCGGCAGTGCTGGGCCTGACCAAGTCGCTGGGCAAGGAACTGGCGACCAAGGGGATTCTGGTCAACGCCGTGACGCCCGCGACTTTCGAAAGCCCCATCCTGAAGGGCGTGCCGCAGAGCCAGATCGATTACATGCGTTCGCGCATCCCGATGGGACGGCTGGGCGAAGCCAGCGAGAACGCCGCTTTGGTGTGCTGGCTGGCGAGCGAGGAATGTTCCTTCTCCACCGCCTCGACCTTCGATACTTCGGGCGGGCGGACGACCTATTAACCTGTCATCCCGGCCAGCGTAGCGAGCATCGCGAACGAAGCGCGTGCCGGGACCCATGGTGACGCGGCGCAATGGGTCCCGGACTGGCGCTGCGCGCCATCCGGGATGACAGTGGGTTTCAAGGTTCCGGAAATTTGGCGCACGCCGCCGCCACCGTTTCGAAATCGGCATTGCCGCCTGACAGCACCAGCGCGGTGCATTTGCTGTCGGCCGGGGTCTTGCCCGCCAGCAGCGCCGCCAGCGCCGCGGCGCCGCCGGGCTCGACGATCAGCTTGAGCACCCGCGCGGCATAGCTCATCGCCACGTCCAGTTCTGCGTCCGTCACCGCAAGCCCGCCTGCCATGTATTTCTGCGCCAAGGCGAACGGCACCTCGCCGGCAAAGGGCGACATCAGGGCATCGGCCTGGGATGGCGGCTTGGCCGGCGCGGCGACCTGTGCGCCCGCCGTCAATGACAATTTCATGCTGGCGAAATTCTCCGGCTCGACGCTGAAGACGCGCGCGCGCGGGATCGTCCCCGACAGCGCCAAAGCAATGCCGCTGACCAGGCCGCCGCCCGAGGCGGGAGCGATCACGCAATCGGGTTCGGCTCCCAGGGCGCGCGCCTGGGCCGCGATCTCAAGCCCCACCGTGCCCTGGCCCGCGACGACGCCGGGATCGTCGAATGGCCTGACCAAAGTGGCGCCGGTCCTGGCCTGGATCGCGCCGGCGATCTCCTCGCGGGATTCGCGGGCGCGGTCATACAGCACCACCTCCGCCCCGAAGCCGCGCGTGGCGGCGATCTTGGCGCGCGGCGCGTCGGCGGGCATCACAATGGTCGCCTTCAGCCCGAACAGCGCGGCGACCGCCGCCACTGCCTGGGCATGATTGCCGGAAGAGAACGCCACCACGCCGCGCGGCCGCTCGGTTTCGGGGATCATCAGGATGCGGTTGCAGGCGCCGCGGAATTTGAATGCGCCGGTGCGCTGCAGGGTCTCCAGCTTCAGCAGCACCCGCCGCCCCAGCCGCGCATTGAGCGCTTCATTCTCGATCAGCGGCGTCACATAAGCATAGGGCGCGATGCGGGCGGCGGCGGCCTTTACATCGTCAAGGCTGGGCAGCGGGCTCATCCATCGACACTAGCAAATCCCGCTCCCGCCGCTAGACTTGCCGGCGCGGCCAGACACAACAATGCCGCATCGGGGACCTGCAGAATGCGCAAAGGCCTGACCTTGTGGGTGTTCCTGGCGACCCTGCTCGGCGCCGGCTTCGGGCTGGCCTGCCACGACCTCATCCACGATCCGGGCACACTGTCGGCGATCACCGCCACCCTGGGCCTCATCAGCGCCATTTTCCTTCGCCTTATCCGCATGCTAATCGCGCCGCTGGTGCTGGCGACCCTGGTGTCGGGCATCGGCCGCATGGGCGATTCCGGCGCGGTGGGCCGGGTGGCTTTGAAAGCGATGACCTGGTTCATCGCCGGTTCCGCCGTCGCGATGGCGATCGGCCTGGTGCTGGTCGAGACCATCCAGCCGGGCGCAGGACTGCATCTGTCGTCGGCGCCGCTGGCGGGAGCCGCGGCGCTGAAGGCTCCGCCCCTGACCCTGGTCGGCTTTCTCACCAATCTGGTGCCGACCTCGATCCTGGACGCGCTGGCCCGCAACGAAGTGCTGCAGATCGTGGTGTTCTCGATCTTCGCCGGCGTGGCGCTGACGCGGCTGGGCCCGGCCGGCAAGGAGTTGCTGCACCTGGCCGAGGTGCTGACCAACCTGATGCTGAAGATGGCGGGCTTCGTGATGCAGCTTGCCCCCGTGGCGGTGTTCGCCGCCGTCGGCGTGGCGCTGGCGGAACAGGGCACCGAGGTGATAGCCAAATACGCCGCCTATGTCGGCGGCTTCTATGTCGCC
>Ga0265325_10002785_pt1 | contig 11672 bp, 14 predicted proteins | sample 41420metaG_FD_202090 | JGI IMG/M metagenome (GOLD analysis project Ga0265325, IMG submission 202090) | Rhizosphere microbial communities from Carex aquatilis grown in University of Washington, Seatle, WA, United States - 4-14-20 metaG | ecosystem: Host-associated > Plants > Roots > Rhizosphere...
AATCTCACACCAGCTTAAGAGATAAAAGGCTAATGTAAATTAGCCCCAATAATGTAGAGCGGTTGTCATGCCGCTCTTCTTTGTTATCTTAAGAAGTTTCTGCATTCCTTTGCTTTCTTTATGTCTTCTCATTATACTGTCCGGTTTTTAGGCTGTGCAAGGGTAAATTTAATTTATCTGCCGTCAGCCATAAAATAAATTTAATCCCTTGACACCTAAAACTTTCGGCCAGTGCTATTCGGCCATAAAAATTAAGCAAAGAAAGGAGAGTGATAAAAAATTAAAGCAACTTAAAACCCAAACAAAAACAAAAATTCTTTCTTTAAAAAATTAAACTAACCCCATGCTAAAAACACTAACAGCTTACTTCCAATATTTAATAACTTGCCCAAAATGCCAAAACTGCTGGAGCGCCAGCAGGCAAGAAGTTATTGACCTGGACACAGTAACTTGTCCGGGTTGTGGTTCTTGCAACTTAAACATTCAGAAGTATTTTGAAGTTTAATACCCCAAACAAATTTAGCCACTCTGAAAAGGGTGGCTAAATCCATGTCTATAAAAAAGCAAACTATTTATAAAAACTCAAACAGCTTGACCCGTTTAGAACTATCAACACTCAGTCGTCCGCCAAACCTGCCGAGTTTTACGGTTTGCTCGGAGCTGTAAATGGCCTTAAGGAACTGGTCAGGCGTGTGTAGCAGTGCAATATTTGTTGTAACAACTCTAATGTTATGGAGTCTTGGTAAGTTAGTTAAGGCGTTTAACCAAAACGACTGCTCCATGCCTGCTGTTTGGAAAATTAACCTTAACGTTACAGTCTGTCTTTGCTCAAAGCTCAAAAAGTCCAAGTATCTTTCAACTTTCTTAATCTGGGCGGTTTTGGACTTTGCCGTTCTCTCAAGTTCACTGTAAACACAGCGGCTTTGGCTTTGATGGGTATAATAGACGGTATAATCGGGAGTTAAAGCTTCTATGGTTTTGTCGCTCTTAAAATCTTGCCCTTGTGAGCTTAACTCGCCCTTGAATTTAATGTCTAAATCCTTAGTCTTGTTTTGGGCTTCCTTGCTTGCCATTTCTACCACTTGGCTTTCGTGTTTGAACAGATGTGAGGAAAACAGGGTCTTAGGAGAGGGGTAACGGCCAAGTTCAGGATTAGAATAAAAGTGGCAAAGGGGGTCAAGTCTTGCCATTTGCTATTTCTTTAAATTCTGGATTAATTTATCTACTTTTTGTAAAGTATTTTTTAATGTCTTATATTGTTCGGATCTTTTGTATTCTATTCTAAACGGTCTGGACATACGTTAGACATAATAGCAAATGGCAAGACTTGACCCTGTGTTCGTTCCTTACATTACTGCTGACCACGCCTTGAAAGAATTTGTGTCCAATGAAGTCCAGGAACGGTTATAATCATTCGAATATGTAGTTAAAGAAAAAGGCACCGCATTAGGGGCTGTCCCAAAACTCTAAATTTTCATCAAAATGAAAAATCTCTCCTTATGTTTAAGCGGAGAGATTTTTCAAAAAGAGTAATTTTTGCAATTATGGGACAGCCCCATTAGTGGTGCTTTTTTTGATACATTGTTTAATGAACCACAGACCAAATTAAATAGCACAAATATACTAAAGCCAATATTGCCAATGAAACCTGTAAATAAATATCAGGAATTTTTCTTATTTGCTTTGCCACCAAATGTGAGCCAATGAAAGTTCCTACCCACAAAGTAATAAGATAGGGCCAAGCTATTAGTCCGACTATAGCAGTAACCACAAAAGAAAAAATAGTTGCCGGCACATACATAATTTCGCTAATGCCAATTCCGTCGGCAACGCTAAGGTTTAATAAATTAGAAAATATTACTTTTACAAAGGTTCCTGAGCCAACACCACTGACATTTGTGTAAATCCCTAATGTAGCCAACGCACCACTGATTAAAGGCAAATGTTTTAATTTTACATCAACTTCATGTATCGGTTTAGTTACTATTTTTTTGCCAAAAGCCATATTTAAAAGCAGTAGGAATAATCCTGCTATAAGAATGTATGTTAATAGCAACGGGGATATTTTGGTTAAAAATATTGTGCCAATAATACCGCCAATAAAGAACGGCAAGGTTACTGCTATAAGTAATTTTTTATTTGTCCAAATGTATTTTGGCGATGCAGAAATAACCCCAACGCTTGTGCCTAGGCATCCGCTAAGGTCTGTTGCAATAACAACGGGCAGAGGGAGGCCCAAGGACAGTAAGGCAAACTGAATAAGTATTCCGCCGCTACCAATTAAAACGGCGTACCCTTCTCCTATCATCCCAGCCAAAAAGACAATAGGCAAATGCCAGAGATGAAAATATGAAGGAATTAGATGCACAATCATTATATAGGGTTTAATTTATTTATTAATTATAGCTTAAAATTGTCACAAATAAAACCAAAATGAAATATCTGGGGGGGTCTGAATTTTTAACATTTTACCCTTTTGACTCATCCCGTTTGGCGGGACTCGCTCAGGGCAATTTTAAAACTCGACCTGATGGTCGAGTTTTAAAATTGGTAGCGCTACGGGGAATCGAACCCCGATTTAGTGGATGAAAACCACTTATCCTAACCATTAGATGATAGCGCCTCGTCGCGCTTTATTCCGTACTTTCGATTTTGATTGGAATCAAAATCTCTCGTACTACATAAAGTGCTCCTCTGCCCCAAAAACCCGTGCTCGTTTCCGTATGCATTACGGAAACTGCGCTCCTGATTTTTGGGGGCCCCTTTTATACAATTATAAAAATGGGATGACTTTTCATAGCTTACCATAAAACCCTTAGTTTTTCAAGGGGTTTACTAATTTAAACTCCCCGCGGAGCAGAGCGCCAAACGGGGAGCTTATAAAAAATTTACTGAATAATTTTATCTATAATTCCATACTTCTTGGCTTCGTCCGCAACCATAAAGTAGTCGCGGTCGGTGTCTTTTTCTATTTTGGAGATTGGTTGGCCGGTGTGCCTGGCTAAAATGGCGTTGATTTGGTTTTTAATGCGCATCATTTCCCGGGCCTGGATTTCCACGTCTTTTTGCTGGCCTTCCACGCCGCCCATAACCTGGTGAATAAGCACGCGGGCGTTAGGCAAAGAAAACCTCTTGCCCTTTGCTCCGCAGGCCAATAAAACGGCGGCGGCCGAAGCGGCCTGGCCGAGGCAGATGGTGGAGACATCGGCCTTCACATGTTGCATAGTGTCGTACAAAGCCATTGCCGATGTTACAGATCCGCCGGGTGAGTTAATGTAAAGCTTAATGTCTTCTTTGCTGTTTTCGGCATCCAGGAACAGCAATTGGGCGATTAGCGTGTTGGCAACCGCGTCGTCAATCGGCTCGCCTAAAAAGATAACCCGATCTTTAAGCAAACGGGAATAAATATCATACCCCCGCTCCCCCTGCGGGGACTTTTCTATAACCATCGGAACAAGAGGCATAGTAGTCCTTTCTATAATTGCCGATTGTAACGTCCTACGAAGCTTTAGCGAAGTAGGATGGTACAAGTGGCATATAAGTAAACTCCAAATATCAAATTCCAAATTCCAAACAAAATTCAAATGCTAAAATGTCAAATTTTAAAACTTCTGACATTAAAAATTCATTTGATATTTGAAATTTGTAATTAATTCTCAATTATTCTTTCGCTTCCTCAACCGGAGCGGCTTCGGCTTCCGGGGTTTCAACCGGCGCTTCAGATGTTTCTGCAGGCTGTTCCGCTGATTCGCTAACTTGCTTATCAGCCGACTCCTCTCCGCCGAGTTTTTCGCCGTTAATGTCAATTTTCCAGCCGGTTAAGCGGGCGGCCAGGCGGACATTTTGTCCGGCTTTGCCAATCGCGAGCGATAACTGGTCTTCCAACACGCCTACTTTGGCTTCCTTGGCGGCTTCGTTTAACTGGACGTTTAAAATTTTAGCCGGTGAAAGCCCGTTGGCAATAAATTTTACCGGATCGTCGCTGTATTCTATAATATCTATTTTCTCGCCGCCGAGTTCGGCCATAACGGTTTGCACGCGGCTGCCCTTTTGGCCGACGCAGGAGCCGATTGGGTCTATGCCGTCCTGGCTGGAAGACACCGCGATTTTGGAGCGCGAGCCCGCTTCCCTGGCCACGGCTTTAATTTCCACGGTGCCGTTAAAAATTTCCGGCACTTCCAGTTCAAACAGTTTGCGGACCATATCGGGGTGGCTGCGGGACAAAGTAATTTTCGGCCCCTTGGTGGCGGGCTCTACGTGCAAAATTAAAACTTTTAAGCGCTGGCCAATCGCGTATTTTTCCCCGCGGATTTGTTCGGACGGAAACAGCACGCCAGCGGCCTTGCCCAAGTCAACTAAAATGGTATCGCCTTCTATTCTTTGCACCACGCCGTTTTGCAGGGTGCGCTCTTTGCCCTTAAAGTCCGAGAACTGGGCGTTGCGTTCGGCTTCGCGCAATTTTTGAATAATAACCTGCTTGGCGGTTTGCGCCGCAATGCGGCCATAGGTGGTGCCGTCTTTGGGCGTAATTTCCGTGCGGATTTCATCGCCGACTTTGGCGGACTTTTTTAGTTTTTTGGCTTCGTCAACGTCTATAAACTTTTGCGGGTCTTCTTCCACTTCGGTCATGGTTTCCACCACTGTCTTAACGTCAAAAACTTTGGTGGCCATATTTTCCGGGTTAAACTCAACCACAATGTTCTGGTTTTTTTCGCCGTAGTCTTTGCGGAAGGCCGCGGCCAAAGACGCCTCTATCATGGAAATTAAATCCTGGCGGCTAATGCCTTTTTCTTCCGCGATTTGGTCTAACGCTTGCTCTAACTGTTCATTCATATTTTGTAGAAGCTGAAATAAACGCTGGTTAAAAATTACGCTGTGATAAACGCCGGCGTTTAATCAGCGTCTGATTAACAGCGTTTAACACGGCTTCTATTTTATAAAAAAAGATGAGCCCGCGCTCATCCAATAAACGTAAAACTATCCGTGCCATCTGTGCCTGCCTGCCCGTAGGCAGGTATCTGTAAGCTAACCCCAGTCTTCAACTGCATTCGGTATTATTATAGCAGGTTTAAACGATTTGTCAACTTCACTGTATTCCAATAAGCAAACATCAATTTGAGGCTTAAAATCAGCCATTTTGGGCTTTCTGAGCAAGTACATTTTTACAGCCCGCAGGATTTTTCGCTGTTTGTAAATATCTACCGATTCCACGCCTTTGCCAAATTTATCAGCGCCGGAAGTCCGGGTCTTTACTTCCACAAAAATCACCGACTCCTTATTTTTGGCGATAAAATCTATTTCCCCCAGCCGCTTGCCCTTTTTGTTGAACTCATTTTTGGCGATGATTTTGTAACCCAGTTTCTTATACTCTTCCTGCGCCCGCTCCTCGCCCAACTGCCCTAAGCTCTTTGGCCTTGCGGGTTCTGATTTAAACCAGTTAATCATAATTGAGGGCGATACTAATCCACGAATTACATACGAATGATACGAATTGCGGTATTCGTGTCATTAATGCGCGATTCGTATATTCGTATCGCTACTTCGGCAAATATTTAAGCTTTACCTGCTCCTTTTCCCAAACTTTTTTTTCTTTTTTGTAGTTCTTAAAAATGGAAGCCAAAATCGCCAAAAACCAAACAGCGCCTATTAACATCCAGGCAAGAATAACAAAGCGCGTGCCAAAAAACCAGGCGTCTTCGTAGCGGCAAAAATACCAAATAACGCCGCCAATGCCCATGGTTAAAAATAAATGATAAAACTTTTGGCGGATTTTAGCGTCTACCGGATTTGGCGCCAAAACGGCGGCGATTTTCAGCGCCGCGGCTAAAAGCAGTAAAATCACGCTCGCCAAAAAAAACAGCTTTTCCCCCGGGCTTATAAAAGCGGTGTTAATCTGAAATAAATTTTGGTAAGTTAGGTACTGTTTTATGTTCATAGATATTAATTTCTACGAAATTGACGAAATACCAAATCTGTCAATTTTCGTATTTCGTTATTTTAGTATTTCGTAGAAGTATTACTTTTCATAAAGCACGGCATAATGATACCCGTCCGCCTGCAAATCCTTAACTTTTCTAAAGCCGGCCAGCTGTAGTAAAATTTCCAATTTTTCCTGGTCCATTCTTTTGTCTATTGGCGGGCCAAACGGGGTGGCGGTCCGTTTCCATTCCACGGCCACCACGCGCCCGGGGCTTTTTAAGACTCTGTAAACATTTTTTATTAGTTCATCTTTCTGGTCTATTTCGTGCAAAATATTGCCCAAAATAACCAAGTCGCAGGAAGCGGGATCTATGTCCAAAAGGGGCTTGCCCAAATTGGCCTGCATAACGCGGACATTTTTGTAGCCAAACTGGTTGGCAATGGAAATGGTCGCCGCCAATTTTTGCGTTTGCACGTCAACCGCGTAAACCAGGCCCGTTGGGCCTATCATTTGCGCGGCGGGCAAAACGTAAAACCCGTTGCCACAGCCTAAATCGGCCACCACCTGGCCCTGCATAAGTCCTGTTTGCGCCACTACGGCGCTTGGGTTAATAAATTGCGACATAAGAAGAATTGATAAAATTTACCTGCCCGCCAAAGTTAGCGTTTATAGAAGCTCAGATGACAAATCTCCATAAATGTTTCTAGATGCGACTATATTGGCAGGCGGGAATAATTGAGCAAAATTGACAAAATTAGAATGAAACTATTTTAAAACCCCTATAACCGCCTTTAGATACTCCGTATACGCGGGGATAAAGTCATTTTTTATGGAATCATAAAATAGCCGGTTATTTAACTCAAAGTCATATTCGTGAACAAGCCCGTTGCGTAAACTTACTGAATCAACAAGCTTATTACAAAGACTTTCTTCTATTATACCTAATTTATTCAGCCATTGGAAAGAATCTTTGTAAGAATCCGGGGTTTTGCCCTGTTTTTGTAAAATAACCCCGGCGTTAATATCACTCGCCAGTTCAACAAGCATTTCCAAATTTCTTTCACAAGACCGGATTAAGGTAATTGTTTTATCAAACGTCTGAAAATCAACAGACGTCCATTCTGTTAACTCTTTTATTAAAATGTGGATTTGTTCGGACTTTTTTTCAATAATTTCGTTACCCATAAATTTTCTGTAAATTATCCGCTCTCAATTTTCTGAATTTTGCGGTGTGCTGATACCTCTTCCATGCCAAAAGTTTAAACTTAAAAAAATCCTCTTCTCTTCCTTTAAGCAACTTTCCGCTTTTAGCCGCTTCCATTTGGAGCAGCGGCGGAGCCTCGTTTAAATCCACCAGGTCAATTTTATCTTCCGGAAAACTAAACTCGTTAGAAATTTCTCCCCTTAATTTATTTTTTTCTTCAAAACTTAAAGGCTTACCCACCACCCCAATGTCAAAATCAGAAGCGGCAATGGCCCTCCCCTTGCTTTGCGAACCAAAAAGGATAAGTAAAGGTGGATTTAAAAATTGCGCCATTTTTGTTTTGCTAAATTAAACTAATTTGGAAGTTCTTGGTAAAGTTTTGTTATTGATTGGGCTTTTCCGTCGGCTGATGTTTCAATCAGCACGCCGTTGATTTGTAGCGTCCCGTCTTCTTCTATTTCGTATTTAAATTTTTCTTCGGCGTTTAAAAACTTTTTTAAGGCGCTTTCTTTTTTTACGCCCAGCACTCCGTTAAGCGCTCCGGTCATGCCGACGTCGGTAATGTGGGCGGTGCCGTTTGGCAAAACCCTAGCGTCCGCCGTGGGCACGTGGGTATGGGTGCCCAAAACCGCGGTTACCTTGCCGTCCATATGGTAGCCAAGCGCGATTTTTTCCGAAGTGGCTTCCGCGTGGAAGTCCACTATTATTATATCACCTTTTTGTCCTTGGTCTAAAATTAACCGGTCTAAAGCCAAAAACGGGTTTTCTATAGCCCCGTCAAACTGGTGCTCCATAAAGACCTGGCCGTTAAGGTTAATAACTAAGAATTGCCGGCTATTACCCCTCCCTTGCCCTCCCCCTAAAGGGGAGGGAACTTTATCATCGGCGCTCTCTGATTCCCCTCCCTTGAGGGGAGGGGTTAGGGGAGGGTGTAACAATTTAGAAAACCTATAATACCCATACCCAGGCACCGACTGCTTTTGCTTTGCTTTGTCCAACAACGATTCATAATTTGCCGGCCTGATTAATTTGTCATATTTTTCAAAGCTGGCGCTGGACAGCTCCCCTTTTTTAAAAATATGGTTTCCCGATGTGTAACAGTCAATATCAAGACCATCAAGTTCCCCCAAAGTCGTGGGCGTCACACCCTTACCATGGGCAAGATTTTCCACGTTGACGATAACGGCATCGGGCTGATATTTCTCCCGCCACTGGGGCAAGACCTCACGGAGTATTTTCCGTCCGCCTTTGCCGACCACATCGCCGATAAATAGAATTTTTGCCATTTGTTTATCTCACAGATACGCAGATTGCGCAGACTACACAGATTTATTAGACAGCGTTACCTGTGAAATCTGCGTATCTGCGAACCAAACTATCTCGCGTATTCAATAACCCTGGTCTCGCGAATAACGTGGACTTTAATTTCACCGGGGAACTTAAGCTCTTGCTCTAACCGATTCGCAATGTCGCGCGCCAATTTTTGGCAGGCAAGGTCGTCAAGTTTGGCGGGCTGGACAAAGACGCGGATTTCGCGGCCGCCCTGAATGGCGTAGGTTTTTTCCACGCCTTCGTAAGAGTTGGCAATATTTTCCAGGTCCGTTAAACGCTTAATATAATTTTCCAAAGAATCTTTTCTGGCGCCCGGACGAGCTCCGCTGATGTTATCACAAGCATCTACAATAATGGCTTCCACGCTTTGCGCCGCTGTAGCCTTGCCGGTTACGTCGGTGTCGGCGTGGTGGCTGGCAATAGCCTCAATAACCCTGGCGTCCAAATTAAACTTTTCCGCAACTTTCTTGCCAAGCTCCACGTGGCTGCCTTCCAAATCCTGATCCAAAGCCTTGCCAATGTCGTGAAGCAACGCGCCCTGTTTGGTAATTTGCACATCCGCGCCCAGCTCTTCGGCCATAAGCGCGCCAAGCTTGGCCATTTCAATAGAGTGGCGAAGAATATTCTGCCCGTAGGATGTTCTAAACAATAAACGACCGATTAAATGGACTAATTTTGGCGGAAAGCTGGTAATGCCAAGTTCGTAAACCGCCTGCTGGCCGGCTTCCTTAATTTGTTCGTTAATTTCCGCTTTGCTTTTTTCATAAGCTTCTTCAATTCTGGCCGGATGAATTCTGCCGTCCGCGACCAATTTTTCCAAAGTCAGCCTGGCAATGTGGCGGCGAATAGAGTTAAAGCCGCTGATGACTACGGTGTCGGGAGAATCGTCAATCAAAATTTCCACGCCCATCATTTGCTCAAAGGCGCGGATGTTGCGGCCTTCCTTGCCGATTATGCGGCCTTTCATTTCCTCGCTGGGAATTTGCACCGTGGTGGTGGTAACTTCGGCCGTAACTTCGCTGGCCACGCGCTCAATGGCCTGAGCCACAATATTTCGCCCTTCGCGCTCGGCATCATCATGGGTTTGCGCCAAAAGCTTTTTGTGCAATTCCAGCATCTCCACCTTTACGGTCTTTTCCGCGTTATCAAGCAAAACTTTGGCCGCTTGTTCGCGGGTCATACCGGCGATTTTTTCCAGATTTTCCAACTGCTTAACTTTTAATTCCTTAATTTCTTCCTGGATTTGCTTAATTTGTTCCGTCTTCTGTTCCAAATCGGCTTTTTGCCTGTCTAAAGTATTGGATTTTTGATCCAACTCTTTTTCCTTGCGATCAATCCTTTCTTCAAAACGCACAATCTGCCCGCGGAACTCGCTCTCCTGCTTTTTGGCCTGGTCAATAATTTCCAAAGACCGCGTCTTGGCTTCCAGAAGCAGTTCTTTTTCCCGGGTTTTGGCCTCTTCCAAAATTTTCTCGGCTCTGGCCTCGGCGCTGCCGACTTTTTTGGCAACCAAACTCTGGCGGATTAAGTAACCGGCTCCCCCGCCGACTATCGCGCCCGCAATCAAACCAATAAATAACAACATAATAAAAACCCCTTACAACCGCAAAGTAAAGGCAGTCAGGCTAACGCAAAAATTGCTAATTAAAAATTAGCGTACTTTCTTTTCTGTAAGTTCACTTTTTACAAACCGTTTGTGAAAAGCGAGAGAAATTGGCTTAAAAAAAGACAGAATTTGCATATAAACCCTAACTACAGCTACTTTTGCGGGAAAATTATCAATCTTTTAATATTCAAATACTACCATAAATGCGCAAAACTGTCAAAAGCTTTTTTACCCCTAAATTCTTATGGTATAATTTATAGACAAAAGGTCGAACTTATAAAATCAAACTAAAAAATACCCGAAATGATTAAGAAAACTCTAGCTATCTCCACTGCTGTTTTAAGCGCAATGACGCTAATGGCTCTGCCCGCTTTTGCCGCGACCGGCGGTTCCGGCTCCCAGGGCATGATGCGCGCCAGCGTGTCGTCCAACGCTTCGGCCCAAACTGTGGCCTGCGTGGCAAGCGCGGTCAATACCAGGGAGCAGTCCTTGGATGCCGGAATTACCGCTTACACCCAGGCGCTCTCTGCGGCTTACAGCGCCCGCGCTTCCGCCCTCCAGGCCGCGTACGCGTTGACCGGCGGAAATGGCGCCATCAAAACCGCCGTTAAAGCGGCTTGGTCGTCTTTTGCCGCCTCAACGAAGTCGGCCCGCGGCGCCTGGCAGTCAGCCAGGAGCTCGGCTTGGTCCGCCTTTAGGACTGCGGTCAAATCCTGCAAAGCTCCGTCTACTATAACTGACACCGCCAGTTCATTTATGGAAGCTTCGGGACAGTAACCAAAAATTAAACAGCCTTAGGTCTAGAGCCTCGGGCTGTTTTTTTATGGTATTATTAATTGATGAGTCAAATTCTCGCTTGGATAAAAAAATATGATTTTGGGATCATAATGCTTTTGGCTTTTTTGGTACGGATGATTGGCTACCGGTGGATGGGGTACACGAATTTTCCGGAATTCTACCGCGATTATTACATGGTCAGCCACATTGCCCATGGGCAGGTGGTTTTACTAGGGCCTCCGTCTATGTTGCACGGCTTTCATTTTGGCCCGTTTTATTACTACTCCATGCTGCCAATGTTTCTGCTATTTTGGGGGCACCCCTTTAGCCTGATTTTTACCGGCATTATATTTTCGGTGTTAACGGTTTACGCGTTTTATAAAATTTTACTGCTGTGGTTTAACAGCCGCTCTGCGGCCATAACCGGCGCGCTGTTTATGGCGCTGTCTGTTTACAGCCTGCACTTGGCGTCCTATGTTTCCAATCCCAACTTCCTGCCGCTGTTTGCGCTGTGGTATTTTTATTATTTGACGAAGGTGCTGCAAAGCCGAACAGCCGCGTTTAATGTGTCATCCCGACCGAGGAGTGCATCCGACGAGTGGAGGGTTCCCTCCACTCACTCTCAGATGCATTCGGGTTCGGTCGGGATGACAGACTATATTTATCTCGGATTGGCCTTTGGCCTGGCCACCCAGCTCCACGCCACAGCCGCAGTTATTTTACCCTTGGTCAGTATAGCCGCAATTATTACACAAAAATACAAGCCCAAACCAAAAACCGCCGCCATTTTTTTAGCGGCCGTAATTTTTACCTATCTCCCCTACTTGTTTTTT
>Ga0265325_10002786_pt1 | contig 11671 bp, 14 predicted proteins | sample 41420metaG_FD_202090 | JGI IMG/M metagenome (GOLD analysis project Ga0265325, IMG submission 202090) | Rhizosphere microbial communities from Carex aquatilis grown in University of Washington, Seatle, WA, United States - 4-14-20 metaG | ecosystem: Host-associated > Plants > Roots > Rhizosphere...
CCGCTGGATCGCCTCACGCGCCGGCTGGACGCCGTACAACGGCATGAGCGTGACCGGCTGGCCGGTCGGCACCTTCGTCCGCGGCCGCAAGGTGATGTGGCAGGGCGAGCTGACCGCGCCGTCGCAGGGCGAGGCGGTGCGCTTCCTGGAGGCGTTGGAACCCACGGCTTAGACGCAGTTTTTCCCAAATCTCGATTGCTATTTGCCGCGCCTAACTACAACCTGAACATGCGTGTTGCAGAGGGGACGCTGGAACTCGCGGGCGGCGTGCGACAATGCGTCGGGCTTGGGGGACGACCGGCGTGCATGTTTGTTCATGACACGACGGACGGATGAGCGACGATCTTTCTGCACTCAAGATACTGATTGTGTCCGACGCCGCGCCGGAGCGCGAGCTGCTGCGTCAGGCCGCGGCTGCCGCGTCGGCTCCGATCGAAGTCACCGAGCTTGAGGCCATCGGGGACCCGAAGGCAACGGGCGAATTGCTTGCGCGCGGCGGCTTCGACGTCGTGTTTTTCGACTCTCGCCCTTCCAAGCTCGCGCGGCAATCAATGCTCGATGCGATTCGCGCCGCGCCAAGCCGGCCGCTGGCCGTTCTGATCGGCCCTTCGGCGATCAAAACCCGCGAGGTCTTGACCGAGGGGCTCGATGTCGACAGTACGCTTGCCAAGCCGATCGACAAGCAAGAGGCGCGCAACCTGCTTGACCTTTGCATCCGCTCTCAGTTGCCCAAGCGAATTCTGATCGTCGATGATTCCTCCACGGTGCGGTCGGTCATCCGCAAGGTGCTTCAGGCCAGCCGGTTCAAGCTCGATGTGGACGACGCCGGGGACGGGACTGCCGCGATCGCGCAGGTCAAAAAGCAGCGCTTCGACATCGCTTTTCTGGATTGCCAGATGCCGGTCATCGACGGCTTCGCAACTCTCGCCGAATTCAAGCGCACGCAGCCGGACATGAAGGTGGTGATGATCACCGGAACGCGCGACGCGCGGATCGAGGAACGCGCCCGCGTCGGAGGCGCCGAGGACTTTCTCTATAAGCCTTTCTTCGCTAAGGACATCGACGCGGCGCTGAATCGGCTGTTCGGCCTGGTCGGCCCGCGATGGGATTGAGCGCGGGGGAAGCGTCGCCCGAGGCGCCTACTGCCGGGCGATCTCGACGGTGAATTCGCCGTTGCGGATGCGCTTGGACAGGCTGTCGGCGTATTTCGCGGCGGCTTCCTCGCCATAGGTGGACACAAGCTCGGCGAAGGCTGCAAACACGCAGGCCATCGCCATGCAATCGTCGTCCAATCCGTCGAGACGCGCTTCGGCCCAGGCCTCGTTGACATAGGTGAGCGCGGCGAACTTCTGTTCGCGCTCCGGCGCAGCCTGATCGCTCGGGACGGTCGGTCTCACGGTATGCATGCTCGGATTAAGGCGGACGCGCGCCCTGGCTGCCACATCGGTAAACACGCTAGCACGCGAGTGTCACGAAACAGCGCTGGAAATGGGGAAAAGGTTAACCGGAGCGGTTAACACGGCTGATCAATTGGTATAGCGCGCGGTAATGTCTCGGGAGATTTTGGCGCCTTCATCGAGATAGCGCCGCACCGCGACGGTCGCCGCAGGCGTGCATGTCCGGTAGGTCTGCTGGAAGTTTCGATAGCCGCGGTTGAAGTTGGCAGTCAGTCGGCCCCGGCGGTCGCCGCTTTGAGCCTCTGCATCGAGCAGCGCCTGCATCTGGTCGCGCCATTTCGTTCCTTCGTTGGCTCCGCACAGCGTGCGCAGATAATGCAGAGCTCCAAGAATCTCGGCGAGACGCATCAGTTCGCTGTCGAACGGGGCTGGGCCGCCCTCGAGCGCGCGCGCGGGTGGGGGTGGTGGCGCGGCATCGGTTGAGCGCGGCGTTTGGCCCGAGGCGATCAGGCCCACTGCGATAATGGCAAGGATCCGCTTGAGCATGGAGGTCAGCGAGATATGCGCCGCATAGGCTCCCAGGGCAAGCGGTTCACGCGTCTCGTTTTAGCCGGCTGCGGCCAGTCGTTCGAACGCGGAAGCGACGATCTCGGCCAGCCCTTCGGTGGTCTTCAGGCCGGCGAGCGCCGACGGCCGCAGCCAGCGCGCCTCCGCCAGTTCTTCATTCAACCGTATCTCGCCGGAAACCCACCGCGCCGCAAAGCACAGGATCACGAAATGCCGCGACACGCGGCGGTCGTCGTCGCGAACCACCACCTCGCGGTGCCCGGCTAGCGCCACTGGCTCGATGGTCAACGCAGTTTCTTCGACGATTTCGCGGACCAACGCCTCGGTGAGCGTCTCGCCGGCCTCTACAACCCCACCTGGCATCGTCCAGACGCCGAGGGCCGGGCCGCGGGCGCGGCGCGCCACCAGGACGCGGCCGTCATGGATGATGGCAGCGCTGACGGCCAAGTATGGGCGGTCTGGATAGGCACGAGGATCGGGTGGGGTGTTCACTTCTTGAATAGTACATCAATTTCGGCCTGCGATCTCTGGGGCTGGTCGGAATCGGCTACGGAGCCGTTGATCACCGCTCCGATGCGCGCAAGGAAGGGCTTGAGCCGGGCCACGCACGTCACTAAATCCTTGGTCATCTCCGCATGGCCATGCTCAAGCACGATGTCGCGAGCCTCGACCAATGCCCCATTCAGGGCTTCAGCCGAGGTGTCGATGGCACTGCGGACCGGGAGGTTTGCGGCCCGATAGGCTGCAATGAGGGCGTCGCGATTGCTGAACTGTGAATCGGCGAAGTGCTCTAGGTAAGTTTTCGGCTGCCAGCGTCGAAGATCGTCGAAACACTCCAGTGATGTGGTGGACATCTCTAGGACCATGATCATCTCGGCGAAGTGATTGAGATAGTCTGTCGACAGTCCGGTAATGGGGTTGATGTCCGGGCCGCGTGATCCTGAGGAAACCCGGGACGGCACCGATGCGGTCAACGGGGTCGCGTGATCGGCGGCTGGCGCGGGCATTGTCATGTCCGGTTAGCAGATTTGATTTGAAACAGTTTTGCCGGACCCGGTTAACGTGTTCCTAAGAGGTGGGGCAGCGCGGACATATGTGTGGACGTTATTGCTTAAGCAGCGCGCCCGAGGCTATTCGGGCACTGTTTCGTTATCCGGAGCAGCCGAATTTCCCGCCGCGATACAATGTGGCTCCGACCCAGCCGGTGCCGATTGTCCGGATGGTCGAAGGCAGGCGGCAGTTTGCTCTGGTGCGATGGGGCCTGGTCCCGGCCTGGGTGGAGGACCCCCGGGCCTTTTCTCTCTTGATCAACGCGAGGTCCGAATCGGTCAACGACAAACCCGCATTCAAGAATGCGATGAAACGGCGGCGCTGCTTTTTTCCGGCAGATGGCTTCTATGAATGGAAGGCGGGGCCGACCGGGAAGCGCCCCTATTTTGCGCGCCCAAGAGCGGGCAGCCCAATCGCCTTCGCCGGCCTCTGGGAGACGTGGATAGGGCCGAACGGGGAGGAAATGGAAACCGCGGCGATCCTGACCACGACAGCCAACGCGGAGACGGGGCAAATCCATTCCCGCGCTCCGGTGATCATCCCGCCCGAACAATTCGATTTCTGGCTCGACTGCCGCAACGTCGACGAGGGAATGGCTTCCGAATTGCTGGCGCCGGCGCCCGATGAGTCGATGGACGTCTATGAGATATCCAACTCGGTCAACCGTGTAGCCAATGATTCCCCGGAATTGATCGCTGCCGTAGCTCCTAGCGCGTCCATCGAGGAGCAGACTACCTCTTACGTCGCCCCAAAGCCGCGCAAAACAAAGATCGACACACGACAAGGTTCGCTGTTCTGATCGTTCGAGCCGCTATGCTCGCTTAAATGCCCCGCCGACCAGCCTGCAATTTGCCGTTTTGCTGGGCTTGGATTGCCGGGGCGACCGATTCGAGCTGGAGGGGACCGATGAGGACTCTCGTTGTAATGCTCCTGATGGCATTGGTCGTAGTCCCTGCGAGTGCGCGGGGCCGCAAGCCGTCGGCGGGACAGCAGCAAAATACTGCTGAGCAACAGCAGAAATCACGCGCCGAGGAAAAGGCCTACAAGGACGCCCTTGGCCGCATCCCAAATCAAAAGCCGGCCGATCCCTGGGCCAAAGTGCGTTAATCAGTCTAGCGCGGTTGCTAAAGCACCTTGCCCGGATTGAGGATGCCCTTAGGGTCGAAGGTACGCTTGAGCGTCTTCATCAGGTCATAGGCGACCGGGTCCTTGATTTTCGGCAGATAGTCGCGCTTGACGATGCCGACCCCGTGCTCTGCCGAGACCGAGCCGCCGTGCTCGATCACGATCTTGTAGATCACGTCATTCATGTCATCCCAGCGCTTGAGAAACTCCGCTTTGTCGGCACCGATCGGCTGCGTAATGTTGTAGTGGATGTTGCCATCGCCGACGTGTCCGAATGGCAGCGGCCTTGAACCGGGAATGAGCTTTACTGCGGCGGCGTTGGCTTCCTCGATGAAGGCCGGAATCCTGGCTACCGGCACCGATATGTCGTGCTTGATTGATCCGCCCTCGCGGCCCTGCATTTCCCCAAACTGCTCGCGAATTTTCCAGAATGCTTTCGCCTGTTCGACGCTTTCGCAGATCGTGGCATCGAGCACGAGACCCTTCTCCAGCCCTTCCGCCAGGATTTGCTCCATCGATTCTCGCAGGCCTTCGGGGCGCTGGGAGGATAGTTCGATCAGCACCGAATAGGGCGAGGGGGCCGCAAGTGGGTCGCGGGCGCCGCCATGCTTGATGACGATATCGATGCCCTGACGCGCCATGATCTCAAAGCTCGTTACTCCGCCCGCGGTCCGTTCTGTGGCAAGCCCCAGCAGATCGACCGCGGCCTGCACTGAGGGGATCGCGGCCCACGCAGTCTCGACCGATTTCGGCCGCGGCACGAGGCGCAGCACCGCCGCCGTTATTACCCCGAGCGTGCCTTCGGCACCGATGAACAGGTTTTTCAGGTCGTAGCCGGTGTTGTCCTTCTTCAGCTTGTTGAGGTTGTTCATCACCCGGCCGTCGGCCAGAACGACTTCGAGGCCAAGCGCATGCGAGCGGGCGATGCCGTGAGCCAGGGCTGCGGTCCCGCCGGCGTTGGTCGATAGGTTGCCGCCGATGGTGCAGCTTCCCTCCGATGGCAGGAGTTGCGGATACAGCCGGTTGACCTCGGCAGCCGCTTCGCGAGCGCGCTGGAGCGTAACGCCGGCTTCGCAGGTGATGGTGTTCGAAACTGGATCGACCTCGCGGATCTTGTCGAGCCGTTGCAGCGATAGCACCACCTCACCGTTGTGCGGAATCTGGCCGCCGACCAGGCCGGTGTTGCCGCCCTGGGGGATGATCGCGGTCAAGGCCTCGTTTGCGATCTTCAGAATCTCCGACACTTCTTTGGTCGAGCCCGGTCGCAACACCACGGGCGTGTGGCCGGTCCAGAGGTGCCTGAACTCGACCAGGTAGGGAACCTGCTTGTCCTTATCGGTGATGGCGTTCTTCTCGCCGACCACGGCCACCAAGCGGGCCAGCGTCGCTGGCGATACGCCCATCGTGGGTTTGCTCATTTCATTCATGACGAAGGACTTTCTCTTGGTGCGGCGGCTCGCGCAAGCCGGTCATTGATGGCCTCGCCGAGCCCTTCACGTGGGATTGGCATGACGGCGATGGTGGCAACCTCGGACTGATCCAGGGTTCGCAGATCGGAAAACAAGTTGGCCGCAGCTTCGATCAGGTCGGCCGCCGGCGACAGGTTGAGGACGACTGCGGCCTGTTCAACACCTCTCGGCATCCTCACGCCAAAGGCGAGCAGCGCCTCGCCTGGCTCGACGTGATCGACCTCGAGCCGAAGCCGGGCGCGCGGCGCGTAGTGCGATTCCAGCATGCCGGGCGCGAGCGGCGCCTCGGAAGCGCTCATGGTCTGCGGCGCATCCTCGATGCTAAACCCGAGCAGTTCCTCGATCCGTTCGCGTGGCAGTCCGCCGGGCCTTAGCAAGACCGGGCGATCGAGACAGCCGACAATCGTGGATTCGACGCCTACCACCGTCGGTCCACCATCGACAATCATGTCGATCTGCCCGCCAAGATCATCGAGCACATGCTGCGCTGTGGTTGGGGAGATATGGCCGGAACGATTGGCCGATGGTGCCACGATCGGTCGGGAAAGCCGGTTCAGGATACCGCGCGCTACGTCATGGTTCGGTATGCGAACCGCGACGCTATCGAGTCCCGCGGTCGCAAGTTCCGACACCGGGCAGGAGGCATGTTTCTTCAACACCAGCGTCAGCGGCCCCGGCCAGAACGCCGTGGCGAGTCGCTCAGCGGCGCTATCGAATACGGCCAGCCGCTTGGCCGCGGCGGTATCGTAGATGTGGGCGATCAGCGGATTGAACGAGGGCCGGCCTTTGGCGGCGTAAAGACGAGCGATTGCAGCACCATTGGTTGCATCCGCGCCGAGGCCGTATACGGTCTCGGTGGGAAAAGCCACCAGGCCGCCGCCGATCAGGCAATCGGCGGCATCGGCGATGCCGGAAAAATTCGCAGGGACCACTTTCGTCTTGATCAAACCGCTCATTTCGACCTTCGCTTTGCGCGGCCAGCTTTGCCGGGTTTTGCGCGAGACGACGTCCTTGCCGATCTTCTCGCAGCGTCGACTTTGATCCAGTCGAGGCTGCGCTCCGTTTCAAGGGTCTGCAAACGATTGAACAGCCGCGCCATGCCGGCCGGGTCGCAATGCTGCGTCAACAGCAGGAACTTGTCGCGCATCTCGGCGCGATCAAGCGGTTGTTCAGGCGTGCCTTTGAAGCTGTCGACGCGTTTTGCGAGCTTGCGGCCGTCGTTCAAAGCGACGGTGACAGTCGCGGCGATCGTGTTGTGGCCATGCTTGGCCTCGTCAGACACCGAAATCGTGACGCGCCGAGCCAGCTCGCGAATGGCCGGATCCTTGAACGTCTTCAAATTGAACGAGGCTGGATCGCGTGGATTGCGGTGGTGCGCGAGTGCCACGCAGAACGGCAGCGAGTACTGCGCCATCATCAAGTCCGAAGGCGAGGGGATATTATTCACCGTCGCCATTTTCTGATTGCCAGCAATATGGATCGCTGCAACATCGCCGGCGTTGTAGCCGTGCTCGCGTCGCAAGTCTTCGATCGCCTGCACCGAGGTATGCGAGGTGATGTGCACTGGAAAGCGCTTGAGCATGATGCGCAGTGTCGCCCACTCCTGGCCAAGCCCCCGGGTCAGCGCGCCGACATCGTTGTCTCCGCAATAGACGTTCAGGAAACCGAACGTTCCTTCCAGCACGGTCTGCGGACCAGTAAACCCTTCCTCGGCAAGGCTCGCTGCCAGCACCCCGCTTTCGGCGGCGCGGCCGAGGTGCAGCCGTTTGACCATGGCGCCTGTGCCGGACTTGGCGAATTCGAGGAGGCCGGAAGCGAGCGATCCTGCGACGCCGAGCGCATGGGTCATCCGAATGGGATCGAGCTTCAACAACCGCCCGACCGCTGCGGCACCGCCGAACGGCCCGGTGGTGCCTGGCGCATGGAAGCCGCGGCCCTCATTGTTGTGCTTCGTCGCCCGGCCGATGCGGATCATCACCTCAGCGCCCGCGACCATCGCTACTAACAGTTCGCGGCCGCCAATGCCTCGCTCTTGCGCGACCGCGAGTGCAGACGTGCACATGGTCCCGCCCGGGTGTACGCCGGTGTTCGGCCAGGTCAGGTTGTCCATCTCGAAGGCATGGGCGAGGGTGCCGTTGGCAAATGCCGCCATGGGCGCCTGGAGCCTGGCTCCGGATGGCGCGAGCACGCGGCTCTTGCCGCCCGCACCCCGCCCCGCGGCATAGTTGAGGACGATCCGGCTCCACGGTAGATCGGCGCCAAAGGCGATAGCCGCGATCGTGTCGGCCAAACAGTCCTTGGCGCGCTGGATTACCGGCCCTGGAATATCTTCGTAGCGTAGTGCGGACGCGTATTTCGCGAGCGTTTGTGTTGGCTGTTGTGAGGATTGCTGATCCATCCATTTACACCGTAACCAGGGGCTCGATCCGATGCTCGGTAAGGGCTCTATAGCGAAAAAACCGCCGTGCTTGCGAGGGGATGGAGCCACCGCTATATACCGCCCTCAGGTCGGAGTGTAGCGCAGCCTGGTAGCGCACTTCGTTCGGGACGAAGGGGTCGCAGGTTCAAATCCTGCCACTCCGACCAGATTTTGCAGCTTCCCGGTCTGCACCGCCACCGGCGAAAATCTTTACTGTTCCGGGCGCTAACGTCTCCGCGAAGGGCTGAGCAACGTCATCACTCGCAAGATGGCGATTAATGACCATATCGCTCGGCTCGGATGGCCGCCTTGCGCAAAGGAAGCGCCAGTCATGGCGGAAAATGATTCGTCCGCGCTCGACATCGTCTTGACGCTCATAGAACCGCTCGGTATCCCGCTGGCCGCTTATTGCAATCATTCCGGATGCAACCGGAACGATGTTCTAGGTGTTATAGACCCGTGCCGATGCTCCAAACCCATACGGCCAAATGGTCGGATCATGAAGCGTGCGAACTTGCTCGCATTCGTGAAGCTTGCGCGAGCGGCAGGGACCGGTTTGAGTTCGAGTGCAGCCACACCGATGAGGGCGATCCTTGGTGCGTCGTCTACGACAACGACAACCATCGTATCGTCGTGCACGTCGCTCGTCTCGACCGACGCTATTTCGTTGTGTGGCCTCAGTATGAACGGTCAACCCGCTGTGCCACCATCAAGACAGCGGTGGACGGGGTCCTCGAAGATCTGTTTCGCCAGTCGTCGTTGTGGCCGATCGGGCGACGGACGGGCTAAAGCATCACGGTCACGGTGTCAGAAGATGCTGTGATGCTCGTCGATGAAATCAATACCGACAACAGTGTCCTTGCGCCAAACGATGCGGCAGTCGTGCGATACAGGGCCGACGACGATATTGACCGTTTCCGGAAGAACGACATCCTCGGGTAATTGCAAACGCATTCCGGTGACCGAGAAGTCCAGAAGCGTGCAGGTGATCGGCTCGCGACCGTCGCGGGGATCCAGGCGCATGACGTAGTCGCCGTCGACGTCGACCCGCGGCGCCTGACGGCGTTCCAGATTTTCTTGGGCTTGCGAGTCCTGGTCCATTTCTCGCTTCTAGCAGCCGAACATTAAAATCCGGCTACTTGCTGCGGGGCAGGGTTGACGTTCGGTTAAAGCAATTGCCCTTGCGATCGCGCGGCCTGGACCAGCCGATCCAACGTCATCGTGGCGCGCAGATGCAGCACGGCGACGTCGTACTCAATAGCTGATTGCTGACTTGAAAGCAGCGTCGGCCAGGGCTCGCTGGAAAATCCGCCTTGGAATGATAGGCCCAGCGGCGCAGCGAAAATGACGACTGCGGCAAGCGCGAGTGCAGTCCGGGAACGAGGTTTCATGATGGTCTCGAAAGAGTGCCAAGTTTTCCGAAATACTTACATCATGAACCTGCACGTCGCGTTGCAGGGAACCGCAACAAACACAACTCGGCATTAGACGAAAATTAGCCATGCTGTGACGGGTCCTGCTAACGTCGGCGCCCTCGATGCCGGGAGCCTAACGATGAACATTAATCGTCGACGCGCCTTGACGGTCGCTGCTGCGTTCGCCGCGTCCTCAGGAGCAGCGCGTGCGCAGGAAAGCTGGCCGCAGCGACCGCTCCGCATTTTGGTCGGTACCTCGCCCGGCGGCAGTCCCGACATCATCAGCCGGCTGCTGGCCGACCGGATGACCGAGAGCCTCGGCCAGACCATCACAGTGGAAAACAACACAGGCGGCGGCGGAGGAATCGCGGCGAACTTGGTCACGCATGCGCCGCCGGACGGCACCACCATGACGCTTTTGACTGCGGGCTACGCCAGCGGCGCGGCCATCGGAAAATTTCCGTTCGATGGCGACAACACCTTCGGCTTCATCACCATGGTGTGTTCCTACCCGTTTGTCTATTCGGTGCCGAAAGATTCGCCCATCCAGTCCTTTCCCGACATGCTGGCCCGCGCCAAAGCCAGCCCTGGTAAGCTCACCTACGTCATCACTTCGCTTGGCTCGGTCTATCATTTGATCGGAAGCTGGGTTGGCATGAAGGCCGGAGTCGAAATGACACCAGTGCCGTATCGTGGCTCTGCCAATGCCGTGACCGATGTGATGGGTGGCCGTGTCGATGTGATGCTCGACACTGCGACGTCAGGGTTTCCCCGGATCGCCAACGGGCAGTTCCGGGCGCTCGCGGTGACGTCGCCGACCCGCTATCCACTACTGCCAGACGCGCCGACAGTCGCTGAGACGCTACCGGGCGTTTCCTACATGTCGTGGCTCGGCATGGCGACCGCGCCACGCACGCCGTGGCTGATTGTCGACCGTCTCAATACCGAAATCAGCCGCGCCCTTGAGTTTCCGAATGTGCAGCAGAAGCTCAGGGAAGGCGGCAACATCGCCACGCCCGGGACACCCGAAGAGATGCGCCAGCAGATCGTCGATGAGATCGTCAACTGGAAGCGGATCGTCGAGGCCAATAACATCCAGCTGAATTGAACTTCTTGTGCCAGGCTGCCTGAGCCACGTAATCTGCCTGAACTATCGACAAGCGGCGAGACTAGGCCGCAGCACAATCAAGGAGAGGAACCAGATGATCTTGCGGCGTGATTTCCTGCGTCTGTCGGCGCTCGGCTTGGCCAGTGCGCCGCTGCTTCGGGCCGGCGCCGCCATCGCTGCGGACTATCCGACCAAGCCAGTCCATTGGGTCGTCGGCTATCCGCCGGGCGGTTCGACCGACATTACCGCGCGCCTGATGGGAAACTACCTTTCGGAGAAGCTCCGCCAACAGTTCATTATCGAGAACAAAGCCGGCGCCGGCAACAACATCGGCACCGAGTTCGTCATCAACTCGCCGCCCGACGGCTACACCGTCTATCTTGTCAACCCGGCGAACGGCATCAACACAACTCTGTACAAGAAGCTCAACTTCAACTTCATCCGCGACATGGCGCCGGTCGGCGGCATCATGCGGGTGCCGAACGTCATGGTGGTCAATCCGGACGTGCCCGCCAAGACGGTGGCAGAGTTCATCGCTTACGCCAAAGCCAATCCTGGCAAAATCAACATGGCCTCGTCCGGCAACGGCACGTCGGTTCATCTCTCCGGCGAGTTGTTCATGACGTTGACCGGGGTCAAGATGACCCACGTGCCGTATCGTGGTTCGAATCCAGCGCTGACCGACATGCTCAGCGGCCAGTGTCAGGTGATGTTCGACAACCTGCCGTCGAGCCTGCCGCATATCAAGGCGGGCAAGCTGCGGGCGCTAGCCGTGACCACCGAAGCGCGCGCACAAGCGCTGCCCGATGTGCCGACCGTGGCCGATACGGTGAAGGGCTACGAGGCCAGCGCCTGGTTCGGCATGGGCGCTCCGGCGAAAACCCCGAAAGAAGTGATTGCCATTCTCAACAAGACCATCAACGAAGGGCTGGCCGACCCGAAGATGAAGCCGCGCTTCGACGATCTGGGCGGAGCGCCGATGTCCGGCACTCCTGAGGATTTCGGCAAGATCATCGTTTCCGAGACCGAGAAGTGGAAGAAGGTGGTCGAGTTCTCGGGTGCCACCATAGAATAGCAGCCAAGGTATAACTTGGCACCGCGACCCAGACTCACATAAGCGA
>Ga0265325_10002788_pt1 | contig 11669 bp, 7 predicted proteins | sample 41420metaG_FD_202090 | JGI IMG/M metagenome (GOLD analysis project Ga0265325, IMG submission 202090) | Rhizosphere microbial communities from Carex aquatilis grown in University of Washington, Seatle, WA, United States - 4-14-20 metaG | ecosystem: Host-associated > Plants > Roots > Rhizosphere >...
CACGGGTTTTTTAGTTTTTGCGATTTTTTCGATGAGGATCCAGTCGTTCATGTCGGAGCTGGCGATTTTGATGATGGGAATGCCGAGGTTGGAGCAAAGATCGACGGATCGCTCGTCGAAGGGTGTGGCGGTGGCGAGGAAGCCGGCCTGGCGGATCGCCTTTACGAGGGTTGCATAGTCGTCGTCGCTCAACCTGGTGTCGAGTGTCTTTTTGATGTAGCGAAGATCCTGGCGATCAACGAAGTCTTTATGGATGAAGGTGTCCACGTCGCGGAACTGCAGCTTGATGGTCGCCCTGACATTATTAAATCGAACCACCTGGGCGAACGCATTGACGATTTTGAGGCCGCGTTCGAGGCTGCCGAGGTGATTATTGGCCACTTCCAACACAAACAGGTCTTCGAAAATGTCACGATCGATCATTCGGCATCCTCCATTGGCAAGCGTGCCAAGAAGCGAGAAAACTGGGTACACGAAAGTCTAGTGGAACTTCTGGGGCAAGCTCACGATATTCATGCTGCATGAACGCTGTTGCCGTGTTGATTTGCGGCTAGTGCTGTAATGTGGTTCATTGTATCGCCGCCCAACTGGCAATTCGAGCAAGATATATGCGGGGCATCCACCAACGTACTATCCAAGTTAAATAAAAAAGAACTGAGGTATCGAGGACGTTACTCTTTGTCATCGACGAGCATATTCGACGCTAGTTCCTCGGGCGAGAGGAACGGGTACATATCCTCTAAGTTTGGCGTCAGGATTTTTCCGTCGGAAAGAATTCGAGAGCGAAGCCTGGGTTCAAATCCCTGAGTTGGATCCAGGTGAACGTCAAAGAGCGCCGGACCGGGTTTATTCAATTCGCGTTCGAGGACTGCGAAATCGTCGATTTTTTTGATCGTGAACGACGGGATTCCATAGGCTGCGCCAATCCGCGTCATGTCTGGAAGGGTTACGCCTGAGTCGGGTCCTTCACCAATTGTGCGTCCTTCAAAGAAACCTGTCTGGGTCTGACGAATCGAGAGGTAGCCACGATTATTGAGCACGAATAATTTAACTGGCAGGTTATAGCCGACGAGGGTTTGGAGTTCCTGCACGTTCATTTGCAGGGAACCATCACCGGCCAGGCAAATTGTGCGTCCATTTTTTGCAACGGCAACACCGATGGATGCGGGCAGATCGTAGCCCATGGAAGCAGAGCCGGAGTTTGAAATCAGCCGTTGCCCTTTCTTTAGACGTGCTACCTGATAAGGCACGATACATGCGGTGGCATTGCCGCAGACCACAGCATCCTCGGGGCCGAGCAACTCGAAGAGCCGGTCGATAAAGTCGTATGGGTTCAGAGGAGGTCCCGGTACCCTTTGCGAAGGTTGCACCACCGGATACTTGACCTTCCATTGACGTGCTCGCTGCAACCATTCCTGCTGGGCCGGTATGGGATTGTTATTCTCGCCAAGCTGGCGCGCCGTTTCCGCGAGAAACAATTTCAAGTCGCAGTGAATCGGCACATCGGGTTGGTGCAACGGCTTTCGCAATTCCGATGGATCTATATCCACTTGAATTTTGGTTGCGAACCGCGCAAACGAGTTCCAGTTATAACTGGTTTGACGGATATTCAATCGGGAACCGAGAACCAGAACGAGATCTGCGTTCTGTACAGTGAAGTTGCCCGCCCGCTCCCCTATGGTCCCTGGCCGCCCGCAGAAAAACTCATCATCGGTGGCAATAAGGTCATGTGTCCAAGCGGTCACCACGGGAATTCGCAACGCGCGGACAACTTTCTCGAACTCCGGAATCGCGCCACCCAGGCGAACTCCGCTGCCGCCGAAGAGTACCGGCCGTTGGGCACGGCGGATGCGCGCAAGGACATCGGCAACCTGCGCCGCAACTATTTTGGGATCAAACATCAAAGCATCTTCAGACGGATCGTAATGTCGTAGATTGTCAGGATCAATATGCGCTGACTGTACGTCGACGGGAATGTCGAGCCAAGTTGGTCCAGGCCGCCCTGCCTGGGCAAGGTGCCATGCGCGCTCCAAATGATAGGCGATTTCTTCCGGTTCGAGGATCAAGGCAGCGTATTTTGTAATGCCGCGCACCATGCGAATGATGTCGACTTCCTGATCGCCCAGTTGGCGTAATTCCTTGAGCTCGTAGGTTGCCATGCAGGTTTCGCGTTTGACTTGGCCGGATAGAACCAACATGGGAATCGAATCGGTCCAGGCGCCGAAGACGCCGTTCAGGGAGTTGATCCCGCCCGGGCCGGAAGTAACGTTCAAGATTCCCGGCGTGCGGGTGATGCGGGCGTAGCCCTCGGCTGCCATAGCGGCGGCCTGTTCGTGATGCGTGCATAAATAATTCAGGCCACTGCTTCCAATGGAATCGTTCAGGTGCATGGCCGCGCCCCCAGTGATGAGAAAGACCTGACGGGCGCCCCACGTGCGCAACTGGCTAAAAACGTAATCGGAGAGCTTCATACGATTGGGTTCACTTGGTTACTTGAGGAGATCGACGGAAGTTTGGCTCCGGTGGTGAAATTGGAGATGGCATCAGCAACAAAGTCCAACATAGGGCCGGTCAAGCCTGGGTAAACGCCAATCCAAAACACGTTGTTCATTACGTAATCCGTGTTCGGCAACTGGCCCACTGCACGGTATTCGCAACCCTCGTAAGCGGGCTGGCGGAGGAGGTTACCACCAAATAGAAGCCGGGTTCCGATCTTCTGAGCATCGAGAGCGCGGATAAGGTCTTCGCGGGTAAAGGGCGCACCTTCGCGGATTCCGATCGGGAATCCGAACCACGCCGGATCGGAACCGGCCGTGGCTTCGGGCAGCAGGAAGAACTCTTCCAAATGCTTCATCGCCTGGTAAAGGCGATGGAAATTCTCCTTGCGTCGCTCAATAAAAAGTGGAAGCTTCTCAATTTGGGATACGCCGAGAGCGGCTTGCATATCGGTAGCTTTCAAGTTGTATCCGACGTGCGAGTATGTGTATTTGTGGTCGTAGCCGCACGGCAAGCCGCCGAGCTGCCATTCGAAGCGCTTGCCGCAAGTATTATCTTTGCCCGTATGGCACCAACAGTCCCGGCCCCAGTCTCGGAAGGACTCGATGAGCATCTGAAGGCTTGGCTGATCTGTAAGTACGGCGCCTCCCTCGCCCAAGGTAATGTGGTGCGCAGGGTAGAAACTGACGGTTGCTATATCGCCGAAGGTGCCGACCCGACGCCCTTTCCAAGTCGAGCCAAGTGCATCGCAACAGTCCTCAATGAGCCAGAGGTTGTGTTCTTTAGCAAAGGCGGTGACGGCGTCAAGATCAAAAACATTCCCCAAGGTGTGAGCAATGATGATTGCCCTGGTCTTTTCGCTGCGTGCGGCTTCCAGCTGGCTAACATCAATCTCATACGTAGGTACTGTGACATCCACGAACACGGGCACGAGCCGGTTCTGGAGAATCGGATTGATGGTGGTGGGAAAGCCCGCGGCTACTGTAATTACTTCGTCGCCCGGCTTCAGCCGGCGATCGCCAAGTTTTGGCGAAGTAAGAGCGCTGACTGCGAGAAGATTGGCCGATGAGCCGGAATTGACTAATGAGGCACAACGCACACCGACGAACCGAGCCAGCTTGCGCTCGAACTCTTCAGCAAAGCGTCCCGTAGTGAACCAGCAATCGAGAGCGGAATCGACGACAGTACTTAAGTCGGCATCATCGATTATTTTCCCCGACACCGGAACTGAGGACAGGCCGGGCTTGAATTCCGCAACAGGGAAAGCTTCCATAAAGTACTCGGCCACCAGATCGAGTATTTGCCGCCGAAGGTGTTCTGCTCTCTCTGTCATTGGTTTCCGCAAACTTAGCATACACAAACGGTACCCGCCGGTGTACCTTTGTGTTCAAGGACAGGAACCATACGACGTACTACGGCGCCTCTTGCCGGAGATGACGTCATTCCTGAAGGTGCAAGGTAACTCGAATGAAGGCGGTTATTCTGGCGGGCGGACTTGGAACTCGACTAAGCGAAGAGACGGGCATGCGCCCTAAACCGATGATCGAAGTAGGGGGCCGGCCTATCCTGTGGCACATTCTCAAAATTTACTCGCAGCACGGTATTAATGACTTCATTGTCTGCTGCGGTTACAAAGGTTACCTGATAAAGGAATATTTTGCGAACTACTTTCTTCACATGTCCGACGTTACATTCGACATGCGGGGCAATCGTACGACTGTGCATGAGAGCGTGGCCGAGCCGTGGTCGGTAACGCTTGTGGACACGGGCGAGACTACCGGCACCGGCGGACGGTTACGGCGAGTTGCGCGTTACCTGGAAGGGGAAGATGCATTTTGCATGACCTACGGTGACGGTCTCAGCGATGTCGATATCTCCGCAACGATTGATTTTCACCGTCGTCATGGAAAGCTGGCAACGGTTACGGCCATCCAGCCGCCCGCGCGCTTTGGCGGGCTGGTTGTGGAAGGAACCGCGATTTCTCAATTTCAGGAAAAGCCGAAAGGCGAGGGTGGGTGGATCAATGGCGGGTTCTTCGTACTGTCGCGCACGGTGATCGATGAAATTGCCGATGATTCAATCATGTTCGAAAGAGAGCCCATGCAAAGCCTGACGGCAATGAGAGAAGTGGAAGCGTATTTCCATCGGGGCTTTTGGCAACCAATGGACACATTGCGAGACAAGCAGAGGCTCGAAGAACTCTGGGCAAGCGGGAGAGCGCCGTGGAAGACGTGGTGAATCCGTGGAAAGATCGGCGGGTCTTCCTGACCGGGCATACTGGCTTCAAGGGAGGATGGCTCGCTGTTTGGCTTGCTTGCCGTGGAGCGCGGATCCGGGGATATGCCCTCGACCCTTCGACTGAGCCTAACTTTTTCGCCGTTGCTTCAGTCTCGTCTGTACTTGAGGACGTGCGCGGCGACGTCAGGGACTACGCCAAATTAGAAGCATCCATGGTTGAATTTCAGCCGGATGTGGTATTTCATTTGGCCGCGCAGCCTTTAGTTAGGGGCTCCTACGCAGACCCACTGGGCACATACGCCACCAATGTGATGGGAACTGCGCATGTGCTTGAAGCGATCCGAAAAACGTCGAGCGTGCGCGCGGCAATCTGCATTACTACCGACAAGTGTTACAGGAACGACGAGGAACACCGGCCCTATAGGGAGACGGACCCGCTCGGGGGACATGATCCTTATTCGTCCAGCAAAGCATGTGCTGAGATTGTGGCGGCAGCGTACCGCAGTTCATTCTTCTCGATCGATCGGTTCCATGAACATAGCGTGGCGGTGGCGACTGCGCGTGCAGGCAATGTGATTGGCGGCGGAGATTGGGCGGAAGGCAGGCTGATTCCGGACTTGATGCGCGGATTTCTGTCCAGTCAGCCGGTGCCCATTCGCAACCCGAGCGCAACCAGACCGTGGCAGCACGTGCTTGACCCTCTTTGGGGATACATGATGCTCGCTGAACAGTTGCTTGCTGGACGAACCAAATACGCTACGGCCTTCAACTTTGGTCCTGCCGGTGACGAGCAGTGGGCAGTTGAGCGTATCGCCACAAGACTTGTAGGTCTCTGGGGCAATTGCGCGTCCTGGATTCGCGATAATGTGCCCACTCTTCATGAAGCAGAATTTTTGACGCTCGACTCAAGTAAGAGCCGGAGTGAGCTCGGGTGGCAGGCGCTGCTGGAGATCGAATCGGCACTGGAATGGACGTTGACCTGGTACAAGCTTTGGCACGATGGGGCTGAAATGCGGCAAGTGACGGAGATGCAGATTGCAGCTTATGAAGCTCGTTTGCAGGAAGCTTCCCGAGGCGTTGCAGAAGAAGTGCCATCCGGCGATTTGAACCGGTTGTAGAGCGATGCGCGGATTGGGCATGTCCCGTGGTCGTCGCTGGATGCTGAGATGAGTAGAGAGCCTGCAGAGGAGTTCGCTGAGACCCTGATCGGGAGCGATTGAGAGCAATGGAACGATCGGATCGATTGACGAACATACCTGGGTCCTGCCAACGAGAAAAGAGGGCTCGCAGGTGGGGATTGCTCCTGGTGCTATGCTGCGGCGGGCTTTCGGTATTGTGGGGCTGCTCGATTGGATGGAATGCTTATAAGGGCCCCCTTGATTTTCAAGCGGTTTACTTTGGCGCTCGGACACTGATCGAACATCACGATCCATACATCGTGGGTGAATTGGATAGTGTTTATCGCGTTGAAGGCGGCATGGTGCAAGCGGGCGACGCAAAGCAGCACAAACTTATCACTTTATTTGTTAACACACCGGGGACAGTGCTTCTGGTGGCTCCATTTGCTGTCTTGCCTCTTGGTTTTGCCCAGGTGCTGTGGACGATTCTAATATCTGGAAGTCTTGTATTGGCGAGCGTGTTGATGTGGAGCATTGCAGCGAAGCACGACTCGATGCTCTCCGCATGTTTGATTGGATTCCTGCTTCTGAACTGCCAGGTTTTGATCGCTGCTGGCAACACCGCAGCAATTGTGGTGGGGTTTGCCGTTATTGCGACGTGGTGTTTTGTTCGCGATCGCTTCGTCCTAGCGGGCGTCTTGTGCATGGCAATTAGCCTTGCAATCAAACCGCATGACACAGGATTGGTTCTTCTCTATTTCTTGTTGGCGCCCTGGCCTTTTCGCAAGAGCGCAATTCAATCCGGGATCCTAACCGCGGTGATTACTGCGCTTGCCATGCTATGGCTCTGGAGTGTAGCGCCCCATTGGATGAGCGGTTGGCAAACCAATCTGGCGGCGATCTCGGCTCCAGGCGGAATGAACGATCCTCGTCCAGGTACGGTGGTGGGCGTTGGCGCGGGCAACGTCACGAGCCTGCAGGCGATCTTTAGTATCTTCAGCGCGAATGCAAGTTTTTACAACACGGCGAGCTTCGCAGTGTGTGGTGCGATTCTGGTGCCCTGGGCTTTCGCTACTTTTCGATTCCGCGCTACCACAACGAAGACGTGGATTGCGCTGGCGACGATTGCGCCACTGACGATGTTGATTACTTACCACCGGGTCTACGACGCCAAACTTCTGCTGCTTTGTATTCCTGCGTGCGCCATGCTTTGGGCCGGTCGCGGTCGCTTGGGTTGGATAGCCCTTATTCTGACTTCGGCGGGAGTTGTATTGAATGCCGATATCCCGCTGGCTGTATTTGGAATTCTGATACAGAAGTTATCGATTCCCGTTTCCACGTTTTCCGGCAAGCTCCTCACGATTTTGATTGCGCGACCTAATCAGGAAATTCTATTGGCTATGAGCGTTTTTTATTTATGGGTCTATATGCGAAGCGATTTTGCGGTTGTGCGTGAAGATGCGGGTGATTCAGAGCGAGAACTCGGGCGCAGTATGCCTCGCATCATGCAGGTGCTTGATCGGTTATATTTGCGCGCGATGGTAACGCTGCGACCGCCAACAAGAATGCGTTGCCGATCAGGAAATAGTAATTGGTGAATGCTTGCTTGTTTGTTGAGACGAACAGCAGGAGCGATAATCCGTATGCTGCCGCGAAGATTGCGGGACTTGGCTTAGCGGCACGCACTGCCAATACGAGGAAAGCGACGAGTAGCAAGAGTCCAACCTTCAACATCCATGGAAACGGGACGGCGAAGCTCACTGCGTCCTGCCGGAACGGTTGTGCGAGGTGGAACAGGACAAGATCATGCCATAGCCCACGAAAGTTCCAGATGGCGAAAGGCAAGACTGTGATGGCGGCTACTCCCAAGGATTGTCCGGTAAGTTTCCAATAGGCTTTCCAGTTGAAGGGGCGAATGAGAAGTCCCATTAGAGGCAGAGCGAGGAAGTTATATTGTTTGGTTGCGAGAAACAGGCCCAGCGCGATCGGCAACCACCACTTCTTCTTCAGGGCTGCATAGACAGCTACGCTGAGCACCACGAGGACCAAGGGTTCGGTCCAGCAGAGGAACTCGACAAGGAACGTTACAGGACTTAATAAGAGTGCAGCGACTAGCCATAGTCCACGTGAGTCTGGACAAATCAGGAACCAGAAAAATGCGGTGATGATGATGGCGAAGACGTAGCTAAATCTCACGTCGCCGAGGAGATAACCAGGCGCAACCCAGAGAAGTGTTATTGGAGGGTATTGAAATCCAACTTGCACCCGGCCATTGACGACCATGCCCGGCCCGTAAAACAGCGGCGTGTGGTAAGCGTCGAAAATATTGGCCTGGGTTGAGCCAAATGGGTTTTCGCCATGTAATAAACTGGCGCATGCATCACGTTGAAAAGTTAAGGTATCGATTTTGGGATATTGGGCCCGACCAAAATGCAAGCCAGCGAAGCCGAGGTGAATAACGAGCAACGCGGCAAATAGGAGCCAACCTATCGAGGTTGCGCGCGAGGTTGCGTCCGGCGTGGTAACTGCATGCGCAGATTGGCGGGGATTGAGGACAACGACAGATCCGACCACGATTGCGGTAAGAATCATGCTTAAGGGAACGAAGATGTTTGTCCCCCATGATCCCCAATTATGGCCATTGGGGTCTTTGGCGATAATTGACACCCACATTCGATCGGCTATGTAAATACCGGCGATCACCAGAAATCCTGCACAGCTTAGCAGCAGAATGGATCGATCAGTAGGTATGTCCGCGGGATTATTCGTAGGCGAAGTGCCACGCGACGTCTCGGCAAGGCTTGATTTGAGATTTTCCACCATTCAACGTTTTCCGACCTCTATTGGAATGAAGCCTTCAAGCCCGGCAATCGTTTCGCAAACTTGAATACGCAAATTATCGTACGCGCCCTCGGACGTTGGTTGCCAATTTAATTGGCATGTATTTGGATGAGGTTCTCTTGTTTGTCACCCATTTTTTATCAACAATCATAGCGTCGGCTCGTGCTTCGCATGCTCAATGGTTTGTCCATAGGAAGCATAAAGGTACCACGCGAACCAAGCAGGGACTCACCATAACAAATAGGGCGTAGTGATCCAGTAGCCCTTGCATAGTTCCGCTAATAGAACGCCGCTAATCAGCGCGAACGGAAGCAGTGATCGTCCGCTTGCCTCAGCTCGATAAACAGCAGCCAAGATGGCCGGGACGAGTAGTGCCTCGTCTGTAAACCAGGCATAGGGAGCGCATCCCACCGAGACCACCATTACTAATAGACCTTCGTTCGTCCAAATCCAATTGTTGCGTTTGGTCACATAATACCAAGCTGACCAAAGTCGTCCGAGCACGATCCAAAGTAGGCGAACCGAAACGGTAAGGCTTGCTGAAAGCAAGATTAGCCAAATAACCTCGCCTGTTCGTGCGCTGACAAACCCGAGCGGAGCGACAAGGAAGAAAGTCACCGGCGGGTTTCGCATGATTTCGAATCCTTCGGCTGTCCACCCGGCGGATTTCTCGATCTTGAGCGTCAATGCAGCGTCGTACGGATCCTCTCCAATCAACATCAAATGTCCAGCAGTCCAATACGCTATGGAATCGCGATTCCCGACGCCATTCGCGACTTGGACGATCGAAATAGCAGCTATTACGCCCGACATGACGACGACGGCCATCAGGCAAGTCGCCGTCGCTAGACGCAAAGCAACCGTGCGCCGCGTGGCGACCTTAGGTTCGGGTGCGGAAACGGAGTTTTCCAACCTTTCGACGACGGCCTCCTTTGGCGGATTGCTCCCTCGAATTGTATCCCGCTCGGAACGATGCATAATCGCTGAAAGAACTGAGGAAGAACCCATCTCGACGCGAATTCGTCAAAAAAGCATTGTCGTGGAGAAACTACATGGCAGCGGACGATATTCTGGTTGGGCCATACTTGTCCTCAATGCGGGCTCCGCAATTACCGGTTCGGATTAAACGGATGAAGCCACTCACGTTCCCAATTTGGTCAGCCACCATCGCCCTCTTTCTCTCGTCTGCAATGCAGGCAGCCGGCCAGCTGAATGTGGCGTCTGCACCCGCTGAAGCGACGAGCACTATTCGCGCAACAGTTGTGGATGAAACAGGGCAGAGCGTTACAGGCGTTAAGGTTTCTATTCGCGTGCCGGGTCAGGATCCTGTTGAGCTGTGGACAGATTACCTGGGGCGCTGTGTTTTTACTGTGAATCAGGGCGCTCCTTATCAGGTGGTTTCGAGCAAGCCGGGTTACTACCAGAGCGTTCTAAGCGATGTTGACCCGAAAGAGGGCTCGATTCGCATTGCGATGACGCATGAACAGATTGTGCAGGAGCAGGTGAATGTCACCGACTCGGTGCCGGGGATTGATGTTGAGCAGACGTCTGACGAGTTCACGATGAACACGCCGGAAATTGTCAACGTTCCTTATCCGACATCGCGCGAAATTCGCAATCTTCTGCCGTTTAATCCGGGCGTGGTAGCGACTGGAACTGCGCAGGTTCACGTGGCCGGCTCTGAGACTTGGGAATCGCTCGATCAGATTGACGGCTTCGACGTGCGTTCACCTCTCCGCGGGGTGCTGAGCATGCGCGTGAGCACCGACGCGGTACGTACGATCAACGCCGAAACGACACGCTACCCGGTTGAGTTTGGGCGCGCGACGGGCGGCGTGATCGCGATCTATACGGGAATGGGCGACAACAAATTCCGCTTCAATGCAACCAACTTTTTTCCTTCATTCAGAAACCTGAATGGATTTCGCTTTGACAAGACTGTGCCGCGATTCACTTTTTCGGGGCCGCTGGTTCGCGATCGTGCATGGTTTTACGATGGGCTGGAGACGGAATACGACAACATATACATAGTGGAGCTTCCGTTGAATGCAAACAGTAATCAGCTTGTGCGCGGAAGTAACTTGATCAAGGTTCAGGTGAATCTTACGCCGTCGAATATTTTGACAGGCGGATTGATCCTCAACGGCTACCACTCGCTGTATGACGGAATCTCCTCGCTGACGCCGCAACAGAGCACCACCAAACGCGATACCGCTGCCTGGTTCCCCTATCTGCGCGACAAGTGGAGCATTGCCGGCGGAGCGCTGCTGGATGTTGGCGTTAGCGCGATTCATATTCGCGACGGCTACGAACCGCACGGCAACACACCTTATCAGATCACTCCGGAGTTACCAGCAGGCAGCTACTTTGAGAACCTCACCGGGCGATCGCAGCGCGAGGAGGGAACCGCCGGCCTTTTTTTGCCGCCGCAGAAATGGGCAGGCCTGCACAATTTGAAATTCGGCGTTGACTTGCGCCACACGGGATACACCGAGAACGTTTCACGCGCCTCCATCAGTTATTTGCGCGAAGACCAGACACTACTTCGACGGAGCGACTATCCTGCGATTGCCCCGTTCACTTTGAACAACGTTGAAGTAGGAGCTTATGCGCAGGATCGTTGGCAACCGCGCAAGGGGTTGCTGGTCGAGCCCGGGCTGCGTTTTGATTGGGATGAGATTGTTCGGCGGCCGCTGATTTCACCGCGCATCGCTGCGGTGCTCTCTCCCGCCGGCGATAACGGCTCAACCAAGATATCGGCTGGCGTCGGACTCTATTACGAACACACGCAGCTCGAATACCTGACGCGCGCGCTTGAGGGAAGTCGCTTCGACACGTACTTCGCAACGGACGGCGTGACGCCAACTGGTCCGGCACAAACTACGAGCTTTACCACTAACTACAGTTCATTGCGGCAGGCCCGCACCATTAACTGGAGCGTGGGTGTCCAGCAAAAGCTACCCTGGGCGATTGTTG
>Ga0265325_10002789_pt1 | contig 11667 bp, 9 predicted proteins | sample 41420metaG_FD_202090 | JGI IMG/M metagenome (GOLD analysis project Ga0265325, IMG submission 202090) | Rhizosphere microbial communities from Carex aquatilis grown in University of Washington, Seatle, WA, United States - 4-14-20 metaG | ecosystem: Host-associated > Plants > Roots > Rhizosphere >...
CGCGCTGAATGACGTGGTGATTACCAAGGGCGCGCTGGCACGCATGATCGACGTGGAGGCGCATGTGGACGATCACTACGTGTGCACTTATAAGGCGGATGGGTTGATTGTGTCGACGCCAACGGGATCGACGGCCTATTCGCTGTCGGCGGGCGGGCCGATCATGTTTCCGTCTGTCGCGGCTTTGTGTCTGACGCCGATTTGTCCGCATACGCTCACGAATCGGCCGGTAATTGTTCCGGACACGACGACGATTCACTTAGTGAATCATGCCGAGGGCGAGAGCGCGTTCCTGACGATTGATGGGCAGGTGGGGCAGCCGCTGGGACATGGAGATCGCGTGAGTTGCCACTCGTCGCCGCGCAGCGTGTGGCTGGTGCGGCCGCCTCGGATGCTGTTTTTCGACGTGCTGCGGCAGAAACTCAAGTGGGGCGAACGGTAGACATCGCGTCATCGACACAGTTCTGGATTCCGCGCGGTAGTAGAATCGGGGCAGAAAATGCAAGGGAGTCTTTGTGTGCTTCTCGCGCTGGCTGGCGTTGCCCTGTCCGGCGCTGAGTCCGGTACGGTGACTCTGAAGGCGATTCCAGGCGCGATGCACTGGACTTCGACGGCCACGAGTTTTGCGGTGCATGGCGACGATGCCCTGGAAATCGCGGCGCCGCGGCAAACCGATTGGTTCAATTCTCCGTTTGACGGCGGCGGCAAGGACAACTCTCCAAGGCTGCTCTTCGATGCGGACGCCGATTTTGTATTGACCGCGAAGGTCACCGTGGATTTCCATGCGCCGTGGGATGCCGGAGTGCTGGTGATCCAGGCGGACCCGAAGCACTGGGCCAAGTTGTGTTTTGAAAACTCGAGCGACAACAAGCCGACGATTGTATCGGTGGTGACGCGCGACGCTTCCGACGACGCGAACGCTTTTCAGGTAGACGGAAACTCGGTGTATTTGCAGGTGGCTCGCGTGGGGGCGGGGCTGGTATTCTATGCGTCCGCCGATGGACGGGCGTGGAAAATCATTCGAGTGTTTACGATCGCGGATCCATCGAGAAAACTACAGGCGGGGTTCTCTTCGCAGTCGCCTAATGGCGAGGGACACCGGACGGTGTTTTCGAACATTCGATACCGGCCGCAACGGCCGGTGGACTGGTGGCGGGGCGAATAGCCCGCGGAAAATTACTTTGGAGCGCTCCAGCCCCTCAATTAACCCCCAGGACGAGGAGGCCACGTGAATAACCCGCAATGGCGTTGGGGACCAGTTCTCGTACCGGACCGACGATCGCCGCACGCAACTTTGCGCGAAGGTGACTAGTATTCCACGCCTCGTGATCCGCCCCTCCGGCGACAGAGCAACGGACTCTTGAAGCCAAACTGTAGCAGAGCGCCTGTGCGCGAGCAGGCCAGCCTTTTGGTAAATGGTTGAAATCAGGGCGCAGATCGGTCGCCGATTTTTGTGAAGAGGTTTTCCGCCTCTTCCGATAGGCGCTGTTCGGTGAGCCGGTACGGCAGATAGCCGCGAACTACTCCATTGGCATCGATAAAGACGAACGTGGGCGTGCTGGAGCCGCCATAACGCAGCATTTCTTCGGTGGAAATTACCACGGGGACTCCAGGGAGATCTTTATAGGAGCTCTTCCAGACCTCCGCTGTTTTCGCCTTATCGGCGGCTGGATCGTCGTCGTCGTAGATGCGCGTGATAGCGGCAAGCTGGACGCCACGAGAACGGTATTTCTGCCAGAAGGCGGCGAGCGCGGGTTCTTCGCCCAGACAATCGCTGCAGTAATTCGCCCACAGGAAGAGGATTGCGAGTTTGCCCTTTGTTAGTTCGGCTGGGAAGAGAGGCGCTGGCTGGCCAACCAGTGCGATCATGTTGCGGCGTTTGTAAAGACGGCTACGAAATGAGATGGGGGATGAGTTGAAGAGCTTTAGCTGATCGTCCAGGAATGCGGTGGCTTCGCGCTTGTGTTTCTCAGCAGCGAGAAACTGGGCGTGGACTTCGATGGCCGAGCCCAGCGCGTAAACGAGATCCGAATCCGTGGGATGCGGCGCCAACTGGCGCGTCAGGGCGCTGTACCGTTCGGCGATTTTCCAGTCGCGCATGAGCGCTGCGCCACGGGCAATCCACGACGCACCAACGATGTAGACCGCGTCGGTCCCCGATTGCGACTTGTACTCCTCCAGCAGAGACTCAGCGCTGGCCAGGTCGGCCGCCGAAAGCTTGTAGCGGATGGCGCGAACCGTAGGACTTTGCGTGGCTGGCTGCGGCGGTGCTGTTTCCGCGAGGATGAACGGAATCAGGACCAGAGCGGAAAGGGTGGCAATGGTTGGGATGGTTGCGCTCATAAGCGAGTGTGCGAATACACGGTATCAGACGGGGGTCTGGATGCTTGGTACCGCCGGTTCGAGACATTCGGTTGAAACGTCCAGGCCTGGCGCGGATCTAAGAAAAGGCCACTGCTCTTCGAGGACAAACGATCCATGTCCGATTATGGCGATCACGATGGTAAGTCAAAGACGGCATCCGCTTCCGACGCCGAGCATTATCCGGAAATCAATGAGACGCCGGACCACACGCGCGTCAAGCACCGCGTAACGCACGCGGAAATCGCACGGCGTGCCTACGAACTGTGGCTGGAACAGGGTTCGCCCGATCACGCAGCCGAGAAGAACTGGCACGAGGCGGAACGGGAACTGGAGACAGGAGGAGATCCCCAGAATCAGCTTCACCATGTGTATGAGAAGGCAGGATCGGTTCAGCCCTGACGGTTACAAGGTTCCTAAGACGATTTCTTCTTCGGAATCTTAGCGCCGGACTCTCGCGCTTCGCTGAGAGCGATGGCGACGGCCTGCTTGCGGCTTTTCACTTTCTTGCCGCTGCCGGATTTCAGCTTGCCCTCCTTGTGCTCCTTCATCACCTTGTGGACTTTCGCTTTGCCTTTGGACACGGACGATGACTTCTTCGTTGGCATATGCTTCTCTCAGTCTTTGCTTCGGCTAGTAGTCTTTCGAGTCCGGCCCTGTGCCGTTTTGGTGGGCCCCTTCGCCGCGCTGCGTCGCGAGGCGGCTGCACGGGTGTGATTTGCCGCTGCCGCCGCCGGAGAATCGCCTTTGCCGCCAGCTTTTGAGACCATGCGGTGTTCGGTATCGGGTGAGAAACCATTCTTTGTGAGGTCGGCTTTGCGATCGAGCATGCGCTGGCCGAGAGCTTCGAAATCGATATCGAGTTCCTTGGCCTTCGGCAGCATGTCGCTCTCTTCCTCGCGGATGTGGTGCCGGACGTTCTCCGCAAGCACCGTGAACTTCGCCTCGCGATGGCCGTATTCGTCGCCGTCGCGGTCCAGTTCGGCGATCAGAACTCTGGCGACGTGGTGTTCCTCATCGGCCTCATTCATCACCTTGCTGCCCACGTGTGCGCGCACGGTGGGGTAGAAGATTTCCTCCTCAATGGCAGCGTGGAGTTTGAGTTCATTGAGGGCCTGGGTTACGATCTTCTCCTTAGCCGCGGTTTTTTCGGCTTTTTCGAACTGATCGAATAGATCTTTAACGGTTTCGTGATCCTTTTTCAGAATCGCGATGGCATGGTGCTCGGATAACAGCCAGTCGAACAAGGTCGTTTCCTCCTAAACCTTCTGCCATGACGGAGCAAGTCGGCTTCCAAAGTCGACAAAGCTGCGAATGGTGTTTCAGGGGCTTGCAGGCGCTTATCGGTTAAAGAGGCGAGCAAGGATTTTCCACGGCATACAATTCAGGACGGAACTTTTTTCCAGTCTCGCGCGACGGGCCTGGCGTGTCTCCATCATTTCTCAGAGGGAAGTTTCTGGGCTTTGGCCGTGGAGAACGAATCGGTTTTCTTTTTCTTCACGCGCTGGAGTACGGCTTCGATGGTAAATTGGTCCGCCGCCTTCAGGGTTTTCAGCTCTTTCCATTCCAGGGGGACGGCTACGGGCGCACCCGGTCGGGCGCGCACCGCGTAATCGGCAATGGCGGTGGCGGTGTAGTCGTTGCGGAAATAGTCGATGAAGATCTTGCCGGATCGTTTGGCCTTGCTCATAGTGGCGACGTAGGCCTCGGGCGCGGTATGGACCATTTCCTGAGCAAGAGAAGCGGCGAACGATTTCACATGGGCCCAGTCGTCTTTGGCAGCCAGCGGCACGGTCACGTGAAGGCCCTTTCCGCCCGTACATTTGAGGAACGATTCGAGGCCCTTCTTTTTCAGCCGAACATGGAGGTCCTCCGCGGCCAGTTTCAAGGCTGGAAACGGTACGTCAGGCGCGGGATCGAGGTCGAAGATCAGGCGATCCGGGTGATCTATATTGTCGATCGTGGCGCCCCAGGGGTGGATCTCAATCGCGCCCATCTGGACCATTTCCAGCAAGCCCTTTTCGTCCTCGATATAGAGGTATTCGTATCTCTTTCCGTTGTGCCTGAATTCGTAAGGGCGAACGTCGGCTCCCAGGCCGCGGCCGGGGTTGCGTTGATAGAAACAGCCTCCGTCGATTCCGGAAGGGCAGCGGAGAAGGCTTAGCGGCCGCCGGACAATCCTAGGCAGCATCAGCGGGGCGACGGTGGCATAGTATTCGGCCAGCCCGCCTTTGGTGACGTGGCCGGTTTCCGAAATCACGCGGTCTGGATGCGTGATGGCGATGCCTGCAAGAACCATGCTCGCGGACTTCTTTTTCGAATTCCGCGCGGTTGGCGCCGGTTTGGGCATGGGCGTCTCCTTTCGAACCTGTTTGGCGTCCTTGTCTTCTCTGAGGCCCTGAAATGAGGGATGACGGATATGGCCATCTTGCGTCCACTCGGTGAAAGCAACCTCACAGAGCAGGATCGGCTTGATCCATTGAATCGCGTGCCATTCGAATGCGGGGACGCCGGCGGTTTCGGCGCGAGCGAGCGTGGGCGAGTTTATGGACATGCGGGCAAAGCGCTCCGCGAGCTCGCGCGCGCTGGTCATGGAGAAGCCGGTGCCGACTTTTCCCGCATAGCGGAGCGCACCGTTCTGCCGGTAGCCGAGATACAGAGCGCCGAGAGCGCGGTCGCCCGTGCGCGCTTTGCTGAAGCCGAGGATGATGAATTCCTGCCGGAGCAGGCACTTGGTTTTGAGCCAGCTCTTCTGGCGTCCCGCGTGATAGGCGGCTTTAGAGTCCTTGGAAACAATTCCTTCCAGACCCTTCTCACAAGCATGGGCGAACATTTCCGCTCCGCGCCCGGCGATGTGTTGGCTGTAGCGGAGAGAGGGGTTATTCAAGGTGTTGAGGAGAGTCTCGAGTTTCTTCTTGCGCTGGGTGAGCGGCAGCGGGGTTAGATCCGCGCCGTCGAGATAGAGAAGATCGAAGACGAAGGCGATGATGCGCGCCGGATTTCCCCCGTCTCCGAGCGCCGTCTGCAGAGCCTGAAAACCGCTCTTGCCATCGGAATCGAGGACCACCGCTTCCATGTCGAGCACGGCGGATTTTGCCTTCAGTGAATTCAGCGCGGAGACGATGGATGGAAAACGGGCGGTCCAATCCTTGCCGTTGCGAGTGCGCAGACTCGATGTACCGTTAGCAACGAAGCCCAGCAAGCGGTAGCCGTCGAACTTGATTTCATGAAGCCATTGCGCGCCTTCCGGCGGAGCTTCCACCAGCGTGGACAATTGAACATCGGGATACCGCAGCATGAGCGGGGCCAGCCGATCGCCGGAGGCAGCCTTCATCGTCTTTTGCCGGCGGCGATTTCGTCCATCGAGCGCTCGGTTGTTACGCTGAAAGCGAGGTCTTCGAGGAATTCTTCATTGGACTTGGTGCGGGCTTCATCGTCGTTGTCCTTGATGAGCAACCAGTTCTCGCGCTTGCCTTCGCCGCGCATGCGGATGAGGTTCCATTTGCCCTTCAGCCGCTTGCCGTGAAGAACGAAGGAAAGATGGCCATTCTCCATTCCGGCATGGGGATCGTCGATGGGCTCCCAGGTCCCGGTGTCCCACAACATCACGGTGCCGCCGCCATATTCGCCTTTCGGAATGGTTCCCTCAAAGCTGCCGTAATCGAGCGGGTGATCTTCCGTCCGCACAGCCAGCCGTTTGTCCGCGGGGTTCAAACTCGGCCCTTTGGTCACGGCCCAACTCAGCAAGACACCGTCCAGTTCAAGCCGAAAATCATAATGAAGGCGCGTGGCATCGTGCTTCTGGATCAGATAGGAGAGCTTCTTTTCGCGCTTTTTGATGGGTCCGGGCGCAGGCTCAGTGGTCTTTTTGAAATTGCGCTTGCGCTGGTATTCTTCCAAAGGCATTTTCAGGCTCCGTTGTAGCCCCCGACGATGGGCAAGATCTCGCCGGTGATGTAGCTGGAACACTGCGGCGAGGCAAGAAAGACATAGGCAGGAGCGATTTCCTCGGGCTGCGCGGGACGCTTCATCGGTGTCTTCGATCCGAATTGTGCCACGTTCTTCGCTTCCTTGTCGGAGGGGTTCAGCGGCGTCCAGACCGGACCGGGTGCCACGGCGTTCACACGAATTCCACGTGGCACCAGATGGGTGGCCAGCGAGCGGGTGAAGGCATCAGCACGGGCGATCTGTTTCTGGATATGGGTCTGACGGCGCGATCCGTTCTTGCTGTTGGAGAGCATGCGCTTGTTAGACGCGGATATGCCGCTGGGCTAACAGCGTTTTTGGGTAACGCGCCGGCGGCCCGGGAGTCTATCGTATGGGCTACATGACGTTGCGTAGGGTGGCCGCTCTATTTCGGGTGACCTTCTCGCGATGGCAATATCATGAAGCCACACGCCTGGGCGCGTCCATCGCTTTTTACGCCCTGCTATCACTCGCACCCCTTTTGGTATTGAGCGTTGGGCTTCTTTCATCACTATTTGGAAGGCAGCAAGTGGAGCGGCACGTGCTGTTCGACTGGACACTGCTGGTGGGCAGGACGGGCGCGAATACGATTCAAGGTCTGATGTCCGGCAGCCAATCGGCCGACCACGGCAAGCTGGCCACGGCAATGGCTGGAGTGATGATGCTGATTGGCGCCTCGGGTGTATTTGGCGAACTCCGCGCCGCCCTGAACAAGATGTGGGACGTGGCGCCCCCTGTCTCGAGCTTTCTCAGCGTGTTTCTGGGGCAAGTGGCGGCGTTCGCTCTGGTGCTGGGCGTAGGCGGAGTGCTGTTGTTGTCACTGTGTACCAGCGCGGCAGTATCGCTTCTGACGCGGGTGTTTTCCGGAAGGTTGGTGTTTGCCGCTCCCGTGCTGGAAACCGCAAACTTCCTGCTGTCCGTGGGGCTTACCACGGTTCTCTTCATGTTGATTTTTCGATTCGTTCCGGGCCGAAGACTCCCGTGGCGGACAGTTGGCATGGGTGCTGGGGTAACTTCTCTTTTATTCGCCATCGGCAAGACCCTGCTGGGATGGTATTTCGCGTGGGCCGGCGTTGGTTCCGTGTATGGAGCGGCGGGATCGCTGGTGGCCATTGTCTTCTGGGTCTTTTACTCTTCGCAGATATTTCTTTTTGGCGCCGAATTCACAAATGTTTGGGCGGAAATGGTCAGCCGGGCCGACCAGACGGCGCAAACGTAGACGGATCAGCGGAATTTGCGTTTGTAGAAGAAATCAACACCGAAGACGCCATTCTCATCGCGGCTTGCAACAGCCGAGAATCTGGGGCTCAAGGCCCATTCCACTCGAATGATCTGCGAGTTCGTCTGCGTAACGTCAGTGGTGTAGGTGAAGGTGAGGCTTGGCGAGATCTGCTGCTGCAGGGTTACGCGGGTTTGTGGCGCAGTGGAACCTGTGGAGAAAGTGGGGTCAATCTTGAGCTGGCTGACGCCGAAGACGCGCTGGAGACGGCTGGCGACGGGATTGGCTATGGCCTGGCCCACCACGGCCGACTCACCCATCTGCATAACGGATTGCTGGGACTCGGCCGGTTGATGAGCGGCGATGGTGGCATCGGGCGGCGTTCGGCCCGTGGCCAGTAGAGCGACAATATCCTCAAACTTCAACGGCGGATCGGAGCGATAGGTGAGCTGCAGATTGTCCATTGGCCCGGAGACGCCGAGGATCACATCGACGCTGCGGGCCGTGGTTTCGAGATCGACATCGAGGATCGGTTCAATCCTCAACGGATTATAGAAAGAAATACTTCCGCGATTGACTGTATATTGATTGCCGAAGAAGATGAGCGTGCCCGCGGTGATGGAAATGCGTCCAACGAGGCCGGGACTGGCGAGAGTCCCTCGCAGAGTGAGGTTAGCCGAGCCATCCAGCCCCTGCGCCATCGGCGTTTCAAACCGCACATCGGGAGCGGTCTGGATCCGAATGGAAAGGCGCGTGGAGGCCAGACTGCCGCTTTCCGGAGTTGCCGCCACGGGCGGCGTACCGGCCGAGGTAAGCAACGATCCCACGTCGGAATCAGGATTGTACCCGACTTTCACAATGGTGACACGGCCGCTGAGAAGCGCGTTGTCGCCGGCGCTGGTGAGGCTGGCGGTGGCGTTGGCGACCACGGATGCGCCGGAATAGCGGACCCGAACCTGATGCGCGCTCACCTGCAGGTTGTAATTGAGAGAGGTTCCATTCAGGCTGGCAAAGCCGTTGACACTGAGCTTGCCGCCGCCCGATTCCGCCGCAACGTTCTGGAAAGTAGCATTAGTGCCGTTGAGGGATATGACGCCATTTGCATGGGAGATGCCTTGCGGGAAATCGGCCATGTTGAGTTCTGCGTCTTTCAGCGTGATGGTGCCGTTCAGTCGCGGATGTGCGAACGAACCACGAACGACAGCATTAGCCGTCACGGACCCACCCGCGTAGACATCCCGGTACATGTCCTGAAGGACCGCCAGGTTCGCAGTTGCGTTTATGGTGAGATTTGACACGCCTTGTGGGTCGAGCGCCACCGTGCCTTTTGCTGTGATATCGCTCGATCGACCCGCGAGATGTGCGTTTTGTACCGTGATGGTGGATTCTTCGAGACGCGCGGTGATAGAGCCCTGGTTTTGCAACAGGGTCACGGGCGCGGTGTTGGGACCATTGCGGCGCCGGGTGGTGAGCAATTCCAGGCGGGAAATCTGCAGGTCGCCGTGCAGGCTCTTCGGCTCAGCGGCAGGTCCCGACATAGTGGCTTCGCCCTCGACCAGGGCGTCGAAATCGGGCCGGATTTGATCGGATGCGCCCAGCAGTCCGCGCAGGCCAGAGTATGTGACATGGCCGAAAGTGAGCCTGGCATCGACAGGATAATCACGCTGCAGGCGGACGTGGCCGGTGCCGTGAATGGCGCTCTGCCCAATGTCTGAATCGACGTTGAAGGAGACCAGACCGCGATCTGTCTGGCTGTGGATGGTGACGTCACCGAGCGCTTTGTTATTCAGCCGTAGGCCGTTCGCACCGCCGTTTGCGTTCAACTCTGAGACCTGGACCGACTCTTCACCATTCTGATTGTGCAGTTCGGCCGATCCATCGGCGGTCATATGAAACGCGCCCGCCAAACCCGGCTCTTCCGCCTGTAGATATTGAACGCGGGCGAGGTTGAGGTCCACTTGCGACAGGTGCGCGTCCACATGCCCGTTCGTGAAATCGAATCCGTTGTGGGACATCCGGGCAGTCAGGCCGATGGCGCCAGCCGGGCCGGTGGCGCGGAACGAGGCAAGGTTCACAAGCTGCTTTGTATAGTCCAGCGACGCCGTGACGTTATCCACTGGTTGTTCCTGGATCGTCGCCTTCGTAAGCGTGAATGTCAGGTCGCCTTCGGGATCGTCCAGCGTGCCAGTGGCGTGGGCTTTGGCGTTCAGCAGGCCGGTTACATGGAGGTTTTGCGGAGCGGCCAATGAAAGCGCCTTTTCCATCTGTAGGCCTTGTATGGAGGCATCGGCCGTGGTGGGGTAATCCTTGGTCAGTTCGGTGCGGCCGTTCACCTGGATTGTGGATCCGGCAAAATCGGAGTCGATGTGGGTGGTTACCGTGGACCCGCTGGTGCGCACGGCGGCCGTGAGATCCCCGTAAGCCTGACGACTCTCCTGAATGCCGGTGCCGTGCAGATCGGCATTTATGAACGACGGATTGATCGTCGTGTGGTCGCCGGTAATGGCGATATCGGCAATCGCGTCAGCGCTTGCGGTGAGGACTCCGGACATCCCTGGATGCTGTTTTCGCAATGGCTCCACACGATCCAGTTGGATGGGACTAGTGGCGGCGTGAAGCTCGATGCGTCCTGTTGTGAAACTGTCGCGGCGATGACGGAATGAGCCACGGAGATCGATTCGCCCGGCTGGAGAAATCATATTTGCCGAACGCAGGGTTACGAGTTGATCGGCGAAGAGAATCGACGCCTGGATTTGAGAGTAGGGCTGGTTTTCCGCCATGCCGTTCGCGGCATTAATCTGCGCGCTGCCCAGGGGATTACTGAGGGTTCCGTTTAGGTGCGCATCGATGTTCACCACGCCACTGGAATTAGCGTCCGGCTTGCCCGCGAGCGCGAGAAGATCCGCCAGGTCGGCATTTTGCATTGTGGCATCCGCCTGCAGGGGCGCGGTCGATTCGGCGGTCCAGTTGCGCAATCCCACTGAGCCGTTGAACGAAGCCCGCAGCGCCTTACGGGTGAGGCTGCCGTTCTGCAATGTCGCGCTGGAGGGCGTGGCAGCGAAATCGACATTGAGCTCATCGAACGGCCGGTCTTCGACAACGAACCGAGTCATCGCGAGATGCCCGGAAAGTTGCGCGTTGTCCACAGGACCGTTCTCATTAACCACGATGTCCGCGGTGCCCCCACGAAGACCTACGGGCATTTCCCCGGAATTGGGCGAGGCCATCGATAGAATGGGATTAAAGTCGTTCAAATCCCGAGAAACAATGTGGGCTTCCGCACGCTTTCCGATCTCACCGGAGAAAGTGATCTGCGTGCCGGGCAGATTCACGTGCGAATGGTCGAGCGCGAGAGAACTATGAGCGCCCGAATAGGCCGTATGGATGACGCCCGAGATCGGTACTCCGGACTTCCCGCCGGCGATGGCCAGTTTCAGGTCGGCGGTTAAGCCGTTCTGGCCCGGAAGCTTCAGATTGTCGAGAGCGGAGACGTCTCCCGCGACGATCCCTGAGTATCGCAATTCCGGATGGCCAAACGATGATGCGAGGTTGTGGATATCGAAGCCATGAAGATGCCCTCGCAGCGCCACGGTTTGCAGGTTCTGAAGGCTTGCGTTGGCGTCGACCTCACCGCCGAATGCGTGGATGTTGAGGCTCGTTGCCTCAATCACGCCGGGCTTCACTTTAACGATGGTGTCGAGCGAGAGATCTTTGGCGCGCCATTGGCCGCGATTGAGCGAGATTTCGCGGGAGGCCAGGTTCCCGTTAATAACGAGCGCGTCACCACCACCAGCGTTGACCGAGCCGTTGATACTGACATCGCCGTGAGGTTGCAATGCCACTTGAAAAAGCTCGCCAAGTTCGTCGAGAGAGACGTCGCCGCGGAGATCCGTGACTCCGGCGGGCGTCGTCGCGGAAGTTTCGAAATGGGTGCGTCCGAGCGATAAATGGGCCTGTTGAACGTCGAGCCGCTGCTGTGTCCAGCGCGCCGCGGCCACGGCATCCAGCGCCTGAGGACCTTGACTGTAGCGCGGATGAAGGCCAATATCGACACTTCTCGCCAGTTCCGCCAGTGCGATGTGGATTTTCACGTGGCTGGTGAGAATGGGGTCCGCCAGGTG